>Ga0265340_10000679_pt1 | contig 19082 bp, 16 predicted proteins | sample 4CB225metaG_FD_202082 | JGI IMG/M metagenome (GOLD analysis project Ga0265340, IMG submission 202082) | Rhizosphere microbial communities from Carex aquatilis grown in University of Washington, Seatle, WA, United States - 4-CB2-25 metaG | ecosystem: Host-associated > Plants > Roots >...
TCTACCTTCCAAGCACCTGGGACGGCCGCCGTCGCACCTGTGGCAACGATAATGTTTTTCGCCTTAAGTTCGGTGACCTTTTTATCGGCATCAGTGACTGTCAGGGTATCCTTTGCTTTGATCTTGGCTTCCCCCATAAAAACCGTGATATTGTTCTTCTTCATGAGAGAGCCGACGCCTTTGGTCAGGCGGTCTGAGTTCTGGCGCGAACGTTTCACGGCAACACTGTAATCGAATTTCAGGTTATCGAAGGAAAACCCAAAATCCTTTCCCCGTTCGCGCAGAGTGTGGGCAATCTCGGCATTTCGCAGCAACGACTTGGATGGTATGCAACCGACATTCAGGCAAACTCCACCAAGCCATTGTTTGTCCACGATGGCGGTTTTTTGTTTCAATTGGGCAGCGCGGATGGCGGCTACATAACCGGCAGGACCGGCGCCCATTACAACAACATCAAAGTTATCAGGCATATTTAACTCCAATAAGTAGATGATAGTGAGCAGGAAGTAATCTTGCGGTCTTGCTGCGTCTTGTTTAAGTTTCTATGACTCAGCAGTACTCCGTAATTGTACTACCCTCCAATTTCCAGCTCCCATATGCGCATGACCTTTGGTGGCATTAGTAGTACCAAAGATGCGGGTGTTATAATTTAATTAATGAAAAAAAAGATAGCTGTCCCATTCATATTCGGGTTCATTGGTTTGGCGATTATGGGGACAGCAATTTTTGCCGACAGGTTCGGGCTGGATCCATCCTTGGGTTGGGGGAGAAGACGAATTGCTCTTTTAGTTTTTGGAGTCTGTGTAATATTATGCGCCGCCCTTTTTTGGCGCTATATGGATGACGCGTTTAATGCGGTGCGTAAAATTCTGGCGTTTGTAAATAATCAACCAATCATCCTAGGAGCTCGAAGAGATCACGTTGTCCTCTATCTGTCAGGATTGATAAAAAAATATCGATTCGCCTTTCCAATTCTGATTTTTGTTACGCTCGTTTATATTTGGTTTATCAGTTCGGGTACATGGTTTACCTGGGTTTCACCCACCCACCTCTATGCTGATTTGGCAAGGGGTTTTCTAAAAGGTCATCTTTATCTTCCCATTAAGGTAAGTTCCAATCTATTAAAATCGCCCGATCCTTATGAGTCTTCCATTGGGTTGGGACTTCAAGGTCCTCTGGATGTTTCCTATTTCCTTGGAAAATATTATTTGTATTGGGGGCCGGTACCTGCTCTAATACTAGTCTTGCTTCACCCGATCATTTCCTGGAGGTTGGGAGATTTACAGCTTTTATTTGGTTTTCTTACCGGTGTATTCATATTGCAATGCCTGCTGGCTGTTGCAATCTGGGACCGCTTCTTCAGTGATTTACCAAAATATATTCTCTGGATATCAATTCTGCTGGTGGGGCTTGCCAGCCCTGCAACATTTATGCTGGATAGCTATAGAGGTGCGAGAATTTACGAAGCAGCTATAACAGGAGGTCAGTTCTTCCTGGTGGCTGGATTTATTGCCTTACTTATTGCTCTGATGTCTCCAGTCTCGCGTTGGAAACTTGCCTTCGCGGGGACCTTATGGGCGCTGGCTATTGGCTCCAGGCTTACCGTGGCCTTGCCGATTGGATTTATGGTGCTTATGGTCGCTTGGTGGATTCTTGGTGTGAATCAATGGTCGTTCAAAAAGAGTACCGAACTGTTGCCATTGATCATTCCCTTGGCCTTGGGTTTTGCAGGTCTGGGTTGGTACAATTGGGCTCGTTTTGGGTCGTTTGTCGAGTCCGGCTATTTTTATCAAATGACCGCTGTGCCGAATTTTCAGAATCATTACAGCGCGCTGATTAACCCCATATTCATCCTTCAAAATTTATACAATTATTTCCTTTATCCGTTTAGTATTCAATCGCAGTTCCCTTATGTCTACGCTGAATATGGAAACATAAAAGCAATTTTCTCTTTTTATACTTTACCCTCTTTTTACTTTTCTCAAAAAATTACTGGATTAGTTTATACGGTTCCCTTTTTAGTCTTTGCAATGGTTCCCTTAGTATTATTATTTAATAGCCTTATTAAGAGGAAGAAGCTTCAGATAACGTCTCTCGATGACGAGCGGTGGATATTAAATTGGGTCACATTGACCTTAAGTGGCGCTTGTCTGGTAATCTTTGGTTTTCTTTTGTCTTTCTTTTGGGCTGCAACGCGCTATTTGGAAGATGTGATGCCAACGCTGATCATGCTAGGTGTACTTGGGTTTTGGCAGGGCTATCGGTTGTTGCTTAGTAAGCCGATTGCGAGGAGATTATATTCTACTGTGGGGGTAATACTGATGGCTGAATCCATATTAATTAGCACCTTGGTGGCGATATCAGTGAATGATGCCCGTTTCGAAATTATTCGTTTCCTTTCAACTGTAAAGTAAGAAATCTACTGTATTAAATTAATATATACAACCGCTATCGAAGGGGACAAGGATTCTTTCTTTGAGCGGATATCGATTGAAAATCCCTGCTTTGGAATGATAATATTTTTATTCTGTCCTTAACCGAATTCCGGGTATTCGTGTATGGTCATTGTGTGATGTACAAGTTTTTCTTCAAAAATTGCAAATTCCGTTTCCAGGCGAACTTTGCTGCTGGTGGATCATATCTATCCAAAGGTTGTTCACTCGTTCGTAGAAGACGACCTCCCAGAATTTGATCCACCACGTCAAGCCCGGCGACTTTCATGTTGGTTTCCATGGGTTGAACTTCATCCACCGGTTCCCATTCATCATTGTCGAAATAAGGGCCTAGAATCTTCGATTTGACTTTATCGAAATCAACATTGTGAGTGCCGTAAAGAAGTACTGTTGCAGTGATCTTATTAGGATCGCTCTGCGCGATCTCCAGAGACCTGGCTGCACCCATCGGAACCTATCACGCCGATCTTTTCACCATTAGAGTTTTGGCTTCATCAATTGATTTTGCCATCCGGCCGTTTTTTAGGTTAGGTGCAAGAGCTATGAAACCTTTTGCGGCTAGGAGGTCGCACACTTCCAAAAAGAAAATTTTCCGGAATATTTATTTCATTGCGAAAATGGATGGATGATGTTAGTTAATTTTTATGAAATGAATTAAATCCAACGTCGCACACGGGACGAGTAGCTAGTGTACTCATCCGTAAATTTTTTCTTTAGATACTCTTCTTCGAAATGAATGATGGCATGTGTAATCGTTAAGAGCAAAAAAGGACTGAGCAATAACCCCCAGAGCGTCGCCGCCAAGAGTGTGAAGCCAAGGTAGATCAGGAAGAATCCGAGGTAGATGGGATTGCGAGTAAAGCTATAAGGTCCAGTCGTTACCAACATGGTGGTCGGTTGACTTAAATCAGGCGTTGTATGGGCATTTCTCCTCTGCGAGAACGCCGAACCAACGAGGAATATTCCAATGGCTATGGCCAATCCGCCGATGATGCGTAAGTTGAGCGTCCAAGGCGTTGGGAATGGGACAGCCCAATTGATGATCAGCGCGCCGACCAGATACCCTAAGAAAACCAACGGAGGCGGTACTATTACCTGTGCACGATCTATATTTTCACTCATCGAAACTCAATCCCTTGTCCTATAATCCTAACTCCAATTCTCCAGCGTCTCTTTGACTTTCATAAGGAACCGGTCTGCTGATGCACCGTCGAGAATGCGGTGATCGAACGCGAATGAAAGATAGACCATCGGACGAATGGCAATTGCGTCATCCACGACCAGTACACGTTTTTGGATTGCGCCAACACCAAGAATTCCACACTGCGGCTGGTTTATGATCGGGAACGCGAACAGCGAGCCACTGATACCGTGGTTAGTTAGTGTGAAGGTTCCACCGCGCACTTCTTCGGGCTGCAGTTTTCTGGCGCGAGCGCGTTCGGCCAGGTCATTAACCGCGCGGGCTGTTGCCAACAAGGATAGGTTAACCGCGTTATTGATGACAGGTACGATCAATCCCTCTTCGCCCAGTGAAGTGGCCATACCAACATTGACGCCTTTATGCAGAAGGATACCTTCCTCTGTCCATGAAGAATTGGTGATGGGATACGCTTTCAAACCGGCGGCAATGGCAGCGATGAAGTAAGCCGTAAAAGTGAGGTTGACCCCCTCGTGTGCGAAAGTATCTTTATTTGCAGCGCGGTGTGCATATACTTTGCTCATATCGGCTTCCATTACTGTTAATACATGGGGAGATGTCTTTTGTGAGATCGTCATATGGTCGGCGATCTGCCTGCGGATGGTGGAGTGTTTGATAAATCCATCACCGGATGTCGAGGATTCGACGGGCGCGGTTTCCGTGTTCATCCGAGATGCGTTTTGGACGATATCCCGGGTCTCAACGAAATCAAGGACGTCGTTCTTTGTAATTCGTCCATTCAAACCGGTACCATGCACTTGAGATAGATTTACCCCCTGCTCGGCGGCAATCCTGGCGACTATGGGGGAGATGAAACCGACCTCGTTTGTGGGTTTTGTCCCTGACGCCGGGAGTTGAATCTTTGATGTTATTGGCTGCTTTAACAACTTTGAACTTTCGATTTTCGACGTCGATATGCTCAATGATGAAGAATCTGCGAATTCAAGATTTTCACCTACCGCGCCGATAACGGCAAGCAGTGCTCCGACCTTTGCAGGTCCCCCTTCTGGCATCTCAATTTTCAACACAACACCTGAGACGGGCGCAGGAATTTCCGTATCGACTTTATCTGTGTTGACCTCAAGCAAAGGCTCCAATTCCCTGACTGTATCACCAACTTGTTTGAGCCACTTTGTTACAGTGACTTCCTCAATGCCTTCGCCTAACTTTGGTACAAGCACCTTTGTGGCCATAGCTGCTCCTGGTTATTTCATAACGAAGACACCAAGCTGCAAATAATAACCAGGGGTAAAACCCTTTGCCATTCGTGTCTCCGCTGAGAATTACTTTAAGGATGGGTATGTTGACGGGTCTACCTCGTGCATCATCTCGTATACTTTATCGAAAATTGTTTCCGGATTTGGCTTTGACCAATAATCACCGTCGCTCCCATAGGCCGGGCGGTGAGCCGTGCCGCTCAAGGTCCTGGGCTCAGAATCCAGATAATAATATCCGCCCTGTTTCTCGATAACTTCCTGGAGCATATATGCGGAAGTCCCTCCAGGAACATCTTCATCCAAAAATAGAACCCGGTTAGTCTTCTTAAGCGATCCAACGATCCTGCCTTGAACATCGAAGGGCAGGAGCGATTGCACGTCTATGATCTCTGTCTCAATGCCTGTCTTACTCAGCATGTCGGCGGCATCAAGCGCAATACGGCAGCACGCACCATAAGTGACAAGGGTAATATCCTTGCCGGCACGAATCGTTTCAGGCACACCCAGAGGGAGGGTCATCTCGCCAACATTATCTGGCAATTTCTCTTTAGCGCGGTACCCATTCAGGACTTCCACTACCAAAGCCGGTTCATCGGCCAGCAGCAGGCTGTTGTAAAAACCCGCGGCGTGAGTCATATCACGAGGTACAAGCACATTCATACCACGGACCAGATGGATGATACCTGCCAGAAGTGAGCCTGAGTGCCAAATACCCTCCAGGCGATGCCCACGAGTGCGTATGATAACAGGCGCGGCCTGCCCGCCAACTGTGCGCCAATGCAAGGTTGCCAGGTCATCGGACATGATTTGCAAGGCGTAGAGCAAATAGTCCAGGTATTGGATCTCGCAAATTGGTCGCAACCCGCGCATCGCCATCCCGATAGCCTGGCCTACTATTGTGGCTTCACGGATTCCCGTATCCGTAACTCGCCACTCGCCATATTTTTCCTGAAGGCCTTTGAAGCCCTGGTTTACGTCGCCGAGTTTGCCAACATCTTCCCCGAATGCAATCAGGCGCGGCTCACGTGCCAATGCCGCATCAAAGGCGGCGTTGATGACCTCGAACCCCATGAGAGTCGGTGAATCCCCTGAATAAACCGGCTTTACTTCTTTCACTTTCAAAGCACTTTCGTTATATAAATGAGAACCATAACGGGTCTGGTTGACCGCCTCCTGCTCATTCTTCCATTGCACCAGGACCTGCCTGGAGGGGTTTCTTTCTGTGCGCAGGACTCGCAATGCTTCGTGCGCGGCGGCATGGATGTCACGCCGCAACGGTACGGGCATGGACGCCAGATGTTCTTTGATGTCGATCAACTCGGAGGCGTTAGGCGAACTGCCGGCAATCTCGTCGAGTATGTCCATCACCTGGCCGCGTTCCGCCAAAATTGGGTTGAGATATTCTGCCCAAGCGGTTTTACGGATATTCTCAACTGTCTCGTAGTCCTCTTTTTCCCAGGCAGAAATTTCTGTTTCCGTTACAAGCCGAGTCTCGATCATCCAATCCCGCATTTTGCGGATACAGTCAAACTCATGTTCCCATTTGAGCCGCTCAGGGCTCTTGTAACGTTCATGAGAGCCGCTGGTGCTATGACCTTGCGGCTGGGTCAGATCGGTGACGTGGATCATCGCAGGGATGTGATACAGGCGAGCTGTATCGGTTGCTTTTTGATAAACCATATTCAGCGCGGGATAATCCCAGCCGGGAACCTGATATAGGTCATAACCGCGCTCGCAATCTTCCTCGAGGCAGTCGTCGCGTTGAAATCCCTGCAGGATCGCGTAGATATTTTCCTTCACCATCTGGAACTGATTAGGGACGGAAATGCCGTAACCATCGTCGTACACAGTAATGACAGCTGGTGCCTGTAAAACACCGATGGCGTTGACAGATTCCCAGAACATACCCTCGGCGGTAGATGCATTACCAATTGTGGCGAAGACCACTTCATCGCCGTTGTTCGAAAAGTTCTTAAATTTCTTAAGCTCTTTGAGCTTACGATAGACCACCGAGGCATATGCCAGTCCAACTGTACGCGGCATCTGTGTCCCGGTAGGGGAGACATCAGCGGCCGTGTTGTACATTTCAGTTTGATTTTTCCATATACCGTTGGCATTGATAAACCGTGAAGAAAAATGAGCGTTCATGCTACGGCCGCCTGTATCCGGATCAGCCTCCAGGTCGGCGTGGGCGTATAGCTGGGCGAACATCTGCTGGATGTTCATTACATCCAGCATCTCCATCCATGTCTGATCGCGATAATAGCCTGAACGCCAGTCGCCTTTGCGAAAAACGCGTCCGATTGCAATGTTCGCCAATTCCTTACCGTCACCGAAGATACCGAACTTGGCCTTACCGCTGAGGACTTCGCGGTGACCGATGAGGCTGGCTTGACGTGATTGGTAGGCCAGCCGGTAATCTTTAATAATTTCATCTTCATCAAGCTCAAGGGGAAGTGCAACAGTACCCTTTACTTTGGGCATGTTTTTCTCCAATTAATAAGAGTTGGTAGGTGGGATTATAGTACAGAACAAAAACGGTTGCGAAAAACAGGAAAATATATGTCTAGAAGATTGCGTTTATATTTCCGGCGGCTTTATGAAAGGCTATGAAATGTCTCATTATTCAACAGGTGGCCGATTTTTGAATAAGGGACAAGATGAATCCCCCACCTTTGTCGCTTTTGCCATTCGATCTGATTAGGCGGGTGGCAGAGAGTGATCCATCTATATTGCAATATAGGACCGGTCATGAAGGCGAATACCCCCAGAACTATTCTCCTATTTTATTCTCTCAGCCACCAACTCAGCCACATCCTTTACCTCAACTACGCCACCATCGGCTTTTGAGGCGTCAGCCATCATAGTCAGGCAGAATGGGCAGCCTACTGCCAGAGTCTCCGCGCCGGTGGATTTAGCTTCTGCAAAACGTGTCTCGTTCACACGTGCCGTGCCCTTCTCCTCTTCCTTCCACATCTGTGCACCGCCAGCGCCGCAGCAGAAGGATTTTTCAGCACGGCGCGGCATTTCAACCGTTACCAGCCCGGCATTATGCAAGGCGTCGCGCGGGGCGTCGATAATCTTATTTTGACGCCCGAGATAGCACGGGTCGTGGAAAGTCACTTTTAACTGATCATTGCTTACTTCTAAACGCAACTTCCCCGCGCCCACCAGTTCATTGATCAACTGCGTATGGTGAATGACCGTGTAATTTCCGCCAAAGGCTGGATATTCATTCTTCAGGGTGTGCAAACAGTGCGGGCAAGTGGTCACGACGCGTTTAGGTTTGATCCCGTTCAGGATCTCCACGTTCGCCGAAGCAAGCCCAAAGAAAATATCTTCGCGGCCAGCCCGCCGGGCCGAGTCGCCGGTGCATTGTTCGTTCTGTCCGAGCACGGCGTAATTGACGCCTGCTGCATTCAATATTTTGGAAAATGCCTGGGCAGTCTTTTGGGCGCGCACATCCGTAGCTGAGGCACAGCCCACCCACCAAAGGATATCGGGCTCCGGATTTTTCTCGATCGTGGGCACATTCAATCCATCGGCCCATTTCATCCGGTCGGCTTGCGAAATATTCCACGGATTGGCATTGTGCTCCATACCCTTGAAGGCGGTCTCCAACTGCTTCGGGAACCTGCTTTCCATCATCGAAAGATTGCGGCGGATATCCAAAATGTCACGCATGGGTTCATTGCCCACGGGGCAGATATCCACGCAGGCGCCGCAGCTAGTGCAAGCCCAGACTGCTTCCTCCGAGATCATATCCAGCATTGGCACATCCACGCCGCCGCCGGAATTCAGATGATAACGTTTATTCACTTCCAATGCGGCCGGGCTGAGCAGTTTACCAGTATTGTACGCGGGGCAAACCTCCTGGCAGCGGAAACACATGATACAGGCATAGCTGTCCATGATCTGTTCCCAGCCAAGGTTTTTCATGGTCGCTGCGCCGAACTGCTCGATCGAAGTGTCGTCGAGATTGATGTAATTTAATTCCCCGATCGAACGACGCTGCGGTTTCATCCAGATGTTCAAGGGAGCGAAAAAAAGATGTATATGTTTGGAATAGGGAAAATAAGGAAGGAATGCGACCACCGCACCGAGCGATAACCACACCATGGCGTGCTCGCCAATAAGGAGCGATTTTGGGGAGGCGCCGGACCACAATCTGGACACCAATGAAATTGTTGGCTGCCATTTGTCCTGTATGCCGTTCATTGCCAGATAGAAGGATTCTCCCAGATAACGGCCAGCGTTGTGGACAAAAATAAAGGTTGCAACGATGGCTGAATCGCGCGTAATACCAAAACGTGCTTTTGGGTTGAGTAAAGTCGTCTGGCGCGTGCTAAGAGTCGCTGGGCGCAGGATGAAACGGCGGATGGCCATCACAATGATCCCAATAATGATCGCTACGTTGGCGATGTCAGCCAGAAGGCGATAGACATCACCGAATAATCCCGTTTGATTAAGAATGCTATAGCCGGTATAACTGTAAAGCAGGTCCGAAAGGTTGACGAGCAGGAAGACTAAAAAACCCCATCCGATAAGAGCATGCAGCAAACTGGGCCAGAAACGAAAACGGAAAACCGGCTTAAAAGTAATGACTTTTCCCAGGGCATCCGGGATGCGTTTGATCGCAGCCTTCCAGTCGGGTTTCCCTTGACCGTTTGAAATGATCCTGACGATCCTGTCGAAACCTCGATAGGTGAAGTAAAGTGAGACGATTGTCCCGACGGCGAAGAGGATTTTTTCAATGAGGGTGAACATATATGTCTCCGTTGCCCTTTTCGTCCGACCTTGAATCTGTGCGGAGAAGCATCAAACCGCCTAAATTCAGCAGGAGGGCATAATTCTATTTACAATCATTCCATGCCGCAACCTAGGTGTCATGACCCTGTAAAATACGGAGTCCGCTTACATTATAGCGGACTCCGATCTATACGAGATTACTTTTTCTTTATGACATTCTTCTTAACCTGATTTGATTTTCTCGCCTTTGGTCTGGTGGCCTTCCTTTTGACCGCCAGACCTGTGCTAGCCGCCGGCTTGGCTGCTGCCGGCCTGTTGGTAGCAGTTTGACTTTGTTCTTTCATACTTTCCAATATACTCAAGTCCTCATTCAAGTTGCGGGTGCGGATGAAGAGGCTGATCAAATATAGGATTATGAGGATGAAAAAAATCGAATAGCCCGCGATCATGTATGTGGACGTGTCAGGTGGTGTATCCAGGATAAACATGGTCAGCTCCTATTGCATATTGTTTAATTTAAGTTGTTCCACTTTCGATGCCAGATACCCCATTCGGATACGGTTCCAGAAAAGGTCAATGAAGATGATACTAAAGGTGAACAGGGCGAACATAAAGGCGACGAGCATTTTACTGGTCATATCGAATGTGCCCAGGGCGCTCGGATCGCCGCTGCCAATAACAACCGGATGGATCGTGCGGAAGAGTCGAATTGCAAAGAATGTAATCGGTGCGCTGAAAGAACCTATTATCGTATAAACAGCGCCAAAACGGGCACGGCGATCCGGGTCTTCGATGCCCTCGCGCAGCATAAAATAAGCGATGTATATGAGCTCCGTAACCGCAGCGGTGGTGAGACGCGGATCCCACGTCCACCATGTATTCCAGATGGGGCGGGCCCAAATGGAACCCAGCACGATGGTGATGAAGAAGAAGACCAGGCTGATCTCAACGGCAGATACTTCGACGATATCCCACTTCGGGTCTTTGGTAACCAAATAGACGATCCCGGTCACGCCTGCAGCGACAAATCCCAATAAGGCAGTCCATGCAGTTGCGACATGAAAGTAGAACACACGTTGAACCTGTCCCATCTGGAGCTCTTCCGGTGCATAAAGGAGGGCTAGATAGAGGGCCACTGCCAGGAGCAGGACGGAAACGATATCGAGTATTTTCAAAGCTGTGGATTTAGCTTGCATGAAGCCTCCTTCGGTTCGCGAATAACATTATTCTTCAACTACAAAATCAAACAACATATATGCAATGGCGATAAAGATCAGGTCATAAACTATCAAGAGATTTAGCCATGGCAGGATGTTGCCAATGGAATCGCCTGTAAGATATCCGCCGCTGGCTTTTACGGCGGCGATCAAAACCGGGATTACCACCGGGAACAGGAGAATGGGGAGCAAAACATCCCGTGTGCGTGCCTGGATAGCCATGCTGGCGAGCAGGGTCCCGACCACAGTATAACCAATGGAACCGAGCAGGATTACGAGCAATAGACCGGGATTGAACAGATCGACATTATATAAAAACGAATAAATCGGAAGGACAATCGCCTCGACGATCAACATGAAAGCGAGATTGCTGATCGCTTTTCCAAAGTAGATCGCGGTACGATCAACCGGTGCCAGCAAAAGGCCGTCGAGACAACCCCGATCCTTTTCAACAGCCATCGAGCGGCCGAGGCCTAAAGTGCCGGCGAAAGCGAAAGTGACCCACAATACGCCCGCGGTCACTGATTGCCGAGTCTTGATATCCAGCTCGAGGGCAAAGTTGAAGATCAGAATGACGAGCAGAGAAAAGATCAACATGGATGAGAAAAGCTCGCGTGAACGCAGCTCAGCGGCCAGATCTTTCCAAACGATGGCGAACGTGGCCTTCAGGAAACTTGCTGCCGCAGGTGCGGGGTGCTGTGCATTGGATTGCGAACTATGGGCAGTCCTGGTAGCCATTGTATCAATTTGCCAGAGCGTTGTTATAAAACGAAAACAAGGTGCTTTTACCGATTTCTTTCCGGGTTGCCGAGGCGGCGATCACACCGCGCGTTAGAATGTCAAAACGTGTGGCTAAGCCTTCGGCACGACCCAGATCATGCGAGGTCATCACCAGAGTACGACCCTGAACTGCTACAGATCGTAATATGTCATCAAGCATGGCTGAAGCATCCTGGTCGAGACCGGTGTAGGGTTCGTCGAAAAGCAACACATCAGGATCGTGCAGCACTGCGCGCCCAATGGCAAGACGCTGTTGCATACCGCGCGAAAATGTTCGCACCAGATCGCGCCGTCGAAGTTCAAGCCCGACCATTTCCAGCATTTCGGTAATGCGTTCATCAAGGCGGAGAACCCCATACAAGCGTCCATAAAAGCGCAGGTTTTCCTCGGCCGTCAGATCTCCATAGAGCAAAGGCTGATGAGATACGATTCCCAACCTGGCCCGTACGGACGCGGCCTGGTTGGGCAGGCGAAACCCTGCAATAAAAACTTCACCCAGGGATGGATGAGACAGCGAAGCCAAGATGCGCAGGAAAGTTGTTTTCCCCGAGCCGTTCGGACCCAATAACGCCACAAACTCGCCGGGCTGGACGTCAAAGTCCAGCCCCCGCAAGATGGTCTTCAAGCCGAAACGTTTGACGAGGTGCCTGACTTTAATCATAACGAGTCTCAGTTAGGCGGCTCATTTTGATCACTTCATTTCTTTAATAATGTCTTTCAATTCATTGCGTCGCCTTTGATATGCCTGATCGGATAGCTTACCAGCGCGATGCAGGTCATCCAGAGCCAGGATGGCGTCCATCACTTCGTCGGTCGACTCGAAATCGGCTTTGACCTCTTCGACTTTCTTGATCCGTCGGTCGCGGAAGAAAAGATATACCCCGGCGACGATCAAGAGGCTTCCCAGGGCTTCTCCCCCAATCAAGATTCCCTGGCGCGGATCGGGACCGGTCGCAGAGCTGACACTGGGTTGACCCGAAACCGAGAAATCCAAAGGCTGATCGGCCTTCAGGTCAGAGGCGGTAAATTCCTGGTAATTATTATTTTGAATGACTTGAATGCCTTTATTTTCCAGTTTTTTGCCATCCACATTCATTCCATCTGGAATGAGCAGAACCAGGGACGGAACGTCAATTCCGAAAGGCTGGTCGATCTCCAGCTTGTTAGCATACGGCATATTAAAGAAAGCGATGATCGAGTAGGGTGTAGCCGTGGGAACCACGGCGATGCCTTTATCGGCGGTTACAAAGGGAGCACTATCCTGTCCGGCCTGGTAACCACCGTTTTGAGCACCAGGCGGTAGTTTAATAAATGGAAGGGAAGTGCCGTCTGTTGATATGACAACAGATTTATCGCTTGAATTTGAGAAGGAGAATATCTCAAGGATTTGTACTGTACCCGCCGTTGCGAAATCGGTATATATGTGGACTTGAGTGAATGTTAACAGGCTGAGATCCTTGCTTGAATCGTACAATTTTATGGGTGGCAAGGCGATCTCGGTAGTGCCTGATTTGGCCGCATCGAAGGCGGACTGATATTTGATGCCTGCATATTCCACTTCCGCCAGGAAAATACGGTTCTCCGGCATTGCAACATTTTCAAATTTGTATGAACCGTCGGATGCAATTGTGCCGGCCAGAGTAACGACTTCTTGAGGGCCGCTGGTTGGGTCTTGAGCATGATCGAACCCGTGGATGGTGACCGTCAGATTCTCAGCCTGAGTCCCACCTGCCACCTGAACACTACCACTGACCGTGCCAGTCCCTGTCGCGGACTTCGGCTCGGTTGTTGAAGAGGAATTGGTCGCAGCTCCCGGAGTCCCATTTTCAACTGGAGGTGTTTCACTCCCCGCCGTAGGTGGGGTTGAAGCGGCAGCTACTTCGGGGGCTGTTGCAAAGGTTAGGGACCGTAGATAGGAAGCAACATCAAAAGCTTCATCATCCGTAAAGTTTTTTCCAAAGGCGGGAATATCACCTGAGCCGTTCTTGATGATCTTTACAAGGTCCACTTCAGAGAGCGCTGCCATTCTGGCTTGATCACCGAATTTCCCGGCGCAGTCTCCACAACTGGTTTCAAAGAGCGACTTGCCCTGTGCGAGTTGATCGGCGGTGGTATGGAGAGTTAATACATACGAGATGACATCCCAGCGTTCCTGGTCGGTCAAAGCCCCCACAAATGGCGGCATAAAACGATCAAGATTACCCTGTGTGACAACTTTGAACCATTCTGCAGGTGACGCCGTACGTCCAACTTCAGGCAAGCCAATGCCCGGAACCGTGACGGGTAATTGCATGCTTTGCGGGCCGTCACCGAGGCCTTTATCACCGTGACAAGCAGTGCAGTTCTGTGCGAAGATGGTCGCGCCGTTCTGCACGTCGGGAGCGGATGCGGGATACAGAGCGCCTAGCGTGGGCATAGGTGTAGGCGACACATAATTAGGCGGAGGAGTAATATCGGAGGCAAGTGTAAAATTGCAGGCCGCCAGGGTCAGGGTTGCCAAAGATATTACAAATAATGAACGAAATTTCATGTGTTCCTCAAACAGGCGTCGCACAACAGATTTCCAAAGGCAGAAGCCCAGAGTCTAACATCTTATGTCTATCTCAATGCTTTGCCACAGTGAGGACAAAACAAATCCGTAATCAAAACAGATTTTCCGCAGCGCGGGCAGAACCCGGCCGATATTGTTTTACGTGCTTTACGACGTGTGGCCAGCATAGTTTCGATCTCATCGTCCGTAATCCGGTCGGATTTATTTGATGCATCTCTACTCGATCTGTCTGCTTGATTGGCTGCGGCAGCTTGTTCCAAACGAGATCCTGCCTTTACGCCTTTCTGTGCTTCCTTTGGAAATGCATTGCCAGGTGACTGGTTGGAACTAAGATGATCCAGCTTCTTCAAGACACTGGCACCGATTTGCAGCAGTTCCGCGCGCTGAACAGGATAATCTTCTTCGGGAATTTTTCCAAGTTTGAAGTCAAAATCAAGTTCCTGCAAGGCAGTAATGATGCGATCGCGTTCGGCCATCAGGGAGGAAACTTCCTGATTCTCCTGCAACACACGCCCCGAATGGGTGCTCATAAGAGGCGCGGCCAAGTATAAGCCCACGCCTAAAAGTAGTGCGATGAGCAAAAGAATTACACCGAGATCCATGACCCCTCTCCTAGTTCAGCATAGAATCAATAATGGATTTGATCTGGTCCATGGAAGAGAATGGGCCAACCTGCACGTATCGCAGCACACCGGTCTGGTCTATAAAATAGGTTTCCGGCACGCCTTTGATCCGAAATAATTGTGAAACCTTTGTACCGAGATCGGGTCCGTTGGGGTAGGTAATGTCAAACTTTTCGAGATAGGCGCGCGCTTCGGGTTCGGTATCCACATAATCCATGCCTATAAAGACCACCCGGCCATCCTCTTTGTAGTATTGCCAGGCCGATCTAAGATCGGCAGCTTCCTGTTCACAAGGTTTGCACCAGGATGCCCAAAAGTTGACCATCACCACTTTGCCGTTCAGGCTTGAAAGACTGGTTTGCGTCTGGCTGTTGAGCTCATAGCCGGTGAACATTGTCATTGTGAAATTATTGAGCCTGTCGCCAGGCTGTACCGTTCCTTGTTGAGAGCGGTTGAGTGTGACGGCAACAATAACCAGCAGGCCAACGAATACTCCCCAGATTATGATCTGTACCCAGAGAGGGACAGATCGCCGACTGGGGGTCGGAATTGTATTATCAGTCATGCAATCTCCAATGAAATGTACCTGTGCTGGAGCTCTTGACATCCAGTACGGTTTTTTTATTTCCTTTTCTTAAGTTCTTCCTCAAGGCGTATGACATAGTCATCTTTTGACGCCTCATTCGTTGATGGTTTGTCATCGCCCGATGTTGAGGTTGAATTGGTAATAGCAGCGGCTGGTTTGGTCCACATCTTCATTGCGCGCAGGAGCAGGATTGCTCCGGCCAGGATGATCAATGGCGGCAGGACATACACCAGCCAGTTAAGTCCTGTGCGAGGCGGCTCGGCTAATACGCGCACACCGTACTGGACTACAAAATATTGCTTGATCTGACTTTCTGTCCAACCTTGCGAAAGCTGCTGACGGATCAGGTCGCGCCACTGACGGCAGGCTTCGGTTGGGCATACGTCAAGCGGTGTGTTCGCACAAACCGGGCAATACAATTGATGCGCGATGCGATTGACTTCATCGTCAGAGGGCGTTGGCTGCTGGGCAAGAGCGGTCCTGGTTTGAATGAGGGCCGAAGTAATAAACAGTACAAAATAAATAATGCGTAAAGACCGCCGTAGTTTCATGGTTTATTTATACGGATCACTCTCTACATTTTATGGATCAATCTGCCGCGCTAGTCTGTTCCACGCGGTGTGATCGTTCCCGGACATATTCAAGCTCCCGGTCGGGCCAGGCCGCGACCAGGATCCCGAATAAAAACACGAATGCGCCGATCCAAAGCCAGTTGATCAATGGATTGACAAAGATTTTGAATGTCGCGCCGTTGGCTGTCGCGGGCTGCCAGTCCACAAGCAAGACATAGAGGTCATCCTGCATGCTTGAGCGTTCACCGGGAATGGTCATGTTTTGTTGGGCGTCGGGGTAATAGTCTATGCGGGGATGGAGCTCACCGAGATAGTTGCCATTTTGGTCGTATACACCAACCACCGCGCGCGTTACCTGCCTGTTATCCGGTCCATTGAATTGAGCGATCGATTCGTATTGGACCGTATAGTTGCCAAGCTTGAGCGAACCGTTCACCGGTAAAGTGCCCTGGGTTTGGGTCTGGAAAATGTTGATGCCCAGGATGCCAACAGCCATCAGCATCATGCTCATGTGGATGATGTATCCGCCATACCGCCTGCGGTTGCGGCTGATGAGAGTCCACAATGCGGTAAAGAAGTTTTCGTCCTGCGCTTTCATCCGTCCAATGGCTCCGCGCCAAAATTCCTGAATCGTGACCAACAACACAAGGGCCACCAGGAAAAAGCCAACCAGTGCAATGGCGTTCTTCGTATACGTGAAGAATAAAATGACGGCGATTAGAAGCGCCGCAAGCGCGGATTTCCACAAGGCGCGTCCAAGGGTTTTGACAGTCGAATGTCCCCAGGCTGAGAGCGGAGCGACCCCCATCAATAACATCAAGGTTGCAAAGAGTGGGGCAGTGGCCCTATCATAGAATGGCGGCCCAACGGTCACTGTTTGACCTGTAATAAGTTGAGAAATGAGCGGGAAGATCACTCCCCAGAAACATACAACCAGGACGCTGATAAACAACAAATTGTTAAGCAGGAAAAGCGCTTCCCTTGAGAGCAGGGACTTCAACTCCGTCTCTCCGCGAAGTTGAGGCCAGCGATAAATGACAAGACCAATGGATGAAGCAAACGTAACCACAATGAACACGAAGAAAGCGGGCCCGATCGCGCTCTGGGCGAAAGCATGCACGGAGGAGAGCACACCGGAACGCGTTAGAAAAGTGCCGAAGATGACCAGCGCGTAGGTCAGGATAATCAGGATCATGTTCCACTGTTTGAGCAGGCCGCGTTTCTCCTGGATCATCACAGAATGGAGAAAGGCCGTACCAGTCAGCCAAGGCATCAACGCGGCAATCTCAACCGGATCCCAGCCCCAGAAGCCGCCCCAGCCTAACACATCGTAAGCCCAGCGGCTGCCCAAAACAAGCCCAAAGGAAAGGAAGAGCCATGCCCACAAAGTCCAGCGGCGAGTGATGCGTATCCAGCGGTCGTCGGTGCGACCTGTGATGAGGGCGGCTATCGCGAACGAGAAGGGAATAACAAATGAAACAAAGCCCAGATATAACATCGGGGGGTGGATGATCATGCCGGGATGACGGAGCAAAGGATTGAGGCCAAGCCCATCGGCGGGAATGAGAGGTATGGTGTTCAAGGGTGCAAACATACTGGTGAGAACCTGACCGTCGAGAGTCTGCCAATAGCGGGCAAAGGGGTTTTCGTAGAAAACGACAAGTCCCAGAAAAAAGGCCGTGGTGAGCGAAGTGACCACGATCACCCACGGGAGGAACTCACGGTCGCGATCCCACTTGCGCAGTGTAACCAGCGAAGCAAATGCGGACATCAGCCATGACCAGAAGACCAGGGAACCGGCCTGCCCACCCCACCAGGCGGTGATCTTCAGATAAGTTGGCATTTCGCGGCTGGTCACTGAATAAACGAATGAGACTTCGAAATGATTGGTTATCAGGAGATAGATAAGGGTAGCCGCAGATAAAGTGATAAGAGGCCATATCAGAAGCATCGCGCGCCGGGCAGACTCGACCACTCCCGCGGATTTCGTCCGGTCGCCGTAAACCGCCGCGCCGACGCTGTATAAAGCTACCAAGAAAGCTACGACTAAAATTCCATATCCAAATTCGGCCAACATCCAGGACTCCTTATATAAAGAATGCCTGACGGAATAGGGACCCGTCAGGCATGGTTGTTCTCAACCACCGGTTTGCTGCGGTACTGCTTCCTGGTACTTGGATGGGCATTTGAGCAGGAGTTCGTCCGCGTGGAACATTCCGTCCGTCCCCAGCTGGCCGGTCATGATGGCCTGTGCTTCATTTTTAAGCAGATCAGGCTTTGGACCTGTGTAAACTATTTTGATGCGTGATCGGTTAGGATCGATCACTGCTGCGTGCAAAACAGCAGCCAATCCACCCTGGGCTTCCACTACATTATTATCGGCTGTTACATTTGCAACCTCAAAGCTCAATGTCAGTGTCTGAGGGTCATATTGGATGGTGTCGCCGACAACTGCGCCTGAAATACGCATATTTTTGCCGATCACACTCTGGCTTTGGGCTTTGAGTTCATCGATCGTCATGAAGTATTCAGCGTTCGCCTGCGTGGACGAAACAATTAAATAGACAACTGCAGCCAAAATAAGCGTTCCGCCGATGACGAATTTTTTGCGTCCCATGTACTGCCTCCGGTTCCAACAAAAAAACACACGATCATTTCATTCTACATACCGAGATTAATGTACGCTGAAAACGACATAGACATAAGTAACGAAATCCCCCCGATTTTATCCTATTTGCTCCGAGGCGCCATTTTTGCATCTACGCTGCTTTCCGGCTCACGATTATTCTGCCAGTCTGAGCTTGGTTCCGCAAACACGACAGAAGTGATCACCAACCCTGGCGCGTGCACCGCATTGACTGCAATAAACTCCACTTTCTTTTTCGTTACTTCCCCGGGATTGGCCACGTTTACGTCTGGGTGATTTTTCCCCCCGACTCGATTGCCAGAAGAACACTACACCGCCTAGAACCAATGCAAAGCCGAGGCCGCCGAATACATATGGTAGATAATTTGCCAATACCAAGCGTCCCGGTGTATTGGGTCCAACCGGTTGGGATGGTTGTAAGGATGGTTGGGAGACGGTTAAATTATCCGTGATTTTTGTGTAGTTTATTTGCAGCATAAACTGTTGGCC
>Ga0265340_10000680_pt1 | contig 19081 bp, 14 predicted proteins | sample 4CB225metaG_FD_202082 | JGI IMG/M metagenome (GOLD analysis project Ga0265340, IMG submission 202082) | Rhizosphere microbial communities from Carex aquatilis grown in University of Washington, Seatle, WA, United States - 4-CB2-25 metaG | ecosystem: Host-associated > Plants > Roots >...
GCAGATACAACCGGTGCGGGCGATGCATTTTGCGGTGGATACTTGGCAGGCTTTAAAAAGACATATGACCCGCTGCAGGCCGCGCTTTACGGAAACGTTTCGGCTTCGCTCAAGGTGGAAGGCAGTGGAGCATTTTATCCGCTGGAGGTATTGCCGGGATTGGCAGAGGCGCGTCTGAGTGCGTTAAAAGATTTGGTGAGAATGGTTTAAAGACGGGCCATCGATAAATAATATGAACAATCCTTATGTAAACCGGCTGCTCGACCTTGCAGTTCAAATTCAACAAATTCCCGCACCGACCCTGGACGAGAAAAAACGCGCCGAGTATGTGCACAATTTATTCCTGTTGGAAGGTTTGCAAGATGTTTCTACTGACGCCATTAATAATGTCTTTGGCCGACTGGCGGGCAGAAGAAAAAAACAGCCATTAATCGTATCTGCACATCTCGATACGGTATTTCCAAGGAATACGAGCCTGCACTTCACGCGGGAGGAAGATCGCATCTATGGGCCGGGTATCGGAGATAACTCACTGGGAGTGGCCGCCCTGCTCGGATTGATCTGGCTGCTGGGAGAACGGAAAATTAGATTACCAGGCGATATATGGTTTGCAGCGAATGTGAGTGAGGAGGGGCTAGGTGATCTGCGTGGCATGAAAGCAGTAGTGCAACGCTTTGGTTCGAATATTCAGGCTTATCTTGTACTCGAAGGGACAGCATTTGGCCATGTTTATCACCGGGCTATTGGCGTGCAGCGTTTCCGGATAACCGTAACAACTGCAGGTGGACATTCATGGTCGGATTATGGACAGCCTTCTGCAGTCCATGAGTTGGCGCAGATCGTGACCCAGATCACGGCGCTATCGTTACCAACGGATCCACGTACGACCTTAAATGTAGGTTTAATAAACGGCGGCACAGGCGTGAATGTATTGGCTTCGGGAGCTTCCCTCGAATTGGACTTGAGGTCTGAAGCCCCGAAGGCATTGAACGATTTAGTTCAGAGAGTGGAGGAAAAGATCAACTTGGCCAACAGAGAGGGTGTAACTGTCGAAATGGAGGCCATCGGGCACCGCCCGGCAGGAGAGGTCGCCATAGATCATCCGTTTGTAAGACTGGCCGATGAATGTCTATCCGAGCAAGGCGTTAGGGCAGTATTTACTTCCGGTTCAACTGACGCCAATATACCCCTCAGCCTGGGGTATCCCGCTCTGGTTTTAGGGATCACATCCGGTGGCGGCACGCATACTGTGCACGAATACATCGATACGGTACCGATTGAAAAAGGGATGGAGCAGTTGGTGAGCTTTGTAAGTAGGGTTTGGGATTTCTGATAACTTTGTAGTTACTCAACCTTTGCCTCATGCTGAAAGCCTTAAGCAAATGATACCGAAATAAAATAACGTGTGCGGGGCATTTACCCCGCACACGTTATTTTATTTCGAAGGATTTTTTGTGAGGCCAATGAGGAGATAACTTACTTTAATCCCAGAACTTCATATACATCCAGGGGATGAGTCTTGCCTTTAACCGTCAACGGGGTAAAGGGCCTGGCGTCTACTTGTTTCTGTACACGCTCATACGCTTCGCGGCTGAGAAGGATCTGATTCTTAGCCGAGTTCTCCTGGATTCTTTTTGTGGTATTGATGCTGTCGCCAATGGCCGTGTACTCGAGTCGTTTCTCGGTACCGATCAAACCCAGCACGGCTTCTCCGTAATGAATGCCGAGGCCAAAATCGAGATGCGCTTCCGCCGGTAATTCCTTGTGTAATTTTGCGATCGAGTCACGAATGGCGAGGGCGGTTCTCACTGCGCGAAGTGTGTGGTCGGGTTGCGGCAGCGGTGCGTTATACCAGGCCATAATAGCATCGCCAAGAAACTTATCCACCGTGCCTTCCTGTTCGAGCACCGCATCGGCCGCGGCGGCCAGGTACCGATTTAATACGGCTACGAGGTTTTCAGGCGAATGTTTTTCACTATAACTGGTAAAACCGCGGATATCAGCAAACAGGATTGTGATATCTAATTTCTTTCCGCCGATCTGCAGGCTGTTCGGGTCAAGCTGATCGAGCACAGCAGGGGAAACCATTCTTTCGAGCAGCCTGCGCTGTCCTTCGAGTTTCTTACGTTCCGTCAGGTCGTCGAGCACAATGGCAATGCCCTGTGTTTTTTGCCCCGCGTCTTTCAGGGGAGATAAATTCAAACGCCAGTCCATGTTGCCGCGCTTAGGGTCGACGTGACTTATCTCAAGATCGATGACTGGCTTGTCTGTTGAAAGAACACCATCCAAATGGGGTCCAATCTCTTTCGAGATGGAAATCAGCACTTCATCGAGGTGGTGACCGAGTATGTTAGGCATTGTCAGCCCCAGGATCGCTTCCCCGGCACGGTTACACAGCATAACCTGGTTCTGGATATCCGCTGTGATCACACCGCTGGCAATGGATGCAAAGACGTTGTCCATCAGGTTTTTAAGACCGGTCACTTCGGCAAGGGTTTGCCGGAGCGAGGCAAACAAGCGGGCATTATCTATGGCAACCGCGGCCTGGTTTGAAAAATCAACCAAAAGATCACGTTCAGCCTCGGCGAAGATACCGCTGCGGATGCGGTTATCTGCATAAATGGCACCGATCAGGTCGTTCTTTACTTTGAGGGGAACGCATAAGATCGAGCGCAAATTAAGAGCGACGATACTCTCCTGCCCGACGAAACGCTGGTCTTCCTGGGCATTGGTGGTTATGACCGGTTCCCCCGAATCGATCACTTTTTGGATGATCGTGCGGCTGGTGGCTGCTTCGCCGGATTTGATGGATTCCTGTTCCCAGTTGCGGGCTACCCGAGTTACCATTTCGCCTTTTTCATTGCGCAGCATCAGAAAACCGCGCTCGGCACGAGTCAGGCGCACAATATTGTCCATTACGATGCGTAATACTTCGTCGAGTTCAAGCGAGGAGTTGACCACCCCTCCAATTTTTGCCAGCGCCATTGAATTGCTTTTTTCGGCCTCGAACTCCTGGATCTTATCGCCGATGCGGTTCAATGTGTCTGCGAGGTTGTTCAGGTCCTCGATGGTGTTGGCAGGCAGGTCGCGGGGTTTTTTCTTAATAAAGGTATCGCGCAATTTTCCGGCCTGCATGGCAAGCGTATTTATCTGTCCGTGGAGTGTGGCAGGGTTGGACTTGTCTGGAGCCATATTTACTGGTTACCTTATATCCTGGAAAAATTCCGTAAACGATAGCAAATATTATTTAATGTCCTAACCTAAAGTATACATCACCCCAGCACCCCTCTGATATGCTACTCGATCCCCTAAATGGGATAAAGAGGATTCGGTACTAAATGTCGGGGTTGTGAGCAGATATGAAATCATCTATACGGGCGCGTAGGATATGCAGCACGATCGAAACGCTAGAGCGGCGGGCGCGCGCCAGGTCAGCAGCTCGCGCGGTAAACAGCCCTGCCTCAAACTCGTACGTCAGTGCATCGATTGCCATTACCGCCGAGGGCAGCAGCTTCTTTAATAACAAGCTCCGTTCCGCGGGAGTGGCGTCCACCGGCTGAGGTTTACCAAGTTGGTTCAGGCTCCAATTGATAACTGCGAATGAACGCTCGATCGGTTCCGATTGATTCCAGCGCGCCCAGGTTTCAACCCATTTCGGTGGAGTGATACCACCTTTTTCGAGAGTCTTCGATAAATAAACCGGTACATAAGTTAACACTTGATACCGTCGTAAAAGGAATATAGCCGCGAACACCCCAATGATTATCGAAGAAATGGTTAGGACGCGGCCGGGAAGGGTCTGTGTAAAGAGGGGTATCTTAACATTTTTAGATTTGTCGTTCGGTAGTCCGCCCAATTTCCCGATCGGTTTCCGAGGAGGTGCAATAATACTGGAACCTGGTCCACTTGTTAGGAGGGACACATCCGGACGGACGAGAGTATCCTGGCTTACGGTTGGCTCGAACTCCACCCAACCGATTCCGGGAAAATAAACTTCGGGCCATGCGTGAGCATCGCGCTGGCGGACGATATAATCGCCGTCCTGGTATTGCCCCTGTGCAAATCCCACCGCCAAGCGCGCGGGAATACCGATCGAGCGCAGCATCAACACCTCTGCCGAGGCGTAATAATTGCAAAAGCCCTTTTTGTAATCAAATAACACCCATAGGACTGGGTCACGGCCTGCAGGCGGTTCTGGCAGGCTTGCAGCATATTGAATATTCGCACGCAGGTAGTTTGTAATCGCCTGGGCTTTATCATATGGATCATCTTGTGAAGTGGAAACTTGATCAGCCAGGTCTTTTAAATCAGGTTGGATGTTATCAGGGACTTCAAGATAACGATCTTTGACCCATTGTGGATACTGTATACCGGCACTGCGCAACTGTTGAATATCTGGATCAGCGATCTCTGCCCGAACCTGGTATTGTTCTCCGGCCTTAATAGTGAGGGATGTCTCCCAGGTCAGGACGTCGTCGAGTTTTGTGTCGGTAACTGCGGCGATAACGTTTCCTGGCTTATCGACCCAAACGGGCTGGGATGGAGTGTAAATCAGGCTTTGCGATGGAAATTGGATAGTGAACCGCAGTGATGCCTCCGAGCGATCCCCAAGATCTGGTATTTTTAAGTCGCCATTGTTCGGTTGAAAACCCAGACTGGTAGCGGGTGAATTGGACCACTGTCCATTTTTATAAGAGTCGTAGACACGTCCGCGCCAGTAGTAGCGCAAACTGCCGTCCGGAGGATTCAAAACCGAGACCGTAAACACTGGTGAATTACCTTGCCCGGCATCGCGCCCCAAGCTAAGCGTAGCACCGTAATAATTACCTCCTGCATCTCTGTAAGGTCTGTTAAGCGAACTTACCGCATTTGAAAGCCGGTTAGTAAGAGGTCTGGTGACTCTACCCCACGAGTCAGCTGCCGATTGTAAGCTTGAAAGCGAAGTTGGCATTAGCCATGCAATAACTACGGCTGCGGTGACGATGATAAATAGGCCGCTGAAGATATTAGACCAGGATTCTTCGTTAATAAATACTCGGCGCTTCGTCCAGATTCTCCGGTTTTGCAGATAATATTCACGGCCAAGCAGAAGAAGAGCGAGCAACATAAATACTGCCAGCCACCGCGCCGTACTCGCCCGGTCATTATCATAGATCTGGACGAGCATTATGACCATAAATGAAGGTAGGATGGCTACTAAAATATTGTTATGACGTACCAGCCAATATCCGGCTGCCAGGGAAATTAACCAAAATACAATGCAAGTAAAAGCGACGAAGAATAACGAATCATGGACGGGCTCTTTCTGCATGAAAAGGTCGAAGGATGCGTCAAGCATCCCGCTGATATGAGTGAGACGACCAAAGAAAAGATTATCTGTTACCGCTCCCGTCATCTGCCACGGAACAAAGATTACCGTATAGGCAAGGGCAAGCCCCATGACCGTTCGACGTCCAAAAGTGCTTGCACCTAGTGCAAGACCAAGGATCGTACCCAGGGCAGCGAGAGTTTCTGAAAAGTAAAGAAAAGTCGTCCAGTTCGTGGTCACCAGGCGGGCACTTGCCACCTGGATAAGCAGGAAGAGCAGGGAGGCCGATAGCCAATCCCAATTGCGAGCAGGCGACTTTTCCATCTTTCCAGTTTACATTAGTTAGGTTCGGGCCGTCAAACCCACAGAGTTGTTGTTTTTTCATGCCAAATTGGTAGGTTAATTTATAAGAGGGGTCTATCTGATATAATCATAAGGTTTACGATAAAAACTTAAATATGGGATTTGTATGACGCTCGAAAGAGGAACACTTCTTCATAAACGTTATCGCATTGTGGAAATACTCGGCCAGGGTGGGATGGGTTCTGTATATCGAGCTGTAGATGAAAACCTCGGTACAGACGTAGCTGTCAAGGAAAATCTCTTTACTACAGATGAATATGCCCGCCAATTCCGTTTGGAAGCCGTAATCCTTGCAAACCTGCGGCATCCCAACCTCCCGCGCGTCTCCGATCACTTTGCGGTGGGAGACCAGGGCCAATATCTCGTCATGGACTTTATCGAAGGTGAGGATTTGCGCCAGCGCATGGAACGCATGGGCACAATTACAGAAGATGACGCAGTGATGGTCGGCGCGGCCATGTGCGATGCGCTCTTGTATTTGCACACACGCAAACCTTCCATTCTGCATCGTGATATAAAGCCGGGAAACGTCAAAATCACACCTGATGGGCATATCTATCTGGTGGACTTTGGCCTTGCTAAACTAATGCAGGGAACACAGGCTACGACCACTGGCGCACGGGCGATGACGCCAGGTTATTCTCCTCCCGAACAATATGGCACGGCGCGCACCGATCTGCGCACGGACATCTATTCCCTGGGCGCAACCCTGTACGCCGCTTTATGCGGCATAATCCCCGAAGACGGGTTGGCGCGGGCTATGGATAATGCCCAATTGACACCATTGCGCAAGCGTAACCCAAAGATCTCCCGCCGACTTGCGGCGGCTATCGAAAAAGCGATGGCGGTTGATCCTGCGGATCGGTATCAGGACGCCGAGGAATTCAAGAAGGCCCTGCTTAGCTCGAAATCCAGAACGGAGCGTCCAACAGGCGAATTTACCGTTGTCCCTCCGCCAGGTATCCCGAATCTCTCCGCAGTTGATACTAGAAACCGGATGGACATAAAGTCTAATGGACTAAGTGGCACTCTGATGCCGTCCATGGCCGAAGAAGATAAACCTTTTGTCCCGCGGAATAAACATCGTCGCAGTTCAGGTCTTGCGTGGTTCTTATTCTTTTTGATATTGATTGCGGCAGGCGGTGTGATAGGGTTATACCGACTCTATCCCGAATCTGTCACGGACAAATTACGCGGGGCATACCCATTCTTAAACCTTCTCTCGACCTCAACTCCGACGTCGACCTCGACTGCGACCGTCCTCCCATCTCCAGCTGGAAGTACGCAAACTGCGACGGTTCAACCACCTGTTACTTTTACCCTAACACCTACGAGTATTGTCGTTGGCACAGCAACAAAGATTGCTGCTGAAACACTTATTGCCTTACCCACCCTGGTAGGTGGAGGGAGTGGGCAGATCGCATTTGCTTCTGACCGCTCGGGGGTTCCACAAATCTATTTAAGCGACTTGGCCGGGGAGCAGGTTATCCCGATCACGAACATGCCAAATGGGGCGTGCCAACCTTCCTGGTCGCCTGACGGGTCACAGTTTGTCTTTGTTTCACCCTGTCAGAAACGGTTGGATTTATCTGAGGTTCCACCGAGTGATACCGCACTATACATTATCAATGCCGACGGTACAAATTTAACTCCTTTGCCGACTGCTCCTGGTGGTGACCTGGAACCAGCCTGGTCACCCGATGGAAAACGAATTGCCTTTACGTCCATGCGGGACGGTCACATGGAGATTTATTTAATGAATTTGGGTGATCGATCGGTAATCCGATTGACCACGACTGGTGCGGATGAATTGGCCCGTCAGCCATCTTGGTCCCCTTTCAATAACCAGATCGTTTACGCGTACAAACGTTTTGGGGCATATCAAATATGGGCAATGACTGATGCCGGACAAGGTTCACAGCGTATCGTAAAGAGCGGCCCGCAATATTGGGATTATTCACCGGTCTGGTCGGCTGACGGCAAGATGGTATTGTTCACCGAACGCAATTCTGAAGGACCAGTTCTGCCGTGGGAAATGGGCATCAATTATGAGGATCGTAATAAAACGTCGGCCAACCTGGTGAAACTCAACCCGCGACCGGTCGAAAACGTCCATTACTCGCCTGACTCGCAATGGCTGGTCTTTGAAAACATAAATACGGATAATAATCGCGATATTTTTTATTCTTTGGTCAACGGAGACCAGCGCACCCAGTTGACCAAAGACCCGGGTGTGGATTTTGATCCCGCCTGGCGTCCTGTCCAGCCGATTCTCCAACCTTAATTCACGTGTTAATCATATTAGTTTAGGATCCCTGAGGTTAATTTCCAGTATTTTCCCGGAATGCTCATTCAAGATCAGGGATTTATATTGGAAAGGAATCCCCTTTAGGAAGGCGGTCGGTAACACCGCCTTTTTAATTTCTTACACTCCTCTTATTGACGCTCCTCTTGCCCGCATGATATGATTCAATCAGTATCCATGGCACTCTCGATGAGGGAGTGCCTACTTATGAAAAGTCATGGTTGAACTTTCCGAACGCCAGAAAAACCTGCTCCTTATTATCATACGCGCTTACATTGACGCGGCCCAACCGGTCGGATCAAAGCGGCTTGTGGAACATTATCATCTTGATCTCTCCTCCGCCACCATCCGAAACGAGATGAGCGCGCTTACCGACATGGGTTATCTAAGGCAGCCGCATACTTCGGCTGGGCGTGTACCTACCGAGGAAGGGTATCGGTATTTTGTAAGCCAGATGATCAACCAGGCGGAATTGCCGGTGGCGGTCCAACACACCATTTCGCATCAGTTCCATCAGGCCAGCCCGGATATCGAACAATGGATGCACCTGGCGGCCTCGGTGCTCGCTCATCAATCACAGGGAGCTTCGGTTATCTCGGCTCCGCGGGCGGAGAAGGCACGTTTCCAGCACGTCGAACTGATCGCGACGCAGGGCCGGCAAATATTAATGGTACTGGTGATGGTGGGAGGTGAAGTTTCTCAGCAGCTCCTGAACCTGGCCGAACCGGTCGCACAGGACCGACTCAGCCAGACCGCGGCTCATATCAATAGCAGGTTGGCCGGTCATTTTATGGACGAGATTGAGGCTGTATCGAACCAGGCTGATGCCCTCGAACAGGACATCTTAAGGCTTATTAACCAGGACGTTCGCCGTTCGGCGGAGAGCCTCTCAACCACGATCTATACGGATGGGCTGACGAATGTTTTGTCCGAACCTGAATTTGCCGAGTCCGATGAGGCCCGCCGCGCATTGCGGCTTTTCGAAGAACGTTCTACTTTGCAGGACTTGCTCGCACGTACAAGTATCAATAGCACGGTTGGCGGACTACAGGTGCTGATCGGTGAGGATAGCGGCTGGGAGGATCTCCGTCAATATTCGGTAGTGTTGGCACGTTACGGCGTGCCCGGATTTGCTACTGGCACTCTTGGTGTGTTAGGCCCAATGCGCATGTCTTATGCCAGGACGATACCCACCGTCCGTTTTGTGGCGGGACTGTTGAGCGACTTGGTGAACGATAGAATAACCGGCGAACAATAAAACGATATACGATAATCATTTGTCGCCTATCGATCAAGTAGTAAGAAATAGTGAGAGTGAATAAATGTCTGATAAAAAGCACCATAACCATAAAGATGACGAAGTTGATGGCTTGAATGCAAAGGAACCGGAAACTTCAGAGAACAGTGAGACGGTCAATGTCAATACCGACCCGGGCGAACTTGAGTCGTTAAGACAAAAGCTGAATGCAGCCGAGGCCAAGTCGGCGGAGAACCTGGATGGGTGGCAGCGCGCTGTAGCCGAATTTCAAAACTACAAGAAGCGTATGGACCGCGACCGCGAATCAGAAAAAGCATACATGAAAGGCGACCTGATAAAAAAGGTCCTGCCTGTTCTTGACGATCTTGAGCGCGCAATGTTAAACCGTCCCGAACAGGACGCCTGGGTGAACGGTATTGAGCTGGTCACACGCAAGCTTCACACCATATTGGAAGCGGAAGGTCTGGAGCGCATTGAAGCGAAAGGCTCGGCATTCGATCCAAATTTTCATGAAGCGATCTCTTACGAATCTGTGGAGGGTGTGGAGAGCGGGCATATCATCGCCATCGTCCAAAATGGATATATGCTGGGCGACCGGGTTATACGCCCGGCATTGGTGAGAGTGGCGAAATAACTACCAGACGGTAGATTATCGGGCCGTTTAATTTTCAAAGGAGAACTTATTCAAATGGGTAAAATCATTGGTATAGACCTGGGAACGACAAATTCCGTTGCAGCGGTGATGCAGGGCGGCGAACCTGTGGTGATCCCCTCTGCTGAGGGCGAGAGGCTCGTGCCGTCTGTGGTGGCGGTCAATAAAAACCATGAGCGCCTGGTGGGACGGGTGGCGCGCAACCAAGCTATCATTAATGCACAAAACACCATATTCTCGATCAAGCGCTTTATGGGCCGTAAGGCGGATGACCCGGAAGTGGAACGGACGAAGAAGCGCGTTCCTTACGAAGTGGAAGGTGCCGCGAACGGAGATGTTCGAGTAAAGATGGATGGCAAAGATTACAGCGCACCCGAGGTTTCAGCAATGATCCTTTCCAAGATGAAGGCCGACGCCGAAGCTTATCTGGGTGAAACGATCACACAGGCAGTAATTACCGTTCCGGCTTACTTTAACGATGCGCAGCGAAACGCCACAAAAGATGCAGGCAAGATCGCCGGATTGGAAGTGCTGCGGATCATCAACGAACCGACGGCTTCTTCACTTGCTTACGGACTTGACAAAAAAAAGAACGAAGTCATCGCGGTCTACGACTTGGGCGGTGGCACCTTCGATATATCAGTTTTGGATGTAGGTGAAGGCGTCTTCCAGGTGCGATCTACCAGTGGTGATACCTTTCTGGGAGGCGACGACTTTGATCAGCGCATTATGGATTATCTTGCTGATCAATTCCAGAAAGACAACGGTATTGACCTGCGCACTGACCGCCAGTCGCTGCAGCGTTTGAAGGAGGCGGCTGAAAAAGCCAAGATCGAACTTTCAACCACCATGCAGACCGAACTCAACCTGCCATATATCACGGCCGATGCTAGCGGACCGAAGCACCTCGTCACCACACTGACGCGCGCGAAGTTCGAACAACTCACTGCCGACCTTGTGGATCGCACCATCGCACCGCTCAAACAGGCTCTGAGCGATGCGAACCTTACTGCTGGTGATATCAACGAAGTTGTCATGGTGGGTGGTATGACACGTATGCCGGCTGTACAGGACCGTGTACGCGCCTTCTTTGGCAAGGAGCCGCATAAAGGTGTCAACCCGGACGAGGTCGTAGCAATAGGTGCTGCGATCCAGGCTGGCGTACTGGGCGGAGAGGTGAAGGATATTCTGTTGCTCGACGTAACACCTCTGACGCTCTCGATAGAGACAATGGGTTCTGTCGCCACTCCCCAGATCGAACGCAATACAACTATACCCACCCGGCGCAGCCAAACCTTTTCGACCGCTTCAGACAGCCAAACGCAGGTGGAGATCCATATTCTGCAAGGCGAACGGCCAATGGCAGCGGATAATAAGACACTTGGAAAATTCATCCTTGACGGTATCCCACCTGCGCCGCGCGGCGTACCGCAAATCGAAGTAACGTTCGATATTGATGCGAACGGCATCCTCAAAGTAACTGCCAAGGACAAGGCAACGGGACGCACCCAGCATATTACAATAACCGCTTCCTCGGGCCTCTCGGATGCCGAAGTGGAAAAAATGCGTCAGGATGCAGAGACACACGCCGATGAGGACCGCAAACGCAAAGAAATGATAGAAGTACGCAATAACGCCGATAATACTGCGTATGCTGCTGACAAAGCATTGAAAGAATTCGGCGATAAAGTCCCGGCCGATGTTAAATCCGAGGTCGAAACAAAGACTGCCGACTTACGCAGCAAAGCGCAGGGTGAAGATATAGATGCCATCAAGGCCGCGACAGAGGCTCTCGGTCAAGCAATCCAAAAGATTGGCGCAAGCGTATACCAGGAGCCAAATCCTCCGGCCGGTGGTGAGTCGGGTCAACCCGGTCAGCAAGGTCAATCGGGCAAGTCCGGTCCTTCCGATGCAGGACCGGATGTAGTGGATGGGGAAGTGAAAGAATAAGGAAGATGGAGTAGAGAAAAGAGGGTAGAAAATGGGTGATATGGTTGAAACGAACAGCTAGACCCCTATTACCTATTTTCTAATAATCTGGAAATTATGAGTAACCGCGATTTTTACGAAATTCTGGGCGTTGGACGAAACGCTGGCGATGACGAGATCAAAGCCGCCTTCCGAAAATTAGCCCGCCAATATCACCCTGATGTCAATAAAGAGCCGGACGCCGAAGAGAGGTTCAAAGAGATAAACGAGGCATACGGCGTGCTATCGGATGCCGATAAGCGCGCTCGATATGACCGCTTCGGACGTGAAGGGCTTGGTAATACAGGCGGATTCCATGATTACACGGCGGATTTCTCGGATATATTCGATGAACTCTTCAGCCAGTTTGGATTCTCCACTGGCCGTTCGAGAAAGTCACCTCGCCGAGGGCAGGACCTGCAGTACCAGGTCAGCCTAAAATTCGAGGAAGCTGTTTTCGGTGTTGATAAGGATATCCAATTCGAACGCGAGGAAACTTGTTCCCGTTGTAAAGGATCCGGCGCAGAGCCAGGGACTACACCTACGCGTTGTTCGACTTGCGGTGGTCAGGGGCAGGTGCGCCAGGTGAGGCAGACGATCCTGGGACAAATGATGCAAACCATAACCTGTCCGAACTGCGGAGGCCGAGGTGAATTGATCTCCTCACCATGTAAAACCTGCCGTGGTAACGGGCTGGAGCGAAAGACCGTCCATAAGAAAGTTCAAATTCCACCAGGCGTGGATTCGGGAACCCAGATCCGATTGGCTGGCGAAGGAGGGCCTGGGGCTTTGGGCGGGCCGAATGGCAGTTTATTCCTCTTGCTTGACGTACAGCCGCACAAGTTCTTCAAACGTCGTGAAAACGATATTTTATTGAACCTTGATATCAATGTAGCTCAGGCAGTGCTTGGTGCAGAGATCGAAGTGCCGACACTGGATGGGGATGCGAAACTGAAGATACCGAGTGGTACCCAGCCGGGAAAAGTCTTCCATATTAAAGGGAGGGGTGTGCCACATTTACACCATAAGGATCGCCGCGGCGACGAATTGGTGCTTGTCAATGTGGAGATCCCTGCGAAGTTGACGAAGGAACAACGCGAGTTGTTCGAGCAGCTGGCGGCTACGTTAAACGCTGCAGTCAAACCAAGTGAAAAGGGATTTTTAGACTGGCTGAATGAAGCGCTAGGCGGATAAATTACAGAGTACTGCATAATTATTTAAACTAATTTTTTGTTTTTACCCTATAAATAATGAAAAAAAGTTTAGAGATTTATGCAAGGAACAATAAACCCCAAGAAGATATTATTTCTTGGGGTTTTTTATTGCTAAAGATACTAAACAATGGAAAAATGTAATTCAAATCGTAGCAATTACCAGTTACACGATAAGCAGCTGGTTGCTCCACGCCGCCGGTGCGAAATGGCTTCGAATAAAAATCAAAATTGATCGCCGCGAAGGATTTCAAGAATATTTATTTTGGAAGAGCTAAAGAGGAATTCACCGTGAATAATAAAATTTCTTCAGCCTTAATAATGAAATCAATATTTAATCATAAAAAAGTGGGGGATTCTGATTTTTATATATGAAACGGGCACTTTAACTAAATCTAAGGATTAATAGTACTTTTTTCCTAGTTGACAATCAGGGTTGTTTTTCATATACTGTATCTATCTTGGTCTGACCAGCATACCACAGGAATCCTATGAAAATTCAACCGATCGCCCATACTTCCCTTACAGAAAGTGCTGCAGGTAAGCTCTCGGCGTCCATCCTTGATGGCACGTTATTACCGGGGACGCAACTCCCGCCTGAGCGCGAGCTCATGAGCCAGTTGGGGATTAGCCGTTCGACGCTGCGAGAGGCTCTTAAGCGGCTCGAAGAAAATAAACTGATCGAGTCACGCCCTCACGTGGGCTGGTTTGCGCGAAATATTAACGAATCGAACATGGCGCAGGCTAGGGAATTGGCGCGAGGTGCGGATGGCACGGCGCAGTCAGGCGCGCGTTTGGCCGTCAACGAACCACCTACCGGTCCACTGCGCGTGCCGATCGCTTTCGATAAACCGATCCATATACCCAACTTGAAAAAAGACCGCTTTGGCACGTTTGAATTCATTTCCTGGTGGGAGCGCGAGAAAGTAAAAAATGCCAAGGTAATGGTGATCGGAGCCGGCGCGCTGGGCAACGAAGTCATTAAGAACCTGGCTTTGATGGGCATAGGGAACCTGTTCATCGTAGATTTTGACAAGATCGAAGCGGCTAACTTGAGCCGCTCTGTGCTTTTCCGAGAATCTGATAACAACCGTAGCAAGGCCGAGATCGCGGCAGCCCGCGCCAAATCTATCAACCCGGATATTCATGTGCAGTATTTGAATGGGGATGTTACTACCCAAATGGGCCTCGGGATTATCCGCCGCATGGACGTTGTGATCGGGTGTCTCGATAACCGCGAAGCTCGCCTGGCGGTCAACCGTTTCTGCTATTGGGTCAATAAGCCCTGGGTGGACGGAGCAATTCAGGAGCTTCTGGGACTAATGCGCGTCTTTGTTCCGGGGCAGGGCGCTTGTTACGAATGCACTCTCACAGAACAGTCGCTGCGCGATCTTTCGGCGCGGTATTCCTGCCCGTTGCTTGCCCGCCAGAATATCCTGCTGGGTAAGGTGCCGACCACCCCCACCATTGCATCGATCATTGGCGGTATGCAGTCACAGGAAGCTCTGAAGTTGATCAACGGTTTACCGGTGGAAGCAGGCAAAGTCGTCCACTATAACGGGTTGGTCAATGAGATGCATACTACGGCCTACTCTGCACGAGATGACTGCGAAAGCCATTGGACCTATGGCGATATTACCGAACTACCCGCCCGTTCCGAACGTACCACATTGGCGGACTTGCTGCGAATTGCACGTGCGGACCTCGGGCCGGATGCCATGATCGAGCTCGACCAGGAACTGATCACACAGCTCGAATGCCCGAACTGCCATACGGTCGACCAGGTATTGAAACCGCTGAGCGAGGTCACCTTCGAAGCCGGTCATTGCCCGACTTGCGGCGAACTGCGGGAATCCACACTTACCCACATCATTTCGGGTGAAGAGAATTTCCTGCATCGGACCCTGTTCAGCGTGGGAATTCCTTCCCTGCATATCGTCCGCGCACATAACGGCGTGCAATATCGTTTTTATGAATTAACAGGAGACCTTCAGGACTCTCTCCACTTCCATGATTTTGAACAGACCCATATCAAAGTTGCACCCGCACCGGCTGCTCATGGAAAAAGCCATGTGCGTCTCAAAGCAGAAGTGAAATTAAAAGATGGACCTGCTAATTCTGCCGGCCGTCGTGTCAAGCTGCGCAGTTGAACTTATTGAATAATGGCCATGCGAAACCCGACCATGAGTCTTTATAACTCCGACGAGGATTCCAAACGGTGGCACCTGGTACGCAGAGTGACCCTGCTGTTTTTGTTGGTCCTTGCCCTATCGCTTGGATTGGTCATCCTGTTTCGACAAAAAGGCAGCACTCCGCTTCTATTATTTAACATTCTGTCAGACGTGAGTCTGGGGCTTTTCATTGGGCTTGGCACGCGGATTGTATTGCGTCACAGGCATTGGCTTATTCAAGGCGTGGCATCCGCCGCCATGGTTGTGATCGGCCTGGCCGTTCTGGGATATTTTACCGATTGGAAGAGCGGCATCGGTCCGTTTCAAGCTGGGCTCGTCAAAGTGAATTGGCTCGACTGGGCGCATATCCCCCTGAAATTGCCTTTGGAATTCGAACGGGGCAGCATGGACGTGCTTGACCTTGCCCACATGTTGATTGGCATCGATACATCCTGGATCGCCCTGCGAGCGTGGAGACGGTCGGTGAGTTATTTGGCACAAGGCAATCAACCTTCGCAACGCGTACGCAGCCATGCAAGAGCTTACGCGCCGCGCACATCGGTTGCTCAGAATGTCTCAGTTGTAAACGTCCGTTCTGCAGCAGTGCCGAGTGCCGGGCAGAAAGTAAAAAAGAAGAAGTCGAGCATGCGTCCGGTGATTTCCATGCGAACCGCTGACCCGCGGCCGTCGCGCTCCCGGAAACGAGCCTGGAATCCCCTGGGTCGCAAGCCGGCAGTACAGCTCGCCGTCTATGAAGAGCATCGATGTCCGTACTGCCTTGAAATCGTTACGCGTGACGATCCGCGCGGCTCGGTGGAATGCCAGGTCTGTCATGCGCTGCACCACAAAGATTGCTGGGATATCACCGGTACCTGCCAGGTACCGCATCTAAATACTTAATATTTGGAGGGTTTATCATGCCTGATTTGAATGTAACCATTGTGTTGCCGAGCGGAGGCGCTCGTACCGCTGAAGTGCCGGATGACGTAGCCGTCAAAGAATTAATGCCGGAGTTCACCTCGCTCCTGGAGCTGCCGACCGTCGGTCCGGATGGCCGGGCAATGGCTTATCGCCTCGACAGCAAGGCGCTTGGCCGCGAGTTAAAAGAAGATGAAACCCTTAATGCGGCAGGCGTCCCAGAAAACGATCGCTTGATGCTGACCGCTGACATTACCGCCGGTGCAGGTACCAATATAGTAGCCGAGAGTCCGCGTATGCGCCGCCTGAAGGCCGATTATGAGCTCATGCAAGACCTGGCCTCCCGCACTGATTTGATCAGTTTTGTAGCTCAGTCCCCGCGGCCAAACCTGCCACCGGAGCGTTACATTGTCACGTTCAAATGCAAAAGCATTGCGAATGTTGACAGGCAGGGTAATCCCATTTATAGCGAACATCATCAGGTGGAGATCTACCTCCACAACCAGTATCCTCAACGCTGGCCGGGCATGAAGTGGATGTCGCCCATCTGGCACCCTAATATCAACCACTTGAACGGCAGCGTCTGTATCGATGCCGCCTGGTGGACAGCCAGCCGTTCGTTAGACCGGCTCGTGATTATGCTGGGTGAAATGCTGCAGTATAAAAATTACCACGACGACCCGACCAAACCTCCCTTCCCGTGGGATCCCGAAGCGGCGCGCTGGAGCCGGGAATACCGCAAGACCCATCCCAATATCTTCCCGGTGGACAAGCGCGAGCTGCTGCGTCCCGAGCGCGTAAAACTTAATGCCGGTAAAGATAAAGAAGAAGTCAAGAAGAAACCCGGCATTAAACTCTCAGCTGCCGTGCCACCGAAGGCGGTCCCCCAGAATAATTCGAGATTGATCAAGCCGAAAGCCAAGATCCGCATCAAATAGCTATTTTCCCGCGTTGCGCAAACCGGTTTTGCAAGCAGCAAGTCTCAAGCACGTTTCATCAGATCCAGAAAGGAGATAACCATGCCAGATGTACCTGTCACTATTGTGCTCCCCTCAGGAGGCACCCGCAATGCGGAGGTCCCCGACGATGTACCGGTAAAGGAATTACTTCCCGAGCTGACCACGTCGTTGGAGCTCCCGGTTACGGGCCCGGATGGACGCGCCATGTCCTATCGTATGGACAGCAAGGCGCTCGGCCGCGAATTGAAAGAGGAAGAAACACTTTCTCAGGCCGGCATCCCGCAGAACGACCGGCTGATGATGACTGCCGATGTAACGGCGGGCTAATCCAAGCCGAACTCCATGCCTTCATCCGTCCTGGAACCTGGCAGGGCGGGTGAGGGTTGGAAGACCTTATGTCTACAAGACCTCTCATTAATGTTTTACCGACTGATATGACCCAGCCTATTACCACCCCGCTTCCCGTGAAAAAAGCCAGCCGCTGGAACTCTACCTATGATGGAACCGGTTTAAACCCGGTTGTATCGGTGTTTGTGACGCAGACAGCCTACAGCCGCATCTGCGTCCATTCCATCAGCGACATGAAGAATGAGGTGGGAGGTTTCCTGATTGGCCGGTGGTGTTTGGATGAGAATAGCGGGCAATTCATTGTCATCGAACATGCCTTACCTGCACGGTATACGCGCCAGGGCAGCGTCTACCTGACATTTACTCAGGACAGCCTGGTCGATATCCACGACCAGATCGATACGAATTACAAGGGCGAAATGATCGTGGGATGGTATCACACCCATCCCAGCATGGGAGTTTTTCTTTCCCACTATGATACATGGCTGCACAGCAACTTTTTCCCGGAACCCTGGCAGGTGGCGTTAGTCGTTGAGCCTGTTAAAGCAACCGGCGGTTTTTTTGTCCGCCAGAAGAATTCCTTATTGGACCCGACCCGTTATTTCGGGTTTTATGAGCTGGACGGTAATTACGGTCGCAGCATGGTTTATTGGAACAACTTGCACGAGTTCGAAGAAGAGAAAGGAGATGCTTCAAAATGAGCAGGTATATGCGTACGTACTTTTACGGGATCCTAGGCGCGATTGGAGGCCTGATCGGCTGGCAGGTAAGTAACATGCTTGGCCTGTCCTTCTCGTCCAACTTATATATTAGCGAGGCTGTTGTGGGTGCCCTCGTGGGCCTGTGCATCGGGTTATTCATCGGGATCACCGAGGGTGTTATGACGCGCAACCTGGTGCAGGCCGCAAAAGCAGGACTGTTCAGTGGCCTGCTTGGACTGGTGGCAGGTGCCATCGGTCTGCCATTGAGCGAGTTTTTCTTCCAAACCCTGGGTGGAGGTTTCATCGGCCGCGCTCTCGGCTGGGGGCTGTTTGGTATGTTGATCGGCCTGGCAGTGGGCGTGTTCGGTCAGAGCCAGATCTGGAAAGGGATGTTGGGCGGATTCATTGGCGGCGCCATCGGCGGTATCCTGCTTGAAAGCGTTCAGAACTGGCTAAAGAATCCGCTTACCGGTAAGGCTGCCGGCCTTGTACTGCTGGGTGCTTCCGTTGGTGCGTTCATCTCCCTGATCGTTGTACTACTGGGGAAAGCCTGGTTGGAAGTGACCTCCGGCAAGCTCAAGGGCACCGAATTCATGCTCGATAAATTCATGCATGCCGGCGGGCCGGCGATTGCCATCGGCAGTTCGCCTTTGAAATCCGAGATCGTACTGCCCGATCCCGATATCGCTCCCCAACACGCCATGCTGACCGGTGATGGAAAACAGTTTACCGTCAAGGATATGAGCCTTTCGGGTACTTTCATCAATAATAAAAAGGTGGAGCAGACACGCCTTACGAATGGCCAGAAGATCCGGATGGGCAATACCGAGATGGTCTATCACGAGAAGAGGTAGTCATGCGAAAAATAACTCGCATTATTTCAACGATCGCCCTGTTGTTAATCCTGATGCTGTGGTCC
>Ga0265340_10000681_pt1 | contig 19051 bp, 16 predicted proteins | sample 4CB225metaG_FD_202082 | JGI IMG/M metagenome (GOLD analysis project Ga0265340, IMG submission 202082) | Rhizosphere microbial communities from Carex aquatilis grown in University of Washington, Seatle, WA, United States - 4-CB2-25 metaG | ecosystem: Host-associated > Plants > Roots >...
GCGGCCTCCATTCACGCCGTTTCTGGAATGGCGTTGCCTGACCTCGGCGGAATCGAGATTTCCTCCGCGCGCCCCGGCCCTGACGACGCGGCAGTTACACGCGCGCCATTTGCTACCGCGGAAACTGGCACCCTTGCTTACCCCGCGCGTGATGGCGCTCCTGCGTCGTGGCACTTCCGGCCCGGTTTCGAGATCGCGATCCTGCGCAGTTCCGATATTCTGCCACACATGGAAAACGTGATTGCGCGTGTGAAAGCCAATCGCTTACCGCACACAATCAATTTCATCAGCGGCCCCTCGCGCACCGGCGATATCGAGCAAACACTGGAGCTTGGCGCGCATGGACCGAAGGCGCTGGCGATTTTGATTATTCGCGAGTGATCATCCGGAAACAGCGTGCAGATCGCCAATGCGATCGGTCAGCTTGTCCATCAAGCGATTGAGCGCCTTGCGCTCGTCCGCTGTCAGCGCGCCGAGCAAGACTTCTTCCAGATGCAATGCCAGTGGCGCGACATCGTCGTAGATCGCGCGGCCTTTGGCGGACAACGATAGCCGCGACACGCGCGCATCGCTTTCGTCCGTATCGCGGTTCACACGGCGTGCTTCAACGAGCGACGCGGCCGCGCGGCTGACCTGCACCTTGTCCATCGCCGTGCGGGTAGCGACATCCCGCGCCGACAATCCGGACGATTGGCCCAGCACCGCGATGATACGCCATTCCGGTACCGTCAAACCGAAGCGATCCGAATAATGCCGCGCGATGGCATCGGACACGCGGTTCGACAGCACGGAGAGCCGGTACGGCAAGAAATGGTCAAGGTCGAGCCGTGTCTTGGTATCACTCGGCATCGGGCTGGTTCTTCGGCAAGGCGGCATCGAAAGCCGGGTTCGCAAGCGCATGTGCTTCGATGCGCGCGATGGTGGGCCAGTTTTCGATGTCGAGGTTCACGCGCCGCGCATTCGCAACCTGTGGGATCAGGCAAATATCGGCGATAGTTGGCGTATCGCCGTGACAATACGCACCCGTCATTGGCGATGCCCCGAAAATCCTCTCGATCGCATCGAAGCCAACCGTGATCCAGTGGCGCTGCCAGGCGAACACATCTTCGTGCTGCGTCTTGAACGTGCGCTTGATGTATTGCCCGACGCGAAGATTGTTCACGGGATGAATATCGCACGCAACGACATAGGCCAGTTCGCGGCAACGCGCGCGGTCATACGCGTCGGTAGGCAGAAGCGGCGGCTCGGGCACGATCTCGTTGAGATATTCGATAATCGCAAGCGATTGCGTGATCGTATGGCCGTCATGCACCAACGCAGGGATCAGTTCTTGCGGATTGACAGCTTTATAATCGGCGGTGTGCTGTTCTCCCCCGTTGCGCAGAAGATGAATGAAACGCAGTTCCGGCTTAATGCCCTTGAGGTTCAGAGCAATGCGCGCTCGGAACGCGGCGGAGGAACGGAAATAGCCGTAGAGCGCGAACTCATCGCCCATATTTCTGCACCACTTGATCGATCGCGCCGAAGATGGATTTGCCATCAGGATCAAACATCTCGATGCGGATATGGTCGCCGAATTTCATGAACGGCGTGACCGGCTTGCCGCTTTCGATGGTTTCCAGCGTGCGCTTTTCCGCAAGGCATGCCGAACCGACATTGCCGCTTTTGTTCGACACCGTGCCCGAGCCAACGATCGATCCCGCCGCCAGAGCGCGAGTCTTCGCGGCATGGGCGATAAGCTGCGGAAACGAGAACGTCATGTCCTCACCCGTGTTGGGCGCGCCGAACTGCGCGCCGTTATAGGTGACCGTGAGCGGCAGATGCGCTTTGCCATCCGACCACGCCTGATCGAGCTCGTCCGGCGTCACCGCCACTGGCGAAAATGCGCTCGCCGGTTTGGATTGGAAGAAGCCGAAATTCTTGGCCAGTTCGGCGGGGATCAAATTCCGCAGCGAAACATCGTTGACGAGCATCAGGAGCTTGATGTGCTTCTCGGCATGCGCGGCGTCGATTCCCATCGACACATCGTCCGTGATGACGGCGACTTCGCCTTCGAAATCGATGCCCCAAGCTTCATCGGCGGCGAGGATCGGATCGCAGGGCCCTATGAACGAATCCGAACCGCCCTGATACATCAGCGGATCGGTCCAGAACGAAGGCGGCATCTCGGCACCGCGCGCTTTGCGAACCGACTCCACATGCGTGACATAGGCGGAACCATCCGCCCATTGATAGGCGCGCGGCAATGGCGAAGCGCAGGCTTTCGGATCGAACGGCTTTTCGCCCGCGACTGCGACGTCATTGATCATGTCATAAACGCGCATCAGCCGCGGCGCGATCTCCGCCCATTTATCGAGCACCGACTGCATCGTCGTGGCAATATGCGGAACCGGAACGCAGCGCGCCAGATCGCGCGAAACGACAACCAACGCGCCGTCGCGCCCATGCTTGAGGGACGCAAGCTTCATGGATGGTAAGCCTTATCGATTGGGACATGCAACGCGTTTGGCAGCGGCGCTGCGTTTGACGGTGTTGCCGGGAATACCTCATAACTCCATGCAACGGCTTCATCGATTTCCGCGCGGCGTTCGTCTTCAACTTCCTCGTGAAGCCGCAGCCGGCTGTCCGCTCCGAATTCCTCGCCGCGACTTTTTGCATTCCGTCTGAATTTTGGCCCTTCGACAATCTGTGCCAGCTCGCCGTTGTCAAATTTCAGGTCGAAAATTTTCGTGACCGCAGACAATGCCTTGAGCGGCTCCGCCAGCAGGAAGTCGCAATCGAGAGACCCCGCGACTTCAGAATTGAAATGGTTACGAATCTCGGCGATCTGCAAATGCCACAGCAACGCCGAGGCGCGAAGGGGAGAAAGACTTGAAATACGTTTTTCATCCCAGTGTGGTGAAACTTGATTGCGGATCATCACCCGCAACATGTTCCTTACATACGATCCTCGTACGCTGCCATATTTCGCAATGGAGAGGATGAATTCGCGGCAGTCGGAATAGAGAACAAGGTGCTTGCTGCCGGGTAATGCCATCGCCTCAGGCAACAAGCAATTCGCCGCAGGCGCTGGCTTGACTGTGATTGCTTCGCCCGACCCAAAACTTCGCGACAATAGCTTAAAGGAAGTATCAGGAAGCCTGGCCAATTCACCGTGCGAAAAGGCGAACGCGCGCTTTGCGTCGGCGATATCGACTAGAATTTTTGGCTCGCACAACGAAAGGTTCCGCGCGGACTTTTCGAGTGCATCAGCAAGCAAAGTCGAGCAACAGAAGCCCGTATGCCATATGAAGCAAAGATCGAGAGGTTGCGGAAACGACCTCACTGAACTCAGCAGCGCAGAGAAAGGCGCTTTGACGAATTGGAGTCCGTCACGCTTCCACCTCGTGTCGAGAAAGGGCTGTGCAATGATGTCTTCCCGCGTTGTGCGGATAAAACTGATAGTTTCCGAAACTAGGTCAAAGTCGGTCGGAAACCAATGAGGGTCCGAGACCACGTCGTGTAGAGAAATCGCGAATTTCGACATTATGATTTCGGCATCCAGCTCTTCACATAGCCGGTATCTTCAAACGCTTCCGCGCCTTCCGCCATATCGAGCGGGTCGCGCGCATCGATCATCACAGCCACTTCGTCGGTCATCGTCTTGGCGGCTTTGGCCCCAGCGGCGAAGGCTTTGGGATGCGGGCCATGCGTGAAGCCGTTGGGATGCCACGTCACCATTCCGGGATGAATATTGTCACGGCTGAAGAACTCGCCCTGATGATAGAAGATCACTTCGTCGTAATCGTCGTTTGAATGATAGAACGGCACTTTCAATGCGCCAGGATCGCTTTCGATCGGGCGCGGCACGAAGGTGCAGACGACGAAACGATCCGCCACGAAGGTGGAATGCACGCTCGGCGGAATGTGATAGCGATGGCTGATCACCGGGCGGATATCGCGCCAGTTCAGCTTCAGCGCCGTCAGATTGCCCTTCCAGCCCACCGCATCCAGCGGATTGAACGGATAGGTGATTTTGGTCAACTCACCGCGTCGCTTCACGCTCACCATCCACTCACCGTCGCGCTGTGAGCGGAAAGCGTCGTCCAGCTTGGGCGTTTCCAACGCCGCAGGATCGAAGATCGCGTGCGGACCTAGAATGCCGCGCTCCGGCAGCTTGTAGCCGCCATTGGTCGCCTCAATGCGCAGAACGGTCGTGGGCTGCTTGGTTTCCAGCCGCCACATCGTGCCGCGCGGCAGGAGAATGTAATCGCCTTCGCGATAGGACAGATGGCCGAAATCACAGAAGAGATCGCCCTCACCCGCATGAATGAAGAACAGCAGATCGCCATCGGCATTGCGCGCCAAAGTCGGCATCGATGCCTGGCAACGCCAGATGTCGATCTTGCAGCTCGCATTGCTGAGCAGCGGGATGATCTTGTTGGGATCGCCCTTCTCCGTGGCCTTCACCGCATCGAAAGCGCGCGGACGTAGCGGTCCCTCGAAATCCGTCCAGCCTGTCGGCGGATGCGCGTGATAGATGTGCGTCGCCGGCCCGAAGAAGCCGTCGCGGCCGATTTCGCGCTCATAGGTACCCGGTGGCAGATCGGCATGCGCCTGCCGCGATGTTTCGCCCTCCACGCGCGGGAATTCGATCCAGTTCTTGCTGCTCATATCAGCGCGCCTCTACGCTCGTATCTTTCAATACGCCGCGCCTGATTTGGTCCGCTTCGATACTTTCGAACAGCGCCTTGAAATTGCCTTCGCCGAAGCCCTGATTGCCCTTGCGCTGAATGATCTCGAAGAAAATCGGGCCGATGGCGTTTTGCGTGAAGATCTGCAGCAGCAGCCCGGTATCTTCCGGCGCACCGTCCATCAGAATCTTGTCGCGCTTGAGACGCGGTACGTCCTCGCCGTGACCTTTGATGCGATTGTCGAGACGCTCGTAATACGTATCCGGCGTATCCTGGAACGCAACGCCTTTCGCGCGCAGTGTTTCCACCGTGTCGTAGATCGAGTCGGTGCCGAGCGCGATGTGCTGAATGCCCTCACCTTTATATTCTTCCAGATATTCGTGGATCTGAGATTTATCGTCGGAGGATTCATTGATCGGAATGCGGATATTGCCGTCGGGGCTCGTCATGGCGCGTGACTTGAGGCCCGTAAGCTTGCCTTCAATATCGAAATACCGGATTTCGCGGAAGTTGAAGAGCTTTTCATAGAAGCCCGCCCACTTGTCCATGTTGCCGCGAAACACGTTGTGCGTGACGTGATCGATGTAAGTCAGGCCCGCGCCTTCGTGCGCGAAGCCTTTCATAGGATCGGTCGGCACGAAATCAACGTCGTAGATCGAATGGTCGCCGTAGCGATCGACGAGATAGATCGCGCTGCCGCCAATGCCCTCGATGGCGGGAATATTGAGCTCCATCGGACCGACAGAATTCTGGTGAAATGGCGTGGCACCGCGTTCTAGCAATTTCTTGTAAGCCGCCGCAGCATCCTTCACGCGAAAGGCCATCGCGCAGGCGCTGGGTCCATGCGCTTTGGCGAAGCGCGCACCGTGGCTCCCCGGCTCCGCGTTGACGATGAAGTTGGTGTCACCCTGACGATAAAGCGTCACGTTTTTGGAGCGGTGCTTGCCGACCGCGCGAAAACCCATCTCTTCGAAAAACTTGCCCAGCGCGGCAGTATCCGGCGCGGTGTATTCCACGAATTCGAAACCATCCGTGCCGATCGAATTTTCCCAGAGCTGCTGCGCCATCTTCTTCTCCTGCAGGCGAGTCCCAAATAGTTTCATCTGAAACTATTTGCCGGTCAAGGCTGTTCGGCACACCTAGAATAACGCGGGCATCGGCTATTCGGCGCGCAGGCCCCGGACAAACAGATCGACAATTTCCCGCGCCAACTGTTCCGGAGCGCGCGAATCGTGCGGTGAAAACCATTTTGGCAACCATTCGAACGCGCCGGCACCGAGCTGAGCCACCACGTCGAAATCGATGGAACGGAAGCTGCCATCCATCAATCCTTCTTCGCCGAAGCTGCGGAACCGCTTTTGGAGCCGCCGTGCACGGCGCATAATTTCTCGGCGCGCAGCGGCAGGCAGCGCACTTGCGCCCGACATCAGGACAAGCGGCGCGAGACCGGACGTGTGAGCCTGCACGTTCAGATAAAGACCGATCAGGCTGCGCTCCAGCCCGTTCCGGCCAAGCGCCTCACAGGCATCGGCAAATCGTTCCGTCAGATCGAAGGAGCGCCGGTAACAGCGCAGCACCAGATCGTTCTTGCTTTTCAAGTAGTGATACAGCGCCCCTTTCGTGGCGCCGAGTGCCGCGGTCACGTCGTCGAGCGACGTGCCGTCGATTCCGTGCCGATTGAAAAGACGCGATGCCGTCATCAACAGCTGCTCGATTTTTGCGGCTGCCGCCGCCTTGCGATCGAACGCGTTCCAGGGCTGTGAAAAAAATGTGCGGATGGAAACATGCGGCAGAAAGCGGAAGGCTCGCGCCTTCGCTTCCCCGTTCGTCAGAAGATCGGTAAGTGCCTCGACAGTACGCGCCCGAAAATCGGAATCCGTATCTTCGACCCAGGCGATGGAGAGTGGCGTCCACGCGATGACGCCGAAAACGGTTTGAGCTATGATCTCGTCGTCGCAACGCCTTACGCTGCCATCGGCGATACCGGCACGGACGAAGCTACGCAGCGTTTCGATATTGCTGTTGTGTGCTTCGAGAATTTCGTCGTGCTGATGGCCTTCCAGATAATCCAGTTCGCTCAGAACCGCTGACGGCGCCCGCGCCGGCTCGAGCGCCCGGCGAACGAAGGCAAGAATGCGCTCCAAACCGTCGGCGGCCTCAAAAGCATGGGCCAGATCGTCCGCCATCAACGCGCAGCTGCGCGCATAGCACTGTGCGGCGAGATCGTCCCGATCCTTCACATAATAGTAGACGGCCGCCCGGGTGAGCCCCAAAGCGTGCGCGATACGCGCCACTGACGCGCCCGATATGCCCCGCGCATTGAACTCCTGTGCCGCCGCATCGAGCAGCGCCGCGTGACGGAGATCGCGGCTTTCCACCTCTGATTCTTTGCGGGCGGCAGGCTGAAGCATGCGGGTGACAGGTCCTGCAAATCGGCATTTCGGAGCGTTCACCAAACATACTTTCGCGTCAAATCAATTGACAAGCCATATTATCGTGTAGTTACGATAACATACTATGGTGTCAAATCGGCCAGAGAGCCGGTTGCCGAGATTTAAGGGGAGGTTCCGCCATGTCGATGAAGCTACGTACCTTGCTACTCGCCGGGGGGATTGCTGTTTGCTCTGGCGGAAGCGCAATAGCACAGGCCACGGGCATCGAAACCGTGACCGTCACCGCGGAAAAGACGACCGAGAACATTCTCGACGTCGGTATCAATGTGACCGCGCTGTCGGCCGACGATATCAAGCAGTCCCGCATCGAAAATGCCACCGATTTGTCGACACAGATCCCCAATTTCGATGTGAAGACGAACATCCCGGGCGCCCAGCAGATCGTGACCGTGCGTGGCATCGGCCTCGACGATTTCTCGTCCACCAACAATTCCAGCGTGGGCGTGTATGTTGACGACATTTTCCTCGCGTCGTTCGCTGAAATGGATTTCGGCATGTACGACCTCGATCGCGTCGAAGTCCTGAAAGGCCCCCAAGGAACGCTCTACGGGCGCAACTCAACAGCGGGCGCGATCAACATCATTTCCGCGAAGCCGTCTTTGGATGGATTCTTTGCCGATGCCACCGCGGGCTATGGCAATTACGACACGTTCACGGCCGATGCGGCGATCAACATTCCGGTCTCGAACACTTTCGCGCTGCGCCTTTCGGGTCAGACGGACCAGCAAGGCACCGGCTTCTGGTATAGCCCTTATCTGCATCAGCATCTGGGCAAGCAGAACGTCTTTCGCGAACGGGGGCAGGTGCTGTGGCGGCCGACCGGAAGCCTGACCGTGCTGTTGAAGGTGGAAGGCGAGGAAAACCATTCGCAGATCAGTTCTGGAAAATTCTTTGGCGATAATTCCACCACGCTTGCGAGTTGTCCGGATTTCGAAAACCCGGCGCACTGCGAGAATATTTTCGGATTCACCGATACAGACAAGAACGTCTTCCACGTTTCGACGGATCATCCCGCGCCATATAACGTGAACGCTTTCAATACAACGCTCCACATCGACGATGATCTGGGCTGGGCGGTGTTGACTTCGGTCACCGGTTACATCGATTTCAAGCGCGAGTTTTATATCGACGCCGATGCGTCGCCTTACACGATCTCGGAATTCGATCAGCACGACCGCGTCAAGCAGTTCAGCGAAGAATTGCGCCTCGCCGGGAACTCCGGCCCTGTCGAATGGCTGGCGGGCGCGTATTATTCCTGGGACAACGTCCGCAGCTATACGCCAGGTTCACTCGTCGATCTTCTCGACGCCGATGTATTCATTCAATCGCGGCAGACGACACATTCGGCCGCGCTGTTCGGGCAGGCGAAGTGGGCGATCACCGATCAATTGACCCTCGTCGGCGGTCTGCGTGGAACGTACGAAGATCGAGCTTATATCGGCGGATCGACATACTACGATTCGGGTACGACGACGGCCTATCCGTGTGGCGCGCCATTTTTTGTTTGCCCCACTTTTGAAAACGCGAAGATCACCAATCGCAGCCTTTCGTGGCACGCGGGTCTGAACTGGAAGCCGAGCGACAACACGCTGGTCTATTTCAGCGCGACGGAATCCACCAAAAGCGGCGGGTTCTTCAATGGCATCTCGTTCCAGTCGGAAGCACTCGCACCTTACAAGCCGGAGCACCTGACGGACTATGAAGCCGGCGTGAAATCCAGCATCGGCGACACGATGCTCGTGGACGGAAGCGTCTTCTATTACGACTACGGCAACTATCAGTCGCAGACATTCACGAGCGTTGGCGCGGTTTCGCTTATCAAGCTCGCGAATATCAAGCACGCCAATGTCTACGGCCTCGATCTCGGTGCAACTTGGATGCCGTTGGATGGGTTCTCGCTGCGTGGTGGCTTGGGCCTGTTGCATACTCGTCTCGGCAGCTTCGTCAACACCGCGGGCTCGCCCCCGGTGCTGAGCACCATTGCGGCTGGAAACAAGATGCCGGATGCCCCGGATGTAACGTTCAACGCGACAGCGCGTTACGAGCACGCGGTGCTCGATGGTTACACCGGCGCGATCCAGTTCGCGGGCGTTTACGAGGCATCGCATTTCTTCGAAGCGCTCAACACGCCGTATCTGGCGGCGCCGTCGAGTTGGGTTTTCAACGGCCGCGTATCGCTGGCGTCCATGGACAAGAATTGGGAGCTCGCATTCTGGATCGACAATATGTTCGACGAGCACCACGCGATTCAAGCCGTGGACGATGGCCAGCCCATCGGGGCGGGCTATCGGATGTTCAACAATCCGCGCACCTTCGGCGTCACGCTCAGCCATCACTTCGACTGAGTTTAAAGCTCACACGCAAAAAGCCGCGCCGGTTCGCCAGCGCGGCTTTTTCTTTTTGGCGAGCTCAGTTCGGCGCAGCCTGCGATCCGCGCACGAGCTTGCCGGGCAAAGCGTTGGTTTGCTCGCCATGGCGATAGGTGATTTCGCCTGAGACGATGGTAGCCACATAGCCGTCCGCCGTTTGCAACAGGCGCTTGCCGCCGGCGGGCAGATCGAACGCCATCGTGGGAGCATTCACCCGCAGCTTGTCGAAGTCGATCACGTTGATGTCCGCCTTCATGCCCGGCGCGATCACGCCGCGGTCCATCAAGCCGACAGCGCGGGCGGTGTCCTGCGTCTGCCGCTTCACGAGATAGGGAAGCTCGAAGCGTCCATGGCTGCGGTCGCGGCCCCAATGGGTAAGCAGATAAGTCGTGAAGCTCGCGTCGGAAATAATGCCGACATGTGCGCCGCCATCGCCGAGGCCCATCAGCGTATTGGGACTTGCGATCATCTCACCGCAGCAATCGAGATTGTAGTTGGCGTAGTTGGCGAAGGGCGAAAACAAGAATGCGCGGCCTTCGTCTTCCAGCAGCATGTCGTAGGTGAGATCGGCGGCGTTGCGGCCCATGCGTTCGGCTTGCGCCGAAATTGCGGTTTCGCGCGGAGGCTCATAGTTCGGAGGATTGCCGAGCGGATAGATCTGATCGAATTGCATCAGCCGGCGCGCCAGTGGATGGGTTTGCCTCGCGTCATTCTCGGCCATGATCGCGGCGCGGAACGACGGATTGCGCATGGCGGCAACTTTCTCCGCCAGCGGCTTATCCTTGATAGCCGCGAACGCCTGATGCGCAACAAACGGATTGAGCGTGCCTTGCAGGCCAAGCAGCAATCCAATCGGCCGCGGTGCAACCTGCCCGCGGATCGGAAGCCCTTCACTCGATGCCTGCGTGATAAGCGCGAGCAATCCGCGCCAACCATCTGCATTGCTACCAGCTTGCGCAAGCGACAACGACAAAGGCCGCTTCGACTCCGACACGAGACGGCGGATCATCGCAAATTCGGTCAAAGGGTCGGGATTATCGAAATCGGAGATGAGCTCTATCACACCGGATACAGCGTCGGCCATGCCAAGCGCCACGCCCATCAGTTCGGCTTCGGTGGCCCGCAAACCCGGCGTTGGGTCGCCTGTGGCCGTGCGATGCAGAATGGTGCGGGAGGTGGACACGCCGATGGCACCGGCGCGCATCGCGTCCGCCGTCAGGCTGCGCATCTCGGCGATGTCTTTTTCATTCGCCGCTTCCAGTTTCGCGCCGCGCTCGCCCATCACATAAACACGCAACGCGCCGTGCGCGAGCTGCGCACAGATATCGATATCGCGGGGACGCGTCTCCAGCGCGTCGAGGTAATCGCCGAACGATTCCCAATTCCACTTGAGGCCTTCATGCAGCGCGGCTCCGGGAATATCCTCGACGCCTTCCATCAATTCGATGAGGCGGCCGTGATCGGTTTTGCGCACGGGTGCGAAACCGACACCGCAATTGCCCATCACAGCCGTGGTTACGCCATGCCAACTCGATGGTTGCATACGCGAATCCCACGTCGCCTGACCGTCGTAATGCGTATGGATATCGACGAAACCTGGTGTCACCAAAAGACCTTTGGCGTCGATTTCCTCGTGCCCGCGGCCGGAAATCCTTCCGACTGCCGAGATTCTGCCATTTGTTAATGCTACGTCGGCTTCGTGCAGGGTATTGCCAAGACCATCGGCTACGGTTCCGCCACGAACAACGAGATCGAATTCCGGCATGAGCTTTCCGCCTAAAGAATTGCAGTTGCCTCAAGGGTTCGCCCGAGCGCCCATCTTGTCAAGCAGACGTGGCGCTGCTCCGGTTGTGGCCACCGGCCTTTTATGCGCCTGTGGTTTCGGGTGAGGTCTGAATGGCGGGTGTGACGGTAGGGAAAGGCGCGGTGCGTGGGCAGATGCCCGCGCCAACGACCGTTCTGAACATGCCGCGCTTCATCGAGTTCATCTCGCGTGAGCGCGGCTGGGTGCTGAAACTTGCCTGGCTGGTGGGTGCGCTCGTGGTGGCGACCGTCCTGACCGATTTCCGCGTGCGCTTCGGCATGTCTGCCGGCGGCATGCCTCTGCTCTTCTATCTGCCGGCGATTATTCTCATCACGCTTACGACGGGCCTGCGCGTCGGCATCGCTTCGCTGGTTCTGACCGATTTAGTCGTCTGGTACATCTTCCTGCCGCCGACATTCGGGTTCGAACTGCTTTCGCATACACAAATCGTAACGATGTCGCTGTGGACGATCATCAGCGGATTGTTGGTGGCGATCTGCTACTTTTTGCGCGTGTCGCTGCAACAACTTTGGCGGAGCGAAGCGCGCTATCGCAAGCTTGTTGGCGTGACCTCCGACATCGTGTGGGTGACGGATGGCGGTGGGCACATCCATTTTCCGAACGACTCTTGGAGCCGCATCACCGGCATGGAATGGCCGGCCTTCAAAGGACGCAACTGGCTGAGCAGCATCCACGAGGAAGATCGTCCTGCCCTGATCCCGGAAGGCGTAAAAGAGGACGAAGCGCATCAGGTAGAATTTCGTTTGTGGGATTCCAAGGCGAGTGACTGGCGCTGGTTCCGCTCACGCGCGGTCGCGATCTACGATTCCAAGGGCGAGATCACTGAATGGATCACCGCCATGCGCGATGTCCACGAGCCAAAGCTCGCGCGCGAACGCGCCAGCATCATGCTGGGCGAATCCCGTCACCGTCTGAAAAATCTCATAACAATCATTGACGCTTTGGCGAAGAGTTCGGCGGGGCGCGCGGCGAACAATCCGGATACGGATGCGTTCTTGAAGCGCTTTCTGGGGCGCCTGCATGCGCTGAGCGCAGCCGCAGACTTGGCGCTCGCCGGCAACAACCAGTTCATAGAACTTTCTGCAGTCGTGCAGGCGACGCTGGCGCCGTTCGAGGGAAGCCATATCGAAATTGAGGGGCCACAACTGGTCCTTCAGCAGGAGACAGGCGGCAGCATTGCGCTCGCGATCCATGAGCTCGCGACCAATGCACTGAAATATGGTGCGCTGTCTTCGCCTAACGGATCGGTTTCGCTGTCCTGGGATGTGATTCCAACGTCGAACGGCGAACGTCTGACCATCACTTGGAAAGAACATGGCGGAACGCCACCGCGCCAACCGGAACGCGAAGGCTTCGGTACGCGCGTGATTCGCGCGGCGTCCGCACGCGAGCGCGATGGCAAGGTCGATTTCGAATATCCCGCAGATGGGCTGCTCTGCCGCATCGCTTTCACACAGCCGAGGCAGCCGGACGAGACAGCGACCGCCTAGCCGAGGCGCGCGAGCGCGGCAGCCACCTGATCGGATTTCTCGATCGTCACCATGTGGCCGGCTTCGGGAATCGAAACCAGCTCTGCACCTTTGATTGCCTTCTTCCATGCCTGCGCATAGGCAGGCGGGATCAAGCGGTCGCTATCGCCCCACACGAGCAGCGTCTTTGCTTTCACGCGATAGAGCCGCGTCGAAAGCCCGCGCTCCGGGATCGGAAAGAGAATCTTTCCTGCCATGCCGAGCTGGCGCGCATTGGTGATGAGAAAGCCTTTCAGCCATTCCGGATCATCGACACGCGTGTTAGCGGTGAGAAGCGCCGTGCCCACGGCTTCGTCGTGGAACAGAAGCTTGGGATATTCATACGGCATCGTCGCGAAGAGATCGGGGATTGGATGATTGTCCAGCCACAATCCTGCCGGCGCGATGAGGCCGAGACGCGAAATGTCATGCGGCGCGATGGCCGCCATTTCGGCTGCGATCATGCCGCCCATCGAATGACCGACGAGGATCGGGTCTTTCAACCCCAGCGCGTCAATCACATCCGCGGTATGCAGCGTGAAATCGAGCATGTCGCGGATTTCGCCGCATTCTTCACTGTCCCCATAGCCGGGCAGCAGCGGCGCGTAGAGATGATATTTCTGCGAAAGCTTTTCGAGAAGTGGATCGCCCGGTAACACTCCACCTGCGCCATGCAAGAAGACGAGCGGCGTTCCAGAACCACCTTCGTAATAGCGGACCGGAACGCGCGGCGCGGCGACCGTTTTCAGCGTCAATGCCATCTTATTCCCCCGCCATCAGAGCGAGATCGCGTTCCGCCGGAAGACTGCCCGGCTTCACTTGCGGGATCGGATGGCACCAGAAGCGCGAGTCGTCTGCGTATTCCGGGAACATGTTCTGTAGCTTCGGCATCACCTTCTCTGCGAACAGCTTCGTCGAATACATGCACTTCTCTTTGGGCATATCGCCGACATGCATGAGACAGAAGATGTTGCCGACGCGCAGTGTCTTGATCAGATCTTCCATGCGCTGGCGCACGGTTTCCGGCGAGCCGGCAATGACGTGACCGCCTTCGATCAACTCTTCCCAGGTCACGTTTGCGTAGCCTTTCGGCGGCGCGTATTGCGACAGCGCTCCGGTCTGAATGGTTTTGATCGTGCGATAGCCCGGCGCGTCGGCGAAACCTGCGAACACGTGCAGGCAGCGGTTGTAAAAATAGAGAATGTGTTTCTCGTAGAGCTTGCGCGCTTCGGCGTCAGTTTCCGCGACGCAGATCGTCTGCGCGAAGCCGGCCCGGTAAGGCGAATTGTCGGGCGCATTGCGCTCGGCGACGCGTTTCCAGTAGCCGTCCATCAGCGCTTTCGCCCGGATGTAGCCGGAGAACGACAGGTAGGAATACGAATAGGTGTTGTCGATGCAGAAGTCATAGGTCTCGACCGAACCGCCGCCCGGAATGTGGATCGGCGGATTGGGCTTTTGAATCGGCCGCGGCCAGATATTTACGTGACGCAGCTTGGTATAGCGGCCGTTGAATGCGAACGGATCGGGCTCGTGCCACGCGCGAATGATGAGATCATGCGCTTCCTGATATTTCTCGCGCGTCAGTGCCGGGATCTGGCCGTAACAGTAATTGGTGTCCATCGACGTGCCGACGGGGAAGCCCGCGATCAGCCGTCCACCGGAAATGCAATCGAGCATCGCGAATTCTTCGGCGACACGCACTGGCGGATTGTAAAGCGCGATGGAATTGCCGAGCACGACGAGGCCCACATCCTTCGTGCGTCGCGCAAGGCTTGCGGCGATGATGTTGGGGCTCGGCATAATGCCGTAACCGTTCTGATGATGCTCGTTCACGCCGATGGCATCGAAGCCGACGGTGGACGCGTACTCGAGAAGATCGAGATAGGTGTTGTAGACCTCGTGGCTCTTCACCGGATCGAACAGCCGCGAGTCGATATCGACCCATACCGAGCGGTTCTTCTCCCGGAAATCGTCGGGCAGATAGGGCCACGGCATGAGATTGAACCAGGTGAACTTCATGGACGTTCTCCGGTGTGTTGAATTTCGTCAGCTCGCGATGCCGAGCGCCTGAATGGCGAAGTCTTTCGCGCTCTTGTAATCGGCCTTGCCGTTCGGTGCGCGCAGGTTCACTTCGGTGATCAGAATGCGTTTCGGTGTCTTGTATCCGGCAAGGACGCTGCGCACATGTTCGCGCAAGGCTTGCTCATCAAATTCGCTGCCATTGGAGAGCTTCACCACGCCGGTGATCGCCTGCCCCCACTTGTCATCCGGCACGCCAAGCACAAGCGCGTCTTCGATGGACGGATGCGTCTTCAGCGCCTCTTCCACTTCTTCGGGGAAGACTTTCTCGCCGGCGGTGTTGATGCAGTTGTTGCCACGGCCCAGCAGTGTGATCGCGCCGTTCTCGTCGACACGCGCGTGATCGCCGGGGATCGAGTAGCGCACATTGCCGATTGTGACGAAGGTGCGCGCTGTTTTCTCCGGGTCTTTGTAATATCCCATCGGCAGCGGCCCGCCGAGCGCCACGCGGCCGGACTTGCCGGTGCCCGGCGGAATGACTTCGTTGTTCTCGTCGATCACGATGGCGTTCTCAAGCAGCTGGAACGAAGCGGTTTGCACTTCGCTGTCCTTGGTCATGATCGACGCGCCCATGCCCATCGCTTCCGTGGATGCGAAACTGTCCGTAATGGTGAGGTTTGGCATGTGCTTGAGAAGCCCGCGCTTGACTTCCACGCTCCACATCGCGCCGGACGAACTCATCGCGAGCATAGATGACAAATCGTAGCGGCCGGGATTTTCCTCCAGGTGCTGCAGCAACGGTTTGGCGAAAGGATCGCCGACGATCGCCATCGTGCTCACGCGATTTTTCTCCACCGCCGTCCAGATCGCTTCGGGGTCGAGATGGATATTCTCGACCGTGACAACGCAGCCGCCCGACAACATCACCGTCGATGCTGAGATAAAGCCCGTGCCGTGCATCATGGGACAGGCCGGCAGGCACACCGGCGGTTGCGGTGCGGCCTTCACCATCATCGCGAACATTTCCAGCGTTTTGGGCGCCACACCGATCGTGCGTTCCAGCCTGTTATGCCACAGCGTGCACAGATCGCCGTGCCGCCACATCACGCCTTTGGGCATGCCGGTGGTGCCGCCGGTATAGATAAAGAGCATGTCGTCGGGCGAGCGCTTTGCGCCGAGCTTGGATCCGTCGCCGGCCATCGCCAGCGCTTCGTAGTTCTCGGCGAAATCGGCCGTGGTGTCGCCGACCTCGATGAACGCCTTGATGTGCGGGAGTTGGTCCTTGGTCTGCGCGACGGTGTCGCGAAATTCGCTGGAATAAATCAGCGCCACGGCGTCGGAATTGTCGAGGATGTAGCGGACTTCATCCGGCTTGTAGCGGTAGTTCACATTCACATGAACATAACGGCCCAGATAGGTCGCACCGACGGCTTCCATGTACTCAGTGCCGTTACGTAAATAGAACGCGACCTTGTCGCCCGGTTTCGCGCCGCGCCCGGCAAGCTCGCGCGCAAGATTGTTCATGCGTTTCGTAGCGTCACCCCATGCGATGCGCTTGTCGCCATGCACGAAAGCTGGCGAATCCGGATTTACGGCATCGCAAACGGCGTCAAGAATATCGCCATAATTCCAAGGCATATCGGCTCCCTGATACTGAATTCTTTTTGGCTTCTCGCGAGCGGCTGTTCGCCAGCCCCGGGCCTTTGTCTGCCGATACTATCCCGCCAATTTCGCTGTTCGCGCAAGCGTTTCGCGGACTTGCTTTTCGACACGGCGATTGCCCACTCTCTGGGCATTGGGGGCAGCACCATGACATTCGAGCCGACATTAGCGTCACTGAACGCGCATCGCGTTCCGCAATGGTATGAGGACGCCAAGTTCGGCATCTTCATCCATTGGGGATTGTTCGCGATTCCCGGCTTTGCCTCGCGCCACGGCTCGATTTCGGATGCCTTCCGCGATCATTACGATACCGCAGTCACGCGCACGCCCTACACGGAGTGGTACTGGAACGCGATCAAGGTGCCGGAAAGCGAAAGCGCCGTGCACCATCGTGAGGTGTGGAACGACCGCCCCTACCAAAGCTTCCGCGAGCCATTCCTCGAAGGCTTGAAGCAATGGAAGCCCGACGAATGGGCCGCGCTCTTCGCGGAAGCCGGCTCGCGTTATGTCGTTTTTGTCACCAAGCACCATGACGGCTTCTGCCTGTGGCCGAGCGCCGTGAAGAATCCGCATGAGAAGGATTGGTTCAGCCCGCGCGATATCGTGGGCGAGTTGGCAGAGGCCGTGCGCGCGAAAGGCATGAAGTTCGGTGTCTACTATTCTGGCGGCATCGACTGGACGTTCAACCGTGAGCCGCTGCGCACACTTGCCGATTTCATGGGCTCGGTTCCGGGAGGCGATTATCCGGATTACGCGGATGCGCAAACCCGCGAGTTGATCGAACGCTACAAGCCCTCTGTGTTGTGGAACGACATTTCCTGGCCGACGCCGTTGCCGCGCGAGTTGGAGTTATTCGCGGACTACTACAACACGATACCGGAAGGCGTCGTGAACGATCGCTGGATGCCGGCGACGCCAGAAAGCGCGGCGATGCGCGATCCCAAAGTGCGCGCGAATGTCGATGCGAGCCTCAAAGCGCATATGGCGAACGCGCCGAGCAAAGGCATCATTCCGCAACTGCCGCCGCACTGCGATTTTCGCACGCCGGAATATGCGGCGTTCGAAGGGATCGAGACAAAGAAGTGGGAAGCGACGCGCGGCATGAGCCATTCGTTCGGCTTCAATCGCCGCGACACGGATACCGATTACGAGAACGTGGAAGCGCTGATTCATTCCTTCATCGATGCTGTCGCCAAAAACGGCAATCTGCTGCTGAATGTCGGACCGCGCGGCGAGGATGCGCAGATTCCAGCTGAGCAAGTTTCGCGGCTGAAAGGTTTTGGTGCGTGGCTCCGCGAGAACGGCGAAGGCATCTATGCCACGCGGCCTTGGATACGCGCGGAGGGCAAGACAGCGGATGGTGGACGCGTGCGCTTCACGGCGAATGAAGCGACGGTGTACGCGCATTTGCTCGATGCGCCGAAGTCTGGCGTGATCACGATTGAGGGCGAAGGCTTCGCTCACATAAAAAAAGCCGTTCATCTTGCGAGCGGCTGCGCTGTCGTCTGCAAAGCATCCACCGATGGGCTGAATATTGTCCTCGATCAACCGCTTAGCGGAGCTCCGGCGCATGGTTTCGCGCTGTCATGAGGCTGGCGCCGCGCAATTTTGCGTCCAAACCATCATAAGATTTAATTCATAATTTCATTGGCACCGTAACGGTGGCGATTATATACTTGACTCATGCAAGTCCCGGCCTTAGCTAATTGGTGACAGGCCGTCACTTTTGAGTCAGGGACAGAAGGAGCGGTCCTTCATGTTCTCTCCACCGTTACGGAAAACAGAGGGACCGCTCCGTTTAGGAAGCGCCGATGGGCGCGAAGTCCGCTTGCGTTCCGCCAAACCTCACGCGCGCCATGCTGGACGCTGGAGTGCATGAACTACGCCGTCAGTTCGGATTTGAACACGAACGATACACGGGCGGCGACGAACAAATCATACGCGATGTCTTTCGCGCCATCCTCTCTGTGTGTCCTCATGAGCGACATTCAACGGATACCAAAGAGCAACGGACATAGCCATTTGATGAACGCGATTCTCAAATGCCCGAATCTTTTTCAATTCGGTCCGAAGCTGTTTCAACGGCACCGCAGCCTTATTTGAGCTTGAAAGGGCAAGGTTCTTGCTGGTCACTATGTGTGGAGTGTTTTTGATGTTCAGCCAAAGACCATGAGCATATTTGTTTCTGATTTTGGCGAGTTCGCGAGAGTCGGTTATCAGATCCAAAATAAACTCGTTCATCCGTCCGCGAAGTTTGGTCTTTTCCAATAAGCTTTTGAGCATCTCCATTTGTGGATTTCTGGTGTGCATCGAGTCCCAGATGGGCTGCGCGCGCCAAGGCGGCGCGCGAAGGAGATGAACGAAGATCGAAAGAAATTGTGCTTCGACCAATCCGAAAGCAGTTACGATTTGTCCCATCAATCGCGCATGGGTTGGATGACCCGACAGATCATAAAACGGCTTTTCCAAAACTTCGACTGCAATAGCTTTCAACTGCGCCATGAGCGGCCCTAATCAGCTACGTTGAATCTTCCGCATTTTC
>Ga0265340_10000684_pt1 | contig 19034 bp, 15 predicted proteins | sample 4CB225metaG_FD_202082 | JGI IMG/M metagenome (GOLD analysis project Ga0265340, IMG submission 202082) | Rhizosphere microbial communities from Carex aquatilis grown in University of Washington, Seatle, WA, United States - 4-CB2-25 metaG | ecosystem: Host-associated > Plants > Roots >...
GCTCGGGCGGACCTCCCTGGAGGTGACCCGCCTGGCGTTCGGCGGCGGGTCGATTGGTGGCCTCTTCGACCCGGTCGCCGGGAACGACGCCGTGGGGATGGTCGACCACGCCTGGTCGATCGGCGTGCGGTATTTCGACGTGGCGCCGTTGTATGGCTATGGCTCAGCCGAGCGGGCGATGGGCGCCATCCTGGCCCACCGGCCACGGGCGGAGTACGTGCTCTCGACCAAGGTCGGCCGCCTGGTTCGGGCCGCCGGCGATGTCCGGCCGGGCGACGACGTTGATCTCCAGGCGCTCGGCGACCAGCACGATGCCTACTACCCCGGTACGGCCGGCCGCAAGGTCGTCTTCGACTACTCGGCGGACGGCGTGCGGCGGTCCGTCGAGGCCAGCCTCGAGCGGCTCGGCCTCGACCGCGTGGACATCCTGTACATCCACGACCCCGACCATCACTGGCAGGTCGCCCTCGACGAGGCCTACCCCGCCCTCGAGCGGCTGCGGGCCGAAGGCGTCGTCGCCGCGATCGGCGCGGGCATGAACCAATCGGCAATGCTGGCCCGCTTCGCCGGCGAGACCGACATGGACGTCTTCCTGGTTGCCAATCGCTACACCCTGCTGGACCAGGACGCGCTGACCGAGCTGCTGCCCCAGTGCCTCACCCGGGGCATTGCGGTCCTGATCGGCGGCGTCATGAACAGCGGCGTCCTGGTGGATCCGCGGCCCGGCAGCCACTTCGACTACGGGCCTGCCCCCGCGGCCGTGATCGAGCGCGCCCAACGGATCGCGGCGGTTTGTGATCGCCATGGCGTCTCCCGACGCGCCGCGGCAATCCAATTCCCGCTGGCCCACCCGGCAGTGACGGGCCTGATCGCCGGCGTCCGGACGCCGGCCCACCTGGACGACTACCCCACCAGCATGCGCACGGCGATCCCCGGCGCTCTCTGGGACGAGTTGCGGGCGGAGGGCCTCATCGCTGCCGCGGCGCCAACGCCCAGATGAGCGGGCTCATCGACGCGCACCATCATTTCTGGGACCCGCGGTCCACCGACTATCCCTGGCTCACCGGAGAATTTGCGGGCATCCGGCGCCGATTCGGTCCGGAGGACCTGGTCCCCAACCTGGTTGCAGCCGGGGTGTCCGGGACGATCCTGGTCCAGACCCGGTCCGGGCTGGACGAGACGCGGTCGTTCCTCGAGATCGCTGCCAGGACGCCACTGATCAGGGGTGTCGTCGGCTGGCTGGACCTGACCGATGCCGCAGTCAGCGACACGATCGCCGAGCTTCGCGCCGGCCCCGGGGGCGAGCGGCTGGTGGGCATTCGCCACCAGGTCCATGACGAAGCCGACCCGGATTGGCTCCTGCAACCCGACGTCGAACGGGGGATCGCAGCGGTCGGTCGGGCGGGCCTGGTGTACGAGCTGCTGGTGCGAACACGTGAGCTGCCCGCGGCCGTTGCCCTGGCCCGCCGCCTGTGGGACGTCCGATTCGTGGTCGATCACCTGGCCAAGCCGCCGATCAAGGAGGGGCGACGGCAACCCTGGGCCAGCCTGCTGGCCGAGCTCGGGCCCCTTCCCAACGTGAGCGCCAAGCTGTCGGGCCTGGTCACCGAGGCGGATTGGGCGACCTGGACCACCGCCGACATCCAGCCGTACGTGGACATCGCCCTGGAGGTCTTCGGGCCGGCCCGGATCCTGTTCGGATCCGACTGGCCGGTGTGCTTGCTGGCGGCCCCATACGAGGGCGTGCTGGAGGCGGCCCGGACCATGACCAGCCGTCTGTCGCAGCCGGAGCGTGCCGCGATCTTCGGCCGGACGGCCGAAGACACCTATGGGCTATCCGGCCCGTGGCCGGCAGATGGCCTTCCCCGACCGGAGCGCGCAATCCAGACGGTGGATCGCAGCCGGTCCTAGCCGCCCGCGCCGGCGAGGGCGTCCAGCACGCGCCGGCTGACCTTCTGCTTCATCTCGACCAGCGACTCTTCGCTGTAGAACGCGGCGTGCGGGCTGAGCACCACGTTGGGCATCCCGATCAACGGGTCGTCGCCGGGGATCGGCTCACGCTCGAGCACGTCGAGAGCGGCCCCGGCCAGGGTCCCGGCTCGCAGCGCGTCGACCAGGGCGTCGTGGTCGACCAGGCCGCCCCGGCTGGTGTTGACCACGATCGCCGTCGGCCGCATGAGGGCGAGGGTCCGAGCATCGATCAGGTGACGAGTCGTCGAATCGAGTGGAGCGTGGATGCTGACCACGTCGCTGCTTGCCAGTAGCTCCTCGAGCGGGACGGTGGGGACGCCCGAATCACGCGGCCCTCGAGGATCCGTCCCGACCACGTCGTAGCCGAGGGCGAGCGCGCGGCGAGCCAGGGCCGAGCCGATCCGGCCGAGCCCGATGACCCCCAGCCGCTGGCTGGACGCCCGGCGGACGCGGCCGGCCAGGCGGAAGTCCCAGGTGCCCGCCTGGACGCCGCGGTCGAGCGGGACGATCCCCCGGGTCAGGGCCAGGATCAAGCCCAGGGCGTGGTCGGCCACTTCGTCGGTGCAGTAGTCGGGCACGTTGACCACCGCGATCCCCAGCTCGGCCGCCGTGACCAGGTCGATCGTGTCGAGGCCGACGCCGTAGCGGCCGACAACCCGGCAAGCCGGCAATTCACGAAGCACGTCACCGGTGATCGGGGCGTACTGGACGATCAGCCCGACCGCGGCGCTGGCCGTTCCGACGGCAACCACCTCGGCAGCGGTCCGGCACTGCGCGACCTGGAGCCGGAGCCCGGCCGCCTCGACGATCGCGCGTTCGACGTCGGTCGTCGGGTGGTCGCAGTCGGTGATCAGGATCGTGCCCGCCGCGCTCACGTCTCGGCGCCCGAACCAGGCTGGAGGAGCGCCTTGATCACGGTCCGGTTGCGCACGGCCGCGAGGGCGGCCTGCCACTCGCCCAGCGGGAAGACCGTGGTCATCGCCGCCAGCTCTGGGGCCCGCTCGAGGATCATCAGGGCCGGGTCCCAGGCCGTGCCGTTCGAGCTCATCGAGAACGATGCGTCGATGGCTCGCGAGACCGCCAGGTCCCAGGGGATCGGCACCTCGGGCTTCCCGCTCATCCCGACGGCCACCAGCCGGCCCCGGCGGCGAACCGCGCGGAGGGCCAGGGCGATCCCCTCGGCCGACCCGGTCGCGTCGACGACCAGATCCGCGCCGCGGCCCGCCGTCAGATCCTCGACGAGCTCGACGGCCGCGTCGCCGACCGCCGTCACGGCCCCGATCGACGCGGCGAACCGGAGCCGGTCCGATTCGTGCCGGCCGGCCACGATGACCGTCGCCGCGCCCATCACCCGCGCGGCGGCCGCGACCAGGATGCCGACCGGGCCGGGGCCGACGATCAGGACGATGTCGCCGGCATCGACCCCGGCCCGGGCCAGGGCCGTCACCGACACGGCCATCGGCTCGGCCAGGGCGGCCGCCTGGTCCGACAGGCCATCCGGGACGCGATGGATGAGATGGGTCGGCATCACGAGGTGGCTGGCAAAGGCGCCGTCGATGCCCCAGCCGGGTGATCGCTTGCTGGCGCACAGCTCGGCGAACCCTCGCCGGCACAGGTGGCAGGTGCCGCAGGCGAGCGAATGTGGCTCGCTGACCACACGCGTTCCAAGCCAGGCTGCGTCCACCCCGTCACCGAGCCCGGTTACGGTTCCCACGAACTCGTGGCCCATTGTGACCGGCGGCCAGTACGGGAACTCGTCATCGACGATGTGGATGTCGGTCCCGCAGATCCCGGCGTAGCGGACGGCAATCGTGACCCAGCCGGCGAGCGGCACCGGCTCCGGCCGCTCCTCGAGCGCGAGATGCCCCGCGCCGCGGGCCGTCTTGACCAGGGCCAACATCAGCTGTCACCGGTCGTGACGAGATACTTGATCCCCTCACCCGCACGCAGTCGAGCGAATGCCGCGGGCGCCTCGTCGAGCCTGACCACCGCGCTGATCAGCGGCGCGAAGCCTGGCGGGTCGGCTGCCAGGGTCGCCAGGGCGTTGTCCAGGTCGGCCGGCTCGTAGACCCGGTTGCCGATCAGGCTCAGCTCCCGGAAGAGCACGGCCTGCAGATCGATCTCGACCGGCCGGCCGTAGGTCCCGACGAGGCAGATCCTGCCGGCCGGCCGGACAAGCCGGGGCAAGAGCGCAGCCACCGCCGGGACGGCCGCGGCGTCGAAGACGACATCTGCCAGCCAGCCGGACGTCCGCCGGTCGAGGTCGGCCAGCGGGTCGGACGGGTCCAGGGTCTCGAAACCGGCGAGCTCCGCGAAGCGGCGTCGATCGGGCGCCGGCTCGCCGACCAGGATCTGGACCGCGCCGGCTCGCCGAGCGGCGTGGGCGAGGAGCAGGCCGATCGGCCCCGCGCCCATGATCACGACCTTGTCGGCCGCTGCGACCTGGGCCCTTCGGACCGCATGAACGGCGACTGCCAATGGCTCGGCCAGAGCCGCTACGGTGAGGGCGAGACCGTCCGGGATCGGGTGCAGCCGGTCCGGGTCGACGACGACTCGTCCGCTCAATCCGCCGTCGCGATCAATGCCGATCAGGCGCAGGTTGGCACACACGTGCCGCTGGCCAAGCTGACAGGCCGAGCATGATCCGCAGGCGATGAGCGGGTCGACCACCACCGCCCGCCCGGCGAAGGGCCCGCCCAGGGCATGGCCGACGAGCTCATGGCCGAGCACGAGCGGAACCCGAGCCCGGGGATGGCTGCCGTCGACGATATGGAGGTCCGTCCCGCACAGGCCCACCAATCCGACATCCACGGCGACCTGATCCCCGATCGCCTCCGCTGGCTCGCGCTGTTCCACGGCGAATCGATCCACCCCGGTGAGGACCAGGGCCGCCCGGCTCATCGGCGGACCCGCGCGCCGGCACCGGCCATCAGGGCTTCGACCTCGGCCAGGGTCGCCATCGAGGTGTCCCCCGGCGTCGTCATCGCCAAGGCCCCGTGGGCCGCCCCGTATTCGACGGCGACCTGGGGCGGGTACCCCGCGAGATACCCGTGGATCAGGCCGGATGCGAACGAATCGCCGCCCCCGATCCGGTCCAGGATGTCGAGGTCGCGGCGGGTCGTCGCCGGGTACACGACACCGTCCGACCAGAGCAATCCACCCCAATCGTTGCGATTGGCTGTCCGGGCAACCCGCAGGGTCACCGCGATCGCTTGCAGGTTGGGGAACCGCGCCGAGGTCGCCGTGAGCATGGCTGCGTAGGCCTCGGGCTCGAGCCGTTCGAACGACCCCCTGAGACCGGCGACCTCCATGCCGAGCGCCGCCACGAAGTCCTCCTCATTGCCGATCAGGACATCGACGCTGGCGACGATCCCGGCCAGGACCTCCTGGGCGGCTGGTCCGCCCCCGCGGCCGCGCCACAGCGACTCGCGATAGTTGAGGTCGAACGAGACGACGGTCCGATGGCGATGGGCGGCGGCGATCGCCTCGGCGACGACCTCGGGGGTCGTCTCGGACAGGGCCGCGAAGATCCCGCCGGTGTGCAGCCAGCGGGCACCCTCCGTGGCGAAGATCGCCTCCCAGTCCACATCGCCGGCCTTCAACTGCGAAGCCGCGCTATTGGCGCGGTCGGAGCTGCCGACGGCGGCACGGACGCCGAAGCCGCGCTCCGTGAAGTTCAAGCCGTTGCGGACCGTCCGGCCGATCCCGTCGTACGGGACCCAGCGCAGGTGGGAGCGATCGACACCGCCCTGGTGGATCAGGTCCTCAATGAGGCGCCCGACCGGGTTGTCCGCAAGCGCCGTTACGATCGTCGTCCGGGCACCGAAGCAGCGGCCCAGGCCGCGGGCGACGTTGTACTCGCCGCCGCCTTCCCAGGCACGAAACTGGCGCGCCGTGTGGATCCGCTCGTCGCCCGGATCGAGTCGGAGCATCACCTCGCCGAGGGCTACCAGGTCCCAACGGGACTCCGACCGCGAGCGCATGGTCATGGCCATCAAGCGACCGGCGGGCGAACCGAACGGACGACTGAGCTCGCCTCGCTTGCCAGGCGGCCGACCTCCGGCCAGTCTCGGCCGGCGAGCAACGCCGGGTGAACCATCCAGCTGCCACCGACGGCGAGGACCGAGGGCACGTCGAGATAGGCAGCCAGGTCGGCCAATTCGATGCCGCCGGTCGGCACGAATCGCATCGTCGGGAATGGCCCGGCCAATGCCCGCAGATATGCCGGACCGCCAGCCACGGAGGCCGGGAAGAGCTTCACCGTCGACAGGCCGAGGTCCATCGCCTGGATCACCTCGGTCGGCGTGAACACGCCGGGCAGAACGGGGCAGCCACGGTCCTGGCAGGCTCGAACCACAGCGACCTGCAGGCCCGGACTGACGATGAACATCGCGCCGGCCGCCAGGGCGACCATGAGCTGGACCTCCGAGACGATGGTTCCGGCTCCGACGAGGATCTCCGGAACGGCGGCCCGGATCGCCCGGATCGCATCCGCAGCGGCGGCCGATCGGAAGGTGATCTCGATGCAGCCGATGCCCGCAGCGGACAGGGTGCGCGCCAGCTCGGGTCCATCGTCGGCCCGCTCGATCCGGACGACGGGCACGACTCCACAGGCAGCGATCCGTTCGATGGCGCTCAAGCCCGGTTCGCCGCGCTGGTTTGCAGTGCAACCCAGGCACTGCCATCCGGGTACCCGTAGGCGGCCCGCGATGCTGGGTACATCTCGATCGAGTAACCCGGGGACGTGGGCACCTGGTAGCGACCCGAGCGGACGACGACCGGGTCAACGAAGTGCTCGTGGAGGTGATCGACGTACTCGACCACCCGGTTCTCGAGCGATCCGCTGATCGCGATGTAGTCGATGATCGCGAGGTGCTGGACGTACTCGCACAGGCCCACGCCACCGGCATGGGGGCAGACCGGCACGCCGAACTTGGCGGCCAGCAGGAGCACCGCCAGGACCTCGTTCACGCCGCCCAGGCGGCACGAGTCGACCTGGCAGAACGCGATTGCCTGGGCCTGGAGCAGCTGCTTGAACATGACCCGGTTGTGGCAGTGTTCACCGGTCGCAACGCCGATCCCGTACGGGGCGAGGGCTCGAGCGATCCGGGCGTGGCCCAGGATGTCGTCGGGGCTGGTCGGCTCCTCGATCCACCAGGGCCGGAATGGTGCCAGGCGCTCCATCCAGGCGATCGCCTGGTCGACATCCCAGACCTGGTTGGCGTCGACCATCAGGATCCGGTCCGGTCCGATCTCCTCGCGCAGGATTCCAGCCCGCCGGATGTCGTCCTCGAGAACTCGTCCGACCTTGATCTTGAAATGGTTCCAGCCGGCAGCCACGCCCTCGCGGGCCAGCCGCCGGACCTTGTCATCGGGGTAGCCCAGCCAGCCCGTCGAGGTGGTGTAGGCCGGGTACCCGGCGGCGCGCAGCTCGGCCTCGCGGACGGCCTTGGTTGGCTCATTCCGGCGCAGGATGGCGAGTGCCTCGGCGGGAGTCAGGGCATCGCTGATGTAGCGGAACGGGATGCACCGGACGAGCTCCTCGGGGGTCATGTCGGTGACCAGCTGCCAGAGCGGCTTGCCCTCGGTCTTGGCATACAGGTCCCACACGGCGTTGACGACCGCGGCGGTGGCCAGGTGGATCACGCCCTTCTCGGGTCCCACCCAGCGAAGCTGGCTGTCGCCCACGATGTGCGACCAGAACGCTCCCAGGTCGGTCGTGAACGACTCGAGCGTTCGACCCACGACCAGCGGGGCGAGGGCCTCGATCGCCGCCACGCACAGCTCGTTGCCCCGGCCACTGGTGAAGGTCAGGCCGTGGCCCTCCAGGCCATCGGGGTGGTCGGTCCGGAGGACGACATAGGCCGCCGAATAGTCGGGGCTGACGTTCATCGCGTCCGAGCCATCGAGGTTCAATGAGGTCGGGAAGCGGATGTCCGAGGCGACGACCGCCGTGATGGTCACCGGCACGTGCTTCTCCAGCGAATGGATGAACAGCCTGTCCGCCCCGCCTGGAGGAGGTCAGCCGAGGCGGACAGGCGATGGCAGGGCCACCCAGCGGGGCGGCGTTGAAGGCCAGGCGCCCACTCTAGACCGGCCAAACATCCAATGTCTAGTGGGAATCATGACAGCAGTCGATGCGGCCGGATCCGCGCTCGGAGTACTCTTCGACGAGGAGCGCTCACGTAGTCCGCGAGGCACGAGCCAGGTGAACCTGAGGGGACTCGAACATCCGATGTCTGCTCAAGTTGCTCAAGGCTGCCGGAGCGCCGGCTCGGGCCTGGCCAGCCCGGAGGTGACGTGGCCGCGCCGCTGACTGAGGGGGCCATCCAGCGGATGCGCGAGATGATCGCGTCGGGCGAGCTCATGCCGGGCGCCCGGCTCGCCCCCGAGGCAGAGCTGGCCCGCCAACTGGGGGCCTCCCGGAACACCTTGCGGGAGGCCGTCCGGGCGCTGGTCACCGCTCGCGTCCTCGACGTGCGCCGTGGCGATGGGACCTACGTGACAAGCCTCGGTCCCGAGTTGCTCCTAGACGGCATGTCGGCGGCGGTCGAGCTCATGCACGAAGGTTTCTCGCTCGAGCTGGTGGCCGTCCGGCGGATCCTGGAGCCCGCTGTCACGGCCCTCGCCGCGACCCGGATGGATCCTGCCTCATTGAACGAGCTGGGCAACCTGCTCGAGCGCATGCGCGCCGCCGATTCAGAGACCGACCGCGTCGGGCACGACGCCGAGTTTCACCGCCTGGTGACCGCCCACTGCGGCAACGAGACGCTTGGCTCGATGCTCAACGCCGTCTCGAGTCGAACCATCCGCGCCCGGGCCTGGCGGGGGCAGGTCGATGCCGGGGCGACGACCCGGACGATCGTCCAGCACGAGGAGATCCTGAACGCCCTCAAGGCCCGCGACCCCGCTCGGGCCGAAGCGGCAGCACTCGTCCACGTCGCCACGACAGAGGCCTGGTTCCGGCTCACGATTGACTGATTGACGGTCCTTGCCAGGGACAGATCCCCGCCAGGGCCTGCCAGGGCGGATGCCCAGGTGCCCGACGAAAGATTGCGAACAGGGTGTTGACGGCTTGCGAGTTAGGCGTACACTCCGCACGGCCGGAAGTGATACCGGAAATGATTACGGCCATCGCCGGGACACATTGGAGGGGAGGGCACTGACCGAGATCCAAGCGCGTTCCTCGAGCAAGAGGCCCCAGCGGGCCTCCCAGCCGTAGACCGAAAGGCGGAAGTGCACATTGAATTCATCGATGAAACGTCTCTTCGTGTCGATGGCCGTCGGCGCGTTGGTGGTCGGTTGTAGCTCCCCTGGCTCGACCGCCGCTCCGACCGCGGCGCCATCGAGCGCCCCGAGTCAGGCCGCCCAGGCATCCACGCCGGCCGCGAGCGCTTCGCCGGCCAAGCAGAACTTCACCCTGACGGTCCTGGAAAGCCAGGGCTGGGTCTATCCCGCTGAGCAGACGGCGCTTGCCCAGAAGTTCCAGGATCAGACCGGCATCAAGATCGACTACCAGATCGTCCCCTCCGCCAACTACTTCCAGGTCCTCGCCACCAAGTTGAACTCGGGCCAGGCACCGGACATCTTCGGCGGCCAGAGTGGCGTCTCCGACCTGAAGGTCACCTACAACGTCGAGAAGAACGCCGTTGACCTGTCCGACCAGGAATGGGTCAAGCGCGAGGATCCGAACGCTGTCGCCCAGGCGACGCTGAACGGCAAGGTGTACGGCCAGGAGATCGCCGACATCTACAGCAGCTACTGGATCATCATCTACAACAAGGCGATCTTCCAGCAGGCCGGGATCACCGACGTCCCGGCGACGTTCGCCGACTTTGCGGCCGATAGCGACAAGATCAAGGCGCTCGGCGTCACCCCGATCTACGAGCCGATCAGCGACGGCTGGCACCACGTCCTGTGGTTCCCCGAGATCGGTGCGCAACTGCAGAAGCTCGAGCCCGGCATCTACGACAAGCTCAATGCCAACCAGGCGACCCTGGCCGCCGATCCCAATGCGCTCAACGCGATGACGGAGCTCAACCAGCTCTACCAGAAGGGGTATTTCGGTTCAAGCGCCCTGTCGGCGACGGTTGCCGACCAGGAGAAGAACATGACCACCGGGAAGTACGCGATGACGATCAGCGGGATGACGCTTCCCAACCAGATCAACGCCGACTTCCCGAGCATCCCGGCGTCGAACTATGGCTACTTCCCCATCCCGCTTGACGACAACCAGCTCCTCCCAACCCATCCGGCGGGCCCGACCAAGTTCATCTGGTCCGGTGGGTCGCATATCGATGCTGCCAAGCAATACCTCGCCTTCCTTGCGCAGCCTGACAACCTGCAGTACATGATCGACAACACCCCGGCCTTCGAGACCCTCGACTACACCGGTGTGAAGGCAAAGTGGACGGCCGACCAGCAGGCATTCCTCGCCAAGTACACGGCGGCGACGGACCTCGTCCTGCAGGACGCCGTGACCTATGTAAACCCACAATGGATCGACATGGGCAAGGACATCGTCGCGATGTTCACCGGCAAGGAGACACCGACGCAGGTGCTCCAGGCTATCGACGGACGGCGAACCCAGGAGGCGAAGGCCGCCAAGGACCCGGCCTGGCCATAGCCCGACCGGTAGCCTAGCTGTCACATCGATCGCAGCCGGAGCGATGGAACTACACATCGCTCCGGCTGACGTCTCCCTGGAGCCTGGAGACCCCGCGACGGGCGTGTCATGAACAAGAGGGCGTATCCGACCTGGTTTGCCGGTGGGGCGCTGATCCTGTTCGGAGTCTTCGTCCTGCTGCCCAGCGTCCTGGGCCTCGGGTTCGCATTCACCGACTGGAACAGCTACTCGACCGACGTCAATTGGGTCGGGCTCGACAACTTCGCGGCCATCTTCGATCCGAGCTCGAACTATTTCAGCGCAATCCAGAACACCGTCCTGTTCACGGTTGCGACCATCGCCCTCAAGACGGTCCTTGGACTCGCCCTTGCGGTGCTCCTCACCAGCGGCGTCCGGCGGCTGTCGTACCTGTACCGGGCCCTGATCTACCTGCCCGCCGTGCTGCCGATGGTCGCCGTCGGCATCGTCTTCAAGTCGATCCTCAACCCTGACGACGGCATGCTCAACCTGGCCCTGCGGTTCGTCGGGCTGGGGGGCCTCGCGCAGCAATGGCTGACCGACATCACGCTCGCGCTGTGGAGCGTGATCGGGGTCGACACCTGGAAGGGCGCCGGCTACATCATGGTCATCCTGATCGCGGGGCTGCTCGTGATCCCGCGCGACTTCTACGAGGCCGCGTCGCTCGACGGCGCCAGCAGCTGGCAGGCCTTCCGGTACATCACCCTGCCCCTCCTGCGGCCCGTGCTGGCCGTGACGACCGTGCTCAACCTGCTCTACGGCCTGCGGGTTTTCGACATCGTCTACGTCCTGACCAACGGCGGACCGGGCTACGCGACGAGCACGGTGTACACCACGGTCTTCGATTCCTTCTCGCTTGGCCAGTACGGCATCGGCACGGCACTGTCCAGCGTGTTCGTCGTGGTTGGGCTGCTGCTCAGCTTCGTCGTCCTGCGGGCCCTGAGCCGGTCCGAGGAAACCTGACGATGCACCCAGAACGACTGGTCCGGGCGGCGATCAACAACCTGCTGGCCAGTGGGGCCGGGCTCATCGCCCTGGCGCCGATCTACCTCCTGCTCACGAACGCGTTCAAGACCAAGCTCGACGCGGACGCGATGAGCCCGGCCTTGCCAGGCAGCCTGCAGTGGGACAACTTCACGACAGTCATCGACCAGGGCCGCCTGGTCCCGGCCTTCCTGAACAGCGCCCTGTACGCCTTCGGGTCGACGATCCTGGGCGTCCTGCTTGCCGCTCTTGCGGCCTACGTCCTGGCCCGCCACCGGAGCCGGTTGCACCGGGTCATCTATGGACTGCTGATCATCGGCATCGCGCTGCCAACCAACTACGTGACCCTGATCAAGGTCATGCAGGTCACCGGCCTGATCGACACCCAGATCGGGATGATCGTGCTCTACGCAGCGATGCAGATCCCCTTCGACGTGTTCCTCATGTACGCGTTCGTGGGCAGGTTGCCGCGGGAGCTCGATGAGGCCGCGTTCATCGACGGCTGCTCCCCGATCCGGACGTTCTTCTCGATCATCCTGCCGTTGCTGACGCCCGTCCTGCTGACCTGCGGCGTCCTGAACATCCTCAACGTCTGGAGTGACTTCATCAACCCGTTGTACTTCCTGAACAGCAGCGACAACTGGCCGATGACGCTGTCGGTCTACAACTTCTTCAGCCAGGGCACGAACTTCTCGTCCGGGTCGAACTGGGCCCTGGTCTCGGCGGACGTGGTCCTGAGCATCCTGCCGGTCGTCGTCATCTACCTGGCGGCCCAGCGCTGGATCCTGGGCGGCTGGTCTGCCGGCGCCGTGAAGGGATGAACGCGTCCAGCGACCGTGCCCAGGTGGAACAACCGGCCGCCCGGCCAACCAAGATCCTCTCGTACGAGGCCGATCCGGCGCGTCTGACGATCCGCACGGATCTCGGCCTGATCGCGCTCGAGCCGCGCACGGCCCGGACGGTCCGGATCCGCTACACGCTCGATGCGGACCTCAGCGCCAAACCGAGCCTCACCCTGACGTCAACCGCGGCTGGCGCGCCTGCCGCGCCCTTCCATGTCGAGGAGCGGCTCGACGCGCTGGTCCTCATCACGGACGCGCTGTCGATCGAGATCGACCGCCGAACCGTCGCCTTCACCTATCGAAACGCAGGGGGCAGCCTGCTCACCCGGGAACCCGCGCGAGGCGGAAAGGCGCTCGAACGGATCGACGTCATCGTCGGGCTTGTCGACGACGCCACGGCCGTGGCGCACCAGGACAACGCGGACGGGGTGCGGATTGCCGCACTCAACGTGCGCCAGGTTGTCGACCGGCGTGCCTATCACGGCACGCTCGAATTCGAATGGGCGGACGGCGAGGCGCTCTACGGCCTTGGCTCCCACGACGAAGGGATGTTCAACCTCCGCGGCCAGCACCAGTACCTCTACCAGCAGAACACGAAAGCAAGCGTTCCCGTCCTCGTGTCCAGCCTCGGGTACGGCGTCTTTGTCGATTGCACGTCGCTGATGACCTTCCATGACGACGCATCCGGTTCGTACCTGTGGTGCGACGTCGTCGACGAGCTCGACTACTACTTCGTGGTCGGCCCCGAGTTCGACGGGATCGTGGCCGAGCTGCGCCAGCTCACCGGCCACGCGCCGATGCTGCCCAAGTGGGCCTTTGGCTTCCTCCAATCGAAGGAACGCTATACGAGCCAGGCCGAGCTGCTGGCGGTCGCCCGTGAATACCGGGAGCGCGGGTTGCCACTCGATTGCGTGGTTCTTGACTGGCAATCGTGGACCGGCGATCTGTGGGGCCAGAAGTCGCTCGATCCCGAGCGTTTCCCGGATCCCGACCGGCTGACGGCCGAGCTCCATGCGATGGGTGTTCGGCTGATGGTCTCGATCTGGCCGATCATGGAGCCCGGCGGTGCCGACTGGCACGAGCTCTCGGACGGCGGCTTCCTGCTCGGTAACCGGGCCACGTACAACGCCTTCGATCCTGCTGCCCGGGCACTGTATTGGGAGCAGGCCAGGAGGGGCCTGTTTGCGCATGGCGTCGACGCCTGGTGGACGGACTGCACGGAGCCATTCGAAGCCGACTGGACCGGTTCGGTCAAGCTCGAGCCCGAGGAACGGATGCGGATCAACACCGAGGCGGCCAAGCGCTACATCGACCCGGAGCTGATCAACGCCTACTCGCTCCTCCACGCGGAGGGGCTGTACGCCGGACAGCGGGCCGCCGGGACGGATAAGCGGGTCCTCAATCTGACCCGATCTGCCTATCTCGGGCAGCAGCGGTACGGGACCGTGACCTGGTCCGGTGATGTGAGCGCGACATGGACGACGCTCCGCCGGCAGATCGCCGAAGGCCTGAATTTCAGTGCCACCGGGCTGCCCTACTGGACCACCGACGCCGGCGGCTATTTCGTCGCCCGGCGGCCGGATCTCTGGTTCTGGGCAGGCGACTACGACGCCGGCGTTGCCGATCTGGGGTACCGGGAGCTGTACGTCCGCTGGTTCCAGTACGAGGCCTGGTTGCCGATCATGCGCTCTCACGGGACCGACACGCCCCGCGAGATCTGGCGCTTCGGCCAGCCGGGCGAAGCGACCTACGACGCCCTGGCGGCGGCGCTCCAGCTGCGCTATCGCCTGCTGCCCTACCTCTACTCACTGGCGGGCTGGACGACGCAGCAGGACTACACGATGCTGCGAGCGTTGCCGTTTGACTTCCGGGGTGACCCGGGTGCGCTCAACATCGCTGATGAATTCATGCTGGGACCGGCCTTCCTGGTCTGCCCCGTCGACCGCCCAGGGTGGTTCGAGCCCGGCTCGACGCCCATCGAACATGGCCCACGCACGCGGCCCGTCTACCTGCCGGCCGGTAGCGACTGGTTCGACTTGTGGACCGAGCGCTCCTTTCCGGGCGGCCAGGTCGTCGAGCTCGACACGCCCCTCGAGCGAATTCCGGTCCTCGTCCGGGCCGGTTCGATCGTCCCGATGGGCCCGGTCCGGCAGCACACCGGCGAGGCCCCCGATGCGCCGCTGGAGCTCCACATCTACCCGGGCCGTGACGCGTCATTCACGCTCTACGACGACCAGGGCGACGGCTACGCCTACGAGCAGGGAGCGTTCGCGACGGTCGAGATCCGCTGGGACGACCGGGCCCGGCGGCTGACGATCGGCGAGTGCGCGGGGACGTACCCGGGAATGCCCGCCGAACGAACGATGACCGTGACCCTGCACCCAGGGGCCCGCGGCGCGGGACCGCAACAGGGTGCGACGGAGGGTCCCGGCCACCATCTGCTCTGCTACGCTGGCCAGGCCGTGGAGGTCCAGCTGTGATGGGTCGGGTTCGACAGCTGCCGGCGCCCGCGCCGAAGACGGCGTCGTGCTGCGTTCAGGCGCGGCGCAGCCCCGCCCGGGCGACAGATTCGTGGTCCGCATCGCTCGCCTGCCAGGCCAGGGTCAGCCACGGGAACTTGAGAGGGAGAGGGACCGGTTGGGAGCGCGCTTGAGAGCTGGCAAGACCACGATCGTCGATATCGCCGCGGCCAGCGGCGTCTCGGTCACGACCGTTTCGCGGATCCTCAATGACAAGCCCGACGTGGCCGAAGAGACTCGCGGACGAGTCCTGCGCGTCATGCAGGAGATCGGCTTTGCGCCGCAGAGCGCCTGGCAGCAGATCCGGTCGGGCCGAACGCGTTTGATCGCCATGCACGTGCCGCAGGAGTTCAATCCGCCGCATCTCCGGCTGATCATGGCAGCGGCCCTGGGCGTTGAGGAAGCCGGCTATTCGATCAATATCATCACCCGAACCCTGACCGACACCGAGCTCCTCGGCATCTTCCGAAGCCGCCAGGCCGACGGCATCATCCTGCTCGAGATTCTGGCCGACGACCGCCGGCCCCAGCTCCTGCGCGATCATGGCTATCCCTTCGTCATGATCGGGCACCGGACCGAGAATGTGGGCCTCAGCTTCGTCGACGTCGACGTCGCCCATGGGATCGACCTGGCGATGGAGCACCTGGTCGAACTCGGTCACCGGCGGATTGGCCTGGTGACCGTCGATCCATTCGCGGAAGACAAGACCTATGGCTATACGTCGTGGGCGCTCGAGGCGTATCAGCGTGCTTGCGCCCGATACGACTTGCCCGCGCTGGCGCGCGTCGGTGGGCCGACGAGCGAGGAGCTGTTTGAAGTCGCCGGGCAGCTGCTCGACGAGGACCCCGGTGTCACTGCCCTGATCGCCCCCCAGGAGCAGTCCGTCATCGGCGTGATCAAGGCTGCCCAGACCCGCGGCACCCGGATCCCCGCGGAGCTCTCGGTGGTTGGAATCGTCGGCGATTCGATGGCCGAGGTTGCCACCCCGCCTCTGACGACGATCAGCTTCCCGGCGGAGGAGATCGGCGAGGTCGCCGCCCGGATCCTCCTGGAGCGGATCGACCTTGAGCTGGCTGCGCCGCAGCAGGCCTACGTCGAGCCGACCATGACGATCCGGGGCAGTACCGGGCGCGCCCCAGCCTGAGACGGGCGATCCGCCCGCGCGCCGCGCTGGCAGCAGGCCACGTTCGCCGAGTCACGATTCCTGCGCATCAGTCGGGAGGGGAATGCTCGGTTCGGAGACTCCCGAATCGCGCGCGCGACCGTACCTCGCCCCGAGCGACTCCGGCGACGAGCGAGCGATCGCGTGTCGGGCTAGACGGTCTTCATCGAAGGTGATGCCCAACCCCGGCGCATCGCCCAGCACGATGTGCCCGCGCTCGAGGCGATGATCGGATCGGAAGACGGCATCCCGGCCGGCGTCGATGACTTCCATCATCAGATGGTTGGGCAGCACCGCCGCGACGTGGGCCGTGTAGCGTCCCGGGCAGTTGACGAGCGCGACGGGCAGGCCCAAGGCGTCGCTCATCTCGGCGATCCGGAGCGCCGTCGTGATCCCCGTCGCCTGGACCGAGATCTGGATGACGTCGGCTGACTCGTTCAGCATGAGCGGCACGAACTCGCCAATCGAGGTCAGGTTCTCGCCGGTCGCGACCGCGCCGCGGATACCCCGCGAGACACGGGCCAGGCCGCGGTAGTCGTCCCTGCGGACCGGCTCCTCGACCCAGACCAGGTCGCAGTCGCGCTCGAGCTCCGAGATCCGGCGGACGGCCTGTTTGGGCGACCAGAACTCGTTGGCATCGACCATCAGGCTCGGTCGCCGATTGCCCGAGCCCTCGACCAGGGCATCGCGCATGATTCCGAGCCGCTCCAGGTCACGGTCGGGCTCGCGACCCACCTTGAGCTTGCCGGCGGCGATCCCGTAGGTCCGGGCCATCTCGAGGTAAAAGGTTCGGAGCGCCGCGTCCGGGAGGGGCATGTCCAGGCCGCTGGCATAGGCGGCCACCTCGTTCGAGCTGCCACCGAGCTCCCGCCAGAGAGGCACCCCGTTGATCTTGGCGCGCAGGTCCCATAGCGCGCAGTCGAGCGCTGCGACCGCGTAGCCGACCAGCGTGCCGCGGCCCGACTTGAAAGTGAGCCGGTCCAGCAGATCGTGAAGGCCGCGGACCTGGCGTGGGTCCTTGCCAACCAGGTGCTCGGCCAGCGCCTGGATAACGGGTTGCGCACCCGTCGCGGCGATCGCCACCCCAACCGCGCCCTCGTCCGTCGCCAGGAACACGGCCAGGTCGCCCATCCGGCTGGCTCCCCCCGGGAGCTGGACATCGCCAATGGGCCGTTTGGTCTCGTAGTCGTAGGCGACGGTTCGAACGCCGGTGATGAGCACAGCGCGATCTCCTTGCCAGACACAGCTGCATCGATCCGCGGAAATGATACCGGTGCCGGTCGCAGCCTGGCCGGGTCAGCCCCCTTGCGTGCGGTCGGGAATCAGGGCAACCACCAAACGGCTTGTCGAGGGAGGGTCGCTAGTGTCGGAGAAGCGAGGCCGGTCCCGGCCTTGGCTGCGGGTCGTCAAGCGGGCGTGATGCCGAGCGGCGTGAGTTCGATCTGCTTCGCGAGGGCATAGGCGACACGCCGGTCGTCGTCATCGGCGGCGAACACCCGACCGATGACGAGGGCGGAACGATGGGGCATCTCGATCCGGTTCATGCCGGCTGGCACGGTTCCGGTCCACCCGCGCGCACAGATGAGGAACGCGCCAGCGTCAGTCCCGGTGGTTCGCTTGCCGACATATGCCACGTTGGCGCCGCTCGTCGGGTCGGTGATCTGCACGCTGTAGTACCGGCCCGCCATCTCGGGGACGTGCAAGACTCGCGGCCCCCGGGTCACGTCCAGCCAGCCCCCGATGTAGACGAGATCGTCGGTCCCGACTGCCATCAGGCTGCTTCTGGACGCGGACTCGGAGGAGCGCTCCGGCACGGCGTAGAGGCTGTTGATCGGGATCGGACCACGGCCGAACCCGCGGTTGACGATCGCGCGCTTGAACCCGCCGACCGTGATCTGTGGCCAGAAATAGACGAAGACGAACGTCCCCACGAGCCACACGACGACGCCCGCCAGCGCGAGCGGAATGATCGAATCGACGCCGCGCCCGAGCCGTTGCGCCACGACCCAGGCAAAGATCAGCAGGATGACCGCGGTGAACGGGTAGGGGTATTTCAGGATCAGGCGGTTCACGTCACGAGACCCTGACCACCGGCGGCACGTCGTAGCTGCCGTCCAGGATGGCCGCCCCTGGCAGGTACGCGCGGAGCATCAGCCTGAACACGCCGGGCGGCGTGGGCAACCAGTTCTGTGCCGGCCCGCTGGGCGCCTGCGACTGGAGCTGGACGTCGACCGAACCATCCGGGTTCGACACGAGCCCGGAATGATCGTCCACGCTCGATCGACCACTCGGGCTGCTGACGATGTAGCCAACGGTGTCGGTGGCGGTGAGCGACCAGAACGCGCCATTCGGCGGGAGCTGTCCCGGCGGGAAGTGCAGGCGGTAGCTGTGCACGGCATCGAGCTTCTGCCCGGCGCTGTCGACGCCGGTTGTCCAGTACGCGGCTTCTTCGAAGACGTTGACGACCGGCAGCGCCTTCTGCAATGCAGCCCGCACCAAGAGTCCGTTGCCCGGCTGACCGGCCCTGCGGATCGAACTCCAGCCGTTGGCCGTCGTCGTCTCGGCCTTCGCCACCGCATCCAGGATCAGGATCGTGGTGATGAAGGCGAGGGTCACTCCGATGATCACGCCCTGCACGACACCGGAGCTCGCCACCCAGGAGAGGAAGGCACTCACGCGAGTCGACGCTTCATCGCCGCGATCATACCCACGATCCAGCGACCGCGGCGATGGGCGCGGTCCGGGTCGCGCCCGGAATCGTGGGCACAGACCACGACGTAGACTCCGGGCGTGGGCACCACGTCGGAACGCAAGGGCACGACGCGGCTCGGTCGGGCCGTGCGGGCCACGGCCGACGGGGCCGCGGTCCCGGTCGCGGCCAACCCCGATCGCGCCCGCCAGACGAACTGGCT
>Ga0265340_10000685_pt1 | contig 19026 bp, 13 predicted proteins | sample 4CB225metaG_FD_202082 | JGI IMG/M metagenome (GOLD analysis project Ga0265340, IMG submission 202082) | Rhizosphere microbial communities from Carex aquatilis grown in University of Washington, Seatle, WA, United States - 4-CB2-25 metaG | ecosystem: Host-associated > Plants > Roots >...
GCGGGTTGGCGACCATCAGTACGTTGATCGACTGGCTCTTCGTTGCCCCGCTGCCGCTGCTGGAGCTGCCGCCTCCGGCGCCCGAGCAAGCGGTGGTGATGAGAACGGTGCCGACAATGCCGATCGACAGGCCCGCGCGCCACATCTTTGTAGTCTGAGACACGAATCCTCCATATAACTGGTGCTGTGTATGTGCTTCTAGGGGGTTGTCGGGATTGCTGGGGTTGCTGGGATTTCTGGGATTGCTGCTGGTCAATCTGTTCAGGGTGCCTCCAGCAGATCGCTGATCAGCACACAGTCGCCGATCGCCCCGGCGCCGCCGATGGCCACCGTGGTCGGGGACAGGCAGGCGGCGGTGCCCCAGGCGACGGCGGTCCTCAGCCGGTACACCGGGTCGTCGCCCGGATCGGTGAAGAACCAGCCGGCGAGCAGGGCGTCGCCGGCCCCGGCGGAATTGATCGGGGTGATCACGGGTCCGCGAACGTGCAGGGTGCGCCGGCCATCGGTCCAGAGCGCACCGTCGGCACCGAGACTGATCAGCAACTCACACCCATGCTCGGCCGCAGATGACGCTGCGGCGGTGAATAGTTCGCGGCCGGCCAGCACCGTGGTGCCCAGCACCGCGCTCAGTTCGGCCGCGTTCGGGGCCAGCAGATCGGCCCCGGCCGTGAACCCCGCCTTCAGGCCGTCCCCTGAGCTGTCCACCGCAACTCGCCAGTTGCGGGCATGAGCGGACTCGACCAGGCGCCCGGTCAGTGCTTCGACCTTCGTCCCGGGCGGCATTGAGCCGCAGATTAGCAACCAGTCGGCGCCAGCTCGGTGAACCGCTCCGTCGTCGCTAAGAGTTGCCATTTCGTTATCGACAGCTATGACAAGGTTGTCAACAACCTCCGGGCTGGGCCCGGTACCGGGGGCATTCACCTTGGTGGTCGGTCCGCCGGCGGTGAGGATCGTGGTGTTCACCCGGGTCGGTCCGCTTTGGCGCACGGCCCGGTGGGCCACCTTGTCCGCGCTCAGCAGGTCCAGCAGTTGCTGTCCGGTCTGGCCGCCGACGAGCAGCGCGGCCGTGTTCGGCCGGCCGGCCAGGGTCAGCGCCCGGGACACGTTGACGCCCTTGCCGCTGGCCTCCAGGCTCACCGAGCGGGCCCGGTGCACCTCGACGGCCCGATCGCCCAGGTGATCGGCGTCCTCGAGCCGGTAGGTCAGGTCGAGGGCCGGGTTCGCGGTTACGGTCAGGATCACACCGCCACCGCCTCGACGCCGACCGTGCGCAGTCGTCGCAACTGACCGTCGCCGGCCGAGCGATCGGTGACGATCGTGCTGAGGTCGCGCACCTGGGCGAAACGGTAGGACGAGTCGGAGCCGATCTTGGAGCCGTCGGTCAGCAGCACGCTGCGTCGGCTGACGCTGACCGCTCGCGCCTTGATCGCCGCGACGGATGCATCGGGGCAGGTCAGGCCGCGCTCAACGGTGAGCCCGTTGGTGCCCATCACACACAGGTCGAACACGAAATCGTCCAGCATCCGGACCGCCCAATGCTCGATCGTGGCGAGGGTCTTGCCTCGCACTCTGCCCCCGATCAGGATCACTGTGACATGTTCGCGTGGTGCCATCAGTAGCGCCACCGGTAAAGCATTGGTAACAACCGTCAGGGCCCGGCGGGGTCGAAGCCGCTCGGCGAAGGCCTGCGTCGTCGATCCCTCGTCGATATATACCGATTCGGCCGTGCCGAGCAGACCGATGGCGTAGTCGGCGATCCGGCCCTTTTCCTCCGAGCGCGAACCGTTGCGCAGGGTCAGGGTTCCCTCGAAACCGTGCCGCTCGATCGGGATCGCGCCACCGTGAACCCGGCGCAGCAGGCCCTCGGCCTCCAGGGCGGTGAGATCCCGGCGAACCGTCTCCTTGGCCACCGTCAGCTCCCGCGCGACCTCGGCGACGTCGATCCGCCCGGCCTGCCGGGCCTGGCCGACCAGCCATCTTCGTCGCTCGTAGGCGTAGAGCTCCATTGCCCGCCTCCGCCCGCTCATGGCCGTAACGGCCCGATACCTGTGACTGTGATGTAAACCTCAGTTGAGCGAAGACACAAGGGGTTCGGGGAAACGGGCACAGGATTCACCGAATCGGGCCCAAACGGGGGTCCGATTCAGGCCGATCGAACGTGGTCAGCAGGTCCCGCAGGAGCATCGACAACTGCTTGTGCTCGTTCTGGTCGAGAACCACGAGCACCCCGCTCTCGATCTGCAGCAGATCGGCCAGAGCGGCGTCCGCGAGCAGGCGCCCGCGGTCCTCCAGCCGAACCATCACCCCGCGCCCGTCGGCCGGATCGGGCAGCCGCCGAACCAGGCCCCGGGCGGCCAGCCGGTCGATCCGGTTGGTCATCGTCCCGCTGGTCACCATTGTCTGCCCGACCAACTGGCCGGCCGAGAGCTGATACGGCGAACCGGCCCGGCGTAACGCCGCGAGCACATCGAACTCCCAGGTCACGAGCTCGTGCCGGGCGAAAGCGGCCGACCGGGCCCGGTCGAGATGCCGGGCCAGCCGGGTCACCCGGGAGAGCACCTCCAGCGGGCCGAGGTCGAGGTCGGGCCGCTCCCGTCGCCAGGCGGCGACGATCCGGTCGACCTCATCCATTCTCGACCGTGGCCGGCTCAGCTCCGGCCGGCTCGGTTCCGGACGGTTCGACCCCACCGGAGAGCGCCGGCCGCGCCTCCAGCCCGGACAGGCCGTTCCAGGCCAGGTTGACCAGGTGGGCGGCCACCTCGGCCTTGTCCACATTCCGGTGATCCAGCCAGAACTGGCCGGTCAGCGCCACCATCCCGACCAGCATCTGGGCGTACAGCGGGGCCACCCGGGCGTCGAAACCCCGGGCCGCGAACTGCGCGGCCAGAATGTGCTCGACATGGCCGGCGACGTCACTGATCAGGCTGGCGAAACCACCGCTGGACTGGGTCACCGGGGAATCGCGGACCAGAATCCGGAACCCGTCGCTCTCGGTCTCGATGTAGCCCAGCAGGGTCAGGGCGGCGATCTCGAGGATCTCCCGCGGCCGGGCCCGGGTGGTCAGGGCGGAGGTCATTGCCTCCAGCAGGTTGCGGATCTCATGATCCACCACGACGGCGTAGAGACCCTCCTTGCCCCCGAAATGCTCGTAGACCACCGGCTTGGAAACCCCGGCGCTGGCCGCGATCTCCTCGACGCTGGTGCCCTCGAAGCCCTTCTCGGCGAAAAGTTTCCGGCCGATCTCCAGGAGTTGCTCCCGCCGCTGCTGGCCGGTCATCCGGGGCCGGGCCCCGGACCTGGGCGCACGCGGGCGGACCGGGGACTGAGACGCTCGGCCGGTGGTCACCTGAATATCATGTCCTAATGCGCCGGGTATCCAGTCGGGTCGGGTCCGGCCAGCGTACCTGGGTGGCCCAGCCGAGCTGTTCGAAGATCTGGATCGTCCGGGCGCTGGCGTCGATCTGACCCGGCAGCACCCCGTGCCGGGCGCAGGTCGGGTCCGCGTGGTGCAGGTTGTGCCAGGACTCGCCGAACGACAGCAGGGCCAGCCACCAGACGTTCCCGGAACGATCCCGGCTGCGGAACGGGCGCCGGCCGATCGCGTGGCAGATCGAGTTGATCGACCAGGTGACATGGTGCAGCAGCGCGACCCGGACCAGGGAAGCCCAGAAGAACGTGGTCAGCGCGCCCGACCCGGTCCCGGTGATCAGCCAGCCGAGCAGGGCCGGCAGGCCGAGGGAGAAGATCACGATCGGGGCGAAGCCGCGCGAGATCAGCATCAGCCCCCGGTCCTGGATCAGATCGGGGGCGTACCGGCGTGGGTTGGTGTTCTCGCGGTCGAACAGCCAGCCGAGGTGGGCGTGGAACAGCCCGCGCAGCAGGGCGGGCACGGTCTCGCCGTACCGCCAGGGCGAGTGCGGGTCGCCCGGACGATCGCTGAACGCGTGGTGCCGTCGGTGATCGGCGACCCAGCGCAGCACCGGACCCTCGATCGCCATCGATCCGGCCACCGCCATCAGCAGCACCAGCGGCCGGGCGGCCCGGAACGAGCCGTGGGTGAAGAACCGATGGAACCCGACCGTGATGCCCAGCCCGGTGAAGACGTAGAGCCCGGCGGTGATCACCAGATCGTGCAGGCGCAGGCCCCGGCCCCAGGCGAACGGCATCGCCGCGACCAGCGCGGCGAACGGGACCACGATGAAGATCAGGAGCGCGACCTGCTCGGCACCGCGCTTGGGGACCGGATCGATAGCGGGTTCGGCGGGCGCTGCGGTCGAGGCCATCGGTGGTCTCCTCTGCTCAACTTACGTCAGCGTAACCGGGCCTGGGACCGGCCGATGAGACGTAATGGCCTCCGAGTTGGCACACTGGCCCCTGGTCACCGCGCCGAGCGCGGACGCCGGACCGGTCCGCCTTGGTGTAACGGCAGCACACAGGCCTTTGGAGCCTTGAGGTACCTGTTCGAATCAGGTAGGCGGAGCAACACGTCAGATAGGCAGTACGAGCCTTGTGGACAGAACGAGTCTTGTGGACAGAGAGGCATGCACGGTGAAACTTCAGCGCCCGGTCGCGGTAGTCGTTCTCGCGGCGGGGGAGGGCAAGCGGATGCATTCGCGCATCCCCAAGGTGCTGCATCCGATCGCCGGTCGCTCGCTGCTCGGCCACGCACTCGTCGCGGCCCGCAACCTGGTGCCGGACGAACTGGTGGTCGTGGTCCGGCACCAGCGCGATCAGGTGGTCGCGCATCTCGCCGAGATCGACTCGAAGGCCCTGATCGCGGATCAGGACGAGGTGCCGGGCACGGGCCGGGCCGTGGCCTGTGGGCTGGCCGCCCTGCCGGCCGGCCTCAGCGGCACGGTGGTCGTCACCTACGCCGACGTTCCGCTCCTGACCGGTGAGACGCTGACCGAACTGGTGCGGGCTCATCAGGCCGGCCCGGCCGCGGTCACCGTGCTGACTGCCGAGGTACCCGACCCGACCGGTTACGGCCGGGTGCTCCGGGACGACGCGGGCACGGTGATCGGGATCGTCGAGCACCGGGACGCCGATCCGGTCCAACTCGGGATCCGGGAGATCAACTCCGGGATCTATGCCTTCGACGCCGTGGTCCTCGCGGCCGCGCTGGCGCGCCTGGACGCCGGTAACGATCAGGGCGAGCTCTACCTGACCGACGTGCTGGCCCTGGCCCATCACGACGGGGCGGCGATCCAGGCCGTCCGCACCGATGACCTCTGGCAGGTCGAGGGCGTGAACGACCGGCTCCAGTTGGCCGCACTCGGGGCCGAGCTCAACCGCCGGCTGCTGGCCGACTGGATGCGTTCCGGGGTCACCGTGATCGATCCGGCCAGTACCTGGGTGGACGTCGACGTTCAGCTCGCGGCCGACGTCACCCTGCTGCCCGGAACCCAGTTGCAGGCCGGGACGACGGTGGCGGCGGGCGCGATCGTCGGCCCCGACACCACGCTGTCCGGCTGCCAGATCGGTCCGGAGGCCCGGGTGGTGCGCAGCCACGGCAGCGGTGCCCGGGTGGAGGCCGGCGCCACGGTCGGCCCGTTCAGCTACCTTCGAGCCGGCACCGTGCTCGGCCCGGACGGGAAGATCGGTGCCTTCGTCGAGACCAAGAACGCAGTGATCGGGGCCGGTTCCAAGGTGCCGCACCTGACCTACGCCGGTGATGCGACGATCGGGGTCGGCACGAACATCGGGGCGGCGACGATCTTCGCCAACTATGACGGCGAGCACAAGCATCACACCACGATCGGCGACCACGTGCGGATCGGCAGCGACACCATCCTGGTTGCCCCGCTCACGATCGGGGACGGCGCCTACACCGCGGCCGGATCGGCGGTCACCGATGATGTCCCGGCCGGCGCCCTGGCGGTGGCCCGGGGACGCCAGCACAACTCCCGGGGGTGGGTGGAGAAGAGCCGGCCCGGTACCGCGTCGGCCCAGGCCGCGGCCCAGGCCCGGGAAGATCAGATTCGCGAGGATCAGATCCGTCGCGATCAGGCCGGGGAGGCGTACGACTGAACCGCCGCTGAACCGACCCTGAACCGTCCCGGTACTGAGGCCGTTCGGGTTCGTGGGCTGAGCGGCTGGTGTACTGAGCTGGTGTAGGATAGGGCAGTTACCTCGGCGAGGGTTGCAGACATCAGCTTGTAGAAGCGCAAGCGCAGCCGTGATCGACGCGGACATCACTACGGTTCAGGCCACCACGGTTCACACCAGGGTGCGAGCCACCGTGATGTTGATCAGGCTGGCGCCTGTGATTCCGCCGGGCGGCCGATCAGTCAATTTCTTTGCTCGACCTACTTTCGCGCGTTTCTCGCGCCGATGATGAGGAGATCAGTGTGTCCGAGGTGAAGCTCAGCGCTCAGCCGCGCCATGAGTTCGGCAAGGGTGCTGCGCGTCGACTGCGCCGCGAGAGCCTGGTGCCGGCCGTGCTGTACGGCCACGGCGCCGATCCCGTGCATGTGGCGCTTCCCGGTCACGCGACCATGCTGGCGCTCAAGAACGTGAACGCCCTGCTGACCATCGAACTCAACGGTGAGGTTCAGCTCGCGCTGCCGAAGGACGTTCAGCGGCACCCGATCCGCCGGACGATCGAGCACGTCGACCTGATCGTGGTCCGGCTGGGCGAGAAGGTCACGGTGGACATCCCGCTGCACGTGATCGGTGAGCCCGGCCCGGGCGGACTGGTCCAGGTCGAGCTGAACTCGCTGAGCATCGAGGTCGAGGCGACGGCCATCCCGCAGGCCATCGAGTTCGACATCACCGGGGCCGAGATCGGCACCCAGTTCCACGCTTCGCAGATCCCGCTGCCGGGTGGCGCCGTCCTGGTCACCGAGCCGGACACGATCGCCATTCTGGTCTCGGACGTCGAGCGCTCGGTCGACACCGAGGACGCCGCCGCCGAAGCCGCGGCGAGTGCGAGTGCGAGCACCGCGGCTGCGGCCGCCGCCGAGGCCTGATCGTCCGTCAATTTTTCTCCGAGAGCGACGGTCCCGCCGGGCCGTCGCTCTCGTCGTCTGTGCCGCTGGTGTCGCCGTTGGTTTGTCGTTGGTGTGTGGAGGGATTCGCTGCTATGGACGAGCCCTGGCTCGTGGTCGGGTTGGGTAACCCCGGTGACCGGTACGCCCGGAACCGGCACAACGCCGGCTACCTGGTGGCCGAGGGGCTCGCGGCCGGGGTCGGCGGCCGGTTCTCGGCCCATCGGGCCCGGGCCCAGGTGCTCGAGGGCCGGTTGCCGGCCGCGGGCCCGCTACCCGGTCCCCGGGTGGTGGTGGCGAAACCCTCGGTGTTCATGAACGAGTCGGGCGGCCCGGTCGCCGGACTGCTCGGCTTCTACCGGATCCCGGTCGAACGTCTGATCGTGATTCACGATGAGCTCGACCTGCCTTTCGGGGTGCTCCGGTTGAAGCAGGGTGGAGGTGAGGGTGGTCACAATGGTCTGCGTTCGATCAGCCGTTCCACCGGACGCAAAGATTATCTTCGGGTAAGGCTTGGTATCGGCCGTCCGCCCGGACGCATGGACCCGGCCGACTTCGTGCTCAAGGATGTCCCGGTTTCGGAGCGCGAGAACTTCCTGCTGCTCGTCGGTGACGCAGTGGAGGCAGTCAGTTCGATCGTTATGTCCGGATTCATCCCGACTCAAGCTAGGATAAACGCATTGGGCTAGCAAATGATTACCGAACGTTAAGTTAAGCGTCGGTTGAGGGATATTTTAGCCCCGTTCTCGTTAACTATCCGGAACTGGGAGGTAGCACCTAGGTGACCGGGGCTATATTCATCCCCGTATCCAGACGAGGTGATTGTGACTCTGTGTGATCGAACATTAAGTTGTGGCGATCACCGGCGGGCAGTGGTCGCTCTTAACTTTGGGGAGGCGGGACAGTGGCAGTGATGGAACCCCAGGAGCGCAATTTGGCCTCCTTGGACAGCATCGTCCTGTCCGGTGCCGTTGCTCGGCCCGCGCTTGATCGATCTGGTCCCGATCGGTCCGGGCGCGTCGACAGTCCCCGGCATGTGGGTTCCGGCAGCAGCGATCCGGGGGTGCTGCTGCGCCGGTATCAGCATCTAGCCCTGTTCGGGGACGGCGTCAGCGCCCTGACCGGGGCCGTGCTCGCCCTGATGGTCCGATTCGGGACCGCGCCCCAGCTCAATTACCTGGCTCTCACCCTGCTGCTGCCGGCCGGCTGGCTGGCCATCATCGCCGCCCAGCGTGGCTACGAACGGCGTTTCCTGGGCACCGGCCCGGACGAGTACCGGAAGATCGCCGATGCCGGGCTGGTGCTCTTCGCCGCGATCGCCATGGTCTCGTACGTGCTCCGCGGCGAAGTGGCCCGCGGCTACGTCTTCATCGACATTCCGGTCACCATCGTGCTGACCCTGCTGGCCCGCCGGCAGTTGCGAAGCTGGATCTACCGGCTGCGGGCCCGCGGCCTGGCCCTGCAGCGGGTCCTGGTGGTCGGGCGCGCCGACGCGGTCGTCTCGGTGATCGAGAAGCTCGACCGCGAGCCGCAGCACGGTCTGGTGCCGGTCGGGGCCTGCGTCCCGTTCGCCGGGATCGAGGTCTCGCACGTCCATGACGTTCCGGTGGTGGGTGACCCGAGCCGGGTGCTGCAGGCGGTCGAGGAGACCGGCGCGCACGTGGTTGCCGTCGTCTCCCATCCGGATCTGTCCGGCCAGGCGCTGCGGCGGTTGTCCTGGGCGCTGGAGGAACTGGATGTCGAATTGATGGTCTCGCCCGGGATCATCGAGGTGGCCGGGCCCCGGCTGTCGATCCGTCCGGTCGCCGGGCTCTCCCTGCTGCACCTCGAGCGACCGGCGATCAAGGGTGGCCGGATGCTGGGCAAGGTCGTCTTCGACCGGCTGATGGGCGCCCTGATCCTGCTCGCGGTGTCGCCGTTCATGATCGCGATCGCCGTGGCCATCAGGTCGACCAGCAGTGGGTCGGCGTTCTTCCGGCAGGTCCGGGTCGGGGTCGACGGCCGCGAGTTCAGCATGATCAAATTCCGCTCGATGGTGGTCGACGCGGACGCCCAGCGGGCCGCCCTGATGACCCAGAACGAGGGCAGCGGGCTGCTGTTCAAGATGCACAACGACCCGCGGGTCACTCGGGTCGGCGCGGTGCTGCGGCGGTTCTCGCTGGACGAGTTGCCGCAGCTCATCAACGTGATTCGCGGGGACATGTCCCTGGTCGGTCCCCGGCCGCCGCTGCCGGAGGAAGTGGCCGAATACACCGACGACGCCACTCGCCGGCTCCGGGTGAAGCCCGGGGTGACCGGGTTGTGGCAGGTCAGCGGGCGCAGCGACCTGACCTGGGAGGAGTCGTTGCGACTCGACCTGCGGTATGCCGACAACTGGTCAATGGCGCTGGATCTGTCCATTCTCTGGCGCACCGTGCGCGCCGTCACGCACGGTTCCGGCGCCTACTAGAACCAAAGTCGACCTGTTCACTACGATATCTTCTGAGTGTGTCTGCCCCCGAATCAGAGTCGGCGTCCAACCCCGAGTCGGCCTCCGATCCGGAGCTGGCCCGTTTCCTGGCCGACCAGGCCGGTACGGCGCTGCTGGAGGTTCGGACCGGTCCCTGGGCCGGTAGCGAGCTCAAGGCCGCCGGTGACCGGCGGGCGCAGCAGGTGCTCGCCGATCTGCTGGCCCGCTACCGGCCCGGTGACGCGGTGCTCAGCGAGGAGGCGGCGGACTCGGCGGCCCGGCTGAGGGCGGACCGGGTCTGGATCATCGATCCGCTCGACGGCACTCGCGAGTTCTCCGAACCCCCGCGCTCCGACTGGGCGGTGCATGTCGCGCTCTGGCAGGGCGGCGACCTGGTCACCGGTGCGGTGGCGGTGCCGACCGAGGGACTCACCTTCGGCACCGTCGTCCCGCCGGTGCTGCCGCCCCGGCCGGAGGGCCCGATCCGGCTGGCAGTCAGCCGGACCCGCCCGCCGGCCTTCGTGGTGGACCTGGCCACGAGGCTGCGGGCCGAACTCGTGCCGATGGGCTCGGCCGGGGTGAAGTGTGCCAGTGTCTGGCGCGGTCGCACCGACGCCTACGTGCACGGCGGCGGCCAGTACGAATGGGATTCGGCCGCGCCGGTGGCGGTGGCCCGGGCGTCCGGGCTGCACACCAGCCGAATCGATGGCCGCCGGCTGGAATACAACCGCCCCGATCCACTGCTGCCTGATCTGGTCGTCTGCCGCCGGGAACTGGCCGACGTTCTTCTCCGAGCCATTGCCGAGGTGAATTCGTGAGCCCCACCGAGTCGGGCAGTCCGTCCGAGTACCGGCTGTCCCAGTTGGACACGCTCGAGGCCGAGTCGATCCACGTGCTCCGCGAGGTGGTCGCCGAGCTGGAACGTCCGGTGCTGCTGTTCAGCGGGGGCAAGGATTCGATCGTGATGCTCCGGCTGGCCGAGAAGGCGTTCTGGCCGGCCCGGATCCCGTTCCCGGTGCTGCACGTCGACACCGGGCACAACTTCGCCGAGGTGCTGGAGTTCCGCGATCGCCGGGTGGCCGAACTCGGCGTCCAGTTGCTGGTGGCGAGCGTGCCCGAGGCGATCGAGAACGGTCTGGTGGCGCAGCCGCCGGACGGCACCCGGAACCGGATCCAGACCCCGGTGCTGCTCGAGGCGCTGGAGAAGTACCGGTTCACGGCCGCCTTCGGCGGGGCCCGGCGGGACGAGGACAAGGCCCGGGCCAAGGAGCGAATGTTCTCCTTTCGGGACGATTTCGGGCAGTGGGATCCCAAGAACCAGCGGCCCGAGCTGTGGAACCTGTTCAACGGCCGGATCCACAGCGGGGAGAGCATCCGGGTGTTCCCGCTCTCGAACTGGACCGAACTGGACATCTGGCAGTACGTGCAGCGGGAGGACATCGCCCTGCCCGGGATCTACTTCGCCCATCACCGGGAGGTGTTCGAGCGGCAGGGGATGCTGTATGGGGTGCACGAGGTGTGCCGGCCGAAAGCCGGCGAAACGGTCTTCACCGAAAGAGTGCGCTACCGGACCGTCGGTGACGCCAGCCTGACGGCGGCGGTCCGCAGCGAGGCCGACACCCTCGCCAAGATCATCGAAGAGGTCGCATCGACCCGGATCACCGAACGCGGCGCCACTCGTGGCGACGACAAGTTCAGCGAAGCCGCGATGGAAGACCGCAAGCGGGAAGGGTACTTCTGAGATGAGCACCAGCACCGGATCCAGTCACACCATGGACATCCTGCGCTTCGCGACGGCCGGATCGGTCGACGACGGCAAGAGCACCCTGATCGGCCGCCTGCTCTACGACTCCAAGTCGATCTTCACCGACCAGTTGGCGGCGGTGGAGGCGGCCAGCACGGCCCACGGTGATGACTACGTGAACCTGGCGCTGCTCACCGATGGGCTGCGGGCCGAGCGCGAGCAGGGCATCACCATCGATGTCGCCTACCGCTACTTCGCCACGCCCCGGCGCAAATTCATCATCGCCGACACTCCCGGGCACATCCAGTACACCCGCAACATGGTTACCGGTGCCTCCACCGCCGATCTGGCGATCGTGCTGGTGGATGCCCGTAAGGGCGTGGTCGAGCAGAGCCGGCGGCACGCCTTCATCGCCACCCTGCTGCGGGTGCCGCACCTGGTGCTGGCGGTGAACAAGATGGACCTGGTCGACTACTCCGAAGAAGTGTTCGGCCAGATCCAGGACGATTTCCTGCGCTTTGCGACCAAACTCGAGGTCCCCGACCTGACGGTGATCCCGATCTCCGCGCTGAACGGGGACAACATCGTCACCCGGTCGGTGAACATGCCCTGGTACGACGGCCCGTCGCTGCTGCACCACCTGGAGCACCTGCACGTGTCGAGCGACCGGAACCTGATCGACGTCCGGTTCCCGGTCCAGTATGTGATCCGGCCGCAATCGGCGCAGTACCCGGATTACCGGGGGTATGCCGGGACGGTTTCTGGGGGCGTGCTCAAACCCGGTGACGACGTCCTGGTCCTGCCCTCGGGGCTGCCCAGCCGGATCGCCTCGATCGACACCGCGGACGGCCCGGTCGACGCGGCGTTCCCGCCGATGTCGGTGACCATCCGGCTGGAGGACGAACTCGACGTCTCCCGGGGGGACATGATCTGCCGTCCGGGCAACGCGCCGAAGGTGACCCAGGACATCGACGCGACCGTCTGCTGGATGAGCGATCAGCCGCTGACCGCGGGCCGGAAGCTGACGATCAAGCACACCACCCGGACGGCCCGGGTGCTGGTGAAGGAGCTGAAGTACCGGCTCGACGTGAACACCCTGCACCGGGACGAATCGGCCACCCAGCTCGGGCTGAACGACATCGGCCGGGTCCGGTTGCGGGCCACCGCCCCGCTGCTGTGCGACGAGTACCGGCGCAACCGCTCGACCGGTGGCTTCATCCTGATCGACGAGGCGACGAATGCGACCGTCGGGGGCGGAATCATCACCGGCACCGACTGACCGGGGAGCGTCGTCACCGCCACCCGAAGTGCCATCGCCCTCACCTGACGTGATCGAAATGCATCCGTTGCCTGTCAATGTCGGCGATTTGGTGATCAGACCTGCTGAAGACTTCTAATCTGACCGCAGAGAGTGATGCGGCCCCAAACCCGGGGTTCAATTCGAGAGCGGACGGTCATGGCCTTCAGTCGCAGATTCAGCAAGCCTCTGTTCGCGGTGGCGGCGGTGATGAGTCTCGCCGCCATCCCGGTGGTCAGTTCCCCGGCCCTGGCGGCCTCGGCGACACGGTCCCGGACCGGATCGGCGACGGTCAAATCAGCGGTCAAATCAGCGGGCAAGCCGGCCGTCAAACCGGCAGTGGCGGCGGCGGTGATCCATGACGGAAGCAGCTCCGGCCGGGCTGCGGCCTCCTGCTGGGAGATCAAACAGTCGTTCCCGGCCAGCACCGACGGCGTCTACTGGCTGCAGACCCCGCAGTTGATCGCCCCGCAGCAGATCTACTGCGACATGACCACCGACGGCGGCGGCTGGGAGCTGATCGGCCGCGGCCGGGAAGGCTGGCAGTGGCTCCACAACGGCCAGGGCGCCGCCAGCGCGGTGCGCACCAGCCCGACCGGTCCGGACGCGTTCGCGCCGGCCACGCTGTCGGCCGACACGGTTCAGGGCCTGCTCGGGGGGACCCGGGTGGACGCGCTTCCCGACGGCATCCGGGTCCGCCGGGCCACCAACCAGGCCGGCACGAGCTGGCAGGAAATGCGGTTGATGACCACGGCGCGGCCGAACTGGTCCTGGGCGATCGGCGGCGGGATTCACCTCTCCGCGGTGAAGGTCAACGGCGTCACCTATTCCGGCACCGCGAACACCCAGAGCTGGGCCGCCAACGGCAATACCGGCCTGCTCCGGCTGACCGCGACCGACCTGGCTTCGCACAACTACAAGCAGGGCTTCTCCTACGGCAGCACGATCGCCGGGGTGAACAACGCGACCAGCTACCTGTGGCAGTACACCACCGAGAGAGAGGCCCTGCCGTTCGCCCAGGTCTTCATCCGGCCCAAGATCACGTCGCCGGTGTATTCCGCGATCCCGGACTCGGGCACCACCGCCACCACCGTGCGGGCGCTGCTGGGCAACAAGACGTCGCCCACCACCACCTGGGGGGTCACCGGACTCGCCTCCGGCGGGGCCACCGGTGAGGTGGTCGAGGTCGAGGACCTCGCCTTCATCGGCCGGACCGTCTACGTGGCCGGCAAGTTCAAGTACGTCCAGCACGGTGCCGACGGCGAGCAGATCCAGCAGTCGTACCTGGCCGCTTTCGACGTCGACACCGGCGAATGGAAGTCGCAGTTCCGGCCGGTCCTGGACGCGACCGCCTGGGCCCTGGCGGCCACCCCGGACGGCAAGCTGTTCGTCGGCGGTGAGTTCACCAATGTGGACGGCGCGGCCGACACCTCCAGCGTGGCCCAGGTCGATCCGACCACCGGGGCCGTGGTCGACGGCTGGCGGGCTCCGGTCAGCTATGAAGGCTCTGACACCCCGAACGTCCGCTCGCTCGTCCTGCAGGGCTCGTGGTTGTACATCGGCGGCCGGTTCAACCACATCGCCGGCGGTAGCCCGGTGGGTAACACGATGCTGCTGCGCAGCCTGGCCCGGGTGAACCTGACCACCGGCGCTCCGGACGGGAACTGGAAGCCGAACGTGGACGGCACCATCTTCGAGTTGAACGCCTCGGCGCAGGGTGATCGGATCTACCTGGTCGGCAACTTCAACAACGTGAACTTCACCGCCTCCCCGATGAAGGGGGAGGTGTCGACCGACTCCGGCGCGGCCAGCATCACCGGCCTGACCGACTGGGTGCCGTCCACCGGGTCCGGGACCAAGACCTACCAGCAGACCATCCTCGAGGTCGGGAACGATGTCTGGCAGGGCGGTTCGGAGCACATCCTGTCCAAGTACGACCGGAACTCGTACAACCGGATCCGCAGCAACATCACCCGGTCCGGTGGGGACTTCCAGGTCCTCGCGGTCAAGGACGGCGTGATCTACGGGGGCTGTCACTGCGTCAACTACAACTACTCGGACGACCTCAACTACAGCAGCCCGATCGACAGCGCCTCCGACGTCAACGGCATCCATTTCATCGGAGCCTGGGACGAGGCCACCGGCGACTACCTGCCGCAGTTCTTCGTCTCCAGCCTGTCGGCCCGCAACGACATGGGGCCGTGGGCGTTCCGGGAGGGCCCGGACAACTGCCTGTGGTTCGGCGGTGACTTCACCGGTGGCTCGTATGTCGGGTCGACGCAGCAATGGCTGGGCGGGTTCGGCAAGCTCTGCCCCCGCGACACCACGGCCCCGACCGCGCCGACCAAGCTGGCCGCGACCGTGACCGATGCCGGGGTGAACCTGAGCTGGGGGGCCTCCACCGACGACAGTTCGCTGTCCTACGAGGTGCTACGGGACGACCGGGTGGTCGCGACCACGACCGGCCGGACCTGGACCGACCCGGACGCCACCCTGCCCTCGAAGTACTGGGTGCGGGCGGTGGACGCGCAGGGCAACCGCTCGAACTCGACTCCGGCACTGCTGGTCCAGACTCCCGACGTGACCCCACCGACAGTCTCGATCAGCAGCCCGGCTGACGGCCTGCAGACCTATGGCCCGGTTCAGGTCACCGTCGAGGCCGCCGACGACCGGGGGATCGACTCGGTCAAGCTCCAGGTCGACGGCATCACGGTCGACACCGACAGCACCGCACCGTACGCGCTGAACTGGAACGCCACCGATGTCGGCAGCCACACCCTGACCGCGGTGGCCACGGACACCTCGGGCAACACCACGACCTCCGTCCCGGTGACCGTGATCGTCCCGGCCGACACCACGGCGCCGTCCAAGGTGACCGGGCTGACGGTGACCGGCACGACCCCGACCAAGGTCAGCCTGTCCTGGGACCCGGCCACGGACGACCGGGCGGTGAGCGGATATCTGGTCTCACGCAACGGCAATCCGCTGCCCGGCCCGGTCACGGACACCACGTTCGACGATTCCCCGCTGCTGCCGGCCACGTCGTACACGTACACGGTGCAGGCGGTGGACAAGGCCGGGAACGTCGGGGCGGCCAGCGCCGAGGTCAGCGCCAAGACCGATCAGGACCCGGCCCTGCTGTTCTCGGACACCTGGTCCGGCGGTGACGGCGCGGCCTGGTCGACGCCCTGGGTCACCAGCACCAGCAACGGGACGGTGAGCACCAGCGGCGGCGCCGGCACGATGTCGTTCTCCGATGTCTCCGGGGCCTACGCCCGGGCCCAGCTCGGTGCGACCGCCACGGCCGACACCGAACTGCTCACGTCCTACCGCTGGAACGAGAACACGGCCAATTCCTTCCTCACGGTGTACCTGCGGGGTTCCGGCGGCTGGCAGAACTCCTACCGGCCGAAGAACGGCTACGGCCTGCAGTTGTCGCCGACCTCGGCCACCGTGCTGGTGGTCAAGAATGTGAACGGGACGACGTCCACGATCCACAGCGTGACCGGCGCCCAGACGGTGAGCACGGCCAAGCAGTGGCTGCGGTTGCGGGTGGTCGGCTCCACCATTCAGTTCAAGATCTGGACCGATGGTCAGAGCGAGCCGTCAGCCTGGACCGCCACGGATACCGACACCGATGTGACGGCGGCCGGCCAGCCTTTCATCTCGCTCAACCGGTCTTCGACCAACACCGGGACGAAGACGGTTTCGCTGGATGACTTAACTCTGAGAAGCGTGACGCCCTAGCGGAAACTATGTCGCTGACCTGCGGCTTTACCCTGAATGGATGATCACTTAAGGTAATCGAGACTCATCCGTTGCCGGGGAATATGGCCGATGGGTACCGGTGGGCTTGGCCGGTCTCATAATGTGGCCGCGCAGAGGTATCTGGCTGCCCGGTCTCGGGCGCCAACTCGAGAGCGGGCGGTTCATGAAACTCAGTCGCACGTTGAGCAGGTTTGTAGTTCCAGTTCTGATAACCGGAGGCCTGACCGTCATTCCGGCGGTCAGTACCCCGGCCCAGGCGGCGGAGAGCGTGGTCCGGGACGGCAGTACGTCGGCCAAGGCGGCCGCGTCCTGCTGGGAGATCAAACAGTCGTTCCCGGCCAGCGCCGACGGCGTCTACTGGCTACAGACCCCGCAGTTGGTCGATCCGGAGCAGTTCTACTGCGACCAGACCACGGACGGCGGAGGCTGGGTCCTGATCGGCCGGGGCCGGGACGGCTGGCAGTGGACCAACAACGGTCAGGGCAAAGCCTCTGACGTGCGCGACATCCCCACCGGCCCGGGGGCCTTCGCTCCGGCCACGGTTTCGGCCGCCGAGGTTCAGGGTCTGCTCGGCGGGACCCGGGTGGACGCGCTCCCGGACGGGATCCGGGTCCGCCGGGCCACCAACACCGCCGGTACCGGCTGGCAGGAGATGCGGCTTATCCCCAGCGTGGCCGGCGCCGACGAGCCGGGCCGGGCCACCTGGACCTGGGCCCTGGGCGGCGGCATCCACACCTCGGCGGTGAAGGTCGACGGCACCACCTACTCGGGCGTGGGAAACACCCAGAGCTGGGCCGCCGGTAGTGACCAGGGCCTGCGCCGGCTGACCATGACCGACCTGAAGGCGCACAACTACCACCAGGGCTTCTCCTACGGCAGCCAGATCAGTGGCGAGAACAGCACGAACAGTTACCTGTGGGACTACGCCGACGAGGGCGCGGCGCTGCCGTTCACCCAGGTCTTCCTCCGGCCCAAGATCACATCGCCGGCCTACCCGGCGATCCCGAACGCCGGCACCACCGCCTCGACCGTCCGGGCCCTGATGAGCAACATCACCTCCCCGACGACCACCTGGGGGGTGACCGGGCTCGCTGACGGCGTGGTCGAGGGAACCGCTGAGGTGTTCGAGGTCGAGGACTTCGCCTTCATCGGCCGGACCGTCTACGTGGCCGGCAAGTTCAAGAACGTTCAGCACGGTGCCTCCGGTGCCCCCCAGGACCAGTCCTATCTGGCCGCCTTCGACATCGACACCGGGGCCTGGAAGTCGGACTTCCGTCCGAAGCTGAATGCCACCGCCTGGACCCTGGCCGTCTCCCCGGACGGCAAACTGATTGTCGGCGGCGAGTTCACCAGCGTGAACGGAGCGGCGAACACGGGCGGTGTGGCCGAACTCGATCCGACCACCGGTGCGCCGGTATCGACCTGGCACGCCCCGGTCAGTTACGTGGGGGCCGACACGCCGAACGTGCGCTCGCTCGTGGTGCAGGGTTCGTGGCTGTACATCGGTGGCCGTTTCAACCACATCGCCGGTGGCAGCACGGTCGGCAGCTCGATCACCCTGCGCAGCCTGGCCCGGGTCAGCCTGGCCGACGGCAAGCCGGATGCGGGCTGGCTACCGGTCGTCGACGGCACCGTTTTCGAACTGGCCACGTCCACTCCGGCCGACCGGATCTACCTGGTCGGCAACTTCACCCACATCACGACCCCGGCCGGCGAGGTGACGTCGCCGATGAAGGGTGAGGTCTCGACCGCAGCCGGCGCGGCTCCGATTACCGGCTTGAAGGACTGGGTGCCCTCCACCGGATCGGATGACAAGACCTACCAGCAGACCATCCTGGAGGTCGGCAAGGATGTCTGGCAGGGCGGCTCGCAGCACGTGCTGTCCAAGTACGACCGGGACACCTACGACCGTGAGAGCAGCAACATCACCCGGAACGGCGGTGACCTCCAGGCCCTGGACTACCAGGACGGCGTGATCTACGGCGGCTGCCACTGCTCGAACTACAACTACTCGGACACGATCGACTTCAGCTCCCCGATTCCGAGCGCCGCGGACGTCAACGGCATCCGGTTCATCGGGGCCTGGGACGAGAAGACCGGCGCCTACCTGCCGGAGTTCTACATCTCCAGCCTGTCGGCCCGGGTCGACGAGGGCCCGTGGGCGCTGAAGACCGGCCCGGACGGGTGCCTGTGGTTCGGCGGCGACTTCACCGGCGGGTCGTTCTCCGGGTCGACGCAGCAGTGGCTGGGCGGATTCGGCAAGGTCTGCCCGCGTGACACCACGGCCCCGACCACCCCGACCGGCCTCACCGCCAGTCCGGGTGCGGCCGGGATGAAGCTGGCCTGGGGCGCGTCCACGGACAGCAGTTCGCTCAAGTACGAGGTGCTGCGCAACGACCGGGTGGTGGCCACCACCACCGCCCGGTCCTGGACCGATGCCGACTTCACCTCGACCCGGTCGTCGAAGTACTGGATCCGGGCGATCGACTCCCAGGGCAACCGTTCGGCCTCGACCCCGGTCCTGCTGGTCGGCGACACCACCGCGCCGTCCCGGGTGACCGGGCTCAAGGCCAGCGCCACGGCGTCCCCGACCAAGGTCAAGCTGACCTGGAACGCCGCGACCGACGACAACGGTGTGGCCGGTTATGTGGTCAGCCGGAACGGCAGCGCGCTGCCCGGTACGGTCACCGGTCTGAGCTTCACCGACACCCTGGCCCGGCCGAGCACCGCCTACTCGTACACGGTGGCGGCCGTGGACCTGGCCAACAATGTCGGCCCG
>Ga0265340_10000686_pt1 | contig 18998 bp, 12 predicted proteins | sample 4CB225metaG_FD_202082 | JGI IMG/M metagenome (GOLD analysis project Ga0265340, IMG submission 202082) | Rhizosphere microbial communities from Carex aquatilis grown in University of Washington, Seatle, WA, United States - 4-CB2-25 metaG | ecosystem: Host-associated > Plants > Roots >...
CCGTCAATCCCGACCCGTAGTAATCGTAAATCAGCCTGGTCAACACTCCGGCGTGGGAATGAAAGCGGGTGAAATCCGGCGGAATGACCAGCACGCGCTTGCGCGCACCCAGGCGGTCGAGGGCCTGGGACAACCCCTGGCGCAAGTCATCCAGCGCAAGACTGTCTTCCACGGAACCGCGTTCGAAATAAAGCATAATTGTCTGACTTTAGCCTGCTGTGTCTCGTGTTCAGACTATCGCAAATCATTGCGGTTGGCAACGTTTTGAAATTTTTTACAGACAACCCGCCCGCATCCTGCTAGTTGTGTCAGACACCAAAACCTTGGGTCATTGGGGATTTTTGTCCGCAAATTGACCGGGCTAACAATCATGAAACGTCAGGAAAACAGAATGAAATATGGTTTGAACATCCCCGAGAAAGGCGCGCTGGACTTCCTGTCCCTCGGCGCCCTGGTCCACCGTCTGGACACCGGCATCATCCCCTTCCGCAAGGCCACCGAATGCCGCATCCACGTCAGCGGCGGTGAATTCAACTGCGCCGCCAACCTCGCCGACTGCTTCCGCATGAACACCGGCGTCGCCACCGCCATGGTGGATTATCCCGTCGGCGACCTCATCGCCGAGCGCGTCAAGGCGATGGGCGTCAAACCCTTTTACAAGCGGTTCAAGCACGACGGCGTGCGCGGCCCCAACCATGCCACGGTCTATAGCGACCGGGGTTACGGCGTGCGCGCGCCGGTGGTCTTCTACAACCGCAGCAACGAGGCCGGCGGCCTGCTCAAACCGGGAGACTTCAACTGGAAGGAAATCTTTGGTCAGGGCGTCCGCTGGTTCCACAGCGGCGGCATCTTCGCGGCGTTGTCGGAAACCACGGGTGAGTTGATCATTGAAGGCCTGAAGGCGGCCAAGGCGACGGGCGCCGTCACGTCGTTCGATCTGAACTTCCGCCAGAAGCTCTGGGACATCTGGGGCGGGCAGGCAAAGGCGTTGTCGGTGATGAAACGCATCGTCGAGCATTGCGACGTGCTGGTCGGCAACGAGGAGGATTTGCAGAAGGGGCTTGGGTTGAAGGGCCCGGACGTGGCCGCCAAGAGCAAGCTCGACCCCAGCGTGTTCTTCGGGATGATGGACCAGGTGGTGAAGAAATATCCGAAGGTCAAGATCGTGGCCACCACGCTGCGCGAAGTCCACTCAACCAACCATCACAGCTGGAGCGCCGTGGCGTGGATGGACGGCAAGACCCACGTCGCGCCGACGGCCGAGTTGAACGTCTATGACCGCGTGGGCGGCGGCGACGGCTTCGCCTCGGGCTTTTTCCACGGCCTGCTGACGGGCGAGGAACCCGAACAGGCGGTGAAGCTGGGCTGGGCGCACGGCGCGTTGCTGACGACCTTCCCCGGCGACACGACCATGGCGACGCTGGAACAGGTCCGGGCCTTCGCCAAGGGCGGCTCCGCCCGCATCCAGCGCTAACCTTCACGGTTTAATCCAACAGGGCGCGGACAAAATCCGCGCCCTTTATATTTCGTTGGAGGCTTTATGGAAACCAGCAGGAGCCGCGGTGACGAGGCTCATTCTGGCAATTTCAGAGACTCCTACGTCGTCTCCTACAGTCTATCGCTGCACGCGCGCGCGCGGCTTTTCTTTCCGGGTCTTTGTTTCGTTCGGTGCCAACGCCAGATACTGCCGCGCGTTGTGGTAACAGATGTTGCGGATCATCGGGCCCAGCAGCGAATCGTCCCTGGGCATTTCGCCGTTTTCCACGTCGCGCCCGATCAGGTTGCAGAGCACGCGCCGAAAATATTCGTGGCGGGGGTAGGACATGAACGAGCGCGAGTCGGTGATCATGCCGACGAAGCGGGCGAGCAGGCCGAGACTCGAGAGCGCATTGAGCTGCCACTCAATGCCCTCCTTTTGGTCGAGAAACCACCAGCCGGACCCGAATTGAATTTTGCCCGGAATGCCGGAACCCTGAAAATTTCCGATCATGGCCGCAAAGACGTAATTGTCCGCCGGATTGAGGTTGTAAATGATTGTTTTCGGCAGCGCATTTTCCCGGTCGAGCCGGTCAAGGTATTGGGACAGCGCGGCGGCCTGCGGAAAATCGCCGATGGAATCAAAACCCGTGTCCGGGCCGATTTCTTTCATCCGGCGGGTGTTGTTGTTGCGCTGGGCGCCGAGATGGATCTGCTTGGTCCAGCCTTTTTCGGCGTCGAGCCGCCCGAAGAACAGCATCATGAAACCGGAGAATTGCGCGTGTTCGGCGGGTGAAATTTCCCTGCCACCGCGCGCCTTGGAAAAAATCCCCGCCGCCACCGTGTCGGAGCAAAAATCCGCCGGGCATTGGGTCAGACCATGATCGGAAAGCCGGCAGCCCTGCGCGTGGAAGGAATCGTGGCGGGCGCGCAACGCGTCGAGAAACTTCCCCAGTGAATCAATTTCCACGCCGGCGGCCCCGGCGAGGCGGTCCACCCATTGATTGAACGGCTCCGGCTGGTGCACCGTCAACGCCTTGTCCGGACGGAACGTGGGCAGCACCCGCGTTGACAGGCCGGACGCCGCGATGGCGCGGTGATGGCTTAAATCATCCGCCGGGTCGTCGGTCGTGCAAAGCGTCCGGACGTTGAATTTTTTGAGGATGCCCTGGGCGCTGAATTCCGGCGCGGCGAGTTTTTCATTCGCCTTTTTCCAGATGCGCGCGGCGCTGACTTCGTCGAGCAATTCATCAATGCCGAAATGGCGTTTCAATTCCAAGTGCGTCCAGTGATAAAGCGGATTGCGGAGCGTATGCGGCACGGTGGCGGCCCAGGCCTGGAATTTCTCAAACGGCGCGGCGTCGCCGGTGCAAAAACGTTCGGTCACGCCGTTGGCACGCATGGCGCGCCATTTGTAGTGATCGCCTTCCAGCCAGATTTCAAAAAGATTTTTGAATCGGCGGTTTTCCGCGATTTCCCGCGGCGGGAGATGGCAGTGATAATCCAGAATCGGCTCGTCTTCGGCGAATTGATGGTAAAGCCGGCGAGCCGTGCGTGTTTGCAGCAGAAAATCTTCGTGAATGAATTTCATGTTATTGCGACCTGAACAGCAGGTTCAGGCGTTTTGTGTCCGGCCGCTGAACAGCGGTTTAAAGTGCCGCGCGGCCATGCTGCGGGTACTCAGTTGCGCCTTTGCCGGACACGCAAAGCGGTTTCCCGCACCCGGAGGGAATTGAGGGAATTGTTCGGGTGTCATTGGACGATTCATAACCAAATTGCCGGAGCCAGTCAATGAATTGCTGTTTTTTACGGCGGCTGGCGGCGGATGGACCGGGCCATCACGGCCCAATATCGAGCCGGTGGATCGCGCTGCGCAACCGGTCTTCGATCAAAAGCTGCCGTTCAACGGACACGACCTTGCTGCCGCCCACTTCGCGGACATAAAAACTGTCTATCGCCGCGCCGCGCTCGGTCACGATGCGCGCGGCGGAAATGTCGAGCTCCAGTTCGGCCAGGGTTTGCGAAATGGTGTAGAGCAGGCCAAGCCGGTCCTCGGTTTCAATCTCGATGAGCGTGCGCGTTTCCGAGGCCTCGTTGTCGAGCCGGATTTGCGTGGGTATGCGCTCGCCCAGGTAGGCCTGATACCGCGGGTGGGCCACGATGTGGCGCCGGATGAGCGCGGGCAGATCCACCTCCGCCCCGGTCAGGACCCGGTCGAGCAGGCCGTCAAATTTTTCGTGCTGTTCGCGCGTGGCGAGGTTGCCGGTGGCCGCGTCGTTGACAAAAAACGTGTCGAGCGCGACGCCGTCGGCGCGGGTGAAAATCTGCGCGCCAAGAATGTTCAGGCCGACGGCGCTGAACGTGCCGGTGATTTTGCTGAAAAGCCCGGCGCGGTCCCAGGTGCAGACTTTGACGAGGTTGTAGCCCCGGTTGGGTTCGTCCTGCCACGCCGTCAGCGGCGACCAGGCCTGGCCTTCTTCGAGGACCTGGCGTTGCAGGAAGCGATGGGTAAGCATGAGGTCGTCGAGGATCTCCGCCGCGGTGTGAATATGAAAATAATGCGCCGGCAGCGCGGCAAAATGCCCCTGCAGCTCCTCCTCGCTCAACTCCGCCGGCGCGCGTTTCCGCGCCTCTTGCAGGAGCAATTCGCGCTGTGCCTTTCCGGCGCGAATGAATTCCGTGCCGCCGGTCAGCAACGGCAGGGCGCGGGCATGCAAATCCCACAGCAACGCGTCCTTGAAACCGTTCCATAATTTGTCGCTCGTGCCCTGGGAATCGGCGAACGTCAGCAACGTCAACAGGTTCAAGGTGTCGGGCGTCTTCACCGCCCGTGCGAAATTCCGGATGACCGTGGGATCGTCGAGGTCGCGCCGTTGGGACACGCTGGCCAGGAGCAGATGGTTCTCGATGAGGCTGTGCAGCGTGTCGGCCGCCGCGCCGTCCAGCCGCAACCGTTTGGCGGCGCGCAGGGCCATGGCCGCGCTGACTTCGGGGTGCCGGCCCTGTTTGTGGCGTTCCGATTTGCCCACGTCGTGCAGCAGCAGCGCCAGATAGAGCAGCCGGGGCCGTTCGAGGTGTTGAAAGAGCGGCGCGTAATTCTTGTAAGGTTCGTCCCTGGCCTCCCAGACGCGGTCCAGTTGTTCCAGGCAAACCAGCGTGTGTTCGTCGGCGGCGTATTGATGATAAAACTCGTGCTGCACCAGGCAGGTGAGCCGGCCGAATTCGGGGATGTATTTGCCGAGCAGATTCACCTCGTGCATCGCGCGCAAAATGGGCGCCACTTCGCCGCGCCGGTCGAGAATGGTCAGAAAGGTTTCCGCCACCTGCTCGTCGTTCAAAAAGTCGCGGTCCACCAGCGAGAGCTGGTTGCGGATGAGCTGCGCGAGATCGGGATGTAATGCCAGATGCCGTTGTTGCGCGTGCAGAAACACGCGCATCAGCCGGCGCGGCGAGTCGCGGAAAATGCGGCTGGACGCGGCGTGGATTTCGCCGTTGATGAATTTGAAGCCGTCCACGATTTCCGGTTCGCGCCGCCGCCGGGGCAGCCAGGCGCTCAGCGACAGCAGGCTCTGCTCCGCCGGCCGCAGCGCCATGCGCTGTTCCAGCGTGCGGGTGATGAGGAAGATGTTCCGCATGTGCGTGTAGAGGTCGCGCATGAATTTCTCGATGCGTTTGCTCGGCGAGCGGTCGCCATAACCGAGGTTGTGCGCCACGGCGGGCTGCAGGTTCTTGCCCAGCACGTCCAGCGGACGGTTGACGTGGTAGTGCAGCTCCGTCCGCGCGCGCAGCAGAAAATCATAGGCCGCCTCCAGCTGCCGGCGTTCGGCTTCGCCGACAAATTCCTGCTGCTCCAGTTCGCGCAACGAGCGGGTCCGGTATTTGAAGAACGCCATCCACAACAGGTTCTGGAAATCGCGCAGGCCGCCGCAGCCGTTTTTGATGTTCGGCTCCTGCATGCAGGCCGAGTTGCCGAACTTGGTGCGCCGCGCCGACTGGTCTTCCAGCCGCATCGCGATGTATTTGTCCTCGAAACCGGCGACGCATTTGTTCACGAGCGTTTTTTGGAACTTGGCGAACAGCGCCTCCGCCCCGACGATGAACCGCGCCTCGATCAGCGACGTTTTCGACTGCATGTCCGCGTTCGCCACGTTGACGCAATCGTCAATGCTTCGCACCGAGTGCCCGACCTTCAGGCCGATGTCCCACAGCGGATAGAGCACGCCGTCAATCAGCTTGGACAGATACGGCAGCGGTTTGCCCGCCGCAATCTGGCCATCGTGCAGGAACATGAAGTCAATGTCGCTGTGTGGGTTCAGCTCGCCACGGCCGTAACCGCCGATGGCCACGAGCGCGAGCGGCGGGAATTCCTTTTGCGCCGGCGCCGACAAACTGCTCTTGGCCGTTTCCCAGAGATGCCGCAGCAGCGCGTCGAGCATCGCCGCGCGGCCCTCGCAAATTTCACGGCCGCTGCTGCCGGCGCGGTGCAACAGCTTGAGCCGGTGCGTTTCCACCTTGAGAAAACCCTTGTAGCGCGCGAGCTTCTCCGCCGTGTCGGCGTTCGGCGGCAGCGGCAGACGCGCCCGGGCGTCGGCCTCGATTTTTTTGACCAAATCCTGCACGACGCACACGTTGCGGACAAAATGAATCGAACGCAAGCCGCCGGAGAACCAAATTGTTTTGATTTTAACCCGAATTCCGAAATTGGTAGGGACGGCGCGCTGCGCCGTCACCGCGCCGTTCAGGCGCGGAACCGGCCAGAGACGCACGTCCAACTTGCACAATTCATTCCGCCCGCTGGACGCGGGCGGGGACAGCGCAGCGCGCTGTCCATACCACCATTTTCGTGCGCTCATCTTCGGAGTTCGGGTTCAAATCAGCCAGGCAACGCGGGATTGCCAGGCGGCGGCCAAAGTTGTATTTCAAATATGTGGGCCGGACGTATCATTTCGACTGTCCGCATTGCCAATACCAGGCGCGTGTTGCCGGCGGCGCCGACGCCGGCGTCAACTGCGCCGTGCAAACCATCGTCTGTCTCGATTGCCGCCGGCTTTTCGACGTGTTCACCCGCCTCCGGCTGCGCGAGGGCGAAGAGGAACCATCTCCCGCAGTCGCCAGGAACGGGTCCAGCCGAAACTTGTTGCCCACCGGTGTGGTCATTCCGCCATTCCGGCTGGTGGACAATCCGTGGGGCGTCTTCGCACCCGGACGGCGTGTTTCGGCTCCGCCGAAGCCGCGGCGCTGGGCGGAGGTGAAGCCGGTCTGTCCGATGGCCGGTTTTCACCGGGTTAAAATCTGGAACACCCCCGGCCGCTGTCCGCGTTGCGGAAACTACCTTGAAAGAAACGGGCTACCCTACCGCCTGTGGGATTGAGCGGAACCGCGCTGCGCCGGGGCTGTCCAAGTACAGCACCCACCACACGTGAATCATTTCACATTGACAACTTCGGATAGGGGCGTAAAACGCCTTAGACGGTTCCCGAAAGACGAAAATGAATGCCAAAGTGTCAAAAGTGAGGACTCGTTTACGTTTATGAACCTTTTAATTCCGTTGAAACAGGAACTGACCGAGCAACAGCCCTGGCTCTTTCAGGAGTTGCATTATAAAATTGTCGAAGATGCCTATGCACCGAAAGTATTCGGCGATTCATTTGTGACGCTTGAGTCTTCATCGTTGCGAGTAAAATTTATTCGGGATAGGGGGCAGATTTTCGTGGAGGTTGCTTCACGTTGTGATCCAGCTAATTGGTGGAGTGTTAATGATATTTATGAATTTATTTTGCATAGAAAAGCCCAGCCTGAATTCGATTTGCAGGCGGTCACTACTTTGCTCAGAAATAATCTTCCAGCCTTAACAGATTATCTTGGGCCTAAATTGAACGAGACAAGGCGCGAACTGGAAAAGCGAATTAAACAAAGAGAACGTGAAATCATAAAAAAAGCCCGTAAAGGAGTCTAAACGTAAACGGGTTAGTCCTCACTATAATGACACTTAATGCGTCTTCCGGCAATTGGTCTTGCCTCGATCTGGTGGAGTGTGGCAAGTGCATGAAGCTTGAATTGTAAAAAGAAAACGCCCCGCGATGGCTCACGGGGCGTTTTTGATTTTATTTGGTAGGGCGGGCAGTCCTCTGCCCGCCGCTCCAGCTCCGGCGGCGCGCACCCGTCCTCCGTAGCAGCACTGCGGAGGGTGGACGGAGTGACGCGCCCTACCATGTTATGAACCAACGCTCACCAGTTCCTCGTTGTTTTCCACGTTCACGATCTTGAATTGTTCGGCGTGCATGCCGGTGTCGGCGCGGAACGATAGTTTGCCGAAATACCGTTTTTCCATCTCGATGAGATGCTTTTCGTCCTCGGTGCGGAGCCGGTCCAGCACGGTGGGATGCACCACGATGCGGAGTTGAAAATCCGATTCGTCGCGGTCGCGCTTTTTCAGGATTTCCTGGAGCTTGCGCTGGATTTCCACGCTCATGGTCACGACGCTCTTGACCTTGCCGCGGCCCTTGCAATACGGGCAGTCGTCATACACCGCCGAGCGCACGCTTTCGGTGTGGCGCTGCCGCGTCATTTCCATGAGGCCGAGCTGCGAGATCGGCAGGATGTGCGTCTTGGCCTTGTCCCGGCGCAGGCCCTCTTTCATCCGCTGATACACGGACTGCTGGTCACGCCGGGATTTCATGTCAATGAAGTCGAGCACGATGAGGCCGCCCATGTTGCGGAGGCGCAATTGCCGGCAGATTTCCTCGGCCGCCTCCTGGTTCACCCGCAGGATGGCGGATTCCTGGTCGCGGTTGCCCTTGTGCCGGCCCGTGTTCACGTCAATCGCCACCAGCGCCTCGGTTTCATCAATGACGATGTAACCGCCGCTCTTGAGATGCACCTGGCGCGAGAAGGTGCTCTCGAGTTGCTTGGTGATGTTGAACCGGTCGAAAACCGGCTGCGCGTCGGTGTAAAACTTGATCTTTTTGGCCGCATACTTGGCCTTGATTTTCAACATCATTTCGGTCATCCGGTCGTAGGCCTTCTGGTTATCCACGACAATGCGCTCGACGTCCTCGGTCAAAAAGTCGCGGACGGTGCGTTCGATCAGGTCCGGTTCCTGGAACACGCACGTGGCCATCGGCTGGCTCTTGATGCGGTCCTCGATGCCGTTCCATTCTTCGAGCAACAGCGCGAGATCGCGCACAAAGTAGCGCTTCTGCTGGCCTTCGCCGGCGGTGCGCATGATGACGCCCATGCCGTCGGGAATCGGCAGTTCGCGCAGGATTTTTTTGAGCCGCTTGCGTTCCTCCTGGTTTTCAATTTTGCGCGAGATGCCGGACTGGTCCGAATTCGGGAGCAGGACGAGATAACGTCCGGGCAGCACGAGGTTCGTGGTGATGCGCGGTCCCTTCGTGCCAATCGGGCCTTTGGTGACCTGCACGATGATTTCGCTGCCGGGCGGATACAGACGCGGAATGTCCTTCTGCGTGATTTTCGGCCGCATCGCCCGGCGGTCCCGGCCTGTGGGGCGTTCGACAATTTCCACGCTGCTGTCGAACTGGTTGGGCACGATGTCCCAGTAATGTAGGAAGGCGTTTTTCTCGAACCCGATGTCCACAAACGCGGCCTTGAGGCCGTCTTCGAGGTTGCGGACCTTGCCTTTGAAAATGCTGCCGACGAGGCGCTCCTCGGTGGTGCGCTCGATGTTGAATTCCTCGAGTTTGCCGTCTTCGATCACCGCCACGCGCGTTTCGAGCGTCTCGGCGTTGATGATGATTTCCTTGTGGATTTTCTTCTCCGGGCGGATGAGGCGCTGGACGCGTTTGACGAGGTTGGTGGCCGCGACCTTGATGGTGTCCAAAATGCCCTTGGGCGATTCCTTGATGGCGACGGGCTCAAACGGTTTTTCCTCCTCCACCTGGGCGGGGGTGTCGAGATGCGGCTGGCGAAACTCCTTTTTGGCCACGGCGGGCTCGGGCGTTTCCGTTTCGGGCGTGCCCTGGGGGGGCAGGCCGGCCGCGACGTTCTCGGCGCGTTCAATTTCGTGGGCGTGCCGCTTTTCAAAAAGCCGGTCCGCCCCGCCCTGTTCGCTCACCACGTCGGCGCGCGCCTGGCTGGCTTCCCGGTCGGATTTCGGCGGGGCCTGGCCAAAACCGCCCTTGGGGCGGAAATGCATCCCGCGCCGCCGCCGTGAAAAGTTTTTATTGCTCATAGTCAGTATCCTCTTCGATGAATGTAAACGTTTTGCATCAGACCCGCGGCGATCAACGAGCAGAGCACTGAAGACCCGCCGTACGAAAGCAGCGGCAGTGGCACACCCGTCACGGGCATGATGCGAATGTTCATGCCGATGTTGATGAACACGTGGCTGAAGATGAGCGTTACGACGCCCACTGCCACGAGTTTGCCCAGGCGATCGCGCGCCTGGCCGGCGATTCTCAATCCGGTGAAGAGAACCCCCGCATACAGCGCGAGGACAATCGCGCTGCCGACAAATCCTTCCTCCTCGGCGATCACGGAGAAAATGAAGTCGTTGTGCGCCACCGCGCGCGGCAGATAACCGAGGGCGTTTTGCGTCCCCTGCCGCCAGCCTTTGCCCATCAGCCCACCGGAGCCGACGGAGATCAACGCCTGCCGGACGTTGTATTCATCGTCCAGCTGTTGTTGATGCAGGCTTCGCAACTTCGCCGGGGTGGCATTCGGCGGAGCGAAATCCGTGTAATCCCGTCCAAAATAAACCAGCAGCCGGTCGCGCTGATACGGCTGCATCGAAATCTGCCACCAGCCGGGCGGCAGGAACACCGCATCCACCAGAAACAGCGCGGCCAGCAGCCCCACCGCGCCGGTCAATCGCAACAGATATCGTTTCGGTGTGCCGGCGACGAACATCATCACCAACCCGGTTGGCAATAATACGAGCGCCGAACCCAGGTCCGGTTCCTTCAAAATCAGCAGGAACGGCAGCAGCAGCAGGCCGATGCCCTTCCAGAAATTGGCGGGCTGCCGCAACTCGTCGGGCGGGCGGCTTAGGAAATGCGCCGCCGCGAGAATGAACGCCAGCTTCGCAAATTCGCTCGGCTGGAACTGAAAGAAGGGCAGATCAATCCAGCGCCGGGCGCCCCAGCCATGGGTTTTGCCGATGAATGGAATCAATACCGCGATCAAGCAAACGATTGTCGCCCAATAGGCCACAAACGACCAGCGCGCCAGTGTGTGATAATCCAGCACGCACACGACCGCTCCCGCGCCGATGCCCAGCGCACACCAGAGCAGCTGCCGCGCCCAGCTTTGGTCGAACCACGGCAGCGACGCCAGCGCCGGGTTGGCCATCGTGGCGCTGTACACGAACAGCGTGCCGAGCAACATCAACCCGGCCAGCGCGGCCAGTTGCAACCGGTCAAGCTTGCCGGAGCGTTCGTTGAGTGGTTCGGTTGCCATTTTAATCCAGGCGTTCGCCCCGCCACAGCGCGGTGAGGGCGGGTGCGTTTGATGTTTCGCTTTTCAAAATCGCCTCGTAAATGTCGTGCGCGATCGGCGCGCAGGTCGGGCCGCCAAAAGTGCCGCTTTCGACCATGACCACCATCGCGTAGCGCGGGTGTTCGTAGGGCGCGAACGAGGCAAACCAGGTGGTGCGGTCAATTTTCTCGTTGCGCTCGTTCATCACCTCCGCCGTGCCAGTCTTGCCGCAAATGCGCATTTCCGGTCCCACGAACGCCGCACGACCGGTGCCTTCGGGATCTTCGGTTTCCGCCAGCATCGCTTCGCGCAAAATGTTCAAACTGCGCCCGCTGACACCGATGTTGCCGCGCACGAGGCCGGACGGAAAATTCGTCACCGCCTCGCCTGACGCCGGGTCCTGCGGTTCGATGCGTTCCACCAGCCGCGGCCAAAGCACCTTGCCGCCGTTAGCGATCGCCGCGTAAGCCACCGTCATTTGCATCGGCGTCACGGCGATTTCGCCCTGCCCGATGCACAGGTTGGCCGTGTCACCGTCATGCCAGCCCGAATGCACCCGGGCGGGCGTGGGCAAAATGCCGGGTGTCTCCTGGCGGGTGGGCAAATCGGTGCGCTCGCCGAAACGGAATTTTTCCGCCATCCGGACAATGTTATCAATGCCCGCCTGCAGGCCAACGGTGATGAAATACGTGTTGCAGGATTGAATGATGGCGCGCCGGAACTTGTATTGGCCCGGCTCTGCCAAATCCGCGATGTGCCGCCGGCCGACATAAACGTAACCTGGATTGTCAACGACCGCGTCCGGATCCAGCCCGGCTTCGAGTGCGGCGAGGCCGATGATGGGTTTAAAAATCGAGCCGGGCGCGTAATTCTCCTGCGTCGCGCGGTTGATTTGCGGGCGCAACTTGAGGTCGTTCAAACGCGCGGTTTCCTTTTGAAATTCATCCGGCGTCAACCCGCCCACAAAATAGTTCGGGTCAACGGCCGGCGACGAAACCATGGCCAGCACGTCGCCCGTGCGCACGTCCATCACCACAATGGCGGCGCGGGCGTCGGCGCCCTGATGTTGCATGAGCGAACGTTCCGCCGCCTGCTGGATGTCGAGGTCAATGGTCAGCACCACATTATGGCCCGGCTCGGGCTGGTTCCACACGTTTTCGGTCTGGCGATAGCCGAGATTGTTCACAAGCACGGCCTCGGCCCCGGCGCGCCCGCGCAGGAGCGGGTCAAAACCGGCTTCAATGCCGACGACGCCGCGATAATCCGGCAGCCGGTATGAGAAGAAGGCGTCCTCGCCTTCCGCTGAACGGTCGTCCCGAAGCACGTAACCGAGCAGATGCGCCGCCGTCGTCCCGAGCGGATAGGTGCGGACGGATTGCAGTTCCAGATCCGCGCAAAGCTTGTTTGTAAAATTTTCCTCGAACCGCGCGATTTGCACGTCGTTGAGATTTTTGAGGACGGGATACGGCATCGCGAGCCGCGTTTCGTAATCGCGTTCAAAGTTCGCGGCATTGAATGTCAACGGCTGGCCGAGCACCTGGCCGAGTTGCGCCACGACGCTGCCAGCCGCGGTGCAACGCGCCTGCTCGCGCAGTTGTTCCAGCTGCCCGGTGTGAAATGCGTACGATTTTCGTTCCGCCTTGGTCAGCGGGCGTCCGAGCTGTTTTTCCCGCGCGACGATGAATTGGGCGCGTGCATTGGTTGCGCGCGCGAACACCGTGGAGTATTCCGTGGCGAAATTTTTCCTGAGATCGTCGAGGTAAAGGCTCAGGTCGTAGCGCGGGCGGTTCTCGGCCAGCACGCGACCGTGGCGGTCAAGAATTTTCCCCCGGGCCGCCGGGAGGCGCACGGTGCGATACGATTGCGTCTCCAGATGGTTCTGGTATTCGCGCGCGGAGACAATTTGTACCCACCACAAGCCCGCCAGCAGGACGCCCAGGCCGGCGGCCAGCACGACCGCCACGAGGCGGAGTTGCGGATCGCTCTCTTTCAGTTCGTCAAAAATCAGCATGGGGCGGAAATGGAGTGATGGAGTGATGGAGTAATGGAATAACGGGAAAGACGCCCGGCGTTCGCCGGTGTTCCCAACACTCCAGCACTCCAATGCTCCAATACTCCGTTTTTATTCATAGTCTTCCCCGCCGGATTTCGCGGTCGGGACGGAAACTGGGTTCGGTGCGCGGCTGATAACCGAACGCGTGGTGGCTCCAATCGAACAACACAAAGACGACTGGCGTCGCCACCGCGCCGCCGACCGTCATCACCAGCCATTGCCAGAGCGAACCCCAGCCCAACAGCGGTTGCTGGCCGATGGTCAACAGCACCAAAACGGACAACACGGGCGCAATGGCGCTGGCGATGGCGCCCAGGACCAGTTGCGCGAATGGCAGTTCGCGCAGAATCAATTCGCGTTGCAGCCAGATCACATAACCCACGACAAACAACGGCAGGATGCTCACCCCCGGCGGATTGGCGGACAAGGCGTCGAACCAAAGGCCGCCAAACACGGCCAGCAGCGACACCGTCACGATGTCCGCGTTCAACGCGGCATAGACCATGAGCGCCGGCAGCAGGTCCACCTGCGCGCTGAGCCACTGGCGGAGACCGGCCAGGGTCGCCTCGCCGAACACCGCGAGAAACGCGGCAGCCAGAATCAGGATGGTTTGCAGGGGGTTCATCGTTTGGTCATGGAAACAAAACCCAGACTTGTTCCAGCGAGCCGAGGTTGACCGCAAGCTTCACCTGCGCCTTGGTGTAAAGGCCGAATTCGACCGGACGCGCGTCCACGACCTGGCCGATGGGGATGCCCTTCGGGAAAACGCCGCCCAGGCCGCTGGTCAGGACATTCTGGCCGGCCTGCAAATTCGCGTTGCCGTTAAGATAACCAAGTTCGACAAACGAACTGTCGAGCGGACCGCCCGGGCTGATGATGCCCGTGTCGCGCCCCGGATTTTCAACGACGGCGGACGCCTTGCAGTTCGGGTCGCTGAGCAAAGCCACCTGCGCGTGGGTATAGCTGACGGACGAAACACGGCCCACCAAACCGTCGGTGGTCAGCACGGGCAGATTTTCGCGGATGCCGTCGCGGCTGCCGAGGTCAATTTGGACGGTGTGCCACCAGTTGGCGGGGTCGCGCATGATGACGTTGGCGAGCTTGAGTTTCCACGGCGTCTGCCGCTGCCAGCCGAACATCGCGCGGAGCTGGTCGTTCTCGCGCGCCGTGGCGGCGGCCTGCGAGGCTTGAGCGCGAAGCTGCCCGTTTTCACGGCGAAAGGCTTCCAATTGCCGGAGCAATTCGCGTCGCGGCAGCACGGCGTCGGCGGCGGAAACGGGCAGTTGCTGGACGGTGCTGGCCAGCCCGAACAGCGGCAAAAACCAGCTCCCGACGGCGAGCTTCAGGGGGGTAGTGGCGCGCGGTGGCAGGCTGAGGAGCAACAGGGTTGCCAGCGTCACCACGCCGAGCGCTATGTAATGTTTTTGCTTTAACATGCCTGCCCCGATTTTCTCGGGTGCAGGTGAACGGGGCGGGAAATCAGTATTTCGCGTTGGTCGCAATACGCCGGACAAACTCAATCTCCTGCAGGACGCGGCCGGTGCCTTCGGCCACGGCGCTCATGGGGTCGTCCGCCACGTGGACCGGCAGGCCGGTTTCCTCGGCCACCAAGCGGTCTATGCCGCGCAACAACGAACCGCCGCCGGCCATGACCAGGCCGCGATCCACGAGATCGGCGGCCAGTTCGGGCGGACAACGTTCCAATGTGATGCGGACGGACTCCAAAATGCTCGAAAGCGGTTCCTGCAGGGCTTCGCGAATTTCCTCGGAGCGGATGGTCAGCGTTTTCGGCAGGCCGGAACCCAGGTCGCGGCCCTTGACATCCATGGTTAATTCCTGCTCCAGGGGAAACGCGGAGCCGATGCGTATCTTGATTTCTTCCGCAGTGCGTTCACCTATCATCAAGTTGTAGGCCCGTTTCATGTGTGCGGCGATCGTTTCGTCAAATTCGTCCCCGCCCACCCTCAGGCTGCGGCTGAAGACGATGCCAGCGAGGGAGATGATGGCGATTTCGCACGTCCCCCCGCCGATGTCCACGATCATGTTGCCCGCCGGTTCATGCACCGGCAGGCCGACGCCGATGGCCGAGGCCATCGGTTGGTCAATCAGAATCACGTCCCGTGCCCCGGCGTGTATCGCGGAATCTTTGACCGCGCGTTTTTCCACTTCCGTGATGCCCGAAGGCACTGCGACCACGACGCGTGGCGCAATCAACTTGCGATGTTGAACTTTTTGGATGAAGTGGCGGAGCATGGCCTCGGTGATCTCGAAGTCGGCAATCACGCCGTCCTTCATCGGGCGGATGGCCACGATGTTGCCGGGCGTGCGGCCGAGCATGCGTTTGGCTTCTTCACCGACTGCCAGCACGTTCGTGGTGCCGGCCTGGATTGCGACGACGGAGGGTTCACGGAGCACGATGCCGCGGTCTCGCACATAGACGAGAGAGTTGGCCGTGCCCAGGTCAATCCCGATATCGTTGGAAAACAGGCTTTTTAGTTGCGCAAACATGAATTTACCTAACGCCACACAGTTAACCCGTTAAGTTGGCAAAGGTCAAGCGGCGAATCGGCGGCCTGTTTTTGGCGAAATTTGTCAAAATCACCTGATATTGCTTGAAAAGCCTATGTGAATAACTCGTGAATAAGAGTTAATAATTCCAGCTTTTAATCAATATCCATCGGCGTTGTAATGTACATGGCACGATTGAGTGAACGGATTAGCCAAGTCTGCCATTGAAGGAACAGCTAATTCGAGCCTGCCAGCTAACTCAATCGTGCCGCAAATCTTTTACCAAAAAACGCAAACAAATTTCAACGGTTTGTTATTCACAACTTTTTGCCAATACAATTTCTCCGATGCAGTCTGTCGCCCGCTATCGATTTCATTTCTTCAATGTGATTGAGGTTGACGCGGCATCCGGGTTGGTATTTGCGGCATTCCGCACAACATCACCGTGGCTCTTCATTTGTCATGAAGGTTGGTGCCAGAGGAGGGAATTGAACCCCCGACCAAAGGCTTATGAGTCCTCTGCTCTACCCCTGAGCTACTCTGGCAACCGAAAGCGTATCATATTTCACGAACAATCCCCGCGCTGTCAAATCTGAACCGCAAAGCCCGCAATGCAAGTTTCTTAATCGTAATCGTAATCATAATCAGCAGACAGTGTCCTAATTACGGTAGGGCGCGTCACTCCGTGCGCGCCGTTCTCCGTGTTTGCGGCGGGCAGAGGACTGCCCGCCCTACCCAAATTTTGAAATTAGGACACTACCAGATGATGAGGCGCGAAAACCGGCTTGGCCAAAATGCTGAACGCCCCTAAGCTCCGCCTGTCCGAATCCCAAATTGATGAACAAACGTCCCGTATCGCGCTTCCAGAGGAAACCGCGCTCGCGCTATCACTTCCTGGCGTTCTGCTTTTTCTCGCTGCTCGCTGTCTTTACCGTCCTCCGCCTCGTGCTGCTGGTGAACTTCGGCCCGCTTTCCGCGACGCCCTGGAACGTGTTGCTCGCCTTCGCCGCCGGCTTTTACCGCGACGTCATCGCCGCCCTCTGGTTCATGCTGCCGCCGTTGTTCTGGTGCTTCCTCATTGGCAACCATCCGTTCGCCTCGCTTATCCATCGTCTTTGGTTCCGAGGCTTCATGACGCTGCTGTGGGCGGTCCAGGTGTTTTTGCTGGCGGCGGAATTCTTTTTCTTCCAGGAATTCAAGTCGCGCTTCAACCCCGTCGCCGTGGATTACCTCGTCTATCCGCGCGAGGTCTTCATCAACATCTGGGATGCCTACCCGGTGCCCGCCGTGGTCGGCGGCTGCCTGCTCGTCGGCGCCGTGTGGATGTGGCTCGCCGGACGGCTGTTCCGCACGATGTGGACCAAACCCGTCTGGGTGGGCCGGCGGTTTTTGTGGTTTGCCGGCGCGCTGATTTTGTTCTCCGGCCTTACCCGGACCATCACTTTGAATCCACCGCAGGTCAGCGAGGACCGCACGCTCAACGAAATCGCCAACAACGGCGCGATTTCCTTCTTCGCCGCCGCCTGGACGCGCGACCTCGATTACCACGCCTTTTACAAAACCATGCCGCGCGACGAGGCCTACGCGCGCCTGCACCGGATGTTGTCGTCCACCAACGCCACTTTCATCGGCGATCCCGATGACATCACGCGCCAAATCGCCGGCGACCCGGACCGCCCGCGGCTGAACGTCGTCATTCTGCTCGAAGAAAGCCTCGGCTCGGAATTCTGGGGCAGCCTCGGACGCACCAACACGTTGACGCCGGAAATGGACCGGCTGGCCCTGGAACAAGGCTTGTTGTTCGACCACATCTACGCCTCCGGCAACCGCACGGTGCGCGGCATGGAAGGCGCCCTGTCGTCGTTCCCGCCGTTGCCCGGCGACGCCATTGTCCACCGCGACCGTTCCGACAATGTCGAAACCATCGCGCGCGTGCTCAAGCGTGAAGGTTATGACACGATGTTTCTCTACGGCGGCCACGCCATGTTCGACAACATGAAGCCGTTCCTCGTCGCCAACGGCTACGACCGCATCGTTGACGAGAAGGATTTTCCGAACCCGTCGTTTGCGAATGTCTGGGGCGTGGCGGACGAGGATTTATACAAGGGCGCGATTGAACAGTTCCGCGCGTTGGGCAAAACGAACCGGCCGTTCTTCGCCACCATCCTGTCCGTCACCAACCACAAGCCCTACACCTATCCGAAGGGCCGCATCCCGGAAGACCCGAACGGCTCGCGCGAAAACGTCGTCAGATACACCGACTGGTGCCTCGGCCAGTTTTTCAAGGCGGCGAAACAGGAATCGTTCTGGACGAACACGATTTTTGTCGTCATTGCCGACCACGGCGCGCGGGTCTATGGCAGCCAGGACATCCCGATTTTTTCCTACGAAATTCCGCTTGTGATTCTCGGCCCGGCGGTGGTGCCGCAACCGCAACGCGTCCACGCGGTCGGCTGTTCGCTCGACGTGCCGCCGACGGTGCTCGGCCTGCTGGGGCGTCCGTATAAATCCCTGTTTTTCGGACGCGACCTGCTGCACGACCCGCCGGACACATTTCACGCCCTGCTGAATCACAATCGCGACATCGGGCTGTTCGCGCGCGACCGGATGGTGGTGCTCGGCTTGCAAAAGACCGTCGAATTTTATGCTGGCGACCCGCACACAGTGAATTTGGAAGTGACACCGCACCCGTCGGCGGACGATTTGGAACTGGAGCAGGACGCCGAGGCGATTTTTCAGGTGGCGGACGAACTTTACATGAAACGCGGTTATCACCTCGATCCGTAGCCACCAACCTTTTGATTTGTTTCCCGCCGGCGCGGTTGTATTTTTCCGTCATGAAATCCTCGACTGAACTGGAAACATCGGCGGCATTGCAGGTCGCCGCCCTGATGGTGGCGGCGGCGCGGACGGCCCCGAAGACCCGCGGCATTGATAACATCAAGACCACCGTGATTGACGATGGGCCGACGAAGCAAAAAATCATCGCCAAAATGCGCGAGATTGGCGTGAAGGAAGACCGGCCCAGCTTCACGCGCGACGCCGGCAACATCGGGAATGCGCCCGCCCTGGTCGTCATCGGCGTGGAATCCAACACTGCGGGCCTGAACTGCGGGTTCTGCGGCAAGCCGACCTGCGAAGCGCAGGAGAACGAAAACGGCATCTGCGCGTTCAACTCGATTGACCTCGGCATCGCCATCGCCTCGGCGGCGGAAACGGCGGGCCGGCATCACATTGACAACCGCATCATGTATTCCATCGGCCGGGCGTGCCTGGACCTGGGCGTGTTCGGGCCGAAGGTCAAACAGGCGCTGGGCATTCCGTTGAGCGTGACCGGCAAAAATCCGTTCTTCGACCGGAAATTGTAGCGGCGGTCTGTGACCGCCGCCAATCAGGTCAGCGACGCTCACAGAGCGCCGCTACAATCTCAATTCAGCATCAACCGCGCGCCGGATTCCTGCGGCACGATTTCCAGGCGCAACTTCTCCGTGCCCCGCAATGCCACAATCGTCGAACGCACGCC
>Ga0265340_10000687_pt1 | contig 18995 bp, 17 predicted proteins | sample 4CB225metaG_FD_202082 | JGI IMG/M metagenome (GOLD analysis project Ga0265340, IMG submission 202082) | Rhizosphere microbial communities from Carex aquatilis grown in University of Washington, Seatle, WA, United States - 4-CB2-25 metaG | ecosystem: Host-associated > Plants > Roots >...
GGGGAGCCGCCGAGCGCGGCCACCGAGAGGAGGCGCTCGCCGTCCCGGACCGGCCCCGCGGCGCTCATGGCCCGGTCCAGCAGCCGGTCCTGCTGCGCCGGGTCGGCCTTAGAGTAAGGATCGTGCCGGTCCGGTCCGGCCCACGCCAGCAGGTTGCCGAAACGGTCCTCGATAGCCACCGGGCGGCCGGTCAGCTCGTGGACCGCCTGGGCGATTCCCGCCTGCCCCTCCCCGCCGAGCGCCACCTTGGTCAGCCGGGCGTGAATCTCCATGCTGCGCACCAGCGCGAGGTTGACCAGGCGCAGATCTTCGGCCTGTTCCCGCTCCCGGCTGTGCAGGCGAGCGTTCGCTAGGGCCACTCCCGCCTGCTGAGCCAGCACCTGCAGCAGGAACCGCTCGCTCTCCGCGGGCGGTGCCGGGGCTCCGACGATCAGGTAGCCGGTCGGCCCGTGGCGGCTGGACAGCGAGTAGGCCCACGACCACGGCACGTTGGCCAGCGTGACCGGCCCGCCCTCGCCCGCATCGACGACGGCCGGCAGGCTGGTGGTCTTCCGGCCCGGGATCCGGACGTCCTGCCACAGGCCGTCGAGGAAGATGCCCTCCGTCGTGCACGACCCCAGGGACTCGACCGCGTTCGCGACGTAGTGCAGGATGCTGTCCAGGCTGTCCTGCTGGGTTAGCAGCATCGCGAGCGCCAGCATGCTCCGCAGCGCGGAAAGCTGTTCGCGGACCGGGCCGTCATGATCCGGGACGCCCGTCACTGCCTACTCCGGGCCATGGGGAAACTGGCCAGGATCGAGGTGGTAAGCGCAGGCCTCGCCATACGATTTCTCCTCGCGACGGCACTATCATCCTAACCCCGGTCAGGGTCGGTGATCCCGTCAGACCTGCCGGGTCGGCATGGGCCGGCCACCCGGCCTGGCCCATGCCGACCCGGAAACTACCTGGTCTGCTGATGTGCGTCCGGCCCTCTCCGCCCAGCATGGAGTCCATGCGTACCACGAGAGGACGGCGGGCATGGAGACGCTGACCGATCCGCACCTGAGCCTGGTCCGCCCGGTGACGCCGCGGACGCCGGGCGGCTGCGAGGAATGCCTGATCCTGAAGTCCGCGTGGGTGCACCTGCGCCTGTGCCTGACCTGCGGTCATGTGGGCTGCTGCGACTCTTCGCCGCTCCGGCACGCCCGGGCCCATGCCTTCGCGGTCGGGCACCCGATTGTCCAGTCGTACGAGCCGGGCGAGGACTGGCGCTGGTGCTATGTCGACGAAACCTTCGTGTGAGGAAGCCGCGGAAACCCCTGACCTGCAGGGGGCGTTCCCGCGGCTGAGTGACGCCCAGGTCGCCGCGCTGGACGCGCAGGGCCGGCGCCGGTTCACCCGGCCGGGCGACGTCCTGTTCGCCGAGGGCGACCGGGAGTGCGACTTCTTCGTCGTCCTGGCCGGGAAGGCGGCCTCGGTCGAGGGGCATGGGACGCCGGAGGAGCGCGTGATCGCCGTCCACGGCCCCGGCCGGTTCCTCGGCGAGCTCAGCCTGCTGACCGGCGAGGGCGCCTACTATTCCGCGGTGGCCCTCGACGCGGGCGAGGTGCTCTCGGTGCCGGTCGCCCGGCTCCGGGAGCTGGTGGCCCGGGATCCCGCGTTCGGCGACCTGGTCCTGCGCGCTTACCTGCTGCGCCGCTCGATCCTCATCGGGCTCGGGGCCGGCCTGCGGATCGTCGGCTCGAAGTACTCCCCGGACACCCGGCGGGTCCGGGACTTCGCGGCCCGGAACCGGCTCCCGTACCGCTGGCTGGATCTGGAGGCCGACCCGTCCGCCGAGGCCTTGCTGGCCGAGTTCGGCGTGACGCCGCAGGACACCCCGGTGGTGATCGTGCACGGACGGCTGCTCCGCAACCCCGGCAACGCCGAGCTGGCCGCCGCGATCGGGCTCCCGGCGCCGAGTGAGCCGCAGGCCAGCTGCGACCTGCTCGTGGTCGGGTCCGGGCCCGCGGGCCTGTCCGCCGCGGTGTACGGGGCCTCGGAAGGGATGCGGGTCATCGTCCTGGACGCCACCGCCGCCGGGGGCCAGGCCGGGACCTCGTCGCGGATCGAGAACTACCTCGGCTTCCCGTCGGGCATCTCCGGCGCCGAACTCGCGGAGCGGGCACTGCTCCAGGCGCAGAAGTTCGGCGCCCGGTTCGCCGTCCCGGCCGAAGCCACCTGCATCGAGCAAGACGACGGTCACTACCGGGTGCGCCTCAGCGACGGGACCAGCCTGACCAGCGCTCTGGTGGTCCTGGCCACCGGGGTCAGGTACCGCAGGCTCGACGTGCCGCGCGCGGATTACTTCGAGAAGATGAGCATGTACTACGCGGCGTCGCAGGCGGAGGCGCTGGTGTGTGGCGGGGACCCGGTGGCCATCATCGGCGGCGGCAACTCGGCCGGGCAGGCGGCGGTCTTCCTGTCAGCGTACGCCGCCCAGGTCACGCTTATCGTCCGCGAAGGCGACCTGGGCGAGCACATGTCCCGCTACCTCATCGACCGGATCGCGCGGATCCCGAACGTGCGCGTCATAAACGGCACCGAGGTCCGGGAACTGCACGGTGAGGCGGCCCTGGAGGCCGTCACCGTCGTCAGCAACCGGACCGGCACACGGCATACCGTTGCCGCCCGCGCGCTGTTCGTCTTCATCGGCATGGCCCCGTGCACCGGCTGGCTCGGCGGCCTGGTCGACCTCGACGATCGCGGATTCGTCCGCACCGGGCCAGGTTCGGACGGAGCCGAGCGCTCGCTGCTTGAGACCAGTCAGCCTGGCATCTTCGCGGTCGGCGACGTCCGCGCCGGCTCGGCCAAACGAGTCGCCACGGCCGTAGGCGAGGGCGCGATGGCGATCCGGCTTGCTTTCGAACGAACACGCCCCACCTAGGAGGTAACGGCGATGCCCGTGACGGGCTTTACCAAGTTCGAGCGCTTCTTCCGCGCCGCCGGCGGCGTCGACGTCGACCGGGACGACATCAAGCGGTACCTCGATTTCGTCAACGACGCGCTCCACGATCTGCTGCTCATCGGCCAGGCCACGGCCAAGGCGAACGTCCGCGACGTCATCCTGCCCTGGGACCTGCCGGTCACTAAGGGGCTGCAGGAAAGCGTGCACGCCTTCGAGCGCCTCGAGGAGGAGATCGAGCTCCGCCCCATCCTCGAGTCCCTGGCCGCGCGGCCTCCGCTGGATGCCACGCTGGCCGACGACACCCAGGCCAGGCTCCCGTTGCTCTTCGGGGGCATCAGCGTCGCCCTGGCCCGGACGTTCAAGCTCATCGATGCCGAGCTGAAGGCCGTGCACACCGGGGAATGGGAACGCACGTTCAGCCTCTACCGGCTGCTGATCTGAGCCGGACAGGCCAGGACTACCAGGATGGTGGATGTGCCCGCCGCCGCTCGCGGGAAGCGTAAGGAGTATCCCGAAGTCACGTTCTCAGCCACAGGAGGAAGCCAATGGCAGCGCTCCCGGTCCGCGCGGCGGTCCCGCTCGCGGACCTGTCCGAGACCGACGACGCCTACGTGGTCAAGGCCGAACTGCCCGGCGTGAACAAGGACCAGGTCAACTCTGACGGAGTCCTGACCGTGACCGTACCGAAGGCCGAGGCGGCCAGGCCGCGCAAGATCGAGGTCACCGGCTGACCAACCGGCTTCCCGCGCGCTCCCGGATCTGCCCAGGACGCCGGGAACGCGCGGGACCAACCTGAGCATTTGCAGGTAAAGAAGCAGGAGGCAGTGATGGCAGTTGCAGTCGGCATCGACCTCGGCACCACCAATTCCGTGATCGCCGCCACGCAGGGCGGCCAGACCACGGTGATACCGAACGCCGAAGGGTCACGGACCACGCCCTCGGTGGTGGCGTTCACTCCGCAGGGCGAGCGCCTGGTCGGTCAGCTCGCCCGGCGGCAGGCGATCCTGAACCCGAAGGGGACGATCTACTCCGCCAAGCGGTTCGTCGGGCGGCGCTACGACGAGGTGACCAGTGAGCTGAACGCTGTGTCGTTCGACGTGGTCCCCGGCCCGGACGGCGCGGCGCGGTTCAAGATCCAGGGCCGGCTTTACGCGCCCGAGGAGATCTCCGCGCTGGTGCTGCGCAAGCTCGTCGAAGACGCGTCCAAGTTCCTCGGCGAGAAGATCAACGAGGCCGTCATCACCGTGCCGGCGTACTTCAACGACGCGCAGCGCCAGGCGACCAAGGACGCGGGCCGTATCGCCGGCCTGGAGGTCCTGCGGATCATCAACGAGCCCACCGCCGCGGCGCTGGCCTACGGCCTGGACAAGAAGAAGAACGAGACGGTCCTGGTCTACGACCTGGGCGGCGGCACCTTCGACGTGAGCATCCTGGACATCGGCGACGGCGTGGTCGAGGTGCGGGCCACCGCGGGCGACACCCACCTGGGCGGCGACGACTTCGACCGCCGCGTCGTCGACTACCTGGCCGACGAGTTCAAGAAGGACAACGGCATCGACCTGCGGTCCGACCCGCAGGCGCTGCAGCGCCTGTTCGAGGCGGCCGAGAAGGCCAAGGTCGAGCTGTCCTCGGTGACCCAGACCACCATCAGCCTGCCGTTCGTCACCGCCGACGCCTCCGGGCCCAAGCACCTCAACACCACGCTGATGCGGTCCACCTTCGAGCAGATCACCGCCGATCTCGTCGAGCGCACCGTCCAGCCGGTCCGCCAGGCGCTGTCCGACGCCAAGCTGACTGACGCCGACATCGACGAGGTGATCCTGGTCGGCGGCTCCACCCGGATCCCGGCCGTGCAGAGTCTCGTCCGCCGGCTGACCGGCGGCAAGGACCCCAACATGACCGTCAACCCGGACGAGGTCGTGGCCGTCGGCGCCGCCATCCAGGCGGCCGTGATCAAGGGCGAGCTCAAGGACGTGGTGCTGCTCGACGTGACGCCGCTGTCGCTCGGCATCGAGACGCTCGGCGGAGTCATGACCAAGGTCATCGAGCGCAACACCACGATCCCGGCCCGCCGCACCGAGGTGTTCAGCACCGCCGAGGACAATCAGTCGGCGGTCGACGTCGTGGTCCTGCAGGGAGAACGGGAACGCGCCGCCGACAACCGGGTGCTGGGCCGGTTCCGGCTGGAGAACATCCGCACGGCCCCGCGGGGCGTCCCGCAGATCGAGGTGACCTTCGACATCGACGCCAACGGGATCCTGAACGTCTCGGCCCGGGACAAGGACACCGGGACCGAGCAGCGGATCACCATCAGCGAGAGCTCCAACCTGGACCAGTCCGAGGTGGAGCGGATGATCGCCGACGCCGGGCAGCACCGCGACGAGGACCAGCGGCTGCGTGAGCTGACCGACGCCCGTAACGCGCTGGACACCGCGGCCTACCAGGTCGAGCGCCTGGCGACCGAGCGCGGCGACGCGGTGCCGGTGCACGAGAAGGCGCGGGCCGACAACCTGGTCGCCGACGCCAGGCAGGCGCTCAAGGACGACAGGACCCCGCTGGACCGGCTGCGCAGCCTGACCGCCGAGCTGCAGCAGGTCTACCAGTCCCTGGCCTCGGCTAGTCCCGGCGCGCCGTCTGGCGGCCCTGGCCCGCAATCCGGTCCCGGCCCGCAGGGGGGCGCCGCCGATGACGACGACGTGATCGACGCCGAGTTCACCCCGAGCGAGTGAGCGGGCCGATGAGCCAGGCGGCTGAAAATGGCGAGGCCGGCCGCGGTCCCGACGCGATCACCGAGCAGGCCCGGTCCGCCGAGCAGGCGGCCCGGATCGCCGAGCTCGAGGACTTGCGCCTGCGGGCCCTGGCCGACCTGGACAACATGCGCAAGCGATGCGCCGCGCAGGTCAGCCGGGCCGAGGAGGAGGCCAGGGCAGCCGCGGTCAGGCAGTGGCTGCCCGTGGTGGACAACCTCGATCTGGCCCTGGCGCACGCCGAGGCCGATCCGGAAACCATCATCGAAGGCGTCCGGGCGGTCCGGGACCAGGCCCTGGACGTGCTGGCCCGCCTGGGCTTCCCGCGCCGCGACGACCGGGGCGCCCGGTTCGACCCGGTCCGGCACGAGGCCGTCGCCTCCCGGCCCGACCCCAGGGCCGAGGCCGACGTGGTGGCCGAAGTCGTCCGGCCCGCCTACGGTGAAGGGGACCACCAGCTGCGGCCGGCGCAGGTGGTGGTGGCCAGGCCGGGCTGATGGCCGACGGCGAGGACTTCTACCAGATCCTGGGCGTGCCGAGGGACGCCAGCCAGGAGGACATCCAGCGCGAATACCGCAAGCTGGCCCGGACCTACCACCCGGACGTCAACCACGACCCAGGGGCCGAGGACCGGTTCAAGGAGGCCTCCGAGGCCTATGACGTCCTGTCCGACCCGGAGACGCGGCGCCGGTACGACGCCTTCGGGCGCGACTTCCGCCAGGTTCCCGAGGGTGTGGACCCGGAGACGTGGCGGCGGGCCCAGGCCGGCGCCAGAGCCCGGGCCGGCGCTGGTGCCGGGGCGGGGGCCGGTCCCGGCGGGTTCAGCTTCAGCGAAGGCGACATCGACCTCGACGACCTGCTCGGCGGGCTGTTCGGCAGCCGGTTCGGCGGCCGGGGGTCCCGGCGCGGCTGGGGACCGATCCCGGGCGCCGACCAGGAGGCCGAGATCGAGCTCACCGTCGAGGAGGCCTACCGTGGCGGGCGCAGGTCCGTCACGCTGTCCAGCGACGGCACCCGCCGGTCCTTCGACGTCACGATCCCGGCCGGGGTGACGGACGGGCAGCGGATCCGGCTGGCCGGGCAGGGCGGCCACGGCAGCGACGGGGCGCGCAACGGCGACCTGTACCTGCTCGTGCGGATCGCGTCCCACCCGCGCTACCGCCTCGACGGGCGTGACCTGTTCGTCGAGTTGCGGCTCGCGCCGTGGGAGGCGGCCCTCGGCACGTCGGTCGCCCTGGATACCCCGGGCGGTGAGGTCAAGGTCAAGGTCCCGGGCGGGACGTCGAGCGGCCGGCGGATCCGGCTGGCCGGCCGCGGCCTGCCGAACCCCAAGGGGAAGGCGGGCGACCTGTACGCGGAGGCGAGGATTGTGGTGCCGTCCCGGCTCTCGCGCGCCGAGCGGCGGCTGTTCGAGCAGCTGGCCACCGAATCCGATTTCGACCCGAGGAAGCAGCAGTGAGCTACGTCATGGTCCGCGCCGTGCGGCCCAGCCTTGAGCGGCTGAGCCTGGAGGAGTTCGCCGTGCTGTCGGGCCTGCACCCGGACCTGATCCGCAGGCTGGTCGCCCTCGGGCTCATCGAGGTGCACCGCGACACGGCAGGCGCGCTCTGGATCTCCCGCAGCGAGCTCGCCGAGGTGGCCCGGGTGCAGCGCCTGCGCGCGGGCTTCGCGCTCAACTACGCGGCCGTCGGGCTGGTCACCGACCTGCTCGACCGGATCGCGGTACTCGAAGCGGCCCTACGCGCCGCCCAGCGCCGAGGAAGGTGAACATGGATCCCAGCCAGCTAACGGAGAAATCAGCCGAAGCACTCCACGACGCGCAGACCAAGGCGCTCCGCTTCGGGCACACCGAGGTCGACGGCGAGCACCTGCTGCTGGCACTGCTCGACCAGGCCCAGGGCATCGCTCCCCGGCTGCTGAGCCAGGCCGGCGCCGATCCGGACCGGCTGCGAACGGCGCTTGAGGCCGAGCTCGCGCGGCGCCCGAAGGTCAGCGGCCCAGGCGTGAGCCCGGGAGAGGTCCGCGTCACGCAGCTGCTGTCCCGCCTGCTCGACGCGGCCCAGCAGGAGGCGAACCGGCTCAAGGACGAGTACGTCTCGGTCGAGCACCTGCTCCTGGCGCTGCTCGCCGAAGGGCCGACCACCGCGGCCGGCCGCCTGCTCCAGGCCGACGGCCTGACCCAGGACGGCTTCCTGGAGGCGCTGACCAAGATCCGCGGCAACCAGCGGGTCACCTCCGCTACGCCGGAGGGGGCCTACGAGGCGCTGGCCAAGTACGGCCGGGACCTTGTCGACGATGCGGCCAGCGGCAGGCTCGACCCGGTCATCGGCCGGGACGCCGAGATCAGGCGGGTCATCCAGATCCTGTCCAGGAAGACCAAGAACAACCCGGTCCTGGTCGGCGACCCCGGGGTGGGCAAGACCGCCATCGTGGAGGGCCTGGCCCAGCGGATCGATAGCGGCGACGTACCCGAGGGGCTGCGGGACAAGACGGTCTTCAGCCTCGACATGGGCGCCCTGGTGGCCGGGGCCAAGTACCGCGGCGAGTTCGAGGAGCGGCTCAAGGCCGTCCTGTCCGAGGTCAGGGCCGCGGAAGGACGCATCCTGCTGTTCATCGACGAGCTGCACACGGTCGTGGGCGCGGGCGCCGCCGAGGGAGCGATGGACGCGGGCAACATGCTCAAGCCGATGCTGGCCCGCGGCGAACTCCACCTGATCGGCGCCACGACCCTGGACGAGTACCGCAAGCGCCTGGAGAAGGACGCGGCCCTCGAGCGCCGGTTCCAGCCGGTCATGGTCGACGAGCCGTCGGTGGAGGACGCCGTCTCGATCCTGCGCGGCCTGCGGGAGCGTCTGGAGGTCTTCCACGGGGTGAAGATCGCCGACAGCGCGCTGGTCACCGCGGTCACGCTCAGCCACCGGTACATCTCCGACCGGTTCCTTCCGGACAAGGCGATCGACCTGGTCGACGAGGCCTGCGCGATGATCCGCACCGAGATCGACTCCATGCCGGCCGAACTCGATGAGCTCACCCGCCGGGTCATGCGGCTGGAGATTGAGGAGAACGCGCTGGCCAAGGAGAGGGACCGGGCCAGCAAGGAGCGACTGACCGACCTGCGCAAGGAACTGGCGGACCTGCGGGCCCAGGCCGACGCGCTGCGGGCCCAGTGGGAGGCCGAGCGCCAGGCGCTGCGCCGGGTGCAGGCGCTCCGCGAGGAACTGGAACAGCTGCGGCGGGAGGCCGAGCAGGCCGAGCGCGTCTACGACCTGGACCGGGCGGCGGAACTGCGCCTGGGCAAGATCCCCGAATTGGAGCGGCGGATCGATGCCGAAGAGCAGCGGCTGGCGGCCAAGCAGGGCGGTGCGCGCCTGCTTCGGGAGGTCGTGACCAGCGACGAGATCGCCTCGATCGTCTCCCGCTGGACCGGCATCCCGGTCAGCCGCCTGCAGGAAGGGGAGCGGGAGAAGGTGCTCGGCCTGGATCAGGTCCTGCACGAGCGGATCGTGGGCCAGGACGAGGCCGTCCGGCTGGTCGCCGACGCCATCATCCGGGCCCGTTCGGGGATCAAGGACCCGCGCCGGCCGATCGGGTCGTTCATCTTCCTCGGCCCCACCGGCGTGGGCAAGACCGAGCTAGCCAAGACGCTGGCCGCGGCCCTGTTCGACACCGAGGAGAACATGGTCCGGATCGACATGAGCGAGTACCAGGAGCGGCACACGGTCAGCCGCCTGGTCGGCGCGCCGCCCGGCTACGTGGGCTACGAGGAAGGCGGGCAGCTCACCGAGGCGGTCCGGCGCAAGCCGTACTCGGTCGTGCTGTTCGACGAGGTGGAGAAGGCGCACGCGGACGTGTTCAACACGCTGCTGCAGGTCCTGGACGACGGCCGGCTCACCGACGCGCAGGGCCGCACCGTTGACTTCCGCAACACGGTCATCATCATGACCTCCAACATCGGCTCGGAGTGGCTGACCGCGGACGCGGTGTCGGACGGCGAGATCAAGCCCGACGCGCGCGAGCGCGTGATGGCCGAGATGCGCACGCACTTCCGGCCCGAGTTCCTGAACCGCCTGGACGACATCGTCCTGTTCAAGCCGCTCACCCAGCCCGAGATCGAGCGCATCGTCGACCTCATGATGAACGACCTGCGCGCCAGGGTCAGCGATCGCCGGATGACGCTGGAGATCAGCGACGAGGCCCGCCGCTTCATCGCCCAGCAGGGCTTCGACCCGATCTACGGCGCGCGGCCGCTGCGCAGGTTCATCAGCCGGGAGGTCGAGACCCGGATCGGGCGCGCCCTGCTGGCCGGCGACGTCCTCGACGGCGCGGTCATCCGCGTCGGATACGCCGACGGCGAGCTTACCGTCGGCTACGAGAATCCCGCCCACGAGAACGCCGCCTGACCCATGGCCTCCCCAGCAGCGCCCGCTGAAATCATCACGTGCCCGAACTGCGGCCGCCGGAACCGGGTACCGGCGGCCGCTACGGGCTTTCCGCGCTGCGGCAACTGCCATCAGCCGCTGCCGTGGATCGCCGACGCCGCAGATGACACTTTCGCCGTGGTGGCCGAGGCCGCGCCGGTGCCGGTCGTCGTCGACCTGTGGGCGCCGTGGTGCGGGCCGTGCCGCATGGTGAGCCCGGCGCTCGCGCAGGTCGCCGCCGACCTCGCCGGCCGGGTCAAGCTGGTGAAGGTCAACGTGGACGAATCGCCCAAGATTCAGCAGCGCTTCGGCGTGCAGGCCATCCCGACGCTCATCGTGCTTCGTAATGGGCAGGTGGCGGTGCGCAGGTCGGGCGCCGCGCCGGCTTCCGACCTGCGCGCCTGGGTCGAGTCAGCCATCGGGCCGTGACGGTCGGAATTCCCGACAACCCGGCGAATCCACGAGATACGCGAGCGCCGTCGGCGCGCTGACAAGAAGTTTCTGGACTTCTGCGCTGAGCTTGTCGCCTTCCGCGATGTGCAGATATTCCGGCGCGTATAGCGGTCATCCCGCTCCGGGTTCGTGGAGCCGATTACTTCATCAGCTTGCGCACCGCGGGCGGCACTCGCTGCCAGCTCGGCCGCGGCGGCCGCCAGGAGCGGTCACGCCGCGGCCCGGGCCGCTGGCCCGGAGCGCCCGCCCCAAGCTCGGACCTGAGCCGGTCGAGGTGGCTGATCAGCTCGCCCCGCAACGGCCATCCGACCGGGCGGGCCGCCGGAGCGGTCGCCAGCAGCTCGCTGAGCCGGTCTTGCTCGTCGCGCGCCGCGGCCAGGTGACGCTCCAGGTCAGCCTTCAGCACTTCGTGAGCGTGCGTGTCCAACTCGGTCGCGAGGCTGCCGTAGGTCCGCACGGCGGCGGACAGCTCCCGCAGCGTGTCGCCGAGCCCGCGGCGCACATCCGGATCGTTGAGGGAGTTGTCGTCACCGTCGAGCCGGGTGGTATCGGCAAGCGCCCGGGCAAGGATCCGGACCGTGATCGCCGAGTGCTCCAAGTTCTCGAGGCTCTGTCGCAGTGTCACCGCGCTGTATGGCAGCCGCACGCTGCGCGGGTTGAGCTTGGCGCTCTCCTCGGCCTGCTGAAGTGCCTCGTCCACCCTCCTGATCTCGTTGCCGAGAGCGCGAGCCTGGTCGAGCCAGGCGCGCGCCGATTCGTTAACGGATCCGTCGTTCAGCCCGGCCGCCATCCGGTCGAGCAGGTCGGCCATCGTGCGAGCGAGGCCTGCGATCGCTTCCTCGGCCGGCTCTACCTGCGGCGCCGTGAGGACGAACCCGGCGATCAGCCCCGCGGCCGTGCCGATCAACGTCTCGGTTATCCTGCTGGTCGCCGCTGCCTTGCCGCCGACCGACAGGATGAGCATCGCGCTGATCGGGACCTCGAGGACGGCCTCGTGCAGCCGCAGCGCGTACCCTACCGCGAGCCCGAGCGTGATCGTGAGCCCGAGACCCCACCACGTGAACCCGATCCATTTGGACAGCCCGAGCGCTATCAGGACGCCTGTCACCACAGCCGCGACTCTGCGCACCGCGCTGTAAAGCGTCTGGTAGATGCTGACCTGCAGGACGAGAATCGCCGTCAGCGGAGCCAGCACGGGAGGCGAGGTTTCCGGCACCGGCAAGGCGATCAGGTAAGCGAAGACCGCGCAGGCGGTCAGCCGGATTATGGTCTCGGCCGTTGGCTGGGCCCGGTGCCGCGCCAGGGTCAGGGTCACTGGCGCACGCTGGGTAATCGTCCGTGCCGCGGCGCTGATCTGGGTGGCCCGCTGGCTGCGCCGGAGCGCCAGGCTCATGAGGCGGGTGCCGGGACGGCGACCTCGCCGGTGCCGAAAATCATCGCCTCTGTCCGCCGATGCCTCCTGCCCTCACCCAGGAATCTGCCCTCACCCAGGAATACTGCCGGGGCTGGCGCCTAGGCCGCATCCCCCATTCAGTTAGTCGCACGGTCGCGTGGCCTCAGGGACGGCGCCCCGGCGGCGATCGTGCTCAGGGGTTCGGTGCCTGCTCGGGCAGGGCGGCGGCCAGCCGTGTATCTGGCTGATAGGTGTACGCGGCCTCGCGCACGGTCTCATGGCTCTCCAGCGCGGCGCCGAGCGCGCCGCCGAGCGTCGCGATCGAGGTCGCCAGCCAGGCCAGCCTGATCTGGTCCGACGCGCCAGCGGGGTGGCCGAGCTGGATGCCAAGAAGGTCTCCTGGCACGAGGAGCAGCGCCGAGGCGAGCAAGATGATGAAGAGGGCAACGTACAGCACGATCACGCCGATGCCCACCGTGGCCGTCGTGACGATGTTGAACAGGATGACCTGTTCGCGTGCGGCCGGATGGGGGCTGCGCTCCCACAGGCCGGTGGTGACCATGATCGTCACGGTGATGCCGGCTACCGAGCCGAGCGCGATGATGGTGAGCCGCACCGGCCCGAGATAGTAGGCCAGCCGCCAGATATCGCTTGTCACCAGCGCGAACACCCCGGCCGCGAACGCGGCGGCGAGGGCGCGCATGAGCCGCAGTGCGAGCCGCCACGGCCGGTTAGCGCGCAGCATGCCGAGTAGCAGCCAGATGTTGCCGCTGACGACCCGCGCGGCAAAGCCCACGCCGTGTTCCCCTTGCTCTATCCGCGTGCCCAGTTCACGCATGCGCCGGGTTACCGGGTCAGCGAGCGTGCGGCGCTGCCCGGCGTCCACCGCCAGCGCGATGTCGCCGAGCATGTGCCCGATCAGCCGGACGATAGTGTCCGCTGTGCGCTTGCGCACCGAGACCGGGCCGAGTGCGGGCATGGACAGGACCGCGACGCCGTGCGTGGTGCTGACATGTGCGATCACCGGCCGCCGCGCGGTCTGCAGCGGGAGGTCGGTGACGCATACCGCGAAGTGCCAGGCGCGGTTCAGGAGCATCCGGCGCCCCGCCGAGATCAACTCGGTCAAGTCGGTCGGCGGCTGGACCAGCCGGTCGGAGACGAATTCAATTCGCCACCGCACCCCCGGCAACTGCTCGGGTAGCCGGTCAGCGATCTCCGGCAGCAGGCTCTCCGTCAGCTCCGAAGCCGCTCCCGGCGACGCGAGCAGGCCGACGACGATTTCCGGCCGCTGCGAAGTTCCGGGAAAGCTCGCCGCGTCAGTCTCAACTGTGCCCATGCGGGTTTCTTACCCGCATGGGCACCCCGGACGGGCGCGCTCAGCTCACCGGGACGAGGAGCTTGCCGAAGTTCTTGCCGTCCAGCATGCCGAGGAACGCCTCCGGCGCGTTTCCAGGGCGCCGACGATGTCTTCCTTGTGCTTCAGCGACCCGTCGCGCACCTAGGGCGTCGCTCGCTCGAGGAGTTCACCCATCAGGTCCTTGGGCAACCCGCGGCACACCGGCCGCCAGGTGTGGAACCGGCAGCGCACCGAGATAAGGATCTGGCCGACCCGGCCGACACCAGTCTCGGGCACAAGCAGGTGCAGCGGTGGAACCTGCCCGACGGCACCTATGTCCGCGAAGACCGCCGAAGTTGTCAAGCATCTCCTGAGACCACACACGGCACACCTCTCCCGTCGCGGGGGCCGGTCAAGTTGTATTTACACTCCCATCGCGGCCGTTGTGCTGCCAGGTGACGGTGAAGCGGTCGATCTGGCGCGTGGGGACGCTGGCGGTAGTGTCGGGCGGGGTAGAGGCGGCCAGCCCAGCCAGTTGGGTGAACAGGGTGCTCAGCGCGACTTCGCCGTGCATCCTGGCGATGGGGGCGCCCAGGCAGAAGTGTCCTCCGGCGGAGAAGCTGAGGTGCGGGTTGGGGTCGCGGCTGATGTCGAACCGGTCGGGGTCGGGGAAGGCGGACGGGTCGCGGTTGGCGGCGGCCAGAAACAGCAGGCGCGGCTGCCCGGCCGGGCAGGTGACGCCGTCGATGTCGGCGTCGGTGCGGGGGGTTACCCCGGTGAAGGTGGTAGGGGTGATCAGCCGCAGCATTTCCTCCACGGCGGCGGGCCAGCGCCCGGGATCTTCCCGCAGGGCGGCCAGCACCTCGGGGTGGGTGCACAGCAGATGAGTGCCCAGGGTGAGCAGGGCAGTGGTGGTCCGGTGTCCGGCGTTAATGAAGAAGATGCAGTTCGCGACCAGGTCCTGGCGGTCCTCGCCGTCTGCGTGCCGGGAGGCCAGTGCGCTCATCAGGTCATCGGCGGGCGCTGCGGTGCGCTGGTCGAGAAGCCCGGCGAAGTAGGACAGCATCTGCTGGGCTGCGTCGTTGGCGGCCTGGACCGCGCTGCGGTCGGTATCACGCTGGCTGGCGAAGCCGCGGTTCAGGGTGGCCAGCGCCTCGCCGAGCCAGTCCCGGTCCCTGAGCGGGACGCCGAGCACATCGTTGATCACGCTGAACGGCAGCGGCAGGGCAAAATCGGCGACCAGGTCCATGCGCCCCGCGGGGGCTGCCCGGTCGATCAGCGCGGCGGCACGCTCGCCGATGATCGACCGGTAGCGCCCAACCCGGCGGGCGGTGAACAGGCCGCCGAACGCATCCCTGACACGGCGGTGCCGGTCGCCCTCCAGGCGGATCATCCACCGCCCGAGCAGTTGGAATGCCGGGTCCGGGGACGGCGGGATGGCGGGCGCCGCGAAACGCGGATCGCGGAGCACCTTCCGTACGAACGGGTACTGGCAGCCGGGCAGCGGAGAGCCGTGCAAGATCACCTGAGGGTCAGCGCGCCCGGCGGGAGAGAACAGCGCGTCCAGCAGTTCGAATTCCGTCGCGGCAACGGCGGGCGGGCCGGGTGGAATATTCATGTGGTGCATCCTTCCTGGACGCGGCCGGCGCTAGCTCGCGACGGCGGTAAGGGGCCAGCCGAAGAAACCGTCGAGGGCCACGGCGGCGTTCCCCGACCGCAGCGGGTCGATGGCTGTATAGGTGGTGGTGAAGGTGTCGCTCTCGTGGTGCACGACGGCGGGTCTGGGGATGGCCACCTGGTTGCCGTCCGGCCAGGCTTTCGCGCGCACGCCCGAGGGCGCGCTGTAGGTATCGCTCTGGGTCAGGTTGCCGATGATCCAGAAGCCGCGGCCGTTGGCCAGCGGCAGTGCGAACGTCGGGCCGGGAGCCGGGGCGAAGCTTCCGGTGAACGTGACTCCGCCCCGCCGGTCCTGCCGGATCTGGGTGGCGGACAGCGCGGGGATCGAGCCGGGGCCGGCCAGGAAGTCGTTGACCGCGAACGGTGATGCCGTCTGAGTGGTCTGCGCCGCCCCGCTGTCGGCGCGGGTCAGCACCCGGGCCAGGTCAGAGGTGTAGCTGCCCGGCGCGAGCTCGGGCGCGGCCGTCGGCGGCATCCGCTGCGTGCACAACGCCGGCCAGCCTGAGCCGTCGGCGTGGTTGACGGCCGTGGCCAGCTTCCACAGGCCGCCGGTCCGCTCGAACACCATCGCCACGGACTGCACGGATGACCCGAGATCGAAGACGTCGGTGTCGGCGTAGGCCACGAAGACGGTCGCGGCGCCAGCGTGGCAGGGGATCGTGATCGACAGGCCGGTCAGCTGGAATGCCACCCGGGAGGCGTTCTTGGGCAGGCTCGCCTGCCGCTGCTCAGACTGGTAGAGGGTGTTCATCTGGCCAGCGGTGATCTGGTCAACCGCGGCGAAATCGTTGCTGGTCCACATCTGGTTGGTCTTGGCCAGCCAGTTCATGACGGCCGCCTGCTCCGCAGCTGTGTGAGCCGAGGAGGGGGGCGCGCTTGCCTGCGGGGACCCCGTCGCGCCGCCTCCGCTGCAGCCGGCCATGGCCAGGCCGATCCCGGCCGCGAGCACGGCTGGCGACAGGATCCGCCGGGATTTTCCGGTGCCGTTCATGTCTGCGTCCTTCCGTTCGGATCCGGGATATCTGATGCCCGGCTAAGCCGACGTTAGGGATTCGGGCGGCTGGCCGGATCGGGCCGCGCCCCGAATTCCCTGTCCGGGCCAGCCTGGACGAACGGTCAGGGTTTGCCCTGATGACGGCGGGTGCCCTCGGTGCCAGACTGAATTCGTGCAGCCAGCTCCGGCGATCTTGATCGTCGACGATCACGACGGCTTCCGGAGATTTGTCCGGGGCATGCTTGAGGCGGCCGGCTTCACGGTCGCCGAGGCGGCCACCGGCGCGGAAGCGACGCATGCGGCCCGCATTGTCCGGCCCGGCCTGGTGCTGCTGGACATCCAGCTGCCGGACGTCGACGGCTTCGAGGTGGCCAGGCGGCTGGCCGCCGACCCGGTCGGTGGCCAGGCTCCGGTGGTGGTGCTGACGTCGACCCGCGACGCCAGCGACTACGGCGGGCGGATCGCAGCCAGCCCGGCCGCCGGGTTCCTGCCCAAGGATCAGCTGTCCGGCGCTGCACTGCGCCGCTTCCTGGGCGGGGAGCGAGCATGAGCCGGCGCCTGCTGGCGGTCCTGATCACGGGCGCGATCGCGGCGGCGGGCAGCCTGGCCTGGTCGGGCTGGCCACCGCCACCGGACTACGTGCCGATTCTGGTCTGCTACGAGGTCATCGGGTTGTCATTCCTGGTGGCCGGGATAGCCGCCTATGCGCGGTGGCCGGCCAGTCGGCTGGGCCTGCTGTTCACCGTCGCCGGCTACCTGTACCTGCTGCCGTACATCCTGGTCAACCTGGCGAATCCGGTCGCGTTCACGCTCGGGAACCTGACCCAGGGTATTTACACCGCCGCCGTGGCTCACCTGGGTCTGGCCTGGCCCTCCGGACGGCTCCGGTCGAGGTTCGAGTGCGGCGTGGTCATCTTCGACTACGCGCAGATCATCGGCTTCAGCGTTGCCGCGATGATGTTCTGGAATCCTGCCTTCATCGGCTGCACCACCGAATGCCCGGCCAACGTGCTGCTCGTAGGCGACGGCTCCCGGCCCGTCTGGGACACCCTCAACACGGCAAGCGGCTTCGTCGGCCTTATCACCACCGCGATCGTGCTGACCCTGATCGTTCGCCATTGGCGGTCGGCGCGCGGCTGGTCCCGGCGGGCCATGATCCCTCTGGTATGGCTCGCCTGCGCGGTCGGGACCGAGCAGGTCGTGACCGGAGGTGCCCTCAATCTGCCCCTTTCAAGCCTGGTCAGCTTCGGGCTAGCCCCGCTGGTAATGCTGGCCGGCCCGGCTCTGTTCGTGATCAGCACGGTGCGGGCGCGGACAGCGGGCGGAGCGCTCGGCACCGCGATCGTGGACCTGGAACCGGGAGCCTCGCCGGGCCGGCTCCGGGAGGCGCTTGCCCGGGCACTGGGCGACTCGACGTTGCAGCTCGCGTTCCGGCGACCGGATGGGTCCGGCTATCTAGATACCGCGAGCCAGGCCATCGACGTGGACCGGCCCGGTCCCGGGCGGGTCGTGGCGCGGGTGGCGGGCTCGGACGAGGCCGTCTTGGTCTACGACGATGGACTGGCGCTCGAGCCGCAGCTGGTCAAGCTGACGACGGCGGCGGCGAGCATGGCCCTGGAGCACGCCCGGTTGCAGGCCGAGGTCCAGGCCCAGCTGGAGCAGGTCCGTGCGTCCCGGACACGGATCGTCGAGGCCGGGGACGCCGAGCGGCGCCGGCTGGAACGCGACCTGCACGACGGCGCACAGCAGCGGCTGGTGACCTTGAGCCTGGCCCTGGGGATGGCCCGCGACCGGGCGGCAGCGGCTGACCCGGAGCTGGGATTGCTGATCGAGTCGGCCAGCAAGGAAGCTCGGGAGGCGCTGACCGAGCTGCGCGAGCTGGCCCGCGGCATCCATCCCGCGGTGCTGACCGAGGCCGGCCTGACCGGGGCGATCCAGGCCCTGGCCGAGCGCTCGCCGGTGGCCACCACGATCACCGCGGTGCCCGACGGGCGGTTCCCGGCCGCAATCGAGGCCACCGCGTACTTCGTCGTCTCCGAGGCGCTGGCCAACGTGGCCAAGCACGCCAGGGCCGGCAGCGCCGAGGTGACGATCTGCCAGCGGCCGGGACGGCTAGTGGTGAAGGTCAGCGACGACGGGGCCGGCGGCGCCCGGCCCGAAGGCGGATCGGGGCTGCGAGGCCTAGCCGACCGGGTGGCGTCGGTGGGCGGCGTGCTGCGGGTGGACAGCCCGTCAGGCGGCGGGACCCGGCTGGAGGCGGACCTGCCGTGTCCCCCGGGCTAATGGACCATGCGCAGCTGCGCCTGGTCATCGCCGAGGACGCGGTGCTGCTGCGCGAAGGACTGCGCCGGGTGCTAACCGACGCCGGCCTGGACGTGGCGGGCACCGCCGGGGACGCGGAGCAGCTGCTGTCGCTGGTCACGCTGCTCCGCCCAGACGTCGTGCTCACCGACATCCGGATGCCGCCCACCCAAACCACCGAGGGCCTGCAGGCCGCGCTGGAGATCCGCCGCCAGTGGCCAGGCACGGCCGTGATCGTGCTGTCCCAGCACGTTGAGACCGAGCACCTGTTTGAGCTGCTTGCCGGGGATCCGCGCGGGATCGGCTACGTACTCAAGGAGCGGGTCGCTGACATCGCCCAGTTCACCGGCGCGATCCGGCGGGTGGCGGCAGGCGAGTCGGTGATCGACCCGCAGGTCGTCTCACGGCTGGTGGCGCGGCCGCGCCGGGACAGCCCGCTGGAAACCCTCACCGAACGTGAGCTGGCCGTGGTGGCCCTGATGGCCGAGGGCCGGTCCAACCACGCGATCGCGAACCAGCTGTGCATGTCGCCCAAGACCGTGGAGACTCATGTCGGCAACCTGTTCGCCAAGCTCGGCCTGCTGCCAGCGGCGGAAGACCACCGCCGGGTCCTAGCCGTCCTGACCTACCTACGCCAGTGAGCGCCGGGCAGCACCAGCGCGAACAGCCGCCACGCACGGCCCTGCCCGACCTACTGCTCCAGATGCACCGCGGCAGAACCAGGGACACCGGCGGCCGTGAGGTCAAGCG
>Ga0265340_10000690_pt1 | contig 18984 bp, 12 predicted proteins | sample 4CB225metaG_FD_202082 | JGI IMG/M metagenome (GOLD analysis project Ga0265340, IMG submission 202082) | Rhizosphere microbial communities from Carex aquatilis grown in University of Washington, Seatle, WA, United States - 4-CB2-25 metaG | ecosystem: Host-associated > Plants > Roots >...
GCGCCGCCACCCATGATCGCTGGTCCAGCCCGGAAAACGGCCAGGGCCAGGCCAGATTCGCGGGCGCTATCGGTGATCATGTGTGCTATTGCTCACGCTTCAAGGTCCTCCGAACCGATTGTGGCGGCGACGTAGTCGTGGACCAGGGCGCGGGCGGTGGGGCTGGGGTCCTGGAAGGTGACGCCGAATTCGCGGTCGCGATTGCTGACGGTTTCGCGGACGATGACGGCCTTGATGGTTTCGGCGCGTTGGCCGAGGTGGAGTTCGAGTTCGAGGGTGTCGCCGTGGCGGACGGGGAGGGGTTCTTCGACCAGGCAGCGGAGGCCGCCTTCGCTGAGGTCGAGCAGGGCGGCGGTGGTGGTGGCAGTGCCGGCCCGGAGTTTGACTTTGCCGTCGACGACGACGCGTTCGTTGGCGCGGCGCTCGATGCCTTCGGTGACGGAGGACATGGCTTCGATCCGGTGCAGGGTGGCGTTCATGGCCTCGTTGAGGGTGTTCATGCCGGTGCGCTGGCGGGTGGCGACGTCGCTGAGGGCGAGGGTTTCGCGGCTGATGCCGGTGATGCCGGTGGTCATGGCGGCGATCAGGGTGGTCATGGCGGTGACGTCGTGTTCGAGGCCGGCCAGGGTGGTGGAGATTTCGCCGGTGGAGCGGGCGGTGGTGGCGGCGAGCTGTTTGACTTCCTGGGCGACGACGGCGAAGCCTTTGCCGGCGGTGCCGGCCCGGGCGGCTTCGATGGTGGCGTTGAGGGCCAGCAGGTTGGTCTGCTCGGCGACGCCGGCGATGAGCTGGGCGATGCCGCGGACGCGGTGCAGGCTGTCGTTGACGGCGGCGGCGGTGTGCTCGCTGTCTTTGGCCTGGGCCTGGACCTGCTGGGTGACGGTGTCGGTGGCCCGGACCCGGTCGTCGATGGTGGAAACGGAGGTCTGGACCTCTTGGGTTTCGCGGATGACGTCGTGCATTTCGGTGATGACGGTGCGGGCGGTCTCGTCGACGGCGATCTGGGCGCGCTCGCGCATGTGCTGGGTGGCCAGGCGTTGCTGGATGTAGATCTGGCGGAGTTGGCCTTCGCGGACGGCTTGGGCTTCGCGCAGGCTGGTGTCCTGGGTGGCCATCGCGTCGAGCATGGTGTCGATGGTGTCGCTGAGGGCGCCGAGGTCGCCGCCTTCGTGGCTGGTGATGCGCAGCATCCGGTCGCCGGAGGTGATGACCTGTTCGGCGGTGCGGCGCAGGGGGCGGATCTGTCGGCGGACTTCGCGGCGCATGATCACCACGATGGCGCCGAAGAGCATGGTGCCGAGCAGGGCCATCAGGACCATCAGGAGGTGGGCGACGGAGAGGGCGTGCTGGTGGATGGGGCGAGGGCGGATGGCGGTGAGGTGGATGGGGGTGCCGTTGATGGTGGGGACGGTGACCTGGAGGGCGACGGTTCTGCCGTTGAGGGTGGCGGTGGAGACCTGGAGGCGGCCGAGGGTGCTGGTGATCGGGGTCTGGGCGGTGGTGTCGCCGCTGCCGCTGGTGGTGGTCAGGGTCAGGGGCATGGTCAGTTGCCGGCCGAGCTGGATCAGCCCGGGTCCGCCGAGGGAGCGCAGGTAGATCAGGCCGCCGGAGATCTTGGCGTCGCCGGAGCTGCGGTGGGCGGCGAATCCGCAGTACAGGTAGGGGATGGTGGTGGTGCTGACGACGCCGCAGCGGGAGTCGCCGGCTTTGGCCTGGGGGTCGAAGAGCCGGGCCAGGTCCGGGGCACTGAGCAGACCGGCCGGCGTCGGCAGGTACCGGTCGCCCTGGCTCAGGCCGCCGGTGCGGATGGTGCCGTCCGGGCCGACCCCGAGGACGCCGTCCAGGCCGTAGATCGTCCGAACATCGGAGGGCGGGAAATCGGCCGCGAAGGCGGCCCGGTTCCCGGCCGCGACGTCGTCGAAGGAACTGTCCCAGATCGAGTTGGTGGCCCCGTAGTTGCGAAGCAGGGTGGTCCAGGAGTCCAGCCCGATCCGGACCCGCTGGGCGTCCTGGGCCACCTGATCGGCCTCGAGACCGTCGAAGGCGCCGGTGGTGATCCGTTGCTGGACGGCGAACCCGGCCAGCATCAGCACCAGCACCACCAGACCCGAAAGCGCGGTGCCGCCGCGCCAGGACCCGCGACGGCCGGCGGCGGGACGCTCGAGAGTCACGCTGGATCACTCGACCCGGTGATCGGTTGGCTTGAGGCCGGTGCGGAGACGACCTGAGCGGGCTGAGACACTTCGCCGATGCACTGGTTGTGGCCGGCGAGCTCGACGGGGATGGCCGTTGCCGTCTGGTGGGACGCCCATCACCTCGGCATCCGCTACGGCGGGCCGTCCGGCCGGGACAGTTCCCTCGGTGCCCCCGGCTGGGCCCTGATGACCAGCTTCTGCTGGCCGATCGTGGTCCCGCTGTACCTGGTCCGGCGGCGTCGCTGGTTGCCAGCCGCTCGGGTGGTCACCAAGTAGCCGGATCACCGAGCCGATGCCGGTCAGCGGGCGGCCGCGATCGCCCGGGCCAGGCGGGCCACACCCTCGGGCAGCAGATCCGCGGCCGTCGCGCCGTAGCTGAGCCGCAGGTGAGCGCCGTCCGGTTCGGCCGGGAACCAGGCCGCCCCCGTCGTCACCGCGACCCCCTCGCCCAACGGGCCCGGTTCGCCGTCCCACCCGTTGATCAGTCGCGGTCGCCCAGTTCGGCTCGGCGAACTGAAGTGTCGGGACCTTCAGCCCTGAAGGAAAAGGAGTTTCGGGGCTAACGCTGACCACACAGGCAGAAATCGGGTGAACATCATGGCGAGGATTCAGGACCACGCCGGGCGTTCCGCGACCCTGGCCGCCCTCGCGGCCGGCGCGTTATTCGTCGCCGGCTGCGGGGTCGGCTCGAGCGGTGGGGCCGTGCGGCCAGGTTCGGGTACACCAGAACGATCTGTGACGGCGAGTGCGACGTCGGTGGCGGGCCATCCGGCTCAGCCGGCCACGGCTCAGCTCAGCACCGCAACGTCCTCGACGATCCCGCCCGGCCTGCTGGGCAAGGACGTCGAGGCGATCCCCACCTCGTCGAAGGTCGTGGCTCTGACCTTCGATGGTGGTTCCAATGCCGATGGCCTGACGTCGATCCTGTCGACACTGGCCGCGCAGCAGGTCCCGGCCACGTTCTTCCTCACCGGCTCCTGGGCCTCGAGCTACCCCGCAGCGGTGAAGAAGCTGGTCACGGCCGGATATCGGCTCGGCAACCACACGGCCACGCATCCGCATCTGACCAAACTGTCGGACGCCGCGATCACCCGGGAGCTCACCCGGGGCCGGGCCCAAATCATCGCCGCCGGCGGGACCGAACCCCAACCGCTGTTCCGGTTCCCGTACGGGGATCGCAACGCGCATGCCATTTCGGTGGTCAACAAGGCCGGCTACGTCCCGGTCCGCTGGAGCGTCGACACCCTGGGCTGGAAGGGAACCAGCGGGGGGATGACCAAGCAAAAGGTGATTAACCGGGCGGTCGGAGCGGCCAAGCCGGGTGAGATTGTGCTGATGCATCTGGGATCCAATCCTGACGATCACACCACTCTCGACGCGGCCGCGCTCGGGACGGTGATCTCGAAGCTCAAGGCCCGCGGCTACGGCTTCGCCTCCCTGGACGCGCTGCTGGGTGGCGGAGTCATCCTCCCGGGGTGCGACCCGACGTTCTGGCGCACCGCACCGGTCACGGTCGCCCATGACCCCCAGGTACCGCCGGTGCCGGTGGTGACCGGGATCCGCACGGGCAGCCATCCGGAATGCCGGTTCGACCGGGTGGTCTTTGATCTGAATGACGCCCAGCCCGGATACCAGTTGCGCTACGTCACCAGCGTGAGCGCTGATCCATCCGGCCAGCCGGTCACCGTGCCCGGCGGCGGGACGAAATTCCTGCTGATCGTCATGCATCCGGCGCAGGGCCACACCGATGCCGGGGCGACCACGATCGCCCCGGCATCGGCCGCGCTCGGTTACCCGATGCTGAAAGGCTATGCCGTCACCGGGGACTTCGAGGGTTACCTCAGCGTCGTCCTCGGCCTCGCGAAAGATGCCCAGATCCGGACCGGTGAAGTGGCCGGCCGGTGGTACGTCGACGTGGCCTACTGAACCTGAGTGGCATCCCCCGGTCATGGTCACCGGTTGTGCTCGCGAAAATCCGCCTCTCTTGGCCGATCCGTGGGCCCGACCGGTGATCACGGGCGGTCGTTCGGGGTCGGGCGCCGGTGCTCAGCCGGCCAGCGTGTCCAGGATCTGCTGGCCGTACTTCGCCAGTTTGGTCTCGCCGACGCCGCTGACCGTGCCGAGGGCCGACAGCGTGCCCGGGGCTTCGGTCGCGATCTGCCGCAGGGTCGCGTCGTGGAAGATCACATAGGCCGGGACGCCCTGCTCCTTGGCCGTTGCCGCCCGCCAGGCGCGTAGCCGCTCGAAGACCCCGGCCGCCTCGGCCGGCAGCTCGATCGCCGGAGCGCCCTTGGCCCGGGCGGTGCGGGTGGTGGCGCCCCGGGGTGCCCGTTCCGGTTCGCGTCGCAACTGGACCGTGCGCTCTGCCCGCAGCACCGTCGCGCTGGCGGCGTTCAGCACCAGCGTGCCGTAGTCGCCCTCGACCGCCAGCAGCCCCTGAGCCAGTAGCTGACGAACCACGCCGCGCCACTGCGGCTCACCCAGATCGGTGCCGACGCCGAAGACGGTCAGCGCATCGTGGCTGTGCTGGGTGACCTTCTCGGTCCGCCGGCCGAGCAGGATGTCGATGCACTGCCCGGCGCCGAACTTCTGGCCGCGCTCGTGCTGCAGCCGGTACACGGTCGAGAGCAGCTTCTGGGCAGCCACGGTGCCGTCCCAGGCCTGCGGTGGGTCCAGGCAGGTGTCGCAGTTGCCGCAGGCCTGGCTGTCCTGCCCGAAGTAGGCCAGCAGGCCGACCCGTCGGCACTGCACCGTCTCGCACAGGGCCAGCATCGCGTCCAGGTGACCGGCCAGCACCCGCCGGTGGGCAAGGTCACCCTCGGAGCCGTCGATCATCTTCCGCAACTGGACGACGTCCTGCAGCCCGTAGGCCAGCCAGGCGGTCGAGGGCAGGCCGTCGCGGCCGGCCCGGCCGGTCTCCTGGTAGTACCCCTCGATCGACTTCGGCAGGTCGAGGTGGGCGACGAAACGCACGTCCGGCTTGTCGATGCCCATCCCGAACGCGATGGTGGCCACCATCACCAGGCCGTCCTCGCGCAGGAAGCGGGACTGGTTCGCGGCTCGGGTCCGGGCGTCGAGCCCAGCGTGGTAGGGCAGCGCGGCCACGCCGTTGCGGACCAGGAACTCGGCGGTCTTGTCGACCGACGCCCGGGAGAGGCAGTAGACGATGCCGGCCTCGCCGTCGTGTTCGGTCCGGAGCAGGTGCAGCAACTGCTTGCGGGGCTCGTCCTTGGCCACGATCCGGTACTGGATGTTGGGCCGGTCGAAGCTGGCCACGAAGTGCCGGGCCTCACCGAGGGTCAGCCGGGTCGCGATCTCGGCATGGGTCCGGCTGGTCGCGGTCGCGGTCAGCGCGATCCGGGGAACGTCCGGCCAGCGTTCGTGCAGCAGTGACAGCGCCAGGTAGTCGGGGCGGAAGTCGTGCCCCCACTGGGCCACGCAGTGCGCCTCGTCGATGGCGAACAGCGAGATCTTCCCGCGTTCCAGCAGCCGCAGGGTGGGCGAGGAGCCACCGCCGAGCGCCTCGGGGGCCAGATAGAGCAGGTCGAGGTCGCCGGCCAGGAAAGCGGTCTCGACCTCGCGGCGAGCGGCGGAATCCTGACTGGAGTTGAGGAAACCGGCCTGGACCCCGAGCGCCCGAAGCGCGTCGACCTGGTCCTGCATCAGCGCGATCAGCGGCGAGATGACCACACCGACACCCTCGCGGACCAGCGCCGGGATCTGGTAGCAGAGCGACTTGCCGCCGCCGGTCGGCATCAGCACCAGGGCGTCCCCGCCGCCGATGACGTGGTCGATGATCTCCCGCTGGCTGCCGCGGAAGGCGTCATATCCGAAAACCCGGCCCAGCACGTCGAGCGGGCCGTCGGCCGTGGCCGGGGCCGGCTCGGCGTCGATCGGCTCGGCGTCGATCGGCTTGACGTCGATCGGCTTGGCGTCAATCAGTTCGGTTCCCGGCACAACCATCCGGCGATCCTACGAGGGTGGCCGCGCTCTCGCCGATTCGACGCCGGATCTGTGGATAAGACGCCGGTTCTGTGGACAAGACGCCCGATCCGTGGATCGGCTCCGCGGGCTCACGACCGGCGGCTTATCCAGGTGGCCACCTCGATCAGTCCAACGGCGAAGACGGTCAGGAAAGCGGCAGCGAAGATCATCAAAATCAGCCGCCAGAACGTCATCAGGACCAGCACCACGAACACGACGAGCATCAGGGGCAGGCCGTTACTCATCTTCAGCTCCAACCTTGTGCCCGCGTCGATACGGGTCCAGTGGATGGAAATCGTCTGAGATTGCCTTGGCAGCGGGCTCGCGTGGGCGCTGGGATCGATGGCCGTCCAGTGCGCCGGGCCGGTGTCAGCAGGGAGCGTACCCACACCGAGCCGCCCCCACTGCGGTCCCGGGGCTTTGTCACCCGCTCGGCGGCCTCGTCCTCGATGATCGCGGCCTCGTCCTCGACGATCTTGGACCGCGCGTCCATCCTCGCTCCGGAGGCGCCCGATGCGTCCCGGCGAGTGAAGGAAACCTGGGTTTGCCCTTAATTTTTCCTTGACAGCACCCGGGGACAAAGCCACCATTTGTCCGTACTGACAACGCTGTCATTGACAGCGTTTCAAAGCCTGACTTAGACAAAGGGCCGCCGATGTCCCATCTTGCGTTGCCACCAGCGAAAGTCGCTCGAATTTCCCTTGTCCTCTTGACAGCGGGAGCTTTGGGTGCATCCAGTCTGATTTCTTCGGCCTCGGCTCATGCTGCCGCCGCGTCGTACCTTGCCGATCCGGCCTCCGCCGTCGACCCGATCATCGGGACGTCGGGCACGGTGGATGATTTCCCCGGTGCCGATGTCCCGTTCGGGATGGTGCAGTGGAGCCCGGACACGCCCAGCCGCCCCAGCGGCGGGGGGTACGAGTACAAGGACAAGACCGTCACGGGTTTCAGCCTGACCCACGTCAGCGGGCCCGGATGCGGCGCGGCCGGTGACATCCCGATCCTGCCGACCACCGGCGCGATCAGCGCCTCCCCGAGCAGCCAGACGCTACCTCTGGACCACACCGCCGAGCACGCCACTGCCGGTACCTACAGTCTCGCCGCGGGCGGCATCAGCACCAAGCTGACCACCACCACCCGCTCCGGGATGGCGCAGTTCACCTTCCCGGCCGGCACCGCCTCGAACCTGCTGTTCAAACTGTCCGGCAGCGCGAACGGGACGACATCCACGCACTTCCAGGTGATCAGTAGCACCGAGGTGGCCGGCTGGGTGACCAGCGGCAAATTCTGCGGTGCCACCGACGCCTACAACGTGTACTTCGACATGACCTTCGACGCGCCCTTCACCTCGAACGGCACCTGGACGAACAGCACCAGCGTTCAGGCGGGCGCTCGATCGCTGAACCAGACGGCGACCGTCAAGGCCCCGGCGACCGGCGCTCAGAAGAGCGCGACGGTTCAGCCCAGGTCGAGCAACGGCGTCACCCGCCCGCGTCCTCTGGTGCACCCGACCGGGAAGACGACAAAGGTGTACAAGTCCAAGGCGGCCAAGCACGCCGCGGCCCTGGCCCAGAAGCTCGCCAAATCCGCGACCGCCAAGGCGGCAGCGGCCACGCCGCCGGTCAGCGGGGCGGCCGGGGCGTACCTGACCTTCGACACCACGCAGAACCAGACGGTTCAGGCCAAGGTCGGTCTCTCGTACGTCGGCACCGCGAACGCGAAGGCGAACCGGGTCGCCGAGAACGCGGGCTGGGACTTCAACGCGGTGTCCACGGCCGCGCACGCGTCCTGGAACCAGTTGCTCCAGAAGATCGAGATCGGTGGCGGAACCGCCGCCGAGCAGAAGGTCTTCGAAACCGCGCTGTACCACTCCCTGCTGCACCCCAACGTCTACAGCGATGCCAACGGGCAGTACATGGGGTTCGACGGCCAGGTACAGACCACGCCGGACGGCCGGGCCGAGTACGCCAACGTCTCGGGCTGGGACATCTACCGCAGTCAGGTCCAACTCGCCGCGATGGTGGCACCGGTCCAGACCTCGGACGCCATTCGCTCGATGCTCGACCAGTACGATCAAACCGGGCAGCTACCCAAGTGGGCACTGAACAACGGCGAGACCTATGTGATGGTCGGTGATCCGGCCGACTCGATCATCGCCGACGCATATGCCTTCGGCGCCCGGGACTTCGACACCGCGCACGCGCTCGAGGCGATGCAGATCGAGGCCAACCAGCCGAACAACATCCGGCCCGGGCTGGATTATTACCAGAGCAAGGGCTATCTGCCGCTGGACGGCACCTACGGCTGCTGCAACTTCTACGGCCAGGTGTCCACCCAGCAGGAGTACAACACCGCCGACTACGCGATCTCCAGTTTCGCCAAGGCCCTGGGTGACACCGATACCGCGGACCTGTTCGCCCGGCAGGCGAACAACTGGCAGAACGTCTTCAACCCGGGCACCGGTTACCTCCAGGCTCGCTACGCGGACGGACGGTTCGCCGGCGGATTCACGCCCAGCACCTCCACCGGGTTCGTCGAGGGCACCAGCGCCCAGTACACCCCGATGGAGCCGTTCAACATCGCCGGTCTGGCTGCTGCTGATGGTGGAAATGCCAACTGGATCAGCAAACTCGACAGCCTGACCTCGAAAATCACCAATCCGGGACCGCTGAACGCCGACTTCGGCAACGAGCCCAGCATCGAGATTCCGTGGGAGTACGACTACGTCGGGGTGCCGTACAAGACCCAGGCCCTGGTCCGGCAGATCCAGCAGCAGATCTTCACGGCCACCCCGGCCGGGATTGCCGGCAATGACGACCTCGGTGAGATGAGCTCCTGGTACGTCTTCTCCGCTCTCGGCTTCTATCCGGAGACCCCGGGAACATCTCACCTGGCCCTGGGCAGCTCGGTATTCACCGATGTCAAGGTGCACCTGGCCACCGGCAACACGCTGACGATCACGGCCCCGAACGCGGCCGACGACAACCCGTACATCTCGTCGATGACGGTGGACGACTCGTCCTGGGCCCACGCCTACCTGCCGGACGATCTGGTCACCGCCGGTGGGACCGTGAACGAGACGCTTTCCGCGACGGCCAATACCAGTTTCGGATCGGCGCTGAAGGATGCGCCCGCCTCGGACACCACCGGCCTGGCCGCGGCCCTCGGGTACACGACGGGAAGCACCGTCGTGGTCGCGCCCGGGGCGACCGGCACGATCACCATCGGAGCCCGGAACCTGAAGTCCAGCGCGCAGAACGTCACCTGGTCGATCGCGTCGGGCAGTGGGCTGACGCCGTCACCGACCAGCGGCACCTTCCAGCTCGGCGCCAACGGTGACGGCACCCGCGCGGTGACGATCACCGCCCCGGCCACCGAGGGCCGGTACACGTTGACGATCAACTACCGATCGGGTACCGGAGCGGCCCTGCCCGCAGTCACGACCGAGGTGGACGTGGCCAAACCCGGAGCGCTCTGGCCCTACTACAACAACGCCGGGATCGCCTCCGACGGGGTGTCCGGGGCCTCGAACTTCGACGGTGACGGCTACGCCTACTCCTCGCAGCAGTTGACCGCCGCCGGGATCACCCCGGGTGGGACCGTTACCGCGAACGGGATCACCTTCACGATGCCGAACACCAAGCCGGGTGACCTCGACAACATCGAGGCCGGTGGGCAGACCGTCCCGATCACCGGAACGGCCGTGTCGAAGATCGGCTTCATCGGTAGCGCGACGAACGCCTCGCCGGGATCCACCACCAATGTCACGGTGAACTTCTCGGACGGCAGCTCGCAAGTCGTCAAAATCGGGCTGTCGGACTGGACGCTGGGCGGTGGGGCCGTCTCCAGCCCCTCGTACGGCAACGCCATCGCGGCGTCGACCAGCTACCGGGACACCACTGACGGTGGGAAACAAACCGTCAAGACCTACCTGTTCGAGGCGGATGCGGCCCTAACCGGTGGCAAGACCGTCACCTCGGTGACCATCCCGGCGGCCACCGACGACGGTCAGTTCCACGTCTTCGCCATCGGCACGGCCTGATCCGTGATCGGTACGGCCTGATCCAGCGGCCCAGCCCTCCCCGCGAACCAGGGGAGGGCTGGGCCGTTCTCGGGCCCGACCGGTGATCATGGGCGGATGGGTTCCCGGCCCGCTCCGCGCGAGAGACTGTCGGAATGAGAACCTTAGTTTCGTTCCGGCTGACCAACGACTCCGGCGGCACCGCGGCCGACGTCTCCAAGCGGCTTGAATTGATCCCCACCTGGTCGAGGGAGGCCGGCGCGGTCATCAGCGCGCGGAACCCCGAGCAGACCGCCCAGCATTCGGTGTGGAGCCTCAGCAGCGCTCCGGACTCTCAGGAAGACATGCGGCTGTGCGAGATGCTGGACTGGTTGCTCGACCAGCTCGAGCCGCTGACCGATTCGCTGTGGGCGCTCGCTGAGGAAGGCTACGTCGCCAACTGGTTCTGCTTGCTCGACGTCCAGGACGATGAGCACGCCACTGCCCTGACCCGCGAAACCATGCGCCGGCTGATCGCGCTGCCGGGTGATCTTTGGCTCGACGTCTACCGGGAAGGCAAGGAGGACGTGACCGCCGACGGTGTCGATGATCGGCCCGGTCGCCCGGAATGGCCCGACCAGTTGGGCTGACCCGTTGGGCTGAGAGACGGTCGATCCGCGCTGGTCGTGATCAGGCGCGAAGGCCGGAGTGGTTCCCGCCGCCGGCTGCGATCTGAGCTCGATCCGAGTCCTGGTCCAGATTGGCCGTCACCAGGTCGCCCGGATCGGCGGTGACGGGCCGGCCGATCTCGGACCCCGGCCCTCCCCGTCGGCCGGTCCGCCACTTCCGGCCCCACGCCCAGGCCCGGCCGATCGCGCCGATCGAGCCGGGCGAGCGGATCAAGCCGGCCGCGATCGAGGCGATCAGGCAGACCGCTATGCCCGCGACCACATCGAGAAGGTAATGGTTGGCGGTGACCACGACGACCATGGCGGTCACCATGGCGTAGCCGGGAGCCAGTCGCTGGAGCCGCTGGTGATCGCGCATCAGCTTGCGCACCACGATCACGGTCCAGGTGGCCCAGGCCAGGTGCAGTGACGGCATCGCCGCGAACATGTCGGGGGAAACCGGGCCGGTGGGCCCCTGCCCGAATCCGGCTATTGCGTTGGCGTCGAGGAATCCCAGGCCGGGCAGTAGCCGGGGCGGAGCGACCGGATAGAGCCAGAAGACGACCAGACCCATCAGGTTCACCAGCACGAGGCTGTTACGGGCACGACGGTAGATGTCCGGTCGCCAGCGGTAGCAACAGGCCAGCACCGCCAGCGTGACCGACAAATGGACGAACTGGTACCAGCCGGCCGCCAGATCGGTGAGGATCGATGATCTGGTGAGCAAGTGGTTCAGGGAGTGTTCGACGTCGAGATGCAGGAACACCTCGAGATTGAGGACGTCGCGCCCGTGTTGCAGCGCCTCGTACTCGCGGGTGTCGGCCAGCGACCGGACGATGTCGTAGACCTTCACCAGGATCAGGACGATGAGAAACTCGCCCACCAGCGGCGGCCGGAGCCGCTGTCGCCGGGACGTTGTCCGCTGGGCATTCAGCGGTCGGCAGAGGGTCACCATTGACCTTGGCCCCGGTTCAGGTCGCCCGCCGGGTGCCGGGTCCAGCGGAACGGGGGCCGCCGACGTTGCTGATCACCGTGTGGTCGCTTCACTGGGCGCGGCCGGGCCGGCGGCCACGGCTGCGCGGGGATGCACGCAGGTCGGGAAGCCACCCGCTTTGAGGACGACGCATGAGGACACCCCGGCAGGGTATCGCCCGTCGGCGATCGTGGGCCGACACCGGCGGGCCGAAAAGGGCGGCGATGAGCGGAATGAAGGTAACGGCGGCTACGGCGAATGGTTCCGCGGGCACGAATTCCAGGTCACGAAGAGGACACGATTAGCTGCTCGCCCGTCCTCGGGGCCGGGAACGTGTCTTCCGGGCCATCGTCCAGCGCTATCTGTAAACGTTCCTTCACCCTCGGTAGGTAGGCCGAGGGTGAAGGAAGGCTCGCCGAAAGTTACGTAGCCGTGATCGGAGTCAGGCGCTGATCGCCTGTGACTTCTGGGCGGAACTGTCGATCGAGATCTTGCGCGGTTTTGCTCTCTCGGCCACCGGGATCTGCAGTCGCAGCACCCCGCCGTCGTAATTGGCGCTGATCTTCTCCAGATCGAGATTGTCGCCGAGGATCAACTGCCGGCTGAAAACGCCCCTCGGTCGTTCGGCCGCCAACTGCTCGGCCTGCGCTTCGCGGAGCGGTCGTTCGGCCTTGACGGTGAGCACGTTCCGCTCGACGTCAAGATCGATCGAGTTCGTGGCTACCCCAGGTAGATCGAACTCGACGATGAACTGGTCGCCCTCCCGCCAGGCGTCCATCGGCATCACCGCCGGGCGAGTGGCGGTTCCGAAGATCTGCTGGGTGAGTCGATCCAGATCACGGAATGGGTCGGTGCGAACAAGCATCGCTAGCCACCTCCATCAACTATCTCTGATGCTGTGTCTGCGTCTCAGCCGTCGACACGTCCCGGAGCCCTGCTGGCCTCATCGACGAGCTGAGCCGCCGATGTGAGTCTCTTCGACTCCAGGTATATGCCGTGACTGGCATAGATTTTTTATATCACTGAAGGGATGACGGCGCAACTCACGCTCCGGCCTGCAGCGCCGACTGCGGGAAGGTGAACACGCCGTCCGGGTCGTATTTCTTGATCACGCGCTGCAGGCGGGCCCGGTTGGTTCCGTAATAGGCGGTGGCCCAATCGGTCTGGTCCGGGTTCAGATAATTGACGTACGACCCGGTGCCGACGAGCGGGGCGAGGGACGTCTGGATCGCGTCCACAGCCGGGGCGCTGGCGGCCGATCCGCTGTAGATCTGCACCGACGCCCGCGCCGTCCGGTGTGGAAAGGCGGTATCGGTGACGCCGACCGCACCGACCTGGCCGCCGAGGGAGTCGAACAGCAGAACCATGCCCTTCTGCCGGCTCAGCAGGTCGACAATCGTGCCGGCGGTGGCGGCGCTGAGACCGTGCTCGAGCATTCTCGACGCCGCCCGGAAGGATTCGCGGCCGAGCGTGCCCCCGGGAGTCGAGGTGGGATGGCAGGCGGCGAGGGTGATGCTCAGGCAACCGGCGAAATACCGCATCGCCCTGAGGTAGCCGTAAGTATGGGTGCTCCGGCTGCTGGGGGCGGCCCCGACCTCGGTGATGAGCGCCGAGAGCTGGGACGACAACCCGGTGCTCGAACCCGTCCAGGTGCCGGTGATCCGATTCGTCGGGGTTGAGGCGGCGGTCACATGACACAGCGAGCTGAGCCGGTGCGGGGCCGTGTTCATCCATGCCGACCAGGCCCGCAGCACCCGAGCCGTCCTGGTCGCCGGGAACTGCAGGGAGAAGATCGTCACCGTGGGGGCCGGCACCGTGGTGAAGGTGAGGTCCGTGACGATGCCGCCGTTGCCGCCGCCGCCACCACGCAGCGCCCAGAACAGATCCGTCTGATGGTTTCCGTCCACGGTGTGTGCGGCCCCGTCCGCGGTGACCACGGTCGCCGCCTTCAGGTGATCACAGCTCAGGCCGTAGGCCCGGGCCAGTACGCCGATGCCCCCGCCCAGGGTGCTGCCGGCGATGCCGACCGTGGGGCAGGAACCCGCCGGCAGCGCCCGCCCGTGCGCGGCCAGCGCGGAGTAGACGTCGATGAGCCGCGCTCCCGCGCCCACCACCGCCGTGCCGTTGGCCTTCACCGTGATGGCGTGCAGCCCGGAGACGTCGATGACCAGGCCATTGTCCGGCGTCGAGAATCCCGCGTAGCTGTGGCCACCGGAGCGGGCGGCGATCGGGAGCCCGTGACCGGCCACCCGGCGCAGGCAGGTGCTCACGTCGGCGCGATTCGCGACCCGGGCCACGGCGGCGGGGTGCCTGACCCCGAGAGCCGCGTTGAACGGTCTGGCCGCGGCGGTGTACCCCGAATCGCCCGGGCGCAGCAACGATCCCTTGAGGGCCTTCCGCAGGGCGCTCCAGTCGACCTCGCCCGCGCGGGCCGCCGCGGCCGGGGTGCCCGACCCACTCGCGCGGGTGGCCGCGGTGCCGGTGACCGCGGTGCCGGTGACCAGCGCCATCGTCAGCAGGCTGCGTCGACTGAGCGGTCGACTGAGCGGTCGACTGAGCGGTCGACTGGACCCTTGCTGAACGGTCATCTGGGTCTCCTCCTCGGCCGAAGCCAGAACGGTGAATTGACGCCGGAACGGTGCTTACCGAATACGATGCTCAATCCCGGACAGAAGTTCGGCCGATCCGCTCATCTTTGGGCGAAAGGTCGCTGCGGAGCTCTCGTTCCGGTGGCGCTGGTCGCCGTCCGCCGCCCCGGTCGCAATACCCGGGCCGCGATCCGGGGGGTGAGCAGGCTGGTCGGGGCGGCGAGCAGGTTCAGCACCTGGGCGAACGCGATCGTCAGGTCCCGATCGTGCGGCGCCACGGCCAGCAAGCGGTCCAGGTAGCGGTCGAGCAGCCGCTCGGCCAGCGGCTTGGCCGGCTGTGACGGGTGCCTGCGGTCGGCTCCCGTGGCCAGCGCCCAGGGGGTCGCGACCACTCGGGCGAAACTCCGGGCCGCCCGGGCCGGGAGACCGTCCAGCCCGGCCTCCAGGACGTCGGCCAGGGCCTGCGCCTGCAGCGCGGTCGAGCTCATCCCCTGGCCGTAGACCGGGTTGAACGAGCAGACGGCGTCGCCGATCACGGTGAACCGCTCGGGCCGTTCGGCCAGCTTCTCCCAGTGCAACCACCGGCTGCACGGGTAGTGATAGGTCAGCGGGCCGTCGATGGGTTCGCAACTGGCGGTGATCTCGGCCAGGCCCGGGGTCGGCAGGCCCCGGGCGAAGGCCTGGAATTCGGCCAGCTCGCCCGGTGGCCGCTCACCGAACATCCCGGTCAGCGTCACCGTCCAGGTCTCGTTCTCCTGGCGCAGGGCCACCCCGCCGCGGCAACCTGCGGGATCGGTTCCGATCACCTCGGCGTGCAGGCCGTCGAGGACCCCGGGCCGGTGGCGGAAGCGGCGGGTCCGGTAGGTCCCCCCGACCTCGACGACGGTCTCCTCCACCGTCGGGTAACCGGCCTGCGAAAGCCAGGTCGCGGCCCGCGAACCGCGACCGGTGGCGTCGACCACCAGGTCGGCCAGCACGGCGCCGTCCACCAGGTGGTCGAGCCCGGCGGCGTCCGGGATCGGTTCCGCGTCCACCGGGATCGGTCCCGCAGCCCCCGGATCGGGCTCCGGGCCCGGCCCGCGGTCCGGAGCCCGGGAGACCACCCGGGCCCCGAGAACCCGCCGCCGATCCCCGGACATCACCAGCCCGGCGATGTCGTAGCCGCCGAACAGGACGACGTTCGGCAACCCCAGAACGTGGCGCCGGACCTCGTCCTCGATCAGCGGCCGGGAGGCCAGCAAACCTTCCAGGCTGCTGGCGAACTGCGCCTGCTCGGTACCGCCGACCCAATAGCGGATCCCGTTCACCGCATCCACCCGGATCGCCCCCCGGGCGATGAGATCCGCGGTCAGGCCGGGCAGCAGCCGTTCCAGGGCCCGGCTGCCGCCGACCAGCAGGCCATGGCTGTGCCGCCCCTGCGGGACCCCACGCCGGGCCCCAGCGGGACGGGCGGACAGTTGGTCCCGCTCGACGATCACCACCTGATCGAAGTGCCGGGCCATCACCCTGGCACTGAGCAGGCCGGCCAGGCTGCCCCCGAGCACGAGGCCCCGTCGTCCCCGGACAGGACCGGCCCCGGGAACGCCGGGCCGGGTAGCGGCCCGGCGTCGGCCGAGGACAGAGACGGTGCTGGCGTTCATCACAAGGCTCCAAGCCAGGGGGAGCGGCTCCGCCGCCGGTCTGAATCAGGAGCGCGGGAGGGCACAAATGAATACGCCGGAGGAGACTGAATCTTCCGTCGGTGCAGTTCTTGTTGCGCTCCGGCACTCGCGGTGGCGGCCGGCCGCCGCGAGTGCCGGAGCTATCGGGTTTGGTTACTTCCAGCCGGTCAGCCCGGCACCGTAGGCATAGAGCGGGTTCCCGTAGGTGGTCGGCACCGTCTGCCCGGCGTCGATCTTCGCCCGGATATCGGCGCGCTCGGCGTCGGTGGCTCCGAGGTCGTAGGGAAGGTCCCAGCTCTCGTTGGCGTCGGCGAGCACGTCGGTGCCACCGGGCTTGAGGATCTGGTCCAGGCTGCGGGGCATCTGCCAGGGCAGCTTGCCCTGCGGGGTGTAGTCGCCGAAGAGCAGACTGGCCGTGGCCGGGCCGACCTCCTCCCCACCGCGATAGGTGATCACGATGGCATCGGCGATGTCGTTCCAGTCGCTGATCACCGTCGGGCGGGGCAGCGTCATCACCACCACCACCGGGATTCCCTGGTTGTGGAAGTTCTGGATCAGAGCGAGCTGATCGGCCGGCAGGTAGGGCTGTTCCTTGACCCAGGCGGTCGCGTGGGTGTACGACGGCTCGCCGACGGCCACGATGGCGAGTTTGGGCGAGGGGCCGGTGTCCTGGTAGACGTTCACCCCGGCGGTGGCCGCCCGGGCCTTGATCGCGTCCAGTACGTCCAGGGAGCCGTAGTCGGGGTGGAAGTAGCTGCTCCAGATGCAGCAGGACGCGCCGTCGGTGGCCCGGGGCCCGGCGACGATGATGTTGTCGCCCGAGTTGAGCTTGATCGGCAGGACGCCGTTGCTGTTCTTCAGCAGGGTGATGGATTCGCGCTCGGCCTGGTTGGCCAGTGCGGTGTAGGAGGGCTGGTGGAACCGGTAGGGGCCGTTCACCGGATCGCCGTAGGGGTGCTCGAACAGCCCCATCTTGAACTTCAGGGTCAGGTCGCGCCGGACCGCGTCGTTGATCCGGTCGATCGGCACCTGGGACTCGAAGTCGGCCATCGAGAATCCGGTCGCCCCCGGGTCGGCGCCGCCCATGATGTCCGAGCCGGCCTTGGCCGCATTGATCCAGGAGCCGGACGGTAGCCAGTCGGTGGTGATGAGACCGGTGTAGCCCATGTTCTGCCGCAGATAGGTGAGGATCTTCGCGCTGTCACCGGCACCCGGGCCGCCCGGGTCGAGGTAGGAGCTTCCGGCGTAGCCCGGCATGATGTTGACGGCGCCGGCCTCCATCGCGGCCCGGAACGGGATCATGTGGTACTTGATCGTCGTCGCGTCGTAGACGATGCCCGCTTCTCCGCCGGCCCCCTCACCCGGCCAGTGCTTGACGGTCGCGAGGACGGACTGCGGGTTCAGCTCCGGACCACCCTGCAGACCGGCCACCAGGGCCTTGAGCTGGGCCGCGGCGACGTCGGCGTTCTCACCGCCGCCTTCCTGAATCCGCGGGTAGAGCACCTTGGTACCGACCTCGGCCAGTGGCGAGAGGGTGCCCCGGGCGCCGACCTCCAGTTCTTCCTTCCGCTGCATGTCGCCGAGCTGGTAGTCGAGGGCATAGTCCTTGCCCGCGGCCAGCGTGCTCTGCAGCGGGTACGTGGTCTGATACCCGGCGGTGGTGTCACCGGCCGAGATCGGCGGAATCCCGAGCCGGCTTCCGGCCGAACTGAGCAGAACCTGGTTCAGGTCGGCGGGCTGGGCCGGCCCGAAATGCCAGCCCGACGTCGGATAGGTCTGAGCCAGATAAAACATCTGGTAGGCCTTCTCCTCCGTGGTCATCCGGCCGAGCAGGTCGTTGACCCGGGTGTCGACCGGCTGCCGCCAGTCCTCGTAGGGCTCGATGGTGCCGTCCTTGTTGAGGTCCCGGGAGCCGTTGATGATGTTGATGCCGTCGTCGACGGTCTCGAGGTCCGGCAGGTAGACGCTGAAGGTGCGGATGGCTGACGTCGTGGTCGCCCCCGAGCCGCTGACCGAAACGATGAACCACTTGTAGGTCCAGCGGTCGGTGATGTCCCAGCTCGGCGTGTAGCTGTTGGTCGTCGGCTCGGCGACCTTGGTGTAAAGATCGAGCAGGTTGCCCGCGGCGGTGAAGTCGTAGTCGGTGCGGCTGATGTTGATCCACACCTCGTAATGGGCGGCACCCGCGACGGCGTCCCAGGACAGTGGCGGCCGGCGAGTGGTTGTGACCATTGCGTTGTCGGCCGGCGCCGAGAGCGCGAACTGGCCGGTGGTGGCCGGGGCCTTGGTCGGCTTGCTGAGCAGCGGGGGTTTCGCGGCCGAGGTGTCGACCGTGCCGTAGACCTGGAACTCGTAGAGCGAGTATCCGTAGCCCGTCGCCCGGGCCGTGCCGTAGAACCGCACGTACCGGCCCTTGCCGGTCGCGGCCAGTTTCTCGATGCCACCGGCGCCGGTGCTGGTGCTGTAGATCGTGGACCAGGTCTTGGCGTCGTCCGAGACATCGATGTGATAGCCGGTGCCGTAAGCGGTCTCCCAGTTCAGCACCACCCCGCTGATCGTGGCCGAACCACCGAGGTCGACCTGCAGCCACTGCGGGTCGGTGTACAGGCTGGACCAGCGAGTGGTGGTCCGCCCGTCCAGGGCCGCCGCGGGCGCGTTGCCGCCTTCGTACGAGGACGCCGAGACCGGCTTGAAGGCGGAGATGACGGTTCCGGAGAAGTCACCGCCTCCACCTCCGGTGGGCGTGGTGGTCGGGGTGGTGGTGGGGGTGTCGGTGGGTGTTGGGGTGGTGGTGCCGGTGGTGTAGACGGCGAATTCCCAGAGGGAGTAGCCGTAGCCGTTGGCTCGGACGGTGCCGTACATGCGGAGGTAGCGGCCGGTGCCGGTGAGGTTGGTGAGGGTTTGGGTGCCGCCGG
>Ga0265340_10000697_pt1 | contig 18924 bp, 16 predicted proteins | sample 4CB225metaG_FD_202082 | JGI IMG/M metagenome (GOLD analysis project Ga0265340, IMG submission 202082) | Rhizosphere microbial communities from Carex aquatilis grown in University of Washington, Seatle, WA, United States - 4-CB2-25 metaG | ecosystem: Host-associated > Plants > Roots >...
TTTGACCCGCAGGTCATCGACCAGCATCGTGCTGAAATGACCGTAGCTGAGCACGCCCAGTGCCGCCGTCTGGTCGGCGACCGGGACGCCGTTGAGCTCCATCATCGGCGGCTCGATCCGGTCACCGGACCGTGGCCGGGGCTTCCTCGGAGGCCAGCACGGCCGCACCGATGATGCCGGCGTCATTGAGAAGCTGAGCCGGCACGATCGGGGTCCGCAGCTCCAGCAGGGGCAGGAACTTCTGGCTCTTCTTGCTGACGCCGCCGCCGACCACGATCAGATCTGGCCAGAACAGCTTCTCCAGGGTCTGGAAGTAGGTCTGCAGCCGGTGCGCCCACTTCTCCCAGGAGAGAGCCTCGCGCTCCCGGGCGCTGTCCGCGGCCCGGCTCTCGGCGTCATGACCATCGATTTCCAGGTGCCCGAGTTCGGTGTTCGGCACCAATTTGCCGTCCAGCAGCAGCGCGGAACCGATCCCGGTGCCGAGAGTGACGACGATCACCACTCCCTGGACGTCGCGGGCCGCCCCGAACCGGGCCTCGGCCAGGCCGGCCGCATCGGCGTCGTTGACCACATGCACCCGGCGTCCCAGCCGGGCGGTGAACAGGGCATCGATGTCCGTTCCGATCCAGGCACTGTCGACGTTCGCGGCCGTCCGGGCCACCCCGTGCTGGATCACCGCCGGGAAGGTCACCCCGATCGCGCGGTCGCCGGCCCGAGCGCCGAACGAACCGACGATGTTGGCCACCACGTCAGCGATCGAGCCCGGCGTGGACGGTGACGGGGTGGGGATCCGCAGCCGCTCGGCGGCGAAGTGCCCGCCCTTCAGGTCGACCGGGGCCCCTTTTATCCCGGAGCCACCGATGTCGATCCCGAACCCGTGCTGACCGTCATCGACTTCGGCGGCTGGTTCGGCGACTCCGGTACCGCCAGACCCGCCCTTGCCGGGAACTGACCGTGTGGCCATCTCGTCCGACCCCATTTCCTCGGTGTCCGATTGCGTCGGCGCACTGGTCTGCCGGTCGGTCCTGCGACCGAACATTCGACGCAACCGAGTCGTATCGCTCACGGGAGCGTCAAGATCTCTGCGCCGGTGTCCGTGATCAGAATCGTGTGCTCGAACTGAGCGGTACGACGCCGATCCCGGGTTACCACGGTCCAACCGTCGTCCCACATCGTCCATTCGTGAGTGCCGAGGGTGAGCATCGGTTCCACGGTGAAGGTCATGCCCGGCTCGATCACGGTGCCGAAGTTGGGCGCCGCGTCGTAGTGCGGCACCACCAGACCGGAGTGGAAGGCGGTGCCGATGCCGTGCCCGGTGAACTCGCGGATCACGCCGTAGTTGAACCGCTTGGCGTAAGCCTCGATCACCCGGCCGATCACGTTGATCTGCCGGCCCGGCTTCGCCGCCCTGATTCCCCGCATCGTCGCCTCGTGGGTGCGCTCGACCAGCAGCCGCGACTCCTCGTCGACGTCGCCGACGAGATAAGTGGCATCCGTGTCGCCGTGCACGCCGAGACCGTCGATGGTCAGGAAACCGGTGATGTCGATGTTCACGATGTCGCCGTCGTTCAGCACGGTCGAGTCCGGGATGCCGTGACAAACCACCTCGTTGACGCTGGTGCACAGCGATTTCGGGAAGCCCTTGTACCCGAGGGTGGAGGGGTAGGCGTGATGGTCCAGGAGGAACTCGTGCCCGATCCGGTCCAGCTCGTCGGTGCGCACCCCGGGAACAATGTGCGCGGACACCTCGACCAGCGCCTGCGCGGCGATCCGGCCGGCTACCCGCATCCGCTCGATCGTCTCGGCATCCTTCACCTCCGGCCCGGTATAGCGGGCCGGAGCCGGCCGGTCGACGTACTCGGGCCGGGGGATCGAGGCAGGGACGGCGCGGCGCGGGCTGATCACGCCCGGCACCAGCGTTCCCTGCGGAGCGGTCGACCCCCCGGCAGTGGTTCCCGACAAGGTGCTCATGACGCCCGAGTCTAGGCCGTGTCGTTCGGCCCGGCAGATGGGCCGGACCCGGACTACCCTCAGGTCATGAGCGAGTCCACCCAGTTCTTTTTCAACGTCACCACCGGGCAGGTCGAGGAGTTGGCGAACAAGAACCAGTCCAAGGACCTGCTCGGCCCCTACCCGACCCGGGAGGCGGCGGCCGCGGCCCTGCAAACCGCCCGGCAACGCACCGAGAAGTGGGACGAGGACGACCGCCGCTGGCGCGAGGGCGACTGACCCGGGACGGCGCGACTCCGGGCGGCGTGATCAGCCGAAGTCGTGATCAGCGCTTGAGCTTGGGCAGCACTTCGCGGCCGAAGACCTCGATCCACTCGGCCTGGTTGCGGCCGACGTTGTGCAGGTAGACCCGGTCGAAGCCGAGGTCGACGAACTTCTGGATGTACTGCCGGTGCTCGTCCGGGTCGGCGCTGATCACCATCCGGCCGTCGAAGTCCTCCGGCCGGACCAGCTTGGCCATCTGCGCGAAGTCGAACGGTGAGCGGATGTCGGCCTTGGCGAACTTCATCCCCCCGTTCGGCCACTGGGTCATGGCGTTGACCATGGCCTCCTCGTCGGTGGGGGCCCAGGACAGATGCAGTTGCAGGATCCGGGGCATGGTGTCAGGGTCCTTGCCGGCTTCCCGGGCGCCCTCGGCGAACTTGTCGAACAGGCCGCCGATCTTCTCCAGCGGGGCGCCGACCGTGATGATGCCGTCGGCGAACTTGCCGGTCTTCTTGGCGTTGATCGGGCCGGCCGTGGCCACCAGGATCGGCGGGGCCTGCTCCGGCATGGTCCACAACCGGGTGGATTCCATTTTGAAGTACTTGCCGTCGTGCTTGACGTCCTTGCCGGCCAGCGAGGCCGTGAACAGCTTGTTGATCAGCTCGATCGCTTCCCACATCCGCAGCGAGCGCTCGCCCGCCTCGGGCCAGTAGCCGGGCACGATGTGCTCGTTCAGAGCCTCGCCCGCGCCCAGCCCGAGCCACGACCGGCCCGGGTACATGGCCTCCGTGGTGGCCGCGGCCTGAGCCACGATCGCCGGGTGGAACCGGAACGACGGGCAGGTGACGCCCGGCCCGAGATCGCCCCGGGTGCGCTCGCCGACGGCAGCCAGCACGCTCCAGACGAACGACGCGTTGCCCTGCTGCGGTACCCAGGGCTGGAAGTGATCGGCCGCCATGCAGCCGCTGAACCCGTGTTCCTCGGCCAGCGCGGTGTAGCCGACGACCTCCTGAGGTTGGAACTGCTCCAGCATCGCCGCGTACCCGACTGTCAGTTCACTCATCGGATCTCCTTCGAGGAGGCCCGGGTCTTCGGGCCCGGGAGGAATCGGACCCCTGTGGAGCAGGACAGGGGCAGTCGATCCGGGGGACGGATCGGGGTCGTGGTGGGTACATATGTTCGAGTCTGGTCCTGAAAACCTGCTACCGTGGTCCTGGGCGCGCGATAGCCAAGCCGCCACTGTGACCTACTGGCACGACCTGTACGAGACGGCCGCCGGGCGGGCGGTTGCAGCGCGTGGACCGGATGCAAGCCCAGGGGTGACCCTGGCTGGCTGGGATGATGCGCGAACCTCAACTGGATTCCTTCGTGAGTCAGTTGGAATCCCGGCCGTTTACGGCCGGGAGGACGTCAAGTTCTAACGCTACGCGTTCGCTCGGAGCGGCGAAATTTGGCGGGGACGGTCCGGTGCCGGCGGGCCCGCAGCAGGCAGGCCCGCAGCAGGCAGGTCCGGAGGCCGGAAAACGGGGAAAGGGGGCAAGTTGGGCTGGTGCGGCCCGGGGGTCGGGCGGCAGGCTGTGGCGATGGATGCCGACGTGAAACTCACCTTCGGGGCCGGGCTCTCCGGAGCGACCGGGCTGGTGGACGTGCGGTCGGCCGCGGTCGCCGCCGAGGCCGCCGGCTTCGACGTCCTGACCGCCCCCGACCATCTGGGCTACCCGGCACCGTTCTCGTCGCTGGCGGTCGCGGCCGCGGTTACCGAGCGGATCCGGCTGCGCACGTATGTGCTGGATGCTTACTTCTGGAACCCGGCATTGCTGGCCCGGGAGGTGGCCACCCTGGACGCGCTCAGCGGCGGCCGGTTCGAGCTGGGGCTGGGTGCCGGGCACATGAAGCACGAGCACGATGACGCCGGGCTGCCCTTCCCGCCGGTCGCCGAGCGGGTGGCCGAGCTGGAACGGGTGCTGGTCGACGTCCGCCGCCGACTGGCCGATCCGGACCATCGGCCGGCCCCGGTGCAGGCGCGGGTGCCGGTGTCGATCGGCGCCTGGGGAGCGGCCTCGATGGACGTCGCGGTCCGGCAGGCCGAGGTGATCTCGCTGAGCGGCGCGCTTCAGGTCAAGGGGGCGCGGGCCGGAGTGCTCCGGCTCAGTGACGGGCCGGACGTCGAGCAGCGGCTGGAGGACCTGCGGGCCTCGATCGCCCGCGACCGGCCGGCCGAGCTTCCGCCTCCGGTGTTGGACTGCCTGCTCCAGCGGGTGGTGGTCGATGCCGACCCGGCCGAAGCGGCGGCGGCGATGGCGGCCGAGGCCGGCGGTCGGGTCAGCGCCGAGGAACTGCTGCGGACGCCGTTCGTGCTGTTCGCGGCCAGCCCGCAGGAGGCTGCGGCCGAGTTGCGGCACCGGCGGGAACGCTGGGGCCTGACGAGCTGGATCACCCATGCGCCGTTCGTCCCGGCTCTCGGGCGGGTGATCGCCGCCCTGGCGTGATCACCACTTGCGCCCACGAATGTGCCCGCGCCGTGCCACATTCGCGGGCCCAGCCGGTGATCACGCGAAGGAGCGGCGGGTCCTGCGGTCCGGGCCGCGCCCGGCGGGAACTCGCCAGCGGGCCTGATCGCCGAGCGTGCCCTCGGAGATGCTGTCGCCGTGACACTTTCGTGAGCCTAATCGGGGATCATGGGCCGGGCGGATTTCATTCATGGGTGGGGTGGATCCATTGATGGGTGGGGCGGATCCATCGGGATTGACGATGGATCCGGAAGCCGGGACCGTGGTCCTGTGATCGAGAAGTCCTCCCCGGCCTGGGCCGCCGCACAGCAGTTCGCCGGCTTGTTTCCCACGATTTACCTACGTTTTCACCGTCGGGATGTGAAGCACTCCGAGCTCAGCGGGGCGTCCCGGGCGGTGCTGACCCATCTGGCCATGAGCGGGCCGCTCACCGTCGGGGAGGCGGCCGGGCATCTTCAGCGGGCTCAGTCGGTGGTCAGCGAGATCATCACCCAGTTGTCGGGCAAGGGTCTGCTGGAGCGGTGGCGCGATCCGCGGGATCGTCGCCGGACCCTGGTCTGGCTGACGCCGCTCGGGCTGGAGTTTCTCGACCGGGACCGTGATGTGCTGTCCGTCGACCTGCTGGCCGGTGCCTTCGCTCGGATGAGCGAGGCCGAGCGGGAGGCCCTGTCGGTCGGCGTCCGGGCTCTGCTGCGGGCGGCCGCCGAACCGGCCGACGTCGTGACCCCCACCCATCCTCTCACCCACTCCGCCGGAAAACCGCGGGCAAACCCAGGGAAACCACGAGAAAAGGATTGACGATGAGTAAGAGTACGAGCACCTGTGAAAGTTGTGGCATGCCGATCGAGTCCGGGCCGTACTGCGTGCACTGCACCGGCATCGACGGCCGGCTGCAGTCGTTCGAGGAGCGTTTCGAGCGGATGCTGAGCTGGCAGGCCCGGCAGCAGCCGGGCACACCCCGGGAGGAGCTGGAGCGCGAGACGCTCGCGTACATGTCGACGATGCCGGCCTGGCGCGAGCACCCACGGGTCCAGTCCCGCTGAGCGAGCCAGTCCTGAGCGAGCCAGTCCGAAGCGGGCAACTGGGCCTGACCGCCAACGCAATCTCTTCGGTGATCAGGCCCAGTTGCCCGCTCGGTTCTGCTCGTTCAACCCGGGTTACTCGTCGAACGAGTGCTCCGGAGCCGGGAAGGTCCCGCCGCGGACGTCCTCGGCGTAATCGCGAGCGGCCCGCAGCAGGGTTCCGTGCAGATCGGCGTACCTTTTGACGAACCGCGGCGACTTGCCACCGTTCAGCCCGGCCATGTCGGTCCAGACCAGCACCTGGGCGTCGCAGTCCGGGCCGGCCCCGATCCCGATCGTGGGGATGTCCAGGGCCTTGGTCACCTGGGCCGCCACCGGCGCCGGCACCATCTCCAGCACCACAGCGAACGCACCGGCTGCTTGCAGAGCGAGGGCGTCCTCGATCATCCGCTCGGCGGCCTCGCCGCGACCCTGTACCCGGTAGCCCCCGAGCGCGTGCTCGCTCTGCGGGGTGAAGCCGAGGTGGCCCATCACCGGGATGCCCGCATTGGTGATCAGGTCGACGGCCGGAGCCCGGAGCCGTCCACCCTCGAACTTCACCGCGTGGGCCAGGCCCTCCTTCATCATCCGCACCGAGGTGGCCAGGGCCTGCTCGCGGGAGGCCTGATACGACCCGAACGGCAGGTCGGCCACCACCAGGCTGTGCGCCGCGGCCGTGGCCACGGCCCGGACCAGCGGAATCATCTCCTCGACGGTGACCGGCAAGGTGGTGGCATGGCCGAAGACGTTGTTCGCGGCCGAGTCACCGACCAGCAGCACCGGGATTCCGGCCTCGTCGAAGATCTGCGCGGAGAGCTGGTCGTAGGCGGTGAGCATCGCCCATTTCTCGCCCCGCTCCTTCAGTTGGCTCAGGTGATGAATACGTACCTTGCGCCGACCGGGCGACGGGTTCGTCGTTGCCGCCGGTCCGGTTCCGGATCCGGTTCCATAGGGCGCCGGTTCTTCATGCTGCTCGTTCATCTCGGCCTCCTGCCAGGATCACTCCGCACCGTTGCGATAGCCAATCCATGCTCCAGTACCCGCGGACCCCGGATTACCGTTCCGGGCGTGCTTGGCATCACACCGACTGATATCGACATCGACTGATATCGACTCGAGGCTGAGGGACCGGTCACGATTCGTGCTCGCGCCAGCGACTGGTGATCGGCAGCCGGCGGTCCCGGCCGAAGGCCACCGGTGAGATCTTCGGCCCCGGCGCGGACTGCCGGCGCTTCCACTCGGCCCGGTCAACCATGGTCACCACGCCGTCGACGACGGCCGGCTCGAACCCGGCGGCGATCAGTTCCGACCGGCCTTTGGCCCCCTCGACGTAGGCCTGCAACAGCGTGTCCAGGGTGTCGTACGGCGGCAGGGTGTCCTGGTCGACCTGACCGGGCCGCAGTTCGGCCGAGGGGGCCTTGCTGATCGAGTTCTCCGGGATCGGCGCCGGCTCGCCGGCCGCGTCGGCCTGCTGGTTGCGCCAGCGGGCCAGGGCCCAGACCAGGGTCTTGGGTACGTCCTTGATCGGGTTGAAACCGCCGACCGAATCGCCATAAATGGTCGAGTAGCCGACTGCCAGTTCCGACTTGTTGCCGGTGGTCAGGGTGAGGTGGCCCTCCTGGTTCGACAGCCCCATCAGGATCACGCCGCGGACCCGGGCCTGGAGGTTCTCCTCGGCGACGCCGGTCAGTCCGAGCCCGTCGAGGAAGGCCTGGACCATGGGGGCGATCGGCACCACCCGGTAGTCGAGGCCGATCCGCTTGGCCAGGTCTGCGGCGTCGTCCTTGGAATGCCCGGACGAGTAGCCGCTCGGCATCGAGACGCCGCACACATTCGCCGCCCCGACCGCATCGGCGCTGATCGCCGCGACCAGGGCGGAGTCGATTCCCCCGGACAGGCCGAGCACGACCGAGCGGAACCCGTTCTTGCGCACGTAGTCTCGCAGCGCCACCACCAGCGCCCGGTACACCTCGGCCACACCGTCCAGAGGCGGCGCGATCCGGCCCGGCTGGGCGGCGTACTCAGGAACGGGCTGGTCGGCCAGGACGACGTGCGTCACCGCCGGGATGCTCGCCTCGGCATTGGGCCGGGGCGCGGTCACGATCGTGGTGCTCGGTGCGGTGACCGTGGCCGGGGCCAGGTCGAGGTCGGTGACCAGCAGGGCGTCGTCGAACTGAGGGGCCCGGGCGATCACCTCGCCGTCCACCCCGACGATCAGCGAGTCGCCGTCGAAGACCAGGTCGTCCTGGCCCCCGACCATGTTCACGTAGGCCACCGGGCAACCGGCCTGAGCGGCTCGCCGGGCGACCAGGGCGCGGCGTCCGTCGTCCTTGTCCCGCTCGTACGGGGAACCGTTGATCACCAGCAGCAGACCGGCCCCGGCCTCGCGGGCGGCGGCCACCGGGCCGCCCTCCTGCCAGATGTCCTCGCAGATGGCCAACTGGACGTCGATGCCCCGGACCCGGACCAGGGTCAGGTCGCGGCCGGGCACGAAGAACCGGAACTCGTCGAAGACGCCGTAGTTCGGCAGGTGATGCTTGGCGTACCGGGCGACCACCTCACCCCGGTACAGCACCGCCGCGCAGTTCTGCGGGGCCCCCTTCGGGACGCCGGGGGCGTCGCGATCCTCCGGCCGGTGCTCGCCGAGGGCCTGCGGCCCAGTGTGCGTGGCCGCCGGGGCGGCGGGCCCGGGGGTGGTCCCGACCGGGGGCTCGGCGCGATCCAGGTAGCCGACGACCACCGGGAGCTCGCCCAGCCCGTCGGCGGCCAGGTCGAGGGCCAATTGACGGACGGCGGCCCGGGATGCCTCGACGAACGACGACCGCAACGTCAGATCTTCTACCGGGTAGCCGGTCAGCACCATCTCCGGAAAGGCCACCAGGTGCGCGCCTGCCTGCCCGGCCCGCGCGCTCCAGTCCCGGATCAGGGCGGCGTTCCCGGCCAGGTCGCCTACGGTCGGGTTGACCTGGGCCAGCGCAAGGCGCAACTGTGACATGCCCTCAGCCTAGGCGGGTGGATCGTGGGCGGCACGAGGGCATCGCTCAGTGTCTGGCCGTGCGGCCGGGCCCGCCGGGTTCAGCGCCCGAATCCGGGCCACCGCACTATGCAACCACAGTCCGGCATCGAGTTAACCAAGAGAGACCCAATAGACTCCGGGGCTGTGATCAGAGGTGGGGTACCTGAACGGATTCCCATTCGCCGGAGCGGATCAGGATGCCGCGGCCGGGGCCGGTGTGGGTGTAGGCGGTGCGCGGTAGGCGGAGGGTGAAGAGGTCGCCGTCGTTGGGAGCGGCGGGAGCGAGCAGGAGCCCGGAGCGGGAGCGTTTGAGGGTGGTGACCGGGCCGCGGTACATGGTGGTGAGTTCGTCCAGGGCGCCGGCGGCGGCAACGAGGCCGCCACTGTCGCGTAGCGCCGTGGTGTGTTCGGTGATCAGGTCGGGCAGCCAGCCGTCGGGGCCGAGAAGGTCGAGGTCGTCGATGACGAGCAGGGAAGGTGCGCTATCTGAGCGCAGGTCGGTGAGTGTTGTGGTGAGGTGGGTTCGGTCGGCCTCGGCGGTGTCTGGGGTCCAGGAGCCCAGCAGGCGGGGGTGAGGTTGCAGGTCGCGCAGGGGGCTGATGCGGGTGGTCAGGACGGCGACCGACCAGCCGCGGGTCAGGGCCGACTCGGTCAGTACTTGTAGGGCGGTGCTGCGGCCGCTGCGGCGAGGCCCGGCGATGAGCAGGCCGGGGCCGTCGTGCGGGGCGTCGAAGCCGTGCAGGGTCAGGGTGTCTCCGCCGACGGCGATCGGTAGCACGGAGGCGCTCGGTGAGCCGGAGGGGCTGGGGAGGGCCAGAGCTTCGGTGAGGGAGATCCTCGCGGGTAGCTGGTCGACCCGGAAGGGGTGCCGGCCGGGTGGGAGGTTCTGGAAGCGGGCGCTGGCCTGCCGGCCGAGTTCTTGCAGGGCTGCGACTTCTGCGGTGCCGCTGGGCTGGCGGGTGAGGAGCGCGATCTGGGTTTCGGCTAGGGTTGCGGTGCGGAATCCGCGGCCGGGGGGCATCCGTTTTGGTACCTGTTTGGTCGGTAAGCCGATGGTGGTGAAGTCACTGGGGTCGCTCAGGCGGAGCACGAGTTTGTCGTCGATCAGGCTGGATAGGCGTCCGGTCAGGCCGGTGCGGTCGATGCTCAGCGCGAGGCATACGCCGCTGGCCGGGCCTTCCTGGAGGATCTGCAGCCATTGGTCGACCAGGCGCCCGGAGTCGAAGGATTCGAAGGTGGAGACGAATATTTCCCAGCGGTCCAGGAGGATCAGGAGGTAGGGCAACCGGTGCGCTTCGGGGGCGGCGGCGCGTTGTTCGCTGAGGTCGGCGAAGCCGTGGTGGGCCAGGTGCTGCTGGCGTTGGCTGATCTGGGTCAGCAGGCGGGCGGTGAGCCGGGATAGGCGGTCGGGTTGGTCTCGGGTGATGACCGCGCCGGTGTGGGGTAGGGACATGATCGGTAGCAGGGCGTTGCTGCCGCAGTCGAGGCCGTAGAGGTGCACGTCGGTGGGGCTGTGAGTGCGGGCTACGGCGGCGGCGATCGTTCGTAGTGTGCTGGAGCGGCCCGAGCGGGGGGCACCGATGATGGCCAGGTGCCCGGTGCGGGCGAAATCGTAGCTGGCCGGGGCTTGGTGTTGGGCGGCCGGCAGGTCGAGGAGCCCGATGGTCAGCGGGGGCAGTTGGCCGGGTGGGGGCGCGGGGGAACTGTCCGGGCGGCCTGGAGGGGCCGATAGGTGGCTGCTGGTAGGGACGCTGATGACGTCGTCCAGGCACAGTCGGTCGGGCAGCGGCTCCAGCCAGGGGCTTGGCGGTGAGTCGATGCCCCTGGCGGCTGCGGTGATGGCCTGGACCAGGCGGGTCAGGTCGGTGAGGGAGCTGATGTCCTCGTCCGGGATCGTTTCGCCGGTCGGGGTGAGGCCGAGATCGGCCCAGGGCAGCGTCCGGGCCCGGATCGGCACCTGGGTTTGCGTGCCGGCTGGGCGTCCGCCCACTCGTGCGGCGTGGAACGCGGTCAGCAACGAGTGGCCCAGCCGCGCGTAGGCCCGGCCGGGAAGCGATTTCGCGATCGTCGCCGCCGCCGAGGATTCGATCACGTCCTGGCTGTCCTGGGGGTCGGTGACCCGTAAGGCGATCCGCAGGGTGGTATTCGATTTGATCTCGGGGCTGAGGACGCCGGCCGGGCGCTGGGTGGCCAGGATCAGGTGGACGCCGAGGGAACGGCCCCGGCGGGCGATGTCGACCAGGCCGCTGATGAAGTCGGGTAGTTCCGCGACCAGGGTGGCGAACTCGTCGATCACCAGGACCAGGCGGGGCATCGGCCCGATTCCCGGATTCCCGGATTGGGTTCGGGTCAGGGTGTAGTCCTCGATGTCCTTGGCCCCGGCGGCTGCGAGCCGGCGTTCACGCCGGTGCAGTTCCGCGCCGAGGCTTTCCAGGGCCCGCACGGTGAGGTGGGCATCGAGGTCGGTGACCATGCCGACGGTGTGGGGCAGGTACCGGCAGTCCTTGAACGCCGCGCCACCCTTGTAGTCCACCAAGACGAACGTCATCTCGTCCGGTCGGTTGCCGACCGCCAGGGAGGCGATCAAGGTTTGCAGGAGCTCGGACTTCCCGGAGCCGGTGGTGCCGGCGACCAGTGCGTGCGGGCCGTCGCGGTTGAGGTCGACGCTGAACAGTCCGTCGCGGTCTTCCCCGAGCACGGCCACGGTGCTGCGGGGCTGCTGGGCCCAGCCGGCAGCGATGGCGGCTGCCTGCGGTGGGTCCAGGCTCAGGATGTCGAGTAACCGGCTGGAGGCCGGCAGTGAACTGCCGGAGCTGGTGGCGACCAGTCGATCGCGCATCGTGGCCAGGGAACGGGCCAGGCTCTGGGCGACGTCGCCGGTGAGGGTTTCGGCTCGGGCCTGGTCGGGCTGGTCACTGGGGTGGCGCCGCAGGCTCAGGCCGGCTGCGGTGAACTGAGCCAGGCCGCGGCATTCGATCATGTCTCGTTCGTCGACGCAGATGGTGTAGACCCCGACCTCGGGCCCTTCCTGCAGCAACTGGCGCATACCAGGCAGCGTGCGCAGCACCAGCGCTGCCTGCAGGACGACGACGACCTCGCAGTCGAACCGGGCCGCACCGTGTTCGGCCAGGCTCTCCTGGCGGGCGGCGATGAGGTCCTGCAGTTCGGTGATCCGCTCGGCCCGGGTGGGCGCGGTGTTACCGACCCACGCCGGTGCGTCGGCGTTCCCGGCGGTGTCCAGATGCGGCAGCCAGCGCGCCCAGGTCAGGGTGCGGGTGTGGTCCGGGGTGAGGATGACCAGCCTCAGGTCGGAGGGGCTACGCAGGGTGGCGAGCTGGATCAGCAGCCAATTGGTCAGCTCGCTGGTGTGCGCGGGTGGGCCAACCACTCCCAGGACGCCGACCGCGCGCAGGTCGAGGGTGGCCGGGACGGCCTGCAGCACCGGTGGTTCCAGCTCCGGCCAGGGCAGGCCCTGAAGCTGGAAGGCGGGAGTCTGATCGGTGGTGCCGATCCGGAGCACGAGCGCGTCCGGGGAGTCGATGGTGCGTGGCCACAGCCCCCGCACAGTGCCGGCGGCGATCAGGGCCAGGACCGCTGGTTCCGGTGCGCGTTGGTGACGGATGGCCGCCTCGGTGCGCAGCGCCCGGTTGATCTCGGCCACGGTGCCGGTCTTGGCCACCTGCCAGTCCCGCGTCGCCGCCCGGCGGTGGCGGCGCTCCAGCAGGTAGGTGATCAGCGCGGTCAGGGGGGAGAACACGGCGAAGACCAGCAGATACCACTGGTGCAGGACCAGGGCTAAGGCGATGCCGAGGACGATCGGTGCGGCCGCCGCGGTCAGCAGGGATTTCACCCCGCTAGAGACCGACGGCGGTGAAGGCAACCGGATCGTGACGGTGGGGATGGACGGTGCGCCGGCGAACGCCCGGTCGAACTCGATGCGCCCGTCCCGGCTGCGGGTCTCGCGTCGGTCCTGGGGTGACAGGAGCAGGAACTGGATGACATCATCCCCGACGTGCAGGTCGACCCCAGCCGGCCATACCTGGCGGTCCGAGATCGCGGTCCCGGCGATGAGCGTGCCGTTGGCGGAATTCTGATCGGTGACGACGATCTCCTGCTCGGCGACGCTCAAGACGCACTGCTGGCGGGAGATCAGCGGGTCGCTCAGCTCGAGGTCGGCCTCACGGGTACGCCCCACCGTATAACTGCCGGTGCTCAGGGGGAGCGAGCGGCCGGCGTCCGGACCGGCCGTGACCCGCAGCAACCCGATAGTTCCGGCCAGCCGGGGCCGGGTAGGAGATCCGGGTTGCCCGAGGGTGAGGTGGGCGCCGACGATCAGCGGGCTCTGGGCGATCGTGGTGCCCGGATCGAGAGGCTCATCCCCGCAGAAGCAGATCCGGGCCTGAACCGGGAAGGGCAGCACCGCCAGCAGGTCAGCGACGGTGTCGGTCGGTTCGAGGACCGCTTCGACGTCGAGTTCCCGTTCCAGGTCCGGGTCGGTCACCGTGAAACGCAGGATCACCGCCCGGCTCCGATCACCGGTCGCAGTGCTACCCCAGTCATCGGAGGATCTTCCGGAGCGCGACATCATCGACGTACCAGTTCGAGGGTTTCTTGGCCGATCCCGGGCCGAGGGAGAATCCGACGGCCCCGGCCGTTATCGCTCCCGCGTCGCGGATGTGCAGGGTCCACTGGCTGGGCTCAGGCTGCGAGGTGGGCCAGATGCTGGCGTAGAGATCGTGGCCCCGGGCCGCGAAATGCGCCCGGTAGGTGGCTCCGGCGACGAACTGGTAGGTCGCAGCGGTGGCACCGTCGTCCACCGAGGGCAGATTGATCGAGTCCTTGTATCCGGTAACCCGGCCGATGTTGTACTCCCCGGCCCCGACCCGCAGGTAGTCGCCGTCCTTGGTGTCGAGGGACTGGTTGGCTCGGACGAAAACCTCCGGGTGGCAGGCCGTGCTGTCGAACCGGAAGGTGAACCGGACGTCGACGTCGGTGATCTTCGCGATCGAGGCCCGGCGGGCGATCCGGGCGGCGCCGACCGCCCCGAGGTCGGACGTCGTCAGCCGGCCCATGCCACTGCTCAGGCTCGCACCGCCACCCTGGCCCGAGTTCGGGTCACGCCCCAGTGCCCACCGCGACCCCCAACTGCCACCGCTGGAGCCGGTAAAACTGTCACTCATCAACAAGGCCCCCGCGACCGGATGCCTCAACGGCACGGGTTTCTTGGTGGCGGCGGGCCTGGTCTTGGTGGCGGTGGGCGTGGCCTTCGGTTTGGGGGTGTGAGTGGCTGAGGGAGTGGATGTCGGGGTTGCCCTTCCGGTGCCGGCGGGCGTGGCCTGGCCGGTGCTGAGGGGATGGGCGGCGATCGGGGCGAAGGGGCCCATCCCCCCGTGCCACAGCACCCCGAGGCTGCCCGCGAGGAGGATCACCACGGTCACCGCCGCCGCGATCGGCAACCGTCGGCGAGCCCAGGCGGGCCGGCTCGCGCTCGTCGCGGGCGCGCGCAGCATCGTCTGCGAGGATTCGGGCTCCGCGGTGTCACCACCAGTCCGTGCGGCCGGCCGGTTCCAGGCCGCGGCCTTCGAGGCCAAGGGGAGCGGGCCGGGCGCTGGATGCCCCGGGCCCAGAAGGTCGGTGGCGCGGGCCAGCACCTGAGCGGCCGTGGGCCGGGCCGGCGGATCCTTCAGCAGGCAGGCCCCGATCAGATCCCGCAGATCCGGATCGCTGACCGGACCCAGGTCGACGTCCTGATGCACGACCCGGTACATCACCGCCGGCAACGCCCCGGTGCCGAACGGTGACTCACCGACGAGCGCCCAGTACAGCAGAGCACCCAGAGAGAACACGTCGGTGGCCGCAGTGACGTCCTGGCCTTGGGCCTGTTCGGGCGACATGAATCCGCCCGACCCGGTAAGAGTTCCGGCGGCGGTGAGCACCGTGCTCTCGGCCGCCCGAGCCACCCCGAAATCGATCACCCGCGGACCGTCGGGGGAGAGCATCACATTCGAGGGCTTGAGATCCCGGTGCACGATCCGGGCACCATGGATCTCGGTCAGCGCCTCCGCGACTCCCGCGGCGATCTCGCTGACCTGGGCGACCGTCAGCGGCCCACCCTCGGTAACCCGTTGTTGCAGGGACTGACCCTGAATGTAGGCAGTGGCCATCCACGGCTGGGCGGCGTCCGGGTCAGCCTTGAGCACCGACGCGGTAAAGAAGGCATGGACCCGCCCGGCCGCGGCCACCTCGTGCCGGAACCGCTCCCGGAACAGCGGATCCCGGGCCAGGGCCTCGCTGATCACCTTGACCGCGACCTTCCGCCCCGAAGCTGAGCGCCCCAGATAGACCCGCCCCATGCCCCCACCACCCAAGCGCCCCAGCAGTTCGTACTCACCGACCCGAAGCGGGTCATGCTCCTCAAGCGGCTGCATACCGGTCACCAACCCCCTTTACCGGGCCCGAACACGACCCACCCGCCGGATCCACGCTGAAACGGGGAAAATGATTTAGATCCGGTCGCCTTCGCCGGTCGCGGCGGCAATGTTGTTGTGATTGGCCCGAACATCGTCGGCGGCACTGTGCAGAGCCGTCTGCAGGTTGTCCAGACTGCGGCGATACTCCTGCCACTGCGAGTGAAAGTCGGCCGCGAACTTCCCGGTCCACACCGTGGAAGCCAGCCCACTGTCCACCGCGGACTTGATCGCGGCGGCTTCCTGAGCCTTCTGCACGAAGGTGCGATGAAGCTGCTGAAGAGTCTGAAGCTCGGCACCAACAGTGGCCATGATCTACTCCTGACGAGAAGGGAACGGTTGACTTGCCTGTCCTTCGTGACCCAGGCCACGAAGAAGTTTGAAGGATCACCGGGGGCCGCCGGCTGGTGCCGGATCGCGGCAGACCAGCCGGTGAGCCAGGTGGTTGCGGTAGAAAGAGCGCGAGCACAGACCCCACCGGCTGGCCTGCCGGGCGATCCAGTCCCCGTCGGTACGTCGACCGAACAAGCTGTAGTGCCACGCGTACAGGGTGGCGTTGCGGGCATTCCAGTCATGTACCAGCCGACTCGCGATGACCGGTGTCCTCCGGTCGGGACCGGCGAAGACCGTTTCGGTGCCCGTCTGTTCGCTGCGTTCCCGGTAGGTCAATGGTTCCCGAAAGGCCAGCGACAGCAGCTCTTCCAGAAGGACGTCCTTGCGGACCAGCTCGAACCGGACGCCACCTTCGGGCACCTGGCCGCCGGCCGGTCCAGGCCGGCAGGACACGTACCGGCGCAGAATGAACACATCACCGGCCCCCATATCCGGGGCCTGCAATAACAGCACCGTCGCCATCTCCAGGAACTCCTGCCCGGGGTAGCCGGAGAAGACATGCGCGGTGATCCGCTGCGGGCCCTGGGACAGGGCGAGCACGTCCGCAAGCACGCCGCTTACCCTCGGGCCGTGCGTCGACTCGACCATGAACCCCTGCTGGTGCAAGCCGTTCGCGGCCCGCTGCGACTGCGCGGGCGTGAGCTGAATACCGGACTCGCGCCGGAAGTTGTCGTCCACGAGCGCGAGCTGATGCAGATCCAGGACGGCGACCTGGAGACGGCCTTCCACCCGCACCCGCTCCAGCAGGCTCGAGGGGTCATCGGCTGCCATCATCGACCGGCTCCGGCTGCCATCGGTTCACCCGGCACCGGTTCGCCGAGCAGGCCGCAGGCCGCGGCCAGCCACCCGGTCAACTCCGGCCCGGTGACCGGCTCCGGCTCGCCCGGCGTCCCGTCGGGGTGAATCCGGCTCCACCGCACCCGGGCACCCGCCGCGAGCAGGACCACCGCCCGGGCATACCGCACCTGATCGTCCGTTCCCGGATCACGCGGGCGCAGGATCTCAACCGTGCGACCCACCGGGGCCGAAGTGACCGGCTCGGACCCCACACGCCCGGTCGTTGGTTCGCGTAGCAGCCAGTCCACCATCACGCCCGGCGCTTTCGGTGCTGCTATCAGCCGGTGGGCGTGGACTCCGGCGATCCGGGCCCTGACCAGCACGGCCATAGTCAGGCCTGGGCTCAGGTCGATGCCGGAGACGATGACCTGCACCTCGGCGCCGGGCTCATCCAACCCCTGCATGATCGCCAGCCAGGACGGCCTCCGGCGGGCCGCCAGGATGGTCCAGACCCCCTCGTCCAACTCCAGTTCGTCGCTGCCCTCCGGCAGTCGCAGCAGGTTACGGGCCAGCAGCCCGCGTTCAGCGGTACCTCGCACCAAAACCTGCTCGCTGCCGCTGAGCCCGTCCCACCACTTCTGATCGTCGGTGTGAGCCAAGGCCGGACAGTCACCCAGAGCGAACAACTCCTCCCGGCTCAGCGAGGGCAACTGGACATCTCCAGCCGGAGCCAGCAACCGCAGCACACTCTCGCGCAGGTCGCCCAGCACGGGCACACGTCCAGTCATGGTCGAGGCCGGGTGACATCGAGGCCACCAGGGCCGCCGAACACATAACCGTGAAGGTTGAACCAGACCAGGGTCAGGCCGATGGCTGCCACGATTGGACCCGCGTAGCGCCAGGGGTTAGGTTCCCCGGTGCGCCGTTCCTGCACGCTCGCGACTACCCCGGCCGCCAGGAAACCGAGGGTCATCGAGCCCAGGACCAGGGCCTCGACGTGAGCCGTGGTCATGGAGCGCATCAATTGGTGCAGCCCCAGCAGGGCCAGGGTCACGACGGCCAGGACCGGCCCTCCGCGGCGCCATTGACTGGGCACCCGGGTGCGGGGCCCCCGCACCGTCGCGACCGCCCCGAGCGTCAGGAATGCGACGGCTAGCAGGACCGTCAGAAGGGCTTCGACTTGTCCCCTGGTCATGAATTGTCCTTTTCGGCGGACGCGGGAAAGGACCTGTCCCACGAGGTCGATCGTTGCAGCACACTCTCGCTCAGCGCGGGCACGCGTCCGGTCATGGTCGAGGCCGGGTGACATCGAGGCCACCAGGGCCGCCGAACACATAACCGTGCAGGTTGAACCAGACCACGAGCAGGGGCACGACGGCCGCGATCGGTGCCACATAGCGCCACGAACTGCGCACACCAGAGCGGCGCCCTTGCATGCCCGCGCCTATCCCGATCGCCAGATAGACGATGGCCAGCCCGCCCATGATCAGGGCCTCGCCGTGCGCCTTGGTCATGGAGCGCATTAATTGGTGCAGCCACAACAGGGCGAGAGTCAGGATGGCTAATCCCGGTCCCAGATAGCGCCACAGGTTGGGCGTCCCCGAGCGGCGCCCCTGCCTGAGCGCGGCCATCCCGAACAGCAAGAAGAAAACGGCTAGTAGGACCGTCAGTAGGGCCTCGACTTGTCCCTTGGTCATGGCTTGTCCTTTTCAGAAGACATGGGAAAATGCCTGTCCAACGGCTTTGCATCCATCGCCCAGAGCGTGCCCGGTGGCTGAGGCGGCAGTGGCGAGGGCGTGCGGGGCGGTTGTGGTGGTGAAATCCGAGATCGCGTCCCAATGGTGATAGGCGTAGTCGCCGGCCAGGACCAGCCCGGTACCCACCACGATCACCTGACCAGCGACCGGAACCCAGCCCACCGTGGCCAACTCGGTCCCGAACACAGCAGCGCCAGCGGAGATCACGGCCCCACTGGTTTCGGGCGCGATCGCCATCACCGTGCCGACCGCGTTCGCCCCGGACAGCACACGCAGGCCGGCGCCCTCGTTTGCGTTGTCCACTCCTGGGTCATAGATGGTCGCCAGATCCCCGGCAAAGCCGATCAGGCCCAGTCCTCGGCCGAAGATGAGGAATGGGGTGGTTTCCGGTAGGCCGCCGGCCGCGACGAACCGGCGGGCGTTGGTCCACCGGGTGGCCGGCCCGAAGTAGCTGGTCTGGAAGAGGACGGCCTGGGCTGCGCTCTTGGCCTCGTTCGCTTGCCGCGCGGTGATCTCACCGACGCCGACCAGGTGGTCAAGCTGGCCCACGGTCAGGAGGTAGGCGCCTCGAGCGTCCTGGATGAACTGGTTCTTGGCGGCACTGGCCTGCACCAGGCGGGCGAAGGCCCAGCCCGCGTTGGGCGCCCCGGCCACTGTTCCCAGACTGCTCAGCGGAGCGAGGTACTTATCATTGAACTCGGCCAGGGCGGCGCTCCAGTCCGGTTCGCC
>Ga0265340_10000703_pt1 | contig 18901 bp, 13 predicted proteins | sample 4CB225metaG_FD_202082 | JGI IMG/M metagenome (GOLD analysis project Ga0265340, IMG submission 202082) | Rhizosphere microbial communities from Carex aquatilis grown in University of Washington, Seatle, WA, United States - 4-CB2-25 metaG | ecosystem: Host-associated > Plants > Roots >...
GCTGGCCCGGTTGGGGGCGGGGGTGGATATTCCGGTGGGGACGGCGGTGGCTGGTCGGGGGGATGTGGCGTTGGACGGTTTGGTGGGGTTCTTTGTGAATACGTTGGTGTTGCGGACGCGGGTGGAGGGTAATCCGACGTTTGTGGAGTTGCTGGGTCGGGTGCGGGAGGCTGATCTGGGGGCGTATGCGCATCAGGATGTGCCGTTCGAGCGTCTGGTGGAGGATCTGAGTCCGGTCCGGTCGCTGTCGCGCCATCCGCTCTTCCAGGTGATGCTCGCGGTCGTGGGCGGCCAGTCCGGCCCGGCCCAGGAAGGTGGATCCTCGCCGACCGGGGCCTGGGACCTGGCCGGGGTGCGGGTCAGCCCGATGCAGCGCACCGGCGAGGCCGCGGCCCGATTCGATCTGTCGGTGACCCTGGCCGAACGCCGCGACGGCGAGGGTGTCCCGGCCGGGATCGGCGGTGGCATCCAGTACGCCAGTGACCTGTTCGACCGGGACACCGCCGCCGGCCTGGCCGATCGGCTGGTGCGGGTACTGGAGCAGGTGGCGGCCGACCCGCAGATCCGGGTCGGTGACGTCGACCTGCTCGGTGAGGGCGAGCGGGAGCACCTGGTCTCGGCCTGGAACGACACCGCGATCGAGGTCCGGTCCGCTTCCCTGCTGGAGCTGTTCGCCGGCTGGCTGGCCACTGATCCGGGTGCGACCGCCGTGATTTCGGGTCCGGACTCGCTGTCCTACGCGGAACTTCAGCAGCGGGCGAACCAGCTCGCGGGCCTGTTGCGGGGCCTGGGGGTGGGCGTGGAAGACCGGGTCGGGGTGTGCCTGCCGCGCGGGGTCGACTGGGTTGCGGCGCTGCTGGCGGTGTGGAAGGCCGGGGCCGGGTACGTGCCCCTTGACCCCGGGTACCCGCCGGACCGGCTCAACTTCATGATTGCCGACAGCGGAGCCCGGGTGGTGGTGGGGACCCAGGTGACGCTCGAGCACCTCGGCCTGAACCACGTCGGCCTGAACCACGTCGGCCCGGACCACGTCGGCCCGGACCACGTCGGCCCGGACCACGTCGGCCCGGACCAGGACGTCGTCGGGGTGGGGCTGGATGATCCGCTGGTGATCTCCGGGCTGGCGGCGGCGCCGGGGGCCGGGGAAGGGGATGACGATCCCCTTCGCCCACGCGCTCGACAGGCAGACAGTGCTGTTGGGCGAGCTGACCGCCCGTCGGCCGGCCGCCTGGCCTACGTGATCTACACCTCGGGATCGACCGGAACCCCGAAAGGCGTTCTCGGCACCCATGGATCGGTGGCGAACCTCGCCCTGGCCATGCGGGAGGTGCTGGCGGTGCGGCCGGGTTCGGTGGTGCTGCAGTTCGCGTCGTTCGGTTTCGACGCCGCGGTACTGGACGTGGCGGCGGTGCTCGGCGGCGGCGGCACCCTGGCCATCGCCGATGAGCACCAGCGTTCCGAGCCGGAGGCCCTGGAACGGATGATCGAGGCCGGAGGGGTGCGGTCGGCCAGCGTGGTGCCGTCCCTGCTGAGCGTGCTGGATCCGGCCCGGGTCACCGGGATGCACCGCTGGGTCCTGGGGGCCGAGCGGCTGAGCGCCGAACTGGCCACCCGGTGGGTGCAGGGGCCGTCGCTGTGGAACACCTACGGTCCGACCGAGGCGACGGTGATCACGACGGCGGGGGAGGTGCGGCCCGGCCCGGACGGGGTGGTGCCGCAGGCTCCGGCGATCGGCCGGCCGATCGCCAACCTCCAGGTGTTCGTGCTGGACGATTTCCTGCAGCCGGTTCCGGCGGGTGTCGTCGGCGAGGTGTATATCGCCGGGGCCGGGGTTGCTCGCGGTTACCTCGGTCGCCCCGGGCTGACCGCGGAACGCTTCGTCGCCTGCCCGTTCGGGCCGCAGGCAAACGAGCCGCGAGCAAACGAGCCGCGAGCAAACGAGCCGCGAGCGAACGGGATACGGATGTACCGGACCGGGGACCGGGCCCGCTGGAGTGCCGACGGTGAGCTGTTCTTCGCCGGTCGTGCGGATGAGCAGGTGAAGGTCCGGGGCTTCCGGGTCGAGCCGGGCGAGGTGGAGGTGGTCCTGGCCGAACACGAAACCGTCGACCAGGTGGCGGTGCTGCTGCGGGAGGACCGTCCCGGCGATCAGCGTCTGGTCGCTTACGTCGTCCCGGCCGCCGGGGGTGCGGCGGAGAGTCCGGCCGCCGGTGCGGTGCTGGAGAATCCGGCTGCCGGTGCGGTGCTGCGGGAATTCGCTGCCCGCCGGCTGCCGGAATACATGGTTCCCGCGACTTTCGTCACCCTGAAGGCGCTGCCGCTGACGGTGAACGGCAAGCTCGATCGCCGGCGGCTACCGGCCCCGGACTTCGCCGGGGGGGCCGGTTCGCCGGCTCCGGCCACCGCGGTGGAGGGTGTGCTGGCCGGGTTGTTCGCGGAGGCGCTCGGCCTGGAGACGGTGGGCCGCGAGGATTCCTTCTTCGAACTGGGCGGGGACTCGCTGCGGGGGATGCGGTTGATCGCCCGGATCCGGGAGGTGCTGGACGCCGTGGTCGGGGTCCGGGACCTGTTCGCCTCGCCCACCGTCGCCGCCATCGCCGGAATGCTCAACAACACCAGCGACGTCGGTGACTTTGATCGGGTGCTGCCGCTGCGCGCCGACGGCACCCGGCCACCGTTGTTCTGCCTGCCCCCCGGTCAGGGACTGAGCTGGCGGTACGCGGCTCTGACCCGTCACCTTCCGGCCGAGTATCCGATCTACGGGCTGCAGTCGCGGGGTCTGACCAGTGCCGAGGAACTCCCGCACAGCATCGAGGAGATGGCCGCGGACTACTTCGAGCTGATCCGGTCTCTGCAGCCCACCGGGCCCTATCACCTGCTCGGGTGGTCCCTGGGCGGGGTGATCGCGCATGCTCTCGCCGCCCACATCGAAAGTCAGGGCGAACAGGTTGCTCTGCTGGCTGTTCTCGACGGTTACCCGCATCAGAGCCGGGCGCCGGAGGGGGGCCGGCCGGGCCCGGGAGACCCGGGCGAGCAGATCCGGCGAATGGAGGACGGCGTGGAGGTCACCGCCGGCGCCGGTCCCGATCAGCCGGCCGACGGCGGCACTGAACCGGCGGGTCCGGCCGGCGGCGGCACCGGGCCGGCCGACGGGAGCACCGGTCCGGCCGACGGGAGCACCGATCCGGCTGGCCAGGGTGGTCCGGCCGGCCCGGCGGCGCCGGGGATGAGGAGACGCCGGAAGCAGGACGGGGTGGAGGTCGTCGCCGGTGCTGAGCCCGGCCCGGCCGCCGCGGTGGACGAGGCGCTGCAGGGAGTTCAGCGGGTCAAGCTCAACAACGAGCAGCTCCTGCGCGACTTCACGCCCGGCGTCGTGGCCGGCGGCATGGTCCTGTTCGTGGCGGCGGCGGGCCGGCCCGAGTCCTTCCCGGCCGAGCAGGCCCCGGAAATCTGGCGCCCCTACATCGGTGGGGATCTGGAAAGCCACCAGTTGGACACCGATCACCCGGGCATCATGGATCCGGACCCGCTGACCGAGATCGCCCGCCTGATCGCCGAGAAGTACTGATCACTGAGAAGTGATGATCACCGAAAAGTACTGAGGAGTAAAGGATGCCCATCGCCACGATCAACGGCATACATCTCAGCTTCGACGAGTACGGCACCGGTGAGCCGGTGGTGATGATCGCCGGAACCGGTGCCCGGGGCCGGATCTGGCGCCCGCATCAGGTGCCGGCGCTGACCGCGGCGGGTTTCAAGGTGATCACCATGGACAGCCGGGGCGTGCCGCCGTCCGATCTCTGCGACCAGGGTTTCACCCTCGACGACCTGGTGGCGGACGTCGCGGCGCTGGTGGAACACCTCGGCGCCGGCCCCTGCCGGATCGTCGGGTACTCGATGGGGGCCATCGTCGTGCAGGAACTCCTGCTGGCCCGCCCGGACCTGATCAGCCAGGCCGTGCTGATGGCCACCCGCGGCCGTACCGACGCCCTCGGCTCGGCGATGTCGGCCGCGGAACTGGAGATCCTGACCAGCGGTACCAAGATCCCGGCCCGCTACGAGGCGGCCGTCCGGGTGATGACCGGATTCTCCCCCCGCACCCTGCGGGACGAGCGCACGGTGCGGGATTGGCTGGACATTTTCGAACTGGCGCCGATGAGCGCGTCGGTGAGCCGCTGGCAACTCGAGATCGATCTCCTGCCCGACCGGCTGGCCAGCTACCGGAATATCCGGAACAAAGTCTTGGTGCTGGCTTTTGGGGACGACCTGATGGCGCAACCCCACCTCGGCCGGGAGGTGGCCGATCACATTCCGGGCAGCACCTACCGGGAGATCCCCGGGTGCGGTCACCACGGATTCGTGGAGGACCCGGAACCGGTGAACACGGCCATCATCGAATTTTTCCGCACCATCGGTTAACGAGAGGGGATCTTTCATGAGAGGGTACAGAATCGCCGCGCTGGTCACCGGGGTCATGATCGCGGCAACGGCACTGCCCACGGCCGCGGCGACGGCGGCGACCAGATCCACGGTCCCCAAGGTCACCGCCACGATTCCGGTCGGGTCCGGGCCGGCCGCGATCGCCGTCAATCCACTGACCAACCGCGGCTACGTGATCAATACCCGGGACAGTTCGGTCTCGGTGATCAGCGGCCGGACCGACACGGTGATCGCCACCGTGCCGCTGGAGGGCACCCTGATGGGGATCGCGGTGAACTCGGTGACCAACCGCGTCTACGTGACCAGCACCAGTGGCGGGGCCGTGCTGGTTCTCGACGGGCGGACGAACAAGTTACGGTCGACCATCCCGGTCGGCGGGGCCCCGGGTGGGGTCGCGGTGAATCCCGTCACCGACACCGTCTACGTCACCGATCAGAGCCCGGGCAGCACCACCCTCTCGGTGATCAGTGGTCGCAGCGACACGGTCAGGGACACCGTCACCGTGGGCCACACCCCGGGCGCGGTGGACGTGAACCCGGTTACCGGCACGGTGTACGTGGCCAACGCCTTCGACGGAACGGTCTCGGTGATCAACGGCCGGACCGACACGGTCACCAGCACCGTCACCGTCGGCGGGTCGGTCCCGGCCCTGGCGGTCAATCCGCTCACCCGGACCGTCTACGCGACCAGCGCGGGCTTCGGCGCCTTCACCGTGGCGGTGATCAGCGGCCGGACGAACGAGGTGACGACGTCGATCCCGGTCGGTGCCTTCCCCGGCCCGATCGCGGTGAACCCGATCACCAGGACCGCCTACGAGAGCATTGGCAGTGACAACACCCTCGCGGTGATCGACACCGCGACCAACACCGTGACCGGCTCGGTCCCGGTCGGCACGACCCCGTTCGGGGTGGCCGTGAATCCCCTTACCAGAACCGAATACGTGAGTAACGAGGGGGACGGCACGGTTTCCGTTCTTCGGTAAGGGTTTACGGATCCGAGGGCCCGGGAGCGCTCAGGATCCGGCGGCGGTGCTCCCCTCAAGGATCAAAGCCGAACCCTGAGGGGAGACCGCCGGCAACTGCAGGGTGATCACCACCCCCCCGGCCGGCGGGGGGGCCGCCGAGACCACACCGGCATGGGCGTGCACGATGGCCCGGACGATGGACAGCCCGAGGCCCGCTCCCTGAGCCGAACCGACCCGGTCCGCCCGGAGCCGCCGGAAGGGCTCGAAAATGGCCTCGGCCTGGTCCGGTGAGATCGCCGTCCCGGTGTTCTCGATCTGAAGCCAGGCCCGCCCGTTGACCTGGCCGGTCCGCACCCAGACCCGGGCGTCGTCCACCGAGTTGTACTTGATCGCGTTCTCCAGGAGGTTCATCGCGGCCCGCTCCAGCAGGATCAGGTCGCCGCTGGTGTAGGCGGGCCGGAGGGCATGAGTGAGGGTCACGCCCGCGCTGCGGGCCCGCTCGGTGAGTTGCTCGATGGTGTTCGCGGTCAGGGCGGCGAGGTCGATCGGAAAACGTTCCTGAAGTTCGTGCTCGGATCGGGCCAGCAGCAGCAGGCCGTCCAGCAGCCGTTCCTGCCGGTTGATGGTGGTCAGCAGCTTTCCGGCCAGGACCTTCACCGTCTCGGGGGCTCCCGGCTTGGCCGCCGCGACGTCGATGACGGTGCGGTTGATCGCCAGCGGCGTGCGCAGCTCGTGAGAGGCGTTGGCGATGAACCGGCGTTGCGAGTCGAAGGCCCGGTGCAATCGGTCGAGCATGCTGTCGAAGGTGTCGGCCAGTTTCTTGATCTCGTCGTTCGGACCGGTCAGGCCGATCCGCTCATGCAGGTTGCTCTCCGACAGCCGCTGACCGGTGGCGGTGATCTGCTGCAGCGGGCGGAGCATCCGTCCGGAAACGATGTAGCCGAGGGCCACCGCGAGTATCGCGACCGCGATCAGGGCCACCGCCGAGCTCTGCACGAGCTGTTTCAGAATCGCGTGCTGCTGCACCGCGATCTGGTGATGGATCGCGTCCGTGACCTGGGCCGGCATGATCTTGACCGTCTGCGAGCCCGGGTCGTCGTTCGGCACGAAACCGGCCGGCTGATTGGTCAGCAGGATCCCGAACCGGGCCTTCACGGCCTGGGTGGTGACCAGATAGGTGGCGGTCTCCAGGATGATGCCCATCACCAGGAACAACGACCCGTAGACCAGGGTGAGCCGGGTCCGGAGGCTGATGTTGAGAGCGGTTGCCTCCCGGATCGGATGCAGGGCCCGGATCGGTTTCACAGTCGGTACCCCACGCCGGTGACGGTCTCGATGACCGCGGGCTCACCGAGCTTCTTGCGCAAGGCCACCATGGTGACCCGCACGACGTTGCTGAACGGGTCGATGTTCTCGTCCCAGGCTTTGTCGAGCAGGTCCTCGACACTGACCACCCGGCCTTGGGCCCGCATCAGCTCCTCCAGCACCGAGAACTCCTTCTTGGTCAGGGTCACCGGCCGCCCGTCCCGATTCACGCTGCGGCACTGGGGATCCAGCCGGATCCCCGAGCGTTCCAGGACGGGCGGCAGGGCCGGGGTGGAGCGCCGGCCCAGGGCCCGAATCCGGGCCAGGAGCTCATCGAACACAAACGGTTTGGCCAGGTAGTCGTCGGCCCCCAGGGTGAGGCCATCGATCTTTTCCAGGACGTCGCCGGCGGCGGTGAGCATGATGATCCGGCTGGTGGTGCGGGCCGCCACCAGTTGACGGCAGACGTCGTCACCGTGCACCTCGGGCAGATCCCGGTCCAGAACGATCACGTCGTAGTCGGTGAAGCTGGTGCGGTAGAGCGCCTGAGCTCCATCGTAGGCGACATCGACGGCCAGGGCCTGGTCACGCAGCCCCTCGGCGATGGCGTCGGCGAGGACTTCCTCGTCTTCGACGATGAGTACACGCATGATGTCTCTCCCCGGATGGCGGTCGGCGTTTTCATGGTCGCGCAGTTTCCTCGCCGAGCGGGCCCGCGGGCCTGATCACGGACCGAACTAGGCGGTGGTCAGGGCGACGGTCGGCGAGAGCCGGGCCGCCCGCACCGCTGGATAGATCCCGGCGATGGTGCCGATCACCAGGGTGGCGCCGATCGCTCCGCCGAAGGCCCAGGCCGGCACGACCGGCGGCAACGACCGGTAGGTGGCGAACACGACCGTCGCGCAGAAGCCCAGAATCGCCCCGACGATGCCGCCCAGGGTCGACAGCAGCAGCGACTCGACCAGGAACTGGGCCCGCACCTGGCCGCGGGTGGCGCCCAGCGATCGGCGCAGCCCGATCTCGCGGCGGCGTTCCAGCACCGAGATGACCATGGTGTTGGCCACCCCCACCCCACCGACCAGCAACGCCACGGCACCCAGCCCGAGCAGCAGGTTGGTGAAGGTTCCGGCCGCGGCGGCCTTCGCCGCCAGGGCGTCGGAGGGCCGGCTGACCTTCACCTCTTCCGGATTCTGCGGGTTGACGGTCCGGGGCAGGACGTCCCGGACGTCTTCCACCGAGGCATCGGTCGATCGTTCGTAGACCATCGTCGGATGCTCGTCGAAACCGAGGTAGGTGGCCGCCGCCGACCAGCCGACCAGGGCCGAGCGGTCGATCTCCGGGGCCAGCGGCAGCGAATTCAGGATCCCGACCACCGTGAACCACCGGTTCCCGATCCAGACCAGCTCACCGGAGTGCGTGATACCCAGTCGCTGGGCCGCCACGGACCCCAGCACCACGGCCGGGTACCGGGACGTGGCCGAATTCAGCCAGACCCCGGTCCGGACCGACCCGTTCAGGGTGGTGAGCAGATCGGGGGTGGCCGCCGACACCCCCAGGCCCAGGGTTTCCTCCTCGGGGACGAGGCTGTTGCGCCGGACCGTGGCGCTGGTCTGCCCGGTGGCCGAGGCAGTGATCACCGGGGCGATCCGCTGGGTCATCGGCACCGCGGTCTTCGGCAGTTCGGCGTCGTCCCCGAAGAGGGTCTGGCCGGCCTCGACGGTCAGCATGTTGGTACCGAGTTTGTCGAGCTGGCGCAGCAACTGTTCCTTGCTGGAGGACGAGATGCCGATCACCGCGACCATCGTTGCGATCCCGATGGCAATGCCCAGGGCCGAGAGCACAACCCGGCCCGGGCGGGAGCGGAGCCCGAACAGGCCCACCCGGAACAGATCCCGGGGGGTCAGCCGGGCCGGTGACAATCGCCGTCCGAACTTACCGGCCCGTCCGTTCAGGCCGGAACTCTGGTTCCCGTCGTTGCTCAAATCGTCGCCCCCTTCCAGGCGTCGGTCAGACCGCGTCCGGTGCCGGTTCCGCCGTCCTGAGTGATCTGACCGTCACGCATCCGGACCTGTCGCGGGGCCCACTGCGCGATCTCCTGATCATGAGTGATGATCGCGATCGTGGTTCCCGAGGTGTGCAGGTCGAGCAGCACGCTGAGGACCTCCGCGCCCGCGGCCGAGTCGAGGTTGCCGGTCGGCTCGTCGGCCAGCAGCAGATCGGGTTCTCCGGCCGCGGCCCGGGCCACCGCGACCCGCTGACGTTCACCGCCGGAGAGCTGGTTCGGGCGATGCCCGATCCGGTGGCCCAGCCCGACGCGTTCCAGGGCCGCCCGGGCCAGTTCCCGGCGCCTTCCCAGCCCGACCCCGGCGTAGAGCAGCCCGTCGGCGACATTGTCCAGCGCGCTGACCCCCTCGGAGAGGTGGTAGGACTGGAACACGAAACCGATGTGCCGGGCCCGCAGGGCCGACAGTTCGCGGTCGGACATCTTGGCCACGGCGTAGCCCGCGATCCGCACCGTTCCGGCCGAGGGCCGGTCCAGGGTTCCGATCAGGTGCAGCAGTGTGCTTTTTCCCGATCCTGAGGGTCCGACGATGGCGATCATCTCACCGGCCTCGACCACCAGGTCGACCCCGCGCAGCGCCTGGACGTTACCGGAATACACCTTGGTGACGCCGGCCAGCTCGACGATGTTCATCGGCCCAAGGTTCTTTGGCCCGGTGTTGATTGGCCCGGTGTTGATTGGCCCGGTGTTCATTGACTCGGCACCCCGACCCTCATCCCCGCGCGCAGTCCGGTACCGCTGATCTCGACCTGGCTGGTGCCATAGGTACCGACCGTGACCGGCACGATCCGGGTGCTGGTGCCCTCGACCACCTGCACGCCGAAGCCGCCTTCCCGGAGCCCGAGCAGGGCTTCGATCGGCACCGACAGCACGTTCCGGGCCCGCTGGCTGACCAGGTCGACGGTGACCGGCGCCTGATCCACCCGGCCGATCGCCTTCTTGGCCAGAGCGACGTTGACGCCGATCGTGGCGTTCTCCTTACCGGCCTTGGCCACTGTGCCGACCGACGTGATCGTGCCTTTGGCGATGTCCCCGTTGGGCATCTCGACGTCGACCTTGCCGCCCTTGTGGACCAGGTCCTGCTTGGCGACGTCAAGATCTACATGGACGATCGGGCTGATATCGGTGACCGTCATCGCCGCGGCGCCGCCGCCGATCTTGCCGCCCTTTTCCAGGGTCACGGCACTGACCCGGACGGATCCGGACTCGAACACCACCTGGCTGGCGTCGATGCTGCCGGACTTGTCCAGGTTGTGATCGTCCTGCCAGTTCTTCACCGCAGTGGCGGTCGCGGCGGTGAAGGTCTGGTCGACGCTCAGGCCGTCCCCGTAGCCGAGGGCCTTGAGATTACGTTCCAGTTCCTCCACGTCCGGCCCCTTGACGCCCTTCTTCAGCGGCCGGTACAGCGGGATCGGACCGTACATCAACGTCACCGGCGTGTTGTTGACCTTGTACAGCGGTTTACCCCGGGTGATTATGGCGCCGGCCCGCGGCGTCCAGGTGACCACGCCGCTCGATGCCCCCGCAATCGTCCGGGTATTGGCGTAAGTCAGCGTGCCGTCGACAGATTCGGTGTCGACGACGTCGCCCCGGGTGATCGGGGCCGAGGCGATCGGGGCCACGGTGGTCTTCTTGCCGGGGTCGTTCCGGTTGGTCAGCACCACGGCGGTCACCGCCCCCCCGGCGACGACGACCACCACCACGGCGGTCAGCAGGTAGGGGCGACGGCGCCGGCCCCGGCCTGTGGGTTCGCCGGTGTCCGTGGCCGCCGGGGGTGAGACCGGCGACTCGCGAAAGGTGCGCGGCGTGCTCATTGGGCACCACCCGAACCCGATTGGCTGTGCGCGTCCCCGGCCCCCGGAAGGAACTTCTGGCAGGTCTGCTGCGCGGCCTTGGCCTTGGCCTCGGAACCGGCCGGGACCTTCATCTGCAGGCCCTTCCCCGGCTGCGGGTCGGGCACGTCCACGCCGTTCTTGCGCATGCACTCCGCGAACTTGAGCATCTGGTCCTGAGCCTGCGGATCGTTAGGGTTGTTCAGCTCCGCGCCCGCCTGAAGGAAGTGCTGACAGGTTTTCATGGCCTTTTGGTTCTGCGCGCTCGGGCCGCCCTTGGTGGTGATCCGGAGCGGTTCACCGGGGGCCGGATCCTGGATATTCACCCCGTTCTTCCGCATGCATTGGGCAAACTGGACCAGTGCATCCTGAGAACTGATGGATTTGGTCGGTGAAGGCGTGCTGGTGCCTTTGTTGGCGCTCGCGACACCGGGGTCGCTGCTGCCGCCGCCGCAGCCGGCGAGGCCGAAAAGCAATGGAACGACGGCCAGCACGGCCAGATTGCTGATCCTCATGGTTCACCTCCTGGCCGAGACGCGGTGCCTCAGCTAGAACCATTGGACCAGCCGGCCGATTAGGCTGAGATTAAGAGCTCCGGCCCGGGTGGACGGGTCAGTCCTCCACCCAGCCATGCTGACGGGCGAGCGTGATCAGCGCACCGTTCAGCGCGGTGATCTGCGCCCCGGTGAGGCTGGGCGCGTATTCGAGATAGAGCTCGATCAGATCATTTCGCAGGTCCGTGGCCGACAGGACATCGCAGAGGGTGTCGTCGTCGGCCGGTTCGGGCGGATTGCTCGCTCCCGCCGGGGTCGCCGCCGGCTCGTTCACGGCCGGGGCCGCGGCGTCGTCGGTACCCAGAATTCGCACCGACATCGCCTTGAGTCCGCGGGCGTCCTTCAGTACATCAAATTCGACCGCCACGCCCGAGTGGTAGGCCTGCTTTTCGTCGGTAAGTGCGTTGGCGTGAAGAAATACGTCCTCGCCGCCCTCGTCAGGAGCGATGAAGCCGTAACCGCGAGCCTCGTCGAACTTCAAGATCTTGCCGGTTGACAGCTTTCCTGTAGGCACCGCGACCACCGCTCTCATCCTGTTGAATGCACCGCTGCTGCTATTTAAATGATTCAATTCCGGGCACGCATATTCCGATCAGAGGATATCCTCCCGACCAGGCGGATGGAACCCCATTGTCGATGTCCAACTGCGGTTACCGCTCAGTTGGACGTGCCCCGATACCGTTCAGTTGGACGTGCTCCGATCCTGAACCCGGCCGGTCCCGGCCGGTCGGAAGGGTCGGCGCCGGCCGTGAAGGCCCGGCCCGGGGGCTAGCCGCCGGCCGCCGGGTGGATTATCGTCATTCCGGTACCAGCAGGGGTGTTTATCAACCGCAGGCAATCTTTCGTCAATTCAAAGCCGACTCAGAGCCGACTCTGACTCGTGGCGACCGACTCGTCCTGGATGGGTTTCCATGAAAAGCTTGGCCTCATCAGCCGATCTGACCATTGCGATGGTGTTCGTCGGGATCGCCGCGATCCTGATCGCGGGTACGGCCCTGGGACAGCTCATTCGTCGATTTCGGCAGCCCGCCGTGATCGGCGAGATCGGCGCCGGAATCATTCTCGGGCCGAGTGTGCTGGGGTTGCTGCCCGGCGATCTGACCCACAAGTTGTTCCCCGCCAACGCCCGGCCCATGCTCTCGGCCATTGCCCAGGTCGGGCTCATGCTGTTCATGTTCATGATCGGGTGGGAATTCGAGAAGAGCCTGCTGCGCGAGCGCCGGGCCGCGGCGGCGGCCATCTCGCTGAACTCCGTCGCGGTGGCCTTCGGGCTGGGCGCGGCCCTGGGCCTGCTCCTGTACTCGCGGCACGACCAGGCCGGTGGCCACCACATCCGGATGCTCGCGTTCTGCCTCTTCCTCGGTGCGGCCATGTCCATCACGGCTTTCCCGGTGCTGGCCAGGATCATCACGGACAACCGGATCATGCACACCCGGGTGGCTTCGCTGGCGCTGGCCAGCGCGGCCATCGACGACGTCCTCGCCTGGTGCCTGCTGGCTACCGTGTCGGCGATCGTGACCGCGAGAAACCTGTCCGATCTGCTGCAGATCGCGGCGCTCGCGGCGGTCTACGTGATGGTCATGTTCATGGTGGTCCGGCCCGCTCTGGAGGTGCTGGTCCGGCGCCTGGCCCGGGAAGGCCGGGACGGGGTGGCGCCGTACCTGCTGGCCATCCTCGTGGCCGGGGTGTTCCTGTCGGCTTACTGCACGACCTGGATCGGGATCCACGCGATCTTCGGCGCGTTCCTGTTCGGGTTCGTCATGCCGCGCGAGCCGGCCGAGGTTCTGGCCACCGAGTTGCGGCGCCCGCTCGACAGCATCAGCGTCGTACTGCTTCCGGTCTTCTTCATCGTGACCGGCCTGAGCGTGAACATCGGCGCCCTCAGTGCTCGTAACTACCTCGAGCTCGCCGCCATCCTCGTCGTCGCCTGTGCCGGGAAACTGCTCGGAGCGCTGCTCCCGGCCCGGGCCTTCGGCATTCCCGGCCGGGAGGCCTGGGCTCTGGGCCTGCTGATGAACACCCGGGGACTGACCGAGCTGATCATCCTCAATGCCGGGCTCACCCTCGGCGTCCTGGACCAGCCGATGTTCACGATGATGGTGCTGATGGGGCTGATCACCACGGCCGCCGCCGGGCCGCTGCTGCCTCGGGAGCTGGGCCGGGCCGAACCGGCCGGGGAAGTTCGCTCCGGGCGGCGGCCGGGCGTCGAGCCGGCCGGGGCGGCGGTGTCCGATCCGGCCCGGTGAGGCCGATTCAGGGGATTTGTCCGGTCCGAGGGCGGACGATGGATTGGAATGGCATCCGCGGTGCGGCCGGAGGGGAAGATCGCATGAATCGCAGGGACACGACCGCTCTCACGCTCCAGGACTACGCGCGCCTGGCCCGGGCCCGGCTGGATCCCCCGGTCTGGGATTTCTTCGACGGCGGGGCCGGTGAGGAGCAGACGCTCGCGGCCAATCTGGCGGCCTTCGACCGGGTGAGGTTCCGGCCCCGGGTCTTGCGGGGCACCGTTCATCCGGAGCTGGAGACCAGGATTCTGGGCCGGACCTGGGAGGTGCCGCTGGCGATCGCCCCGATGGCCTACCAGACGATGGCGGCCCCCGAGGGCGAGCTGGCCCTGGTCCGGGGCACTGCGGCCGCGGCCGCGATCCCGGTGGTGATCAGCACTTTCGCCGGGCGCACGGTCGAGGAGGTGGCCGACGGGGCGGCCGTTCCGTTGTGGCTTCAGGTCTACTGTTTTCGCGATCGCTCGGTCACCCGGCGGCTGATCGAGCGGGCCGAGGGAGCCGGTTTCGAGGCCCTGGTGCTCACCGTGGACGCGCCCCGACTCGGTCGCCGGCTTCGCGACGTCCGCAACGATTTCCGTCTGCCGCCGGGGGTGTTCCCGGCCAACCTGATTGCGGACGGCGCCGCCGATCCGTCGCTCTTCTCCTCACCCGGTGCCCACGCCCTGACCGAGTTCGATCCCGGTCTCGACTGGTCGGTGATCGACTGGCTGCGGTCGGTGAGCTCGCTGCCCATCCTGCTCAAGGGCATTCTCACCGCGCAGGACGCGCGGCGGTCGGTCGGGGCCGGGGCCGACGGCATCGTGGTGTCAAACCACGGCGGTCGGCAGTTGGACGGCGTTCCCGCCAGTCTCGACGTGCTGCCGGAGATCGTGGCCGCGGTGGCCGGGCGGATCCCGGTTCTGGTCGACGGGGGGATCCGGCGCGGCCGGGACGTGCTCGCCGCCCGGGCTCTCGGCGCCGACGCCGTGCTCTTGGGCCGGCCGGTGCTGCACGGTCTCGCCGTCGCCCAGCACACCGGCGTGACCGAGGTGCTGAACCTCCTGATCGCGGAGCTGACCGAGTCGATGATCCTGATGGGCCTGGACACGCTCGCCGCCGCGGGGCCGGAACTGATCCAGCTCAGCGTCCCCGCCTCCGCCCCGGCCCCGGCCCCGGCCCCGGTTCTGGCTCAAGTTCCGGGGGAAACACCGTTCGCGCCCGGGGAACTGAGTTTGCCGGATCTGCACTCCAGCGTCTCCGATCCGGTGATGGACACGATGAACTTTCTCAACGAGATCACCCTGCGCTACCCGCAGGCGATCTCCTTCGCTCCCGGCCGTCCGTACGGCGGTTTCCTCGACGCCGAGCAGATTTTCGGGTACCTCCGCCGCTACCTCGACTACCTGTCCGAGCAGGGCCGGACGCCCGACCAGTTGCGGGATGCGCTGTTCCAGTACGGGCCGGCCGCCGGGCAGATCCGGGAACTGATCGCGCAGTCCTTGCGGGTGGACGAGGGGATCGACGTGCCGCCGGAGTCGATCGTGGTCACGGTCGGGGCCCAGGAGGCGATGTTCCTGGTGCTGCGGGCGCTGATCCGCGGCCCGGAGGACGCAATTCTGGTCTCCAGCCCGGCCTACGTCGGGATCACCGGGGCGGCGCGGCTGCTGGACATCGAGGTGACCGCGGTCAACGAACGTGAGGACGGGTTCTGCTGCGCCGATCTCGAGGCGGCGATCCAGGCCGAGCGGGCCCGGGGGCGCCGGGTCCGGGCCGTCTATGTCATTCCCGACCATTCGAATCCGTCCGGGCTCACGATGACCCTGACGATCCGCCAGGACCTGCTTGACCTGGCCTCGAGGTACGACTTCCTGATCGTGGAGGACAGCCCCTATCGCCTGGTCAGCCCGGGCGTTCAGGTTCCCACCGTGAAGTCCCTGGATCACGATCGCCGGGTGATCCATCTCGGGTCGTACTCGAAGACCGTCTTTCCCGGGACCCGGGTGGGTTTCGCGGTCGCCGATCAGCCGATTCTCCGGCCCGGCGGTGGCCGCGGACTGCTGGCCGACGAGCTGGCCAAGATCAAGAGCATGCTGACGGTGAACACGTCGCCGCTGAGCCAGGCGGCCGTCGCCGGGGCCCTGCTTTCCTGTGACGGCATGCTGTCGAAGCTGAACAGCGCGCCGGCCGCCTATTACGGCGATGCCATGGAATTCACCCTCGGCCAGCTCGAGCGGCGGTTCCCGGCCGATCTGCGGGAGCGGCTCGGGACCGGCTGGAACTCGCCCAGCGGGGGCTTCTTCCTGTCGATGACGGTGCCGTTCACGGTGGACAATGCCGCGCTGACCCGCTCGGCCCAGGATTTCGGCGTGCTCTGGACCCCGATGTCGTACTTCTACCCACAGGGCGGCGGCGAGAAGAACATCAGACTGTCCATCAGCTATCTGTCGCACGCCGAGATCGAGGCGGGCGTTGCCCGGCTGGCCGATTTCATCCAGTCCGAGGTCGGCCGCGTGGCGGCCTGAATCTGAACCAGGCCGAAACTATCTACCGATGGGGTGAGTGAATTGACGAACGGCAAGGCCAGGAAACTTCAATTGGGTAAGCGTCGCATGTGGGGGTGGACTTTCCGATGACCATCAGTCTTGACCGTTCCGAGGTCCTTGACCTGTCCGAAATCGAGGTTGCCCCGGCCGTCCCGGCATTTTCCTCGGCCCTGCAGAACTGCCGGATGATCGGGGTCGGGACGGCGGTGTCCGCCACCTCCTTCTCCCAGTCGGGTCTGCTCGACACCCTGGAGATCGACGATCCCAAGGTTCGCTCGGTCTTCCTCAACAGCGCGATCGAGCGCCGCCACCTGACCCTGCCGCCGCTGCGTGACGACGGCGTCCGGATCCCCGAACCTCAGGGCGACCTGCTGGACAAGCACAAGGCCCTGGCCCTCGAGATGGGCGCCGAGGCGCTGCGGGCCTGCCTGAAGCGGGCCGGGGCCGAGCTGTCCGATCTGGCCCACCTGTGCTGCGTGACCTCGACCGGGTTTCTCACTCCTGGTCTCAGCGCTCACCTGATCAAGGAGCTGGGCATCGACCGGCACTGCAGCCGATCGGACATCGTGGGCATGGGCTGCAACGCGGGCCTGAACGCCCTGAACGTGGTGGCCGGCTGGGCGGTGGCTCATCCCGGAGAACTCGCCGTCGTGGTCTGCGCGGAGGCGTGCTCGGCCGCCTACACCCTGGACGGGACGATGCGGACCGCGGTGGTGAACAGCCTGTTCGGGGACGGCGCGGCGGCTATCGCGCTGGTCGCCGGAACCGGGGCGAAGGCCGGCGCGAACGCCGGGACCGGGGCGAACGCCGGGACCGGGGCGAACGCCGGGACCGGGGACAGTGACGGCGCCGCCGGGCCCCGGCTGCTCAAGTTCGCGAGCTGCATCATCCCCGACGCGGTCGACGCGATGCGCTACGACTGGGATCGCGACCAGGGCCGGTTCAGTTTCTTCCTCGACCCGCAGATCCCCTACGTGGTGGGCGCCCACGCCGAACTCACCGTCGATCGGCTGCTGTCCGGAACCGGCCTGCGGCGCAGCGATATCGAGCACTGGCTGGTGCATTCGGGTGGGAAGAAGGTGATCGATGCCGTCGTGGTCAACCTCGGCCTGAGCCGGTACGACGTCCGCCATACCATCGGCGTGCTGCGCGACTACGGAAACGTCTCCAGCGGGTCGTTCCTGTTCTCCTACGAACGGCTGCTGGAGGAGAACGTGACCAGACCGGGGGAGTACGGCGTCCTGATGACCATGGGGCCGGGTTCGACCATCGAGACCGCGCTGGTCCAGTGGTGAGCGCCGGGAGGACGGCGCCGAACCTGCGGCCGGCCGATCACGATGACCTCGGGCTGCGAATCGACGGGCGGCGGCCGATCTCGATCGAGCTGGTACGGGCGGTCGAGGCCGTCTGCGACGCGGCCGAGGATCACCACGGCCCCGGCCTGGTCCGGGTCGACCTGACCGGTGCCCCCAGCCAGTCCCAGCCGGGCCGGCTGACCGTGGGGCTGGTGACCAAGTGGGAGCGGGCCCTGCGCCGGCTGGAGCGGCTGCCGCTGCCGACGGTCTCGGTCGCCCGGGCCGAATGCGGCGGAGCCGCCCTGGATGTCCTGCTGGCCACCGATTTCCGGATCGCCCACCCCGAACTGCGTCTGCTGGTCGCGGTGGGCGGCGAGGCCCCCTGGCCGGGGATGACTGTCTATCGGCTCGCTCAGCAGTGCGGCGTGGCCGCGATCCGGTCGGCGGTGCTGCTCGGAACCGCGATCGACGCGCGGACGGCGCTGGAGTTGCATCTCGTCGACGAACTGGTCGAGGACGGCGTGAGCGCCTTCGCCGCCGTGGCCCGGCGGGCCTGCGCTCTGCCGGGCAAGGAACTGGCGATCCGGCGGCAACTGATGTTCGACGCCGGCAGCACCAGCTTCGAGGATGCGCTGGGTTCTCACCTTGCGGCCTGCGACCGGACGATCCGGCGCGCGCTCGTGGACCCGGTGTCAGCGGACCGGGCTTCAGGGGACGCGGTGTCGGCGGACCGGTCTTCAGGGGACCCGGTCTCGGTGGACCGGTCTTCAGGGGACCCGGTGGCAGCGGAGGACCCGGTGTCGGTGCGGACGCCGGGATGAGCGCGCTGGTCGACACCTTGCCGGGCTGGACCGCTCTGGCCGAGGCCGCCGCCCGGGTCGACGACCGGCTGGCCGCCCTGCCGGAACCCGGCTCGCGCTCACCGCAGCAGCGGGCCGGGGCCGGCGAGCTGAAGGACGCCGCCCGGGGGCAGCGGCGGCGTTTCCTCGATGCTCAGGTCGAGGCCGTGTACGACAGGCTCACCGAGGGCCGGTCACGCAGCCTGCGGCTCGCGGAGCTGGTCGAGGCCGCGGCCGCCGAGTTCCCGGGCCTGGTGCCGTCCCCGGCGCAGCTAGCCTCCGACCGGAGCCGTCCGCAGGCCGACAAGGAAGGCTACGAGATCGATCAGGGCATCTTCCTGCGGGCGGTCCTGCGGTCGGCGTCGGCCGGCCCGCACCTGCTCGAAGCCATGCGCCGGCCCACTCCCCGGGCCCTGGCCCTGCTGCCGGAGTTCCGCCGGACCGGGCTCGTGGAGATGTTCTCGGTCCGGCTCGAGCGTCGTGACGGGGTGGCCCGGCTGACCATGTGCCGGGACGACTGCCTGAACGCCGAGGACAATCAGCAGGTCGACGACATGGAGACCGCCGTCGACCTGGCCCTGCTCGATCCCGCCGTCCGGGTGGCCCTGTTGCGGGGCGGGGAGATGAGCCATCCCCGGTACCGGAACAAGCGGGTGTTCAGCGCTGGGATCAACCTGAAAAGCCTTCACTCCGGAGAGATCTCGCTGGTCGATTTCCTGCTCCGCCGCGAACTCGGCTATCTCAGCAAGATTTTCCGGGGACTGCTGATCGAACCCGGCCCGGCTTGGCCCCCCGGGCCG
>Ga0265340_10000706_pt1 | contig 18856 bp, 15 predicted proteins | sample 4CB225metaG_FD_202082 | JGI IMG/M metagenome (GOLD analysis project Ga0265340, IMG submission 202082) | Rhizosphere microbial communities from Carex aquatilis grown in University of Washington, Seatle, WA, United States - 4-CB2-25 metaG | ecosystem: Host-associated > Plants > Roots >...
TTCTGGCCGAGGATGAGCTGGCTACAGGGTGAGGGCGGCGGGGAGGGCTGCGGTGTGAGTGGTGCGCAACTGGTCCAGGGAGAGGGTGAATCGGTCCTCCACGGTGAGCGCGTCGCCGCCGGTGGTTCCGAGCGCGACCACGGGAACGGAAAGACGCTCGCAGCGCTCGGTGAACTCCGGCACCGATTCGGCCGCCACGGCCACCAGCACCCGGGCCGTCGATTCGGCGAACAGCAAGGTGAAGGCGTCGACGCCGTCCCGGGTGCAGGCGGCGTCCGCAGACACGGTGGCGCCCACGCCGTACCGAAGCGACGATTCGACCAGAGTCTGGGCCAGGCCGCCGTCCGAAAGATCGTGCGCGGCAATCAGTAACCCGTCACCGCCGGCAGTGACCAGGAGGTCGGCCAGCGAGCGCTCAGCTTCCAGGTCGACCGCCGGGGGCAGGCCGCCGAGGTGAGAATGCTCGACCCAGGCCCATTCCGAGCCGCCGAACTCCGCCCGCGTCGTCCCCAGCAGGAGGAGCTGGGCCCCAGCCTCCCGCCAGCCCGACGGGGTGCGCGCGGCGACGTCCGGCAGCACGCCGAGGACGCCGACCACCGGGGTCGGGTGGATGGGAGTGCTGCCGGTCTGGTTGTACAGGCTGACGTTTCCGCCGGTCACCGGAACGCCGAGCTGCTGGCAGCCGTCGGCCAGACCGCGCACGGCCTCGGCGAACTGCCACATCACGCCCGGGTCCTCGGGGGAGCCGAAGTTCAGGCAGTCGGTGACGGCGAGCGGGCGCCCACCGGCCACCGCGACGTTGCGGTACGACTCGGCCAGCGCCAACTGGGCCCCGTGGTAAGGGTCGAGGGCGGCGAACCGGGCGTTGCAGTCGGTGGAGATGGCAACGCCGAGGCCGCTCTCCTCATCGACCCGGATCACGCCGGCGTCGTCCGGGGTGGCCAGTGTGGTGTTGCCCTGCACGTAACGGTCGTACTGGTCGGTCACCCAGGACCGGCTGCTCAGGTTGGGCGAGCCGATCATCCGCAGCACCAGGCCGGCCAGATCGGCGTCGGCCGGGCGGGGCAGCCGGGCCGGGCTGTCGGCCTGGAGCGCGTCGAGCGAGTCCGGCCGGGCCATCGGGCGGTTGTACACCGGGCCGTCGTGGGCGACCGTGCGCGGCGGGACGTCGACAATGGTTTCGCCGTGCCAGAGCACCACCAGCCGTCCGGTTTCGGTGACCTCGCCCATCACAGTCGCCTCGACGTCCCAGCGGCTGGTGATGGCCAGGAAACCGGGCAGGTCCTCGGGACGGACGACGGCCATCATCCGTTCCTGCGACTCGCTCATCAGGATCTCTTCGGGGGCCAGGCTCGGGTCGCGCAGCGGGGCCCGGTCGAGGTGGACCAGCATCCCGCCGTCGCCGTTGCTGGCCAGTTCGGAGAACGCGCAGGACAGCCCGGCCGCGCCGAGGTCCTGGATGCCGTTCACCACCTTGGCCTGGAACAGGTCGAGGCAGCACTCGATCAGCACCTTCTCGGCGAAGGGGTCACCGACCTGCACGGCCGGGCGCTTGGCCTGGCCGCCTTCGGCGAAGGTCTCGCTGGCCAGGATCGACGCGCCGCCGATCCCGTCGCCGCCGGTCCGGGCGCCGAAAAGGATCACCAGGTTGCCGGCGCCGGTGGCGTTGGCCAGGTGGATGTCCTGGTGCTTCATGGTGCCCACGCAGAGCACGTTGACCAGCGGGTTGCCCTGGTAGCAGGGGTCGAAGACGACTTCGCCGCCGATGTTGGGCAGGCCCAGGCAGTTGCCGTAGCCGCCGACTCCGGCCACGATCCCGGGCAGTACCCGCAGCGTGTCCGGGTGATCGATGGCGCCGAACCGGAGCGGGTCCATCACCGCCACCGGCCGGGCGCCCATCGAGATGATGTCCCGGACGATGCCGCCGACGCCGGTCGCGGCACCCTGGTAGGGCTCGACGTAGCTCGGGTGGTTATGGCTCTCGATCTTGAAGGTGACGGCCCAGCCCTGGCCGATGTCGACCACGCCGGCATTCTCGCCGATCCCGACCAGCAGGTGCTCGCGCATCGCCTCGGTGGTCTTCTCGCCGAACTGGCGCAGGTGCACCTTGCTGGACTTGTACGAGCAGTGCTCGCTCCACATCACCGAGTACATGGCCAGTTCGGACGACGTGGGGCGACGGCCGAGGATCTCGTGCAATTCGGCGTACTCGTCGGCCTTCATGCCGAGCGCGGCCCAGGGCTGTTCGGTGTCCTTCGTCGACTGGGCCCGTTCGACGGTGTCGAGGGCCGCGCGCTGTTCAACGGTCAGGACCGAGCCATCGTCCAGGACGGCGTCGAAGTCCTCGCCGTAGGTGTTCACGCTGTCGCTGCTCACGCTGACAAAACTCCTTGCAGGGCGGAGGTGAAGAATCGCAGGCCGTCGGTGCCGCCACTGAGCGCGCCGTGGCTGTCACTTTCCGGGCCGTAGCCGGTCTCGACGGCATGCTCCGGATGCGGCATCAGGCCGACGACACTGCCCGAGGCGTTGCTGACGCCGGCGATGTCGCGGTACGAACCGTTCGGGTTGAACCCCAGATAACGGACGACGACCCGGGCCTCGCCTTCGAGCTGGTCGAGGGTGGCGGTATCGGCCACGTACCCGCCTTCGCCGTTCTTCAGCGGGATCACGATCTCGTCACCGGCGGTGTAGCCGCTGGTCCAGGTGGTGCTGGTGCTCTCCACCCGGAGCACCTGGTCGCGACAGATGAAGTGCCGGTGATCGTTGCGGATCAGCGCCCCGGGCAGCAGGTGGGACTCGCACAGCACCTGGAAGCCGTTGCAGATCCCGAGCACGGGCAGGCCGGGGGCAGCGGCGGTGGGCGGTCCGGCCAGCCGGATGATCTCGTCCATCACCGGCGCGAATCGGGCGATGGCCCCGCACCGCAGGTAGTCGCCGTAGGCGAAACCGCCGGGCAGCACCACCGCATCAACCGAATGCAACTCCCGGTCACCGTGCCAGAGCGGGACCGCGGTGCCGCCGGCGAGCCGGATCGCGCGGGCGGCGTCCCGGTCGTCCAGGCTGCCGGGGAAGGTGACGACGCCGATCCGCATCAGTCGGCCGAACGAACAGCGACGACGTCCTCGATCACCGGGTTGGACAGCAGCGTCCGGGCAGCCTCGGCGGCCCGCTCCAGGACGGCGGCGTCCACCTCGCCGTCCACCTCGAGCTCGAACCGCTTGCCCTGACGGGCCCCGGCGAACTCCTTGAAACCGAGCCGGGCCAGGGCGCCGACGACGGCCTTGCCCTGCGGATCGAGAATCTCGGGCTTCGGCATGACGTCGATAACGACGCGTCCCATGGCGTGAGCTCCTTGTGTGCCGGTGCGGCGCAGGCACCGGTTTGAGAGTGGGCGGTGCTCCAAACGCTACCCGAAGTCACTCTCTTCTCCGGCCACCCACCCATTCCCCGGCCACCCGCTGCTGCCCTGGTCCGACCCCTTCCTCACAGATCGCGGGGAGTCCGGTCGAATCCCTTGTACCGGGTGCCCTGGTAGCTGAGTTGGCCTCGGTCGCGCTCGAGCAGCGTCCCGTAGACTTTCCCGGCGACGGGGAATTCGATCCGCTCACCGCCCTCGATCTCGAACGTGACGAAGTAGAACGTCGAGGCCGAGGTGTCCGAGCTGCCTCCGCGGAGCTGGCCGCGCTTGGCCAGCACCAGGGCCGGGACAGTGATCCGTTCCGCGACGGTGTTCCGGCCCCAGCGCAGCAGAGCTCTGAGGATCGCGAACGAGATCGCCCCGAAAATCAAGACAAAGATCACGGCTATGAACACTGGGACGATCAAGAACATCTTGCCATCGCCGGTGTCGTCGAAAAATGAGCCCATTGTTGCCTTCCCCTCCATTGGAGCGAACCGTCTCATGAGCAACGTGAGCACCGGAAGGGCCCCGGGTCCCGAATCATGGCCGACCACTAGGCAACAGCCAGCGAAAACGTCTCAATTGCTGGAGTTCGGATAATTTTGGCCGCCCACGCCTTCCACGGTCCTCTTCGGCCCGGTCTACTAGATTTCATGGCCACTCCAGTCGTCTTCATTCACGGTCTCTGGCTGCACGCCACGAGCTGGCAACCCTGGCTCGACAAGTTCAACGAGTCCGGCTATGCGCCGATCGCGCCCGAGTGGCCCGGCGGTGCCGACACCGTTGCCCAGGCCCGGGCCAACCCGGATGCGGTCGCCCGCTTCGGGGTGAAAGAGGTTGCCGATCACTACGCCCAGATCATCGCCGGGCTGCCGGAGAAACCGGTCGTGATCGGTCACTCTTTCGGCGGTCTGCTGGCCCAGAACCTACTCGGCCGGGGCATCACCGCCGCCGGGGTGGCCATCGACCCGGCACCGATCAAGGGCGTGCTGCCGCTGCCGCTGTCGGCGCTGCGGGTCGCGTCGATCGCGCTGCGGAACCCGGCCAACCGCTCGAAGGGGGTCTCGCTGACGTCGGAGCAGTTCCGGTACGGCTTCGGCAATGCGCTGAGCATCGAGGAGTCGGCCGAGTTGTTCGAGAAGTGGACCATTCCGTCACCGGGACGCCCGTTGTTCGAGGCCGCCCTGGCCAACTTCACCCCGAACGCGCCGACCAAGGTCGACACGGCCAACACCAGTCGGGGCCCGCTGCTACTGACCAGCGGGGGGCACGACCACACCGTCCCGCCGGCGATCGTCACCGCCACCCTCAAGCAGTACGCCCGATCGCGGGCCGTCACCGAACTCAAGGTGTTCCCCGACCGTGGGCACTCCCTCACCGTCGATCACGGCTGGGAAGAGGTCGCCCAAACGACCCTTGACTTCCTCAAACAACACTCGATCACCTAAGGGCACGTCCTCGCTACGGCGCGGAGTTACAAGCTCTAATACTCGATCCGGGTGGGGGCGGCGATCCACTGCTTGAACGGGAGCGTCGCCCGGTCGTCACCGAAATGCTCCACGGTCAGGGGCCACTGCTCGCGCGGCGCGGCCAGGACGTCGTAGAAGGCCCGGTCGTCGAAACCGGCCGCAGCGGCGTCGTGCCGGTCGGCGGCATAGATCACCCGGTCCATCCGGGCCCACAACGCCGCCGACAGGCAGAGCGGGCAGGGCTCGCAGGAGGAGACCAGCAGGCAGCCGTCAAGTTTGAAGGTGTCCAGCCGCCGGCAGGCCGCCCGGATCGCCACCACCTCGGCATGGGCCGTCGGATCGAGGGTCCGGGTCACCTGGTTGACGCCGGTCGCGATCACCTGGCCGGCCTTGACCACAAGCGCACCGAACGGACCGCCACCGGCGGCCACGTTCTCGGCCGCGGTGGAGACGGCCAGGTCGAGCCACTCCTGTTCGCTCACGAGTTGGGTTTCGGTCACGGTGAGCTCCTGGTTGACAAGTTCCGGGCGTTCAGGGCCAGCCAAACCCGGTCGCGGCTCAGCGGCAACTCGGTGAACCGCAGTCCGGTGGCGTCGCGCAGCGCGTTGGCCAGGGCCGGAGCCACCGGATTGAAGGGGCTCTCACTCATCGACTTGGCCCCCATCGGCCCGAGCCGATCATGAGTCGGGGCAAAGATCACTTCGGTCTCGGGTACATCGGCGAACGTCGGCAGGTGGTAGCCGCGGAAAGTGGCGGTGCTGACCCGGCCGGCCGCGTCGAGGTCCAGGTGCTCGAACATCGCCGCGCCCAGTGCCTGCGCGACCCCGCCCTCGATCTGCCCCCGGCACTGCATCGGGTTGATCACCCGGCCGGCGTCGGCGGCCTGCACGCTGCGCAGGAACCGGATCTCGCCGGTGCCCGGATTCACCGCGATCCGGAAACCGTGCACGTTGAAGGCCACCGACCGGGGTGAACCGGCCGACGTCCCGGCGGCGAACCACACCGCCCCGGCCTCGAGCCCGGACGGCCCGGACTGCTCCGGCCGCCCGGACTGCTCGTGCCGTTCGGCCTCGAGCCCGGACTCGTCGGACAACTCGGCCGCGAGCCGGGACAACGAGATCGGGGTGCCGGCGCAGTCGACCGAATCGGCCCGCAACCGGCATTTCGGCCCGGCCACCCCACTGAGCCGGGACGCCGTGGCCAGCAACCACTCGCGCAGAGCCTGGGCGGCCCGTACCGTGGCCGACCCGGCGACCATGATCCCGGTCGAACCGAACGCGCCGGTGTCGTACTCGACGACGTCGGTGTCGGACTGTTTCAGGGTGATCGCCCCGGCCGTGGTGTGTAGCACGGTGGCGGCCAACTGCCGGTGCACAGTGCTGGTGCCGTTCCCGAATTCGGCCGTCCCCACCCGCAGCTCGTACCGCCCGTCCGGGCCCAGGCCGATCAGCGCCCGGCTGTGATGACCTCCCGGCGGAATCGTGTCGATCATCGCCATCGCCGTTCCCGCGCCGACCAGCCATCCCGGCGGCGCCGGGGGCTCACCCCGGCGATCGGCGAGCGCCTGCTGGACCGCGCTCAGGCAGAAGTCCAGTCCGTAGCTGCCGTACTCGACGTCGTCCTGTTCCTCGCTGAAGGAGACCATCGGATCGCCGGGACGGACGGCGTTCAGTTCCCGGAACGAGATCGGATCCAGGCTCAGGCCCCGAGCCAGCTCATCCATCGCCGACTCCACCGCGAAGATCAATTGGCTCAGACCGTAGCCGCGGAAGGCCCCCGAAGGCACGCTGTTCGTGTAGACGGCGTACCCGTCCACCCGCTTGTTCGCGCACCGGTAGACCGCGACCGACTCGTTGCAGCCGTGAAAGAGCACGCCCGGCGCGTGATTTCCGTAAGCTCCGGTGTCGGACACCACCCTCAGCTCGATCGCCGACAGGGTGCCGTCGGCCCGGGCTCCGGCCCGCACCTGAATGGTCATCGGATGCCGGGTGGTGGTCGCGGTGAATTGTTCTTCCCGGGTCAGCTCGAGCTGCACCGGCCGGCCGGTGCGCAGCGTGGCCAGGGCCGCGACGTCCTCAATCAGCATTTCCTGCTTGCCGCCGAACCCCCCGCCGACCCGCTCGCAGAACACCCGGACCTTCTCGGCCGGCAGATCGAACAGCGCACACAGCGCCTTCCGGGTCAGGAAGGGGGTCTGGGTGCTGCTGCGCACGGTGAGCCGGCCCGTCTCGTCCAGCCCGGCCCTGCAGGCGTGGGTCTCCAGGGCAGCATGCTGGACCCGCTGGGTGCGGTAGGTCTGGGAATGGACGACGGCGGCCTCGGCGAAACCGGCGTCCAGATCGCCGAGATCGCCGTGCACCTCGGCGACAATGTTGCGGTCGGCCCGGGCCACGCCGTCCGCCTCGGTCAGCTCGCCGTGCAGCAATGGCGCCCCGGCCAGCATCGCCTGCTCCGGATCGAAAACGGCTGGCAAAATTCGATATTCGATGATGATCCGGCGACGGCCCTCCTCGGCGGCGGCGACGCTCTCGGCCACCACCGCCGCTACTCGCTGCCCGACGAACCGGACCCGGTGGTCGAACACCCGGGTATCGCGAGGGTCATCCAGTGCGCTCTCGTGCTGCGCGGTGGAGAACCGGGACGACGGCGAGTCGGCCGGGCCGAGCACGGCGATCACTCCGGGGACGGCGAGGGCGGCCGCGTCGTCGAGCCGGAGAATCTCGGCGTGCGGATGCGGGGACCGGACCAGCACGCAGTGCAGCAGCCCGGGTTCGGTGGTGTCGAGCGTGAACCGGGCCGCTCCGGTGACCACCGCGCGAGCCGCCGGCGCCGCCCGATTGCCCCCGACCGAAGCCGGCCGGGGCGAGGGTGTCCCGGCCGCCGGCGCTTCGTCGGGTTCGACTTGGACAAGACCGTGCACCGAATCCCGGATAGCCCGGTAACCGGTGCAGCGGCAGAGGTTTCCCTTCAGCGCCCGGGGCAGGTCGGCGAGCTGATCGGCGTCCAGGACGGCGCTGGTCATCACCATCCCGGCGGTGCAGAACCCGCACTGGAAACCCTGCGCGTCGAGGAATCGCTGCTGCATCGGATGCAGGGTGTCACCGTCGGCCAGGCCTTCGATCGTGGTGACGTCGTGCCCGTCGGCCCGCAGCGCCGGGTACAGGCAACTGTGCACGGCGACGCCGTCGACATGAACGGTGCAGGCACCACAGTCGCCCGCGTCGCAGCCCTTCTTGACCCCGAACCAGCCCTGGTCGCGCAGGTAACTTCGCAGACACTGGCCTGGCCGCGGATCCTGGGTCACGTCCTTGCCGTTCACCCGCACCGGATCCCCCGAACTACCGCCATGATCACCGGCCGCGCCCCTGAATGGGGCGCGAGAACGGCACAATCCTGGGCCCAGACGGTGATCAGGCGGGGGTTGGCGGTTCGGGTGGCGGTCACGCGAGCTCCTGGCGAATCTCTTCGGCCAGCCGGAAGGTCAGGTGACGGCGCCAGGCCGGCAGGCCGTGGACGTCGTCGTGGTACAGGTGGGGCGGAATGGCAGCGTCGATCGCCGCGCTCAGCTCGGCCGGATCCGGGTGGCCGGGGAAGTGCACCCGCACCGGGCGGACGGTGGCCGCCGTGACGGTCAGGGTGAAACCGTTGGGCCCGATCCGGCCGATCAGCAGAGCGGCGGACCGGCCGAGGGTGGTCAGGGACTGTTGCCGGAACGCGGTCCGGTCGCGTAGCGCCGAATGCGGCAGCGTGATCGAGCGGATCGCCTCACCCGGGTTCAGGCCGTGCCGGTTGTTCCCGAGGATCAGATCGATGACGGCGACCCGGCGCCGGCCGCCGCCGGGGGCCCAGATCTCGCACCGGCCGTCCAGCCCGGCGGTGAGCGAAATCATCGGCCCGGCGGGGAGGGCATTGCCCAGATTGCCGCCGACCGTGGCCACATTCCAGATCTTGAACGAGGCCAGGAACGCCTCACAGCACTGCCGGATCAAACCCCTTCCGTGATCAGGCACGAAGGCACGCTCGGCCCGGTGCCCGGGACGGCCTTGAGCGTGCAGCAGTGCCGGGGCACCTCCCGGCCCGTCAGAGCTGGGGGAATCACGGGAGAGTTTGGTGGCGAAGCGGTACAGCTCGGCGATCGTGCAGGTGGCGCCGATGATCAGGTCGGCGTCGGGTTGATCGCTCGACCAGCTCAGGGCCGGCCAGCCCAGCGTGGTCAGGTCGAGCAGCCGGCGGATCTTCGGCTGGGGCTCGGAGAACAGCCAGGTGCCGCCGGCCAGCCAGGCATCGCCCGGCTGCCAGAGCGGCAGTTCGGCGTCGGCCCGCAATTCGGTCAATCGGGTGACGGTGTTGAGGTCCATGTCAGTTCCACAACCGGCGCGAGCGCCGGGCCAGTTCGGTCCGGGCCGCCCGCAGGTCCAGCCCGGTCAGTTCACCCTCGGTGACGACCGGCTCGCCGCCGACCAGCAGGTGACGCACCCGGCGGTCCGGGCCCAGGGCCAGCGCGGCGATCGGATCGGCGATGTCCTGGACGTCGTCGCCCGGCCAGATCGCCAGGTCGGCCCGCCGGCCGGGCTGGAGCCGGCCGATGTCGTCCCGGCCCAGGCAGCGCGCCCCGCCGCTGGTGGCCAGCTCAAGGGCGGCCGCGACCCCGAGGCTGGCCGGCCGGCCGGTGCGCTGCCGCGAAGTGAACAGGGCCTGCCGGATCTCGGTGAACAGGCCGCCCGCTTCGTTGCTGGCCACCCCGTCGACCCCGAGCCCGACCGGCACCCCGGCCGCCAGCAGATCGCTGACCCGGCACATCCCGGCCCCGAGCCGGGCATTGCTGGACGGGCAGTGCGCCACCCCGGTGCCGGACCCGCCGAGCGCCGCGATCTCGGCGTCGTTGAAATGAATCCCGTGCGCCACCCAGACGTCGTCACCGAGCCAGCCGAATTTGCGCATCAGCTCGACCGGCCGGACCCCGAACCGGGCCACCACGTTCGCCTCCTCGTCCAGGGTCTCGGCCAGGTGGGTGTGCAGGCGCAAGCCCAGCCGGCGGGCCAGCGCGGCCGACTCGGTCATCAGCCGGGGCGTCACCGAGAACGGCGAGCACGGGGCCACCGTCACCACGATCTTTTCCCCGTCATGCAGCCGGGCGTGCACCGCCTCGGTGCTGGCCAGGATCGCGTCGGTGGCTTCGACCACGCTGTCCGGCGGCAGCCCGCCGGCCGATTCGCCGAGGTCCATCGACCCCCGGGCCAGGTGCAGGCGTAACCCGACCTGACCGGCCGCCTCGGCCAGCCGGTCGAACACGCTGTCGTCTCCTCGGGGCACCACGTAATGGTGATCGGCGGCCGTCGTGCAGCCGCTGAGGGCCAGTTCGGCCAGACCGACGACGGCGGCCGCATGCACGTCGTCCGGTCCGAGCCGGGCCCAGATCGGGTACAACTCCGTCAACCAGCCGAACAGGTCGCAGTCCACCGCCCGGCCCCGGGTGAGCCATTGGTAGAGGTGGTGGTGGGTGTTGATCAGACCAGCGGTGATGATGTCGCCGTCCACCTGGAGCACGTCGTCCCCGGGCCGGTTCTCGACCACGCCGACGGCCTCGATCAGGCCTGCGCTGATCGCGATGTCCCCGGGCCACCGGGCCCCACGGAGCACCAGCCGGGCGCCACGATCGGGCCCAGGTAGGGGGGCGGGGACAAGAGCCATCCTTGGACGCTAGCTCCCGCCTGTTGCGCTGACGTGTCCAGACCCGCTTTTCAACCTCGCGCCTGGCCCGGGTACGTGCAAGGCTGGTCGGTGTGAAGATCACTCATCTGGGCCATGCCTGCGTACTCGTCGAGACCGCCGGGGCCCGCATCCTGATCGATCCCGGCGTGTTCACCCACGGGTTCGAGGAACTGACCGATCTCGACGCCGTCCTGGTCACCCACCAGCACATTGATCACCTGGACGTGCAGCGCCTGCCGCTCCTGCTGGAGGCCAACGAGCAGGCCCGACTACTCACCGAGGCCGAGGCCGCCGCCGAACTGGACAAGGTCGGGATCGAGGCCCGGCCGGTGCACGTCGGCGACCAGATCAAGGTCGGCCAGGTGCAGATCACCGGGGTCGGCGGGATCCACGCCGAGATCCACGCCGACATCCCGAGGATCGGCAACGTCGGCCTGCTGCTCAGCGGCGAGGGCGAACCCACGTTCTTCCATCCGGGCGACGCCTACACGGGAGTTCCGGAGGGCGTGGACGTGCTCGCCGTGCCACTGAACGCTCCCTGGGCCAAGCTCAGCGAGACCGTGGACTTCGTCCGCGCGGTTCGGCCGGCCCGGGTGTTCCCGATCCACGACTCGCTGCTCCAGCCGATGGGCCGCACCATGTACCTGACTCACGTGGGCAATCTGGGCGGGGCCGAGGTGATCGACCTGGCCGGCGCGGGCGCCACCGATTTCTGAACCGCCCGCCCGTTCCGGGCCCTGTGGATCGGACGGGTGCGCCAGGAGGCTCGGTCCGGGCCGGCCATCAACCGATCAGGTGGCCATCAACCGATCAGGTGGCGGCCAGACCGCAGTAGGACCGAGCCTCCTTGCGGCGCCGGACTACTACCGCAACTGCTTCGCCTCGGTCACGTGCACGGCCCAGCTCGGCAGTCCGGCCGCGCCCGCGCAGCTCACGTCCTGGCTGGTGAGCACGGCCAGGGTGAGGCACTGGCCGAGCGCCTTCTGGCCGAAGTAGTTAGGGTGCAACGACTCCGATATGTCGCCCTGCCCGGCCAGATCGATGAACCGGATCCATTCGCTGGTCGAACTGGTGGGATGGCCGGTGGACTGCTGGTCGGAGGCGGCGCAGAGTTCGTGGCCCCGGAAGGCGTTGAGCAGATCGAGGAATTGCACGTTGTGGCTGGCCGCCACACCGGCCAGGGTCTGGGACATCGCCGGGCTGAGATAGGAATGCGCCCAGGCCTCGTCGACGTCCAGGAACGGGCAACCACCGACGCTGGCCCGCTGATCGGGAGCGGTGCCCGAATACCGGGTGTTCCCCGGGTCGGGCAACGGCGCGGGATAGGACTCCAGGATCAGCCGGTAGTCGCCGGAGCCATAGCCGGCCGCCGCCATCGTGGCCCGGACATCGTCCACGGTGGCCCCGACCGCCGCCGCCACTTTCGGTAGCCCGGCCTCGATCGTCGGCGGCAGAGTCTCACTGCACGGCGTGCTCGAGGACAGGTAGGCCACGACACAACTGGAGACGATGCTGCCGAAGCCGAGGTCGTTGCCACCGATGTCGAGCACTATCAGTTTGACGTCGTTGCTCTTGGCCACCGTGGCCAACTGATCGTCCTGAGGGGCTTCGCCCTGGTAACCCTGCCCCCCGGCCGAGGCTCGCAGCACATTCACGGTCTTGGCCCCGGAGCAGGCCAGATTGATCGACTTCTGGGTGATCAACCAGGCGCTCTTGATCGGGGCTACGTCGGAACGATGGCAGCCGTTGTCCACGGTGTCGCCGTAGACCTGGATCCCCCGGTCGGTGCCGAGGTGATCAGGACTGCTGCTGGCCGAGTTGCCCTTCCAGCGTCCGGCCTCACCGGAGATGTAACTGTCACCCAGGCTGACCGAGGCGGTCGGCAGGCCGGCGTGATCGGCGGCGGCCGACCCCGTGGCCACAGCGGCGGCCGGCGCAGCCGAGGCTGTCGCCGGTGCGCCCAGCGCCACGGCCGGCAGCGCGATCAAGACCAGAGCCAGGAACGGTCTTCCGGTGAACCTGCCGGCGATTCGTGACATATCGGCCTCCAATTCGGCGCACGGCGGCCCGCACGGCTTCCGCGCCGACCCTCACCCCGTCACGTTGCCTCGCCGGTAACCCCGATGGCAATAGTCGTTTCGTCCGTTTCTTTAATGTTTCGCCCACCCCAAATCCCCCAGCCGTGCCTGATCCCCGGTTGAGCGCGCGGATCGGCGGCGACCGTTGCAACTTCGCGGGCCCAGCCAGTGATCATGAGCCGAGGGAGTCGGTCAGGGGAGGATTTGGGCGGCGATGTCGGTGCGGTAGTGGCCACCGTCCAGGTGAATCTTGTGCATCGCCGCGTACGCCGTGGTCCGGGCCGACTCCAGGTCGTCGCCGAGGCCGACGATCGACAGCACCCGCCCACCCGAGCTGTGCACCTCACCGGCGGCGCCCAGGGTGGTGCCGGCGTGCAGCACCCAGTGCTCGGCGTCATCGTCACCCAGCCCGGTGATCACGTCGCCGGTGCGGGGCGTCCCCGGGTATCCGGCCGCGGCCAGGACGACGGCCACGGCCGACCCCTGATGCCAGCGCAGCGGCGGCTGATCGGCCAGGGTTCCGGTGGCCGCGGCCAGCAGCAGCCCGGCCAGCGGGGTGCTCAACCGGGGCAGCACCACCTGGGTCTCCGGGTCGCCGAACCGGGCGTTGAACTCGATCACCTTGACTCCCCGGGAGGTCAAGGCCAGGCCGCAGTAGAGCACCCCGGCGAACGGGACACCCCGGCGGGCCATTTCGTCCACGGTCGGCTGGGCGACCCGGGTCAGGACCTGCTCGACCAGGTCCGGCGGGGCCCAGGGCAACGGGGAGTAGGCCCCCATCCCGCCGGTGTTCGGGCCGGCGTCGCCGTCCAGCGCCCGTTTGAAATCCTGCGCCGGGGCCAGTGGAACCACGCTCTCGCCGTCGGTCAGGCAGAACAGCGACACCTCCGGACCGTCGAGGAACTCCTCGATCACCACCTGGCCGCCCGGCCGTTCCAGGCAGCCGGCGGCGTGGGCCAGGGCCGCGTCCCGGTCCGCGGTGACGATCACTCCCTTACCGGCGGCCAGCCCGTCGTCCTTGACCACGTGCGGCGCCCCGAACTCGGCCAGTGCGGACCCGACGTCGTCCAGAGTCAGGCACAGCCGGGACGCTCCGGTGGGGACGCCGGCCGCGGCCATCACCTCCTTGGCGAAGGCCTTGCTGCCCTCCAGTCGCGCGGCCGCCGCGGACGGCCCGAAACACCCGATCCCGGCCGCCCGGACCGCGTCCGCGACCCCCTTGACCAGGGGCAACTCCGGGCCGATCAGCACCAGGTCGACGCCGAGCCGGACCGCGAGCTCGGTGACCTGGTCCGGATCGTCGGCCCGCACCGGATGGCACGGAGCGAGTTCGGCGATGCCTGGATTGCCCGGCGCCGCATGCAGTTCGGTGACGGCCGGGTCGGCGGCCAGGGCGCGGACCAGGGCGTGCTCGCGGGCACCGGTGCCAATGACGAGAAGCTTCACAGCCCCCGAGCGTAGATCACCCCGGGGCGGCGGCGGGCCCACTGCCGGTTCGATCCGGTTCCCACCCTAGAGGGTGGATTCGACTTCGGCCAGGGCCTCCTCGAGCAGGGCCAGGCCGTAGCGCGCCTCCTCGTCGGTGATGTTCAGGGCCGGGACGACGTGCGTGCGGTTGCCGTTGATGAACGGCAGCAGCCCCCGTTCCCGGCAGGCGCGGGCCAGCGTGGCCATCGGCGCGTTCGCCGGGCCGGCGGCTCCGGCCGGTACCAGCGGCTCCCGGGTTTCCCGGTCCCGGACCAGTTCCAGGGCCCAGAAGGCGCCGATCCCACGGACCTCACCGACCAGGCGACTGCGCCCGGCCAGCGCCCGGAGTCCGGGCCCGAACACCTCCCGGCCGAGCCGATCGGCATTGTCGATCAGTTTGTCGTCGGTCAGCACGCCGATGTTCGCCACCGCCGCGGCACAGGCCAGCGGGTGGCCGGAGTAGGTCAGGCCGCCGGGGAAGGCCCGCTGCTTGAACGTGGCCGCGATCTCCTCGCTGATCAGCACGCCACCCAGGGGTACATAACCCGAATTCACACCCTTGGCGAAGGTGATCAGATCCGGGACGGCGTCCGGTCCGGCCACCGGCGCCCACCCACCGGCCACCCCGGCCGCCCCAGCCGCACCGACCGGCGCTTCGTTGGCCAGTTCGCAGCCGAACCAGCGCCCGCACCGGCCGAAGCCGCTCATCACCTCGTCGGCGATCCAGACAATGCCGTAGCGGTCGCAGATCTCGCGGACCCCCCGCAGGTAACCGGCCGGCGGGATCATGATTCCGGCGGTCCCGGGTACCGATTCGAGCACGATGGCGGCGATCGTGCCCGGGCCTTCCAGGGCGATCACCTGCTCCAGGTGCTCCAGCGCGCGCTCACACTCTTCCGACTCGGTCTGCGCGTGGAAGGCCGAGCGGTAGAGGAACGGCCCGAAGGTGTGGACGACGCCCTCCGCGCCGTAGTCGTTCGCCCAGCGCCGCGAGTCTCCGGTCAGGTTGATCGCGGTGGTGGTGTTGCCGTGATAGCTGCGGTACCGGCCGATCACCTTGCGCCGTCCGGTGTGCACCCGAGCCATCCGGACCGCGTTCTCGATCGCGTCGGCCCCGGCGTTGGTGAAGAACACCTGCCGGAACCGGTCGCCCGGCGCCCGTTCGACGATCAGCCGGGCCGCCTCCGAACGCTGGTCGTTGGCGTGCTGCGGGGCTACCGTGGCCAGCCGGGCCGCCTGCTCGGCAATCGCCGCGACCAGGCGGGGGTGGCCGAAACCGATGTTTGTATAAACTAATTGCCCGGAAAAGTCCAGGTAAGGCCGGCCGTCGCCGTCCCAGAGCCAGGACCCTTGCCCGCCGTCGACGACGAACGGGTCGCGCCCGTCCTGCGCCAACCAGGAATGGAAGACATACTCCAGGTCAAGGTCATAGGCGCGCTGCGCCCGCTCGCGACGGCCGGGATCGACCTGCGGCGAGGGCGCCGTGACGGGCAGGGACGGACGCGAGGCAGGAATCATGCTGGTCATACCGGCAGCCTATGACGTACCTCAGGAGACCCACTATGAGTCGCTGGACAGCGGTCCGAGCCCGGGCCGGTACCGGCCTGGCCACCCTCCGGAACAATAGCTGGGCGGTCGGGCAGTGCTCGGTGGCGGCGATGCTGGCCTGGTTCATCGCCACCTGGGGGCTGAACCATCCCCAGCCCCTGTTCGCACCGGTGGCCGCCATCGTCTGCCTGAACGTCTCACCGGCGGCCCGGCTGCGACGGATGGGCGAGCTGGCGATCGGGGTGACCATCGGCGTCGGCATCGCCGATGTCCTGGTCGGCTGGCTCGGGAACGGCTGGTGGCAGATCGGCCTGGTGGTGGTGCTGGCGCTGGGCACCGCTCAGCTCTTCGGCGGCGGTCCGCTGCTCACCGCCCAGTCCGGGGTTCAGGCAACTTTCCTGGCCGCACTGCCGCAGCCACCGGGAGGGGGCCTGCACCGCTGGGAGGACGCCCTGGTCGGGGGCCTCTGCGCCCTGGCCGTGGCGGCTTTCCTGCCGGGCGACCCGGCCCGGGCGGTCCGGTCGAAGGCCCAGACGCTGATCGCGGAGCTGTCCGGGGTGGTCGCGGCCGCGGCCGCGGCCCTGCGCAGCGGTGACGCCGACCTGGCCGACGCCACCCTGGAGCGGGCCCGGGGCACCCAGGTGGAGATCGAACGCTGGACCGAGGCCCTGCGCGGCGGCGAGGAGATCAGCCGGATCTCCCCGCTGCGCCGACGCCAGCGTGACGATCTGCACCGCTACCGGCGGGCCCTGGTCGGGGTGGATCGGGCGGCGCGGAACATGCGGGTCGCCATCCGCCGGATCGCGGCCGCTCTGGACCTGGGACAGAGCCTTCCGGACCCGCTGGCCGACGTCCTCGACGATCTGTCGGTGACGCTGAGCACGCTCCGGGAGGAGGTGGGCGGCCGTCTCGACGAGGGACCCATGCCCGCCGAGCTGTCGGCCCTGGCCGGGCGGCTCGACCCGGTCACGCTGGGGGCCCGGACCATGTCGGCCCACGTGGTGGTGGCCCAGGTTCGCTCGGCCGTGGTCGACCTGCTCGGGGCCACCGGAATGGATCTGGTTCAGGCCCGGTCACTGCTGCCGCACGGCCTGCCCCGCCCGCAGGCTCCGGCCGGGGAATAGCTCCGGACGCACCCGCCCGGCCTGAGCCGCACCCGCCGTCACCCCCTGGTGGGCCCGGAATCGAACCCAAGACAGGGGCTCAGACCAGGGGAACGGACGACGTCACGAACGGGCTGATTCTCCATCGCCGGCGGTACCGGATACCTCGACCGACGGGGACGGCACGGAGATCTCGGCCGGTGCGAGCACAGTGGATTCGGGCACGGGCACGGGCACGGGTGCGGGTGCGGGTGTGACGGGTGGCTGGATGCTGCCCGGCGCCGCCGTGCTGCCGGAGATCGCGCCGTATCCGTGGCTGGCCCCGTTACCGTTGCCGTTCGAGCTGACCACGCTGGGATCGACCGGCGGCAGTTCGCTGGCGATCGCGGCCATCGCCTCGCGGACCGTCTGGGCGATGGTTTCCCGGCCGCCGCCGCGCATTCCTGCGGCGTAGCCGACGATGAACGCGGTGATCGGGGCGGCCGGCCGGGCCACCGCGTGCGCGGCATCCCGGGCTAGATCGAGGATCTCGGAGATCGAGATCTCCTCGGGTTTGACGTCGATCTCCTGGCTGAGCTTGGTGACCCATTCGTCGAGCATGTTCACCCTTGTCGGTCGAAGTGGGCCCGGGCCGCCGCGAGCTGATCGGGGGTGTCACAGTCTCCTGCGGCGCCCAGATCCGGAACGGTGACGACGGCGAGCTGGTGTAAGACCAACTTAACCGCCTTACCGTGTACCGGCTTCACTCTGGCGATGGCCGAACGGATCGGCTCAGTTCGATACGCGGCTGTAAGCGGCTGCCTACTGCCTGCCGCATCGACGAACAGGGCTGCGTCGGTACAAGGTTCGCCAATCAGGGCGGCAATCAGCCGATCGACGTCATCCGCTTTCAACCAGGGCAAATCGGTGGCCAGAACGACAACCAGCGGCGCGGCGCCGGGCAATCCGCCCGCCGATGAGGCCGGTTCAGCCGCGCTGAGGGCCAATTCGTCCAGTCCGGCGGCCAGAGCGGCCAGCGGTCCACCGCCGGCGGGTCGCTCGCGAACCCAGTCGACGTCACGGATTGTGGGACGTCGATCACCCACGACCACGGTCCGGCGGGCGGCCACGCTGGCCCGCAGCACCCGGTCAAGCAGCGGCAGACCGGCAATGTTCAGGGCCGCCTTGTCAACACCGCCCAGCCGCCGGCCGCTGCCACCGGCCAGAATCACCGCATCGAATTCCGCCACTCACCCATTCTGCGGCCGGACTCCATCTCGTGGCGGCACCCATTCCCCGCCGGCTCGTTCTTCGGCTCAACCCCTCGCCCCGATCAAGCGTTTGAGCTTGTCGAGCTGAGTCACTGCCCATTGTCTGATCTTGGTTCCCAGCGCCTTGGCCTTGCCGACCAGTTCCGTCCCGGCCTGGAACCGTGGCCGCCGGGGGGCCGCGGCCACCGGGGACACCGGCGGCGGCGAGGCGGGCCGTTCCGGATCCCGACCGGAGATCGCGGCCGTGATCGCGTCGTACACGGCCTGGGCTTGGGCCACCCAGCCCCCGGGCCCGCGGGCGACCTGGCCGATCCCCCGGATTTCCAGCACGACTCCACGCGCCGGCTGGGTCTGGGGCGAGAGTTGCGAGGTTTGAGAATCGGCTGGCGCTGCCGTCACCGGTGCCGGGTCGACGGAATCAGTACGCATCCCCAGCCCCCCGAGCCCCTGGAACAGTGCGGTCAGCTCCTCCAGGGACTCATTGGCGACATTCCGCCAGGCAATTTCCCCGGTGCTGCCGGGTGTCCCCAGCCGTACCCCAGCCGCCAGGCCGGCCCGCCGGGCCGCATCATCGCCGGTCCCGGCTCGACCGTGGGCCGAGAGCAGATCGACCGACCCATGGTCACTGGTCATGCCCCCGAGCCATTGACGACGGCTGGTATCGATCTTGGCCAGGTTGTTGTTGGGGCCTTCCTGGATCTCCGCGTTGATCACGGGTTGATCCAGCCGGCTGCCCGCGGGATCGTCGGTGCCGGGCGTGAACGAATCCACGATCAACTGCATCCAGGCCTCGAGCTGCTGCCCGATGGCCGTTCTCTCGGCCTCATCG
>Ga0265340_10000708_pt1 | contig 18851 bp, 17 predicted proteins | sample 4CB225metaG_FD_202082 | JGI IMG/M metagenome (GOLD analysis project Ga0265340, IMG submission 202082) | Rhizosphere microbial communities from Carex aquatilis grown in University of Washington, Seatle, WA, United States - 4-CB2-25 metaG | ecosystem: Host-associated > Plants > Roots >...
ATCACGGCCCTCCAGGCTGCGTATGTTCGAGGGAACACGGTCCGCCTCAACGCGATCAGCAGCCTCGATCCGGCGTCGCCCCAGGCAACCTCGATGGTGCCCACGATCCGGGCGATCCAGGCGGGCAATGGGATCAGCACGATCGTCGGCGGCGAGTCGGCGATCGGTCACGACTTCCTGGTCGCCCAGGGTGAGCGGATGCCGTTTGCGATCGGGCTGACCCTGATCGCCAGCGCGATCGTCCTGTTCCTGCTCTTCGGGTCGCTGGCGATCCCGCTCAAGGCCGTGATCATGACCCTGCTTTCGATCAGTGCCAGCTTCGGCGCCCTGGTCTGGATCTTCCAGGACGGCAACCTGAGCAACATCCTCCACTTCACGCCGTTGCCGTACACCATCGCGGGCAACCCGATCATCATGTTCAGCGTCATCTTCGGCCTGTCGATGGACTACGAGGTGCTCCTGCTGTCGCGGATCCAGGAGGCCTACCGGCGAACCCACGACAACACCGCGGCCGTGGCCGAAGGCCTCGCCCGGACGGCCGGCGTGATCACCGGCGCGGCCCTGATCATGGTCAGCGTCTTCGCCTCGTTCGCCCTGGCCGACACGATCACGATCAAGTCGATCGGGGTCGGGATGGCGATCGCGGTCCTGCTCGATGCCACGATCGTGCGGGTCCTGCTGGTACCCGCGACGATGCGCCTCCTCGGCCATTGGAACTGGTGGGCGCCCGGTCCCCTGCAGCGCTTCGCCGATCGGCTCGGCTTCGACCATGTCGAAGATCCCGAGCCCGTCCTGGGATCCGGACCGACCCTGGGTGGGGCCGTCGGTTGAGCCAGACGTTCCAGCCTGACGACCCAAACCGCTACCGGCCGCCGGCCGCGTCGGGCTTCGTCCGGGGCTGGTCCTGGAGCCAGGACCCACGGCCGGGACTGCCCTGGATCGGGCTGGTCCTGGTCCTCTTCGGCGGCCTGCTGCTGCTGGGCGAGTTCGTGCCCGGCTTCCACGTCGCCGGGCCGGCCCTCGGCGTCGCGGCGGGCGTCGCGTTCCTTATCGCCTGGATCTCGAACCGCGGCCGGTGGGGCCTCTACCCAGGGATCTTCGTCCTGGCCATCTCGTTGCCAGGCTTCCTGATCGACCTGGGCGTCCTGCGCGACGCGCCGGGCTGGACGACCCTCTTCCTGGGGATCGGCCTGCTGGTCGTGGCGATCGCCCGCTGGCTGGGCCACGGCGGGCTGGGTTGGCAGGCGATCCTGGGCGGGCTGCTGTCCATCGGTGGAGGCGACGACGTGGCGCGCACCCTGGCCCCCAACATTCCGAGCTTCGACGCGATCGTCTTCCCGGCCCTGATCCTCGTCGCCGGCCTGCTGATCCTGGCCCGCTCCGTCCGACCGCGCTAGCCGGCGGCGGCCGCCGCGACCGTCGCCTGGACCGCGGCCTCGATCGACGCGGCGAGGGTCTCGCTGATCTGCTCGAGCTCGGATTCGGTCACCACGAACGGTGGGCCGAGCAGGATCGTGTCGCCGTCCACACCGTCGGCATTGCCCGTCCCCGAGTAGACCAGGACACCCGCCCGGCGAGCGGCGCCAACGACGGCCTCGGTCAGGCGCGCCGAGCGCGGGAACGGGGCGCGGCTGGAGCGATCGGCGACGAGCTCGATCCCGACCATCAGGCCCCGGCCGCGAATCTCACCGACGCTGGGGTGGTCGGCGAGGCGCGCCGCCAGGAGTGCCTTGAGCTGCTCGCCCTTGCGCGCCGAGGCGGCCACCAGGTCCTCGGCCTCGAGAATCCGGAGGACCTCGCGGGCGACGGCCGCGCCGACGACCGAGTGGCTGAACGTGAAGCCGTGGACGAACGGTCCGGCAGCCAGGATCGTATCGGCGATCGGTCCGGCGGCCGACACGAAGCCGTACGGCCAGTAGCCGGACGTGGCGCCCTTGGCGGCCACCAGGAGATCCGGGCGCACGCCCCAGTGATCGATCCCGAACCAGCGGCCGGTGCGCCCGAAGCCGGTCATGACCTCGTCGGCGACGAGCAGCACGCCGTGCCGCCGGCAGACGTCGGCGATCGCCGGCCAGTAGCCCTCGGGCGGCACGGCCGCGGCCAGGGTCGCGCCCACGATCGGCTCGGCCACGAACGCCGCGACGCTGCCCGGGTCGGCGGCTTCGATCGCCCGCTCCAGCTCGGCGGCAAGCTCCTCGGCCGTGGCCAGGGCATTCGCGCCGGGTTCACCGGCGCGGTAGGGATAGGCCGCCGAAAGGTGCCGGAAGCGGCCCAGCCAGCCCTCGTAAGGCCGCCGGAGCGGCTTCCGGCCGGACAGGTCGAGGGCGCCCAGGGTGTTGCCGTGGTAGCTCCCCCAGCGGGCGAAGACGACCCACCGATCGGGCTCGCCCCGGGCAAGGTGATAGGCACGGACGAGCTTGAGCGCCGTCTCGATGGCCTCCGAGCCGCCCGACACCGGGTAGATCGCCGGGTCGTCCTGGGGCAGGTGGCGGCCGATCTCGAGGGCGTACGCCTGGAGCGGCTCGGTCGTGAACGCGCTGCCGTGGGCGTAGGCCAGCCGGCCGGCCTGCTTGGCCATCGCCTCGGCGACCGAGCGCCGGCCGTGGCCGACGCCGACGACCACCGCCCCGCCGGCAGCATCGAGGTACGGCCGCCCGGTGGCATCCCAGATGGTCGAGCCTTCGGCCCGGACGGCCACCAGCGGCGTGCTCGCGGCGCGCTGGAAGACGCGCCCGGTCACGGGATGACGATCGTCGCGAAGATCACCCCGCGATTGTACGAGGGGTCAGTGGCCGGCAAGCGGCAGGCGCACCTTCGTCAGGCCCAGGTGGATATAAGTCGTGAAGGCCGGGATGACGGCACTGACCCGGGTGATCGCGACGCCGCTGATCATGGCGTGGATCACCTTCCCGCCGCCGATGTAGATCCCGACGTGGCTGCCGTGCCCGAAGATCACCAGGTCGCCCGGCTGGGGATCCCGGGTCGAGGTCTTGTGGAGCGCCTTGAAGTGGGCGTACAGGGCAGCAGCGCTCTGGAGGCCGTCAATCGTCCGACCGAGGCGGGCATCCTCGAAGACGCGGTAGACCAGGCCTGAGCAGTCAAATGCGGACGGCCCCGTGGCGCCGTGAGCGTAGCGCGCCCCGAGGTGCTTCTCGGCGAGGGCGATCACCCGGGTCGATGCGGCGACGGTCGTCGGAACAGGCAGCGCCGCCTGGATCGGGACCGGGACATGGCCCGCCTCGACAAGGACGGGCTCGGGCAGGACAACAGCGTCCGGGATGAGGGCGACGGCCGGCGAGGTGGGCGTTTCGGGTTGGGCGGTGAGGGCCCCGATCGCAACATCGCTGGTGGCTGCGGTGGTGGGAACGATGGTTCCCAGCATGAAGATGGACAGCCCGAACGGGGCCAGCGCCCGAAGGCGCGCGCGCTTCTGGCTCAACGGATTCCTTCCTACCAGGACATCGCGGACACGCGATGGCGATGGGCTGAGCCGCCTGCGGGCAGGGAGGGATGGGGGTGCGGGCTGGGGATGACGACAGCGGTCTGCCGTGAGGCGGCGATCTTCGGTTGTCGTATCCCGTGCTGGGGGTGAGCCCGTCGGGCGGCAGGATAGCCGATGGCCCGGATTCGCGCGGGCCATGACCGGCGGCCCGGCGATTCGGGCCGTTCGTCACTACCTCTGGATCACGGCCCTGAACGACGATCGCCGGTATGAACACACCCTTTGATCCATCCGACGCGGGCGCCCCGGAGCCCGGCCTGACCACCTCCGTCTCCGACACGCCGACACTGGCGGGGCTGTCCAGCCTGTCGCGACGGGGCTTCATCCGCGGCGTCGCCCTGGCCGGCGGCGGCCTCCTCGCGGCGGCCTGCGGCCCGGCGGTCGCAGGCTGGACCTTCGGCCCGGCGAGCACGGCCGCGGCGGCGGCTGCGTCTCCATCGGCCATCGCCCTCGCCAGCGTGGCGCCCTCGCTCGGCGCCTCGCCGGCGGCCGCCGGCTCGGCTGCACCGGCTGGATCGCCGGTCGCTTCCGGAGGCCCGATCCCGGCGGGCTGGACCCAGCACGACATCGATGCCCGGCAGGCGGTTCGGCGCTACCTGGGCAACCTGGCCCCGGCGCTCCAGGGTGTCTACGGCGACGCGATCTTCGCGAAGCTCGCCGACACCCTCGGGGCCGCCGACAACTACCCGGAGCTGAGCGCCAAGCCGGCCTTTGCCCAGGTTCCCCAACTGTTCCTGAACGACGCCCTGCAGCCCCTCAAGCCGACGCTCGACAACGGGGTCAAGGTCTTCAACCTCACGATCGACGAGATCAACCAGCACATCGACGAGCTCCAGCCGCCGGTCGCCGCCCTGGGCTACAACGGCCAGTGGCCGGGACCGACGATCCGGGTCACCCAGGGTGACCGCGTCCGGGCCGTCTTCACGAACAACCTCAAGGAGACGACGGGCGTCCACTTCCACGGCGTCCAGTTCACGGACTTCTTCCAGGATGGCGTGCCCTTCGTGACCCAGAAGCCGATCACCCCGGGGGCCTCCTACACCTACGAGTTCACCGCAAGCGACGCCGGCTCGCTGATGTACCACTCGCACCACAACGCGACCGACCAGGTCGGGCGGGGCCTCCTCGGGGCGTTCATCGTCGATCCCAAGGTCGACCCGATCAAGTACGACCGGGAGTACATCTGGATCTCGAACGACGAGCTGGGCGGGTTCACGATCAACGGCCATGGCTTCCCGGCGACGGTGCCGATCCTGGCCGCGCTGGGCGAAACCGTGCGGGTCCGGTTCATGAACGAGGGAATCATGATGCACCCGTGGCACCTCCACGGGAACGTCATGAAGGTCGTGGCGAGGGATGGCCGGCCGCTCGGCAGCGCGGCGTTCGAGTGCGACACGCTGGGGGTCAATCCCGGCGAGCGCTACGACGTCCTGATCTCCGCCAAGACGCTCGGCGTGTGGGCCTTCCACTGCCACATCCTGCCCCACGTCGAAGGCAGCAGCGGCATGTTCGGCATGGTCAACACGCTCGTTGTCGTGCCCGAGAAGGCGCACGTCGACGCGATCGTCAAAGCCATCATCAGCTAAGGCCCCGGTGATCCGCCGGTTCGCGCCCGTGGCCTGCATTCGGGGCCGGGCGGTCCTCCTCTGCTTCGCCCTCGTCGCAGCGCTTGGCGGCGCCGCGTGCTCGGCCGGTGGTCCGCAGGCGTCGCCGCCCATCGTCGTCAACGGGGCCTGGGTCCAGGTCTCCGGCGGCCCGGAGCTGCCTGCGGCCGGCTACTTCGAGATCGACAACCGGGGCAGCACCGACGACAGCCTCGTGTCGGCCTCGAGCCCGGGCGCGGCGTCGGTCGAGCTCCACCAGACCATGCCCGACATGTCCGGGATGATCGGGATGACAGCGGTTGCCCAGGTGACCTGCCCGGCCGGCGGCAGCGTGACGTTCGCGCCCGGTGGTTATCACCTCATGATCATGGGCTTGAGCCGGCAGCTCGCCACCGGCGATACGCTCGAGCTCGACCTCGTCTTCGCGCACGCCGGCACGATCGTCGTGCAAGCCGCGGTCCGGCAGGTCTGAGATGGCCCAGCGCCCAACAGCGACCGCCTCGGAGGGTCGGCTCGACGGCGCATTCTGGCTCGTCCTCATCCTCGCCGGTGCGTGCCTCGGCCTGCTGATCACGGCGGCGCTCCGGGGCGGCTTCGCAGGCGGCTCGGGCGGCAGCGCGCCGGTCGCGTCGGGCGAGCCGGCCGCAACCGGCGCCGCCTCGCCATCGGCGGCGAACCCGGCGGCGTTCCTCTACCCGGCCGTGCACGAAGCCCCGCCGATCAGCCTCATCGACCCGGACGGCCAACCGCAGACGCTGGCGTCGATGCGCGGCGGGATTGTCCTCGTCTTCTTCGGCTATACCCATTGCCCCGACGTCTGCCCGGCCACGATCGGCGTTGTCGAGCAGCTCATGGCGGCCTATGGTCCCGGCATCCGGACGCTCTTCGTGACGGTCGATCCCGAGCGCGACACGACGAGCTGGCTAAAGGACTTCGACTCGTACCGCTCGACCCAGTTCATGGCCCTGACGGGGACCGCCGCCCAGATCCAGGCGACCGCCGATGCCTGGAGCGTCAAGTACGCCCGGGTCGATACCGGCGTGCCCGGCGCCTATGCGATGTCGCACACGGCCGACGTCTTTGCGGTCGATGCCCAGGGCCAGCTCCGGGCTCACTTCCCGTTCGGCACGACCGCCCCGACCATGCTGGCCACGCTCCAGGCCATGGCTGTGGCTACCGCCACGACCACGCCCAGCAAGGCGCCGCCGGCGACAACCGCCGGACCGGCCGGGGGTGGGCTCCAGGTCGCTGTCGTGTCGACCTCGATCTGGGCAGGCGGACCCGATCCACTGATCCTGGCCCTGTCCGGGCCCGCCGGCCGGCTGAACGACACCACGATCGAGCCCAGCGTCCAGCTCGTCGGCGCGGACGGAGCGCCGGCCGGCGCCCCGGTGCCGGCCGTGCCCGTCCAGCCGCCCGGGATCGGCGACGTCTCGTACGTCGCCACGGTGACCATCCCGGCGCCGGGCTGGTGGCACCTCGCGGTGTCGGCCACCCCGGGCAGCCTGGCCCTGAGCGGCACGGCCGACATCGCGGCACTTGATCCCGGTACGTCGGCCCAGCTCGGGTCGGCCGCCCCCACCGCCCACAGCCCGACCCTGGCCGACGTGTCCGGGGACGTGACCCGGCTGTCGACCGACCCGATCCCGGACCTGCGCCTGTATGGGCAGTCGACCAGCGATGTCCTGGCGGCCCACCAGCCGTTCGTGCTGGTGTTCGACTCGGCCAAGTTCCGGGTGACCTCAGCCTGCGGCAAGGCCCTGATCATGGCCCGCTACCTGGAGGACCGCTGGCCGGCCGTCCCGTTCATCCACGTCGAGCCGTTCCGCTACGACGTCGTGACCGATACGCCGGTCCTCGAAGGTTCCCTGGCCGATCCGACGCTGACCGACGTGGCCACCGCCTGGGGGATCGGCGGAGCCCCGTGGGGACCGACGTCGATGCCCTGGGTCTTCGTCGTCGACGGCCAGGGCGTGGTCCGGGCCAAGTACCAGGGCGTGATGGGCAGCGCCGACATCGACGTGCTGGTGGCACTGATCGCGAAGGGCGGCTAGGCGCCCAGGCCGGCGACCCGGCTCAGCGGATGTAGGCGCCGCCCGGATCGAGCTCGACCCGCATCAGGTCCAGCTCGGCGTTCGTGGGCGCCGGTGTGACGGCCAGGTCGGGGCTGACCCGCGGCTCCCAGGCGATCGTCTCGCGAACCAGCTCGAGGGAGGCGCCGGGGTGGAGCGAGTCGAGGCGCATCTCGCCGTCATCGTCGAAGTGGTAGATCCCGAGGTCGGTGACCACCACCGACGGCCCCCGGCCAAGCCAGCCCTGCTCGCGCCGGATGCGCTCCGCGTTGGCCGCCCCGCCAAGGTTGCCGGGCGAGGTCCGGAAGTCGATCTTGCCCACGAACGAGCGCTTCGACTGGCGCATGATCACGAAGATCTGGCGAGCATTGATGGCGATCTCGCAGGCGCCGCCGGAGCCCGGCAGGCGGGTCGTCGGGTGGTCGTAGTCGCCGATCACGGTGGTGTTGATGTTGCCGAATCGGTCGATCTGGGCCGCGCCCAGGAAGCCGACGTCGACCAGGCCGCCCTGCAGGTAGAAGGCGAACAGCTCGAACATGCTCATCGCAGCGGTCGCCCCGCTGACGATCGTCGGATCGCCGATCGAGAGGGGCAGGCGGGCCGGGCGGGCGCCGAACACGCCGGCCTCGTAGACGAGCTCGAGGTCGGGGGCCACGGTCCGCTTGGCCAGGTTCACCGCGATATTGGGCAGCCCGACGCCCACGAAGCAGACCCGCTGGCCGGCCAGCTCGCGAGCCGCGGCCGCGATCATCATCTCGGACTTGGTGAACGGCACGGGGTCGTTCATCGGTACTCGCCATAGTCGACCGAGCCCGACGGCGCCGGCGCGCTCGGCCGGAGGCTGGCCAGGCGCTGCTCGCCCAGCTTCTCGATGTAGTCCGCCCGCCCGTCCAGGCCGTGGACCCAATCGGCCAGCCAGGCGTCGGTCGCCGCCGGATCGCGACTGATCGGATCCCAGTCGAGGTAGAACCGGTTGTCGCGATCGTAGGTGCCCTGGACGTACGAGGGATGGGCGCCCCACGGCTCGACGACGACCGCATCCACGATCAGGCCGGGGATGATCGTGCGGTTCGGGTCGGCCCGGATGACCGCCTCGTCGACAAGCTCCTCGACGACCACGATCACCCGCTCGGCCGCGAACGCCGCTTCCTTCTGGCAGCCGAGCAGGCCCCAGGCCTGGGTGTCGCCGTTGGCATCGGCGCGCTGGGCGTGGACGATCGTCACGTCCGGCTTGAGCGGGGGCACGGCGTAGACCGTGCCGTCGCCGTACGGCGAGTCGATCGGCCGGATCAGGGGATTGGCGACCGGCAGGTCGGTCTCGAAGTAGCTCCGCAGCGGGAAGAAGGGCAAGTTCGCCGCACCCGCCGTGTAGCGGGCGACCATCCCGAAGTGGCTGTATTCCTCGAGCTCGAGGCTCGCAGCCGGACCTTCGGTCACCCGCCGGATCGCGTTCAGGCCGCCCACCCCGGGGTTGCCCAGCCAGCTGAAGATCAGCTTGCGGGCCACGCCCGCCGCCACCATCTGGTCGTAGATCAGGTCGGGCGTCATCCGGGCCAGGGTCAGGTCGCGCCGGCCCTGGCGAATGATCTCGTGGCCGGCCGAGAAGCTGATGAGGTGGGTGAAGCCCTCGATCGCCACGGTGTCGCCGTCGCGCACGATCGCGGCGACCGCATCGTGCATCGAGGCGACCTTCGAGGTGCTCATCGTCGGGCCCGGGTGGGTCCTAGACCGCTTCCTCGACGCCGGTCATCGCGCCGGCCGCCGTCGCCGCCTCGAGGATCTCGCCGTGCTCTGCCGCGACGTCGGCGACCGCCTCTCCGAAGATCCGCAGCCCGCTGGCCATCTCGGCTTCCGAGACGGTCAGGGCCGGTGACATCCGGACGCTTGACTTGCCGCATTCCAGGACGAGCAGGCCGCGCTCGAAGGCGGCCCACTGGACCTCCTCGGCGTGGTCCGGCGTATCGAGCTCGACGCCCAGCATCAGGCCCTTGCCCCGGACATCGCGGATCAGGCCGGGCTGGCGAGCCATCAGCGCCTGCAGCCCGGCGAGGGCCTGCTCGCCGCGGGCAGCGGCGTTGGCGATCAGGCCGTTCTCGAGCAGGTCGATCGTGGCCAGCGCGGCCGCGCACGAAACGGGATTACCACCGTAGGTCGAGCCGTGCGCCCCCGGACCCCACGCTTCAAGGAGCGGCGCCCGGGCGATGAGCGCCGCGAGAGGCATGCCGCTGGCGATGCCCTTGGCCGACAGCAGGATGTCGGGCTTCACGCCCCAGTGCTCGACGGCCCACATCCGACCGGTCCGCCCGGCGCCCGACTGGATCTCGTCGGCGATCAGCAGGATCCCGTGCCGATCGCAGATCTCGCGCAGCCCCGCCAGGAAGCCGTCCTCCGGGACGATATAGCCGCCCTCGCCCTGGATCGGCTCGACGATGATCGCGGCGACCTCGTTGGCCGGCGCCAGCTTGTCGAAGAGGACCTCGTCGAACCAGCGCAGGTCGTCGACCTTGCCGTACGGCGCGTGGAAGACGCCGGGCAGGAGGGGGCCGAACCCGGCGTGGTACTTGGCCTTGGACGCCGTGAGGCTGACCGAGCCGTACGTCCGGCCATGGAACGCGCCGAGGAAGGCCACCACATACGGGCGGTGGGTCGCGTACCGGGCGAGCTTGATCGAGGCCTCGACGACCTCCGTCCCCGAGTTGCCCAGGTAGACCCGGGCCGGGCCGTCGAACGGGGCCAGCCGCGCCAGCCGCTCGCACACCTCGGGATAGATCGGCAGGTAGAAGTCCGAGGCCGAGAAGTGGATCAGCTCGGCGGCCTGTTCCCTGATCGCGGCCACGACCTGGGGGTGGCTGTGGCCGGTCGAGTTGACGGCGATGCCGGCCGCGAAATCGAGGAACAGATTGCCGTCGATGTCCTCGACGACCAGCCCGTCGCCACGGACCGGCACGATCGGGTAGGCGCGCGGCAGGCTGGGCGAGGTCCACGTCTCGTCGTAGGCGATGTGGGCCCGGGCCTTGGGGCCGGGGACCTCGGTGCGCAGGTCCGGCACGGGCCGGTTGCCGGCCAGCCGGTTCGTGGCGTGGGTCTCAGCCTGGGTCGCGGCCTGGGTCACATGGCACCTCTCGGATGGCCGAGTTGAATAGGTTTTATGCAGTCTGGATAGCCAAACCGAGTATAGCCGAGCCCCGGACCGCCCCGGACGCGGACCCCGCGGTCAGTCGACGGTCGTGTGGCTCTGCTCGCGCAGGAACTGGGCGACGTAGTACATCGACAGGCCGGCCTTGCCCGTCGAGCCGGAGCCCTTCCAGCCGCCGAACGCCTGCACGCCGGGCCAGGCGCCGGTCGTCGCGCCGGCCCGGCGATTGACGTACAGGGTGCCCGTCTCGATCGTGTCCAGGAACTGCTGGACCTCGGCGGGATCCTCGCTGAAGATCCCCGCGGTCAGCCCGTAGACGCTCTCATTCGAGAGCCGGATCGCCTCGCTCAGCGAGTCGACCGGAGCCACGGCGGTGAACGGGGCAAAGAGCTCATCGACGAACAGGCGGTGCTCGGCCGGCAGGTTGCCCACGATCGTCGGCTCGACGAAGAAGCCCCGCTCCAGGCCGCCGTCGGTCAGCCGCTCGCCACCGACGTAGACCGTCCCGTCACGGCGCGCCTCGGCGGTCGCCTGCTGATGCCGGTCGACGGCACGCTGGTCGATGACTGGGCCCATCCAGTTCGAGCGGATGAGCGGATCGCCGATCGTCAGCGCTTCCGTTTTCTCGACCAGCAGCTTGACCAGCTCGTCGTGGACCGGCCGCTCGACGTAGACCCGGCTGTTCGCTGAGCACTTCTGGCCGCTGAAGCCGAACGCCGAGCGGACGATCCCCTCGGCTGCCTCCTCGAGGTCGGCCCGGGCCGTGACGATCGCCGGGTTCTTGCCGCCCATCTCGACGATCGCCGGACGCGGGTAGCGGGTCGAGAACTTCCGGAACAGCTCGAAGCCGACGTCGTACGACCCGGTGAACACGATGCCGTTGATCCCGGGGTTCTCCTGGAGCTCCTGGCCGACGGTCTCGCCGGGCCCCATCACCAGGTTCAGGGTGCCGTCGGGCAGCCCGGCATCGCGATAGGCCTGGACCAGGTTGACGCCCGACAAGGGGGCCGTCGTGCTCGGCTTGTAGACCACGGTGTTGCCGGCCATCAGGGCGGCGGCGGTCGGGCCGGCGGCGAGGGCCATCGGGAAGTTGAACGGGCTGATCACCGCGAAGACGCCCAGCGGCCGGAGGATCGAGCGGGTATGGACCGCCGCGTCGCCCAGGTTGTCCATCGGATGGTCGTAGCCGTCGTTGCGCTCCATCACGTCGGAGTAGTAGCGCAGCAGATCGGCCGCCTCCTCGACCTCGCCCAGGGACTCAAGGCGGCTCTTGCCAACCTCGATGGCCATGTCCGCGCCGTACACCATCTGGCGCTGGCTGATCAGCTCGGCAGCCCGGCGCATGATCGCCAGTCGCTCGCGCCAGGGGGTCGCCGCCCAGGCCGGCTGGGCCGCGCGCGCTGCGGCGATCGCGTCGCGGACGTCCTGGCGGGTGCCCTTGGCGAAATGGCCGACGACGATGTCATGGTCGATCGGCGAGCGGACGATTGTCTCGCCGTCGCCTTCGCGCTCGACCCCGCCGATGAAGTTCAGGTGATGGCCGCCGAGCCGGCTGCGGCTCTGCTCGATGCCCGCCTCGTACAGGGCGTGCAGCTCCTCGTTGTCGTTGCGGAGGGTGGCGTAGGTGATCTTGAGGCGCGGCTTCGCGTCGGTCGTCATCGGTGTTTCCCCTGTCTCGGGTCGTGGCGCGGGCCGGCGACGATGCGCGGCGGCGGCTGTTGGAAGGCCAGTGTAGCGCGAGGGTCCGGTCAGCCGAGGGCGGCGACCACGTCCGCGAGGGAGTCCGCGACAGCCGTCGGCCGGCCGCCGCCGCGGCGCCGGGCGGCTGCCGACGCCAGCTCCTGGTCGCCGTGCTTGCCGCTCCGCACGAAGATCCCCCGGAGGCCCAGGCGCTGGGCGGCCAGGACGTCGCTGAAGACGTCGTCGCCGACCATTGCCAGGTCGCTCCGGGAGGCACCCGGCAGGCTGGGCAGGAGCTCGCCGGCTGCCTCGCGGAAGAAGGCCGGCGAGGGTTTGCCGATCACGGTCGCACGCCGGCCGGTGGCGAACTCGAGGCCGGTCACGAAGGCGCCCGAGTCGAGCGTCGGACCCTCGGGCGTGAGCCACCAGGGATTGCGGTGCATCCCGATCAGCTCAGCCCCGCCACGCACCAGCCGGAAGGCGTGGTTCAGGTTGTCGTAGGTCGCCGATTCGGGTGAGTCGCCGATCACCACGGCCGCCGCCGAGGCACCCGGGCGGCCGGCCTGCTCGTCGGTCAGCAGGTGCTGGCCGTGGAACTCCGAACGGGCGTCGTCCGAGGCGAGCACGAACAGCGGGGCATCGGGGTGCCGCCGACGGGTGTACGCGGCAGACAGCGAGAGGGCCGACAGGATCCGTTCGGGCGGCAGGTCGAGCCCGTGCCGGGCACCCCACGCCGACATCAGCCGGCGGCTCATGAGCGAGGTGTTGGTCACGATCCGATAGGGAATCGCGCGCCGGTCGAGGGTCGCGATCGCCTCGGCCGCACCCGCGATCGGACCGCCCGCGAGGATCACCACGCCATCGAGGTCGAGCAGGAATCCGCGCACGCCGGCGAGCGCGTCACGCAGCGCGGGGGCTGGGCTCATGGGCGGGATGGTACCGTGCCCCTCGGTGGCCGGCGCCTGGCCGGCCGGGGATCGACGCGGAGGACCCATGGGATTGCTCGATGGCCGGCGGGCGCTCATCTTCGGCGTCGCCAACGATCACTCGATCGCCTGGGGAATTGCACAGGCCCTCCACGAGGCGGGCGCCGAGGTGGGTTTCAGCTCGGTCGAGAGCCTGATCGAGCGGCGTGTCCGGCCCCTCGCCGAGTCGATCGGCTCGACCTTCGTCGAGCCCTGTGACGTCCAGTCCGATGAGCAGATCCGGACGGTCTTCGAGCGCTGGCGATCGGCCCACGGGCCGGAGGCGAAGCTCGACATCCTCGTCCACGCCCTGGCCTTCGCCAAGCGCGAGGACCTCGAGGGCAGCTACGTCGACACCTCGCGCGACGGTTTCGCCCTGGCCCTCGACGTGAGCGCCTACTCGCTCGTCGCGGTGGTCCGCGAGGCGCGCACGGCGGGCGTCCTGGGCGACGGCTCGAGCGTGATGACCCTGACCTACTACGGCGCCGAGAAGGTGGTCAGCAACTACAACGTGATGGGCGTGGCCAAGGCGGCCCTCGAAGCGTCGGTCCGCTACCTCGCCGCGGACCTCGGGCCGGAGGGCGTTCGGATCAACGCGATCTCGGCCGGTCCCGTGCGGACCCTGGCCGCCGCGGGGATCTCGGGCTTCAAGAAGATGTACGGCGCGTTCGCCGAGCTGGCCCCGCTGCGCCACAACATCTCGATCGAGGATGTCGGCAAGACCGCCCTGTATCTCGCCTCGGACCTGTCCTCGGCGGTGACCGGCGAGGTGATCTACGTGGACGGCGGCTTCAGCATCATGGGCGTGCCCAGCAGCGAAGCCTGAGCTTGCAGGGGCTCGATTCAGGCAATTCTCAGAGCTGCTTCGTAGAACAGGTGCATACACCTCTCCGCCCGCACCAGTCCACGAGGCTCCAGCGATGACCCTGCCAAGCGATCCGGCCAACAGCACCAACCCGTTCGACTACCCGACCGCGCCGACCCAGCCGATCAGCTACGACGAATCGGCCTATGAGCCGCCGCTGGCGTCGTTCCCCGTCCGACCCGTCGAGCCGCCCCGCCGTCCGTCGGGTGGCGGGGCCGGCCGGGGCGCAATCGTCGTGACCGCCGTCCTGGCCGCCGCGCTGGCCGCCGGCGGCACGTTCGGGGTCGTCGAGCTGACCCTGCCCGCCCCGGTCCCCGTGGCGACCAACGCCCCGGCCAAGCTGACCAGCACGAGCACGACGGTGCCAACCACGAGCGGGACCGCCAACCAGCCCATCGTCCAGATCGCGGCGGAGGCCAGCCCGGCCGTGGTCACGATCACCGACCAGGGCAGCGGCGGCTTCGGCCGCAACTCGGGCACCTCGATCGGTTCGGGCATGATCGTGACCGCCGACGGTTACATCCTGACCAACCGCCACGTGATCGCCAGCGGCGGCTCGCTGACGGTCCAACTGGCCGACGGACGCCAGTTCGACGGCACGGTCGTGGGCACCGACCCGACCCATGACGTCGCGGTCGTGAAGATCACCGCAAGCGGCCTGCCGACGGTCACCCTGGGCAACTCCGACAACCTCCAGATCGGGCAGCTGGCGATCGCGATCGGCGATCCGCTGGGGACCTTTGCCGGGACCGTGACCTCGGGGGTCGTCAGCGGCACCAACCGCGAGATCGACGTCCAGGACGTGGTCACCGGCCGGCCGGTGCACCTGACCGGCCTGATCCAGACCGACGCCGCGATCAACGAGGGCAACAGCGGCGGTCCATTGCTCAACTCGGCGGGCCAGGTGATCGGGATCAACTCGGCCACCGACTCGAGCGCCGAGGGGATCGGCTTCGCGGTCCCGATCAACATCGCGGTCGCCCTGCTGACCAAGGCCGAGGCCGGCCAGGCAACCACGAACTAGCCGCGCCGGGATATCCCGGCGGTCCAGCTCCAACGTGCCACCCGGCGGCGGATCGCCCGTCCCGGGTGGCACACTGCTGTCATGGGCAGCGCGCGCCGAATCCTGGTCGATCCCGATCCCCGCCTGCGGGCCGCGACGAAGGCCGTCCACCTGCCCGACAAGGGCCTCCGCCGGTTGATCGACGACATGGTCGTGACCATGCGCAAGGCCGGTGGGGTCGGCCTGGCGGCGCCCCAGATCGGCGAGCCGCTCCGGCTGGCAGTGATCGAGGTCAAGGGCCTGCTCACCGTCATCGGCAACCCAGCCGTGGTCAAGACCGGCTTTCCCGCCGTCGACTGGGAGGGCTGCCTGTCGATCCCGGACCGGGTCGCCCAGGTCCGGCGGGCGGCCGAGATCGTGGTCGTCGCCGACGACATTGAGGGCCGCCGGGTCCGCCATCGCGGCACAGGCCTCCTGGCCCGCGCCTTCCAGCACGAGATGGACCATCTCCTCGGGCGGCTGTACGTCGACCTGATCGAGCCATCGGAGCTTGTCGACACCCGCGAGCATCCGGTCAAGCCGGGATGAGCGCCCGGTCAACGAGCGTACAGATCGTCCTCGGCCACGGCGCCTCGGGCACGGCCGCCTCGATGACACCCTACGTGACGGGCCTCCGCGCCCACGGGCTGGCCGCCGACGCGATCGACCTCCGGCGGGGCAAGGCCGAGGACGCGGTCGCCGGCTTCTGGGCCGCGACCGAGGCGATCGCCGCCGCTGCCACCCAGGCCGGCGACGAACGACCGCCAGCCCTGGTCCTGGGCGGCCAGTCGTTCGGCGGCCGGGTCGCCAGCCTGGTCGCGGCAGATCAGCCCGACGTGGTGCGCGCGGTGGTCTGCTTCTCGTATCCCCTCCACCGGCCCGGCGCGCCCGAAACCTGGGACGCCCGGACGGCCCACTGGCCGCGGATCGGCTGCCCGGTCCTGCTCCTCTCGGGCGAATCCGACCCGTTCGCCCGGATCGACCTGCTGCGGGCCGCGATCGCCCGGCTGCCGTCGGTTGAGCTGGTCACCTACCCGCGCGTCGGGCACGGGCTGCTGTCGGTCCTGCCCGACGTCCTCGACCGCGTCGCGGCCTTCCTTGCGCCACTGGGAGCTGCCTGACCGGCTGGTCGGTGCAGGTCCGCACCCGTTCCCCGGGTCAACCGACCAAGGGCGACTACCCTTTGCGTTGCGGATCGTTCGGCGCACGGCCTTCGTGCGCCTCCCGTCCCGCCCGCTTCGGTGACCTGATGTCCCCCGACTACAACGAGCGCGGTCTGCTGATCGAGCTCGAGCCCGAGGCTGGGCGCCTGTATGACCGCCATCTCAAGGTCGCGCAGGAGTGGTTCCCTCACGACTACATTCCCTACCGGCTCGGCCGCGACTTCGACAAGGAGCCCTGGACGCCGGATCAGCCCCGCTTGACGGGCGTCGCCCAGACGGCCTTCGAGATCAACCTCCTGACCGAGGACAACCTGCCCTCGTATCACCGCCTGATCCATGGCATGTTCGGCAACGGGGACGGGGCCTGGATCAACTGGGTCGGGCGCTGGACCGCCGAGGAAGGCCGCCACGCGATCGTCCTGCGCGACTACCTGATGGTGACCCGCAACATCGATCCGATCCTGCTCGAGCGGGGCCGGATGATGCAGCTCGAGAAGGGCTACGACCTGGCTTCGCCGGACACGCTCCACGGGCTGGCCTACGTCGCCTTCCAGGAGCTCGCGACGCGGATTTCGCACCGCAATACAGGCCGCTACTCGGACGACCCGGTGGCCGACCGGATCATGATCCGGATCGCCGCCGACGAGAACCTGCACATGGTCTTCTACCGCGACATCATGTCGGCCGCGCTGGTCATCGAACCCTCGGCCGCGGTCTGTGCGATCGTCGACGAAGTCCTCTCCTTCCAGATGCCCGGCGCCGGAATTCCGCAATTCGTGCGCAAGGCGGCCCAAATGGCCCGGGCGGGGATTTACGATGTCCGGGTCCACCGCGACGAGGTTCTCATGCCGATCCTCCGCCACTGGCGGATCTTCGACCTGACGAACCTGAGCGAAGCGGCGGAGGAGGCGCGGCGCCGGCTGGCGGAGCACCTCGACAAGTTGGAGGCGACGGCCCGGCGCTTCGAAGAGCGCCTGGCAGGATCGACGATCCCGAGGATCGCCGCCGTCGGCTGAGCACAGACAGGGAGAGCAGAACGAGATGAGCGACTCGCGCGCCGACAACCGGACCACGAAGTTCCTGCTCCCCGAGGACCAGATCCCGAAGGCCTGGTACAACATCGCCGCCGACCTGCCGATCCCACCCTCGCCGGTCCTCCATCCGGGCACCGGCCAGCCGATCGGCCCGGCCGATCTCGCCCCGCTCTTCCCGATGGCCCTCATCGGCCAGGAGGTCAGCGCGGAGCGCGAGATCGAGATCCCCGAGCCGGTTCGCGAGGCGTACCGGCTGTACCGGCCCAGTCCGCTCTTCCGGGCCCATCGCCTGGAGAAGGTCCTCGATACGCCCGCCCACATCTACTACAAGTACGAGGGCGGCAGCCCGGCCGGCAGCCACAAGCCGAACACCGCGATCCCGCAGGCCTTCTACAACAAGCAGGAAGGCACCAAGCGGATCGCGACCGAGACCGGCGCCGGCCAGTGGGGCAGCGCGCTGGCCTTTGCCGGGGCCCTCTTCGACCTCGAGATCAAGGTCTACATGGTCCGCGCGAGCTACGACCAGAAGCCGTACCGGCGGATCCTGATGGAGACCTATGGGGCCTCGGTCGTGCCCAGCCCGAGCCCCGACACGAACTACGGCCGGGCCGTCCTGGCCGAGCATCCCCACAGCACCGGATCGCTTGGGATGGCGATCAGCGAGGCCGTCGAGGACGCCGCCACGCGCGACGACACCAAGTACAGCCTCGGCTCGGTCCTCAACCATGTCCTGCTCCACCAGAGCGTGGTCGGGCTCGAGGCGATCAAGCAGATGGAGATGGCCGGCGAGGAGCCGGACCTGATCATTGCCTGCGCCGGCGGCGGCTCGAACTTCGCGGGGCTGACGTTCCCGTTCCTGGGCCAGACCTTCCAGGGTGGCAAGAAGTACCGGGTGATCGCGGTCGAGCCCGAGGCGGCGCCGTCGCTGACCCGGGGCGTCTACGCGTATGACTTCGGCGACACCGGCAAGATGACCCCGCTGGTCAAGATGTTCACCCTCGGCTCGGACTTCATCCCCGAGCCGATCCACGCCGGCGGGCTGCGCTATCACGGGATGGCCCCGCTGGTCAGCCTGCTCAAGGACCACGGCGACATCGAGGCCCGGGCGGTCCACCAGGGTCGCGCGTTCGCTGCCGCGGTCGCCTTCGCCCGGGCCGAGGGGATCCTGCCCGCGCCCGAGTCGTCCCACGCGATCCGGGTGGCGATCGACGAGGCCACCGCGGCCAAGGCGACCGGCGAGAAGAAGGTGATCCTGTTCAACCTGTCCGGCCACGGCCACTTCGACCTGGCCGCGTACCAGCAGTTCCTCGACGGTTCGCTCGCGGACTACGAGTACGTCCCCGACGACGCCGCCCTGGCCAGCCTGCCCAAGGTCGGCTAGCGCTTCGTTCTGGGTCCCGCGCCGGAGCGTCGATTCGCGGCGCTTCGGCGGCTCCGTGGCGGGATCTCTGACACATTCCGCCACGAGCCGCGCTATGGTCGATGACCGGCGGTTCGGTCGGGGTTCTCGGCCCGGGCGCGCCCGATTCGTGCACGAAACGAGCTGGCACCGTCCCCGCAGGGAGTGATCTGGGCCGAATCGGGCCCCGGATCCGACCATAGCGCCGCTCCGGCCGGAATTTGTCCATGGATCTGGGCCAGTAGGCCAAAGAACCACGCTTCGAGAGCCGGCTCGCCCGAGGTTGGGACGAATGTCGCTACGGGACACGCTACGGTCGGATCGAGCCGGTTTCGGACCCTCGAGCACCCCGCCGACCGGTTCGCCACGCACGATCCCGGCAGCCGTGC
>Ga0265340_10000709_pt1 | contig 18827 bp, 11 predicted proteins | sample 4CB225metaG_FD_202082 | JGI IMG/M metagenome (GOLD analysis project Ga0265340, IMG submission 202082) | Rhizosphere microbial communities from Carex aquatilis grown in University of Washington, Seatle, WA, United States - 4-CB2-25 metaG | ecosystem: Host-associated > Plants > Roots >...
GCGCGGGCTAAGGTAAACAGCCCACAGTTCCAGGCGGCGCTTACCCAGTTGGGACTGGCGCGCGAGGACCGGGTGCAGGCGCGTGCCGCACTCCTGCCGAACGTGAATTACACGAACAGCTTCATTTATACCCAGGGAAACGGAACCCCGTCAGGCCGCTACATCGCCAACAATGGCGTGCACGAATACATCAGCCAGGGAGTCGCCAACGAGGCACTGGGATTCGGAACGGTCGCGGACTATCAGCGGGCCAAGGCCGCGCAAGCGCTTGCCCAGGCGCGGGCGGAAGTCGCCGCGCGGGGACTCGTAGTCACAGTCGTACAAGGGTTCTATGGCTTGCTGGCTGCGCAGCAAAAGAGCGCCAGCACGGCACAGGCTGCCGAAGAGGCACTGCACTTTCTCGACCTCAGCAAGAAGCTGGAGAACGGCGGAGAAGTGGCGCACTCCGACGTAATCAAGGCGCAGATCCAGGCCAACGACCTGCAGCGTCAGTTGCAGGACACCAAACTGGCGGAGCAGAATGCCCGCCTCAGTCTGGCGGTCCTGCTATTTCCAAGTTTTTTTCAGGATTACACTCTGGTCGACGATCTCGCGGCGGCGCCCGCACTGCCTTCGCTTGACGATGTGCGACAACTGGCAAAGAACAACAACCCGGAGCTGCGCGCTGCCTTCGCCGCGCTCGCTGTCGCTGGCAAAGAAGTGGCTGTGGCTCGCGCTGGACATCTGCCATCGCTCTCGGTGGACTGGTTTTATGGCATCGATGCAAACCAATTCGCAACCGAAGACCGGAACGGGCTTCAAAATCTCGGCTATTCGGCAGTGGCGACTTTGAACATTCCCATCTTCAGTTGGGGTGCGACCCAGAGTAAGGTGAAGCAGGCGGAATTGCAGCGTCACCAGGCGCAGGTCGAATTGAGCGCTGCGCAACGGCAGGCCCTGGCCGATCTGCAATCGTTCTATGCCGAAGCCGACACTGTGCGCGGGCAGCTGGATGCTCTACAGAACTCGGCTGATCTGGCCAAGGAGAGCCTGCGGCTTACCAACTTGCGTTACCAGGCCGGCGAGTCCACGGCGCTCGAGGTCGTGGATGCGCAGAACACTCTGACCCAGGCGCTCAACTCGCTCCACGACGGAGAAGCACGGTATCATCTGGCGATTGCGAACTTGCAGACCTTGACAGGAACGTTCTAGCGATGAAGGAGCACATTCCCTTGCGGACCATTCTGCTGTCCCTCATTGTGGGACTGGCAGCTACGGTGACGGTCTCTTGCGCGAAGAAGGAAAACCCAGAGCCCGTTGTGGCCGTGCAGACCGCGGTCGCCGGACGGGGCAAAATCCAACAGGTTATCACCACGGAAGCAGTGCTGTTTCCCAAGGACCAGGCGGCACTGACGCCCAAAATCACCGCCCCGGTGAAGGCGTTCTACGTCAATCGTGGCAGCCGCGTGCATCAGGGAGAATTGCTCGCGGTGCTGGAGAACCGCGATCTTGCCGCCGCTGCCTTGGACAACAAAGGAGGGTTGGAGCAGGCCCAGGGAGCGTATGGAATTGCAACTTCTTCCAGCCTTCCCGAAGAGTGGCAGAAGGCCGAGTCCGATCTCAAGGCAGCGAAACAGGAGTACGAGACCCAGCAAAAGATCTACGACAGCCGGCAAACGCTATTTCAGCAAGGAGCGTTACCTCGCAAGGAGTTCGACCAGGCTGCAGTCACAGTGATCCAAGCCAAGGGCAATTACGAACTCGCACAGAAGCATCTGACCGCGCTCGAAGCTGCCGGCAAGAAAGACCAGCTCAAGTCAGCCAAGGGGCAGCTGACCTCGGCGGAGGGCAAGTACCAAGGGGCAGCGGCGCAGCTTTCCTACTCCGAGATTCGCAGCCCCATCAACGGCCTGGTTACGGAGCGCCCATTGTATCCGGGCGAGACCGCGGCCGCAGGAACCCCGCTGCTGATCGTGATGGACACCTCTTCGGTGATTGCACGCGCTCACATCCCGCAGAACGATGCCGCTGCGCTCAAGCCGGGCGACGCGGCAACTATCACCGGGCCAGACGGCACGCCGGTGAATGGCAAGGTTACGCTCGTCAGCCCGGCCGTCGATCCCAACAGCACCACGGTTGAGGTCTGGGTCGAGGCGCCCAATCCCGCCGACAGTTTGCGTCCGGGCACGACTGCGAAGGTGCAGATAACAGCGCGCACCGTTGACGACGCCTTAATCGTGCCCACGTCGGCGCTATTGAAGACCCCCGAAGGCGCGACCGTGGTGATGGTGGTCGGCAGTGACAACAAAGCCCACCAGGTGAACGTCGAGCCCGGCATCCGGGACGGTGACCGCGTACAGATTACGAAGGGACTGAACGGCAGCGAAACGGTCATCACCAGCGGCGGTTACGGACTGCCTGACAATACCAAGGTCAAGATTGCCGCGGCCTCCTCTCAGCCTGCCGGCGATAACAAGGGAAACTGAGACCGGCATGAATTGGAGATCGAGGCTTGCCAGCTTGCGCGCGACCGGTCCAACCGACGACCGCTACTGGTTCTCGCGCTATGCAAAGTCGCTGATATTTCTCATCGTGGTCCTGGCGGTCGCAGGCGTGTACCTCGCTTTCACCATCCCGGTGTCGGTGTTTCCGTCCACCGATTTCCCCCGCGTGGTCATTGGAGTGGACAACGGGGTGATGCCCATCGACCAGATGATGGTCACCATCACGCGGCCGATCGAGGAGTCGGTCAACAGCGTGCCTGGACTGCAACAGGTGCGGTCGATCACTAGCCGCGGCTCTGCCGAAGTCGACCTATTTTTCGTTAGGCATGTGGACATGGTGACTACGCTGCAATTGGTGGACGCAGCGCTGTCGCATATTCGCAACGACCTTCCCGCCACCGCCGTCATCCAATCGCACCGGCTCACCTTCGCCAGTTTTCCCATCATCGGCTACAGCCTCACCTCTGATACCGTGCCTCAGACACAACTCTGGACGCTGGCCAACTATGAACTGAAGCCCCAACTGAACCGGCTGACTGGCGTGGCTACCGTGGTCATGCAAGGCGGACAGGAACCGGAATTCCAGATCACGCCCGATCCGGCAAAGCTGTTGGCGGCGAGTGTCACGGTCTCAGACGTTCTCGACGCGGTGCGGCGTACCAACCTGATCAGTTCGCCCGGCCTGCTCGAACAAGACCACCAGCTTTATCTTGGGCTGGTCAATGGCCAGGTGAGGGACCCTGAGCAACTCGGGCAAATTGTTATCAAGGCGACGCCGGCCGGGATACCGGTGCGTATCGCCGATGTCGCCACGGTTGGGCCGGGCGTCAAACCCGTGTACACCATCGTCACCGCCAACGGGAAGCCGGCAATCCTGCTGAACATCAGCCGGCAGCCGGACAGCAACACACTGCAGGTCGCCACCGAAGTCCATGCCGAGATCGACCGGCTTCGCCAGACGCTGCCCCCGGGTATCAAGCTTCAGCCTTTTTACGATCAGTCTGAGATCGTTACCGAGTCCATCAAGAGCGTGCGCGACGCCATCCTGATCGGCGTGGTCCTGGCATCGCTCATCATGGTCCTGTTCCTGCGCGACTGGGGTGCTTCAATCGTCGCCGTACTGGTCATCCCCGCGACCGTAGTAATCACCTTCATTGTCCTGAAAGTCCTGAACCAGACTTTTAATCTGATGACCCTGGGTGGGCTCGCCGCAGCCATCGGATTGGTCATCGACGATGCAATCGTGGTGGTCGAAAACGTGGCGTTGCATCGCGATGCCGGGCAGCGCAGACTGGAGGCAATCCGCAGCGCTTTGGGCGAAATCACGACTCCCTTGGTGTATTCGACGATCACCCCGATCGTAGTTTTTGTGCCGCTCATCGCCACTACCGGCGTTACCGGCGTCTTCTTCCGCGCGCTGGCCATTACCGTCGGGGTTTCGCTCTTGACATCGCTGGCGCTGGCCTTGAGTTGGACTCCCACCCTGAGCCAATACTTCATCCACGAGAAGAAGAAAGACCAGCAGGCCGCGCAACCGCCAGCGGAAAACTTGAGCGAGGCCGAAAAACTACTCGCCGCGGAAGAATCGTCGCTGACCGGAGGCTTTCGCAAGGTCGTCGATTTTTATGAGCGCTGGTTGCGGTTCGCGCTCGACCGGCCCAGATGGATCGCGATCTTCGGCGTCGTGCTGGTGGCCGCGTCATACCTTTGCTACAAGGGGCTGGGTACCGATCTGCTCCCCGCCATGGATGAAGGTGGCTTCATCCTCGACTACATCATGCCTCCGGGAACTTCACTCCAGGAAACCAACCGCGTGGTCGGGCACATCGAGCAGATGATCCGCGACATGCCTGAAGTGGATGGCTATTCCCGGCGCACTGGTCTGCAACTTGGGTTGGCTGCGGTCACGGAAGCCAACACCGGCGACATCGCCGTAAAGCTGAAGAGCAAGCGGAAGCGCAGCGTGGATGACGTCACCTCCGAGTTGCGGGCGAAGATCAAGGAGCAGGAGCCGGCAATCGGCGTTGAATTCGTCCAGGTCCTCCAGGACATGATCGACGACCTGTCGAATGCGCCCGAGCCGGTGCAGATCAAGCTGTTCTCGCAGGACCCTGCGGTCCTTAGCCAGTGGGCGCCCCGCGTCGCCGATGCCATCGGGAAGGTGAAAGGCGTGGTCGACATCCTGAACGGTATCGACAACACCATAAGCAACCCGGCAGTCGTCTTTCAGATCAACCCGACGGTCGCTGCCCGCGCCGGCTTCACGCCAGAAGAGGTAGCAGTGGATTCCTCTGCCATCCTCGAAGGCGAACCCGCGGCGACGCCGGTGATTGCCAACGACATCGCGTACACCATACGCGTGCGTTATCCCGATGCCAATCGCAGTTCCCTGGACGCGATGAGCAACACGTTGCTCAACAGCTCGAGTGGGCATACCGCCACGCTAGGTTCGCTGGCCACCGTCACCCAGCTGCCCGGCCAGGCCGAAATCCGCCGCGAAAACCTGCAGCGCGACGTGACGGTTACGGCCCGTCTCGAATGCACCGATCTGGGCAGCGCTATCAAAGCAGTGCAGAAGGCGGTTGCGGACCTGCACTTGCCGGCATCTATCCGCGTCGTCTACGGTGGCACCTACGAAGAGCAACAGCGCTCCTTCCGCGACCTCATGCTGGTGCTGGTGCTGGCGACGGTTCTAGTGTTTGTGGTGCTCATTTTCGAATTCCGTACGCTGGCCGCGCCGCTGTCGATCTTGGCCTCAGCGCTGCTCTGCACCTCCGGCGTCTTCCTCGCCCTGCTCGTCACCCGCATCACCTTCAACATCGCGTCGTTCATGGGGCTGATCATGGTGATCGGCATCGTGGCCAAGAACGGCATACTATTGCTCGATGCCGATCAGAAATTCCGCCGCGCTGGGCTCCCGGCGCATGATGCAATGATCCAGGCGGGGCGTCGTCGTCTGCGCCCGATCCTGATGACCGCTCTGGCCACCGTCGCCGGCATGTTGCCGCTGGCTCTCGCGCTCGGCGCCGGTTCCCAGATGCTTCAACCTCTGGCCATCGCGGTCATCGGAGGCATCACCGTCTCCATGGTGCTTTCTTTGATCATCACTCCCGCCGTCCACTATTACCTCAGCCATGCGGAAGAATGATGCACGCAAAAAGCCGCCAACACGAATGCTGGCGGCTCTGTCCAGGATTTCGACGACCTTCAGTCGTCGCCGGGATGTCCCTGTTTTTCCGGTGGGATGGGATAGCGGCCTTCGTCATCATAGAAAAGTCTGGGCTCGTGATCGGACTGAACCCCAGGTATCGGCTGATCGTCTTTTGAGCTGAATACGGGTTCGCTGGGCGAGGAAGTCAAAGGCCGCGGCGTCGTGTACATGGCTTCGTTGTAGAAAACGGCGGCCTTGTTGACCGCCACCGGGAACACGCCATATGCGTTTCCATTGACGAAGGAGACGCTGATGTAGTCCGCCACCATCTTTCCCAGGTCGGAATCGGGCAGCCAACTTAGTAGCATCGGCCCGCCCAGCGACTTTCCTGCTGTCCAGGTGCCCCCGCCGTCCTTGGAAACGACATATCCCAGGTACAACTGACAGGCGCCGCCACAGTTCGAAACCGGGAAGTAGTAGTAGGCCAACGCGAGATGCGCGGTCGCGCCGGAAGTGGCCGGGTCCACGCCCAGGCCGGGAATGAAATGGTCTACCGTACTGGTGACCGGATCGATGGGAATGCGGGCGGGACTGGTCCAGGTCTTGCCGTCAGTGGAGGTGCTCATGACGATGTCGTTGGAAGTACAACCACTGCGGAAACGGCAGTCCATCCAGGCCGCGTAGACCTTTCCGGTGGCGTCAATTTCGGCGCTCGGCAGCAGATAGGTCCGGAAGCCGCCAGCGGTGCCGTGATAAGGAACACTGCCAACAATGGTGTAGGTTGTGCTCCAACTCCCGCCCCCATCGGTCGAAACAAAGGAGAACATGCCGCCGTTATTGAAAGGCACCACCACGGTCCCATTCGGCTGCACCAGGGGCTGCCCGCCCAACCCGGTAGCATGGTTGGCTGTCGAGAGCGCTGCGCCCCAGGTCAGTCCGCCATCGGTCGAAGTGCTCATCTTGATCTGGCCGGTGCTGGCGGCCGCATCCCACTCGGTGTAGCAATGACCGTAGTACGGGCTGCTGGCATTGTTGTCACAGGCGATCCAGCCTTTGTCGTCCTGGTGGGTGGCATCGATGACAATCGGGTTTCCCCAGTGAAGGCCGCCATCGGTCGAGCGGCTCACGGCAATGTCCCCGATAGGATCGACCAGTGGAAGGGTCGCAATCAGCCACACACCGTGTTTCGCGTCGTACGCCACGGACGCGTCGGAGGCCGCGTAGTAAGACCCGCCCTGGTAGTTCACGGTAAGGCCGGGAAGGTATCCATAGGTCCAGGTCTTGCCGCCGTCGGTGGAAGTGGCAAACCCTACGTCAGCTCCACCCCAATAGGAATTACGCGCCACCTGGAAGGCGCTCACGATGGTCGAACCCCACGCGTAGGTATCCGGCTCAACTTCGGTCTTGTGCTGACTGCCGGAGTTGGTGAAGTCGTCCCGGCTTACTTGCACCAGGAAACTCTGCGCGTCCGCTGGCTTGGACAACAGCAGCAGGGGGACCATCAAGGCTGGAATCAGTATCAGGAGTAGAGCGAGGGACCGAGCGTAGGAAGCAGACAAGCGTTTCATTGGATTCATCCTTCTTTGGGCTGCACAGCAGCAGGTGAAAGGTAGTTGCTGAAATGAAAACCGAAGGTTGCACACAGAGCTTGACCTGGGCACAATTCGTCTGTCGCGGCACTATACTGCTGAATCGGCGCCCTTGTCCACGCTAAAGGATTTACGCCTTCCCGATGCGCAGCAGGCCGCCCAAATTGCGGACCTTCATATCCTCCAGAACGCAAATCAGCTTTTGCCGAGGGTTGGGAGAGGCCACAGATATCTATCTCGCGGGCATTCTAGCATGGAGAAAATTCAGGGGAAGTGACTACCGTCACTCACTGTGCGAAGGCGTAATATCCGCGCCGCGCTTGTACCTTGACCTTTTGCGGGGCGCGCACTTCGATCCGCAGATTGTGGAATCCCGGCGTACCTTGCGGAGGCGGGAACGACACATAGTATTGCGTCCGTAATTCCTGCTCGATGGCAATGAAGGTTGCGTCCAGTTCTTTACTCGACTGGGCGACGAACCAGCGGCCGCCACTCTCCTCAGCCAATCGCTGCAAGACCTGGTCGCCCCGGGGGTGCGCTCGCTTGGGATGCAGGGTGAGAGCGTAGATCTGGATCCCGTTGCGTTGCGCCGCCGCGATGACGTCACCCAGTTCGTGGAAGCTCTGGGTGTCGTCGCCGTCGCTCAGCACGATGAGGATGCGATGGACGGGACTTGCCTCCTCCGGCGCGGAAGCTAGTTCCTCACAAGCGGAATGCAGCGCGTCGAACAGACGCGATCCAAACCCCGGCTCCTTACCCTGCTCCACGGCTTCGATCAGCTGGGCATGGTTGGACGTGGAAGGCTGCCAGATGTGGATGTCAGCCCCGAACGTCATGACAAAGGCGCGATCGTTTGACTCTCGCATGACCCGGTTCAGAAAATTCAGCGCGGCCGCTTTCTCTTCTGGCAAGCTTGGTTTCACCGAATCGCTGGTGTCGAGAACGATCCCCAGCCGCAACGGCAGCTCCTCATTGCGCGCGAAGGTTGAAAATCGCTCCACCGGCGCTTGATTGTCGAGAATGCGAATGTCCTCGGCCGACAGGTTGCGGACCAGGCGTCCCTGTTCGTCGGCCACGGTGAATTGCAACTGCACTTCGGGCACGACCCGGCGAATAGTGTAGGACGGCGAGGTGGCATGGGAAACGTTGCCCAGCTTCGCCAGGATGCTTGCCGGCAGCGGCGACATCGCGGCCACATGCACGCCAGAGTATTCTCCGCCGGCAACCGTCGCCTGCGATGGGCCCTTCCCGGGGGCGTCGCCTGACTCTTCTGCCCATCCCCCAATTCCCGCCAGGGTCGCCGCGCTCAAGGCGAACGTCAGCCCGATAATGAGAGCGGACCTCTGCACAAATGAGTTATCGGCAATTCGGCGGGCCAGCTTGATGGTCGGCAAAATGGCGCGAGCGCAAGCGCGTGGCCCCGCTACAGACACCCCAGCCGTGGGCCGCTCCATCCTCGCTCGCGCGAGCAAGTGGATCCCGGAGCGCCGCGCGACCGGCGCAACCTGAAACATTGGTGCCAAAGAAGTACTACCCCACAAATACCGATTGCAGGGAGAGTACCTCTAGTTGGCTCCTGGTGCACAAAAATATTTTCGGAGTTCCCGCGGAATCTGGCCGGAAGGCTGCACGCGCCCGCGCGAGCGAATGCCAGAAGGCAACCGAGTCGGCCGCGAGAGAAACACTCCCGTAAGGTGATGCTGTTTGTTGCCGGACCGCGTCAGGTCCGGGCAGCTTGTTGCGCGGCCTTCATCACGGTTTTCTTCATGCGATTTTCGCCCGCCCAATACAAGCTGATCTCGTGGCCATCGGGATCGTTGAGGTAAGCATGGCGCCAGCCCCAGGGCATCATGCGTGGCAGCTGCGTAATGTAGAAACCCTTTTGCTGGAGCTTGCGGCAAAAATCGTCGAGTTCCCCGACTTCAAAGTAGAGGCGGACGCCATCGCTGGCAACGGAAACGCCCGGACCGGCCTGATGAAGCGCGATGGTTCCATCGCCGCCGGGCGCTCGCAGCCGTGCATACACAGCGGTGCCCTCATAGCGGAAGTCTTCGATGAGTTTGAATCCCATCATGTCGCGGTAGAAACGCAACCCGCGCTCCACGTCTTTCACGTAGATCACGGCGTGGTTGAAGGTGAGCTTCCCATCGGCCGCCGGAGAAGGTGCGGCTTTCTTCTGAAGCGGCTTCGCTGGCTTTGCTTTGGCCGTCTTGGCAGCCAGTGGCTTAGCGGGGCGCGATGCCCGGGCTTTCTTGGCTGGCGCTTTCTTGGCTTTGGCTTTCTTCTTCATGAGCATCATCCCTGGGGCTTCGACTAAGCGGCGCAAGTATGGTCACGCCTACTGCAATTGTCAAGTTTGCACGCCCTGCGAAGCCCCAGCGGTGCCCGTGCGGCCGGGTGAAATTGGGTAGCGCCTTGCGGATGGTCAGCGTTCCAGAGTGGCGAAGATCCTGTACCGGTGGCATTGTCCGCGGCCGTATCTCGCGGAAAGGATTGGTCGGGGCGACTGGATTTGAACCAGCGACCCCCTGCGCCCAAGGCAGGTGCGCTACCAGGCTGCGCTACGCCCCGACTCTACTGCCTTACTGATTCTAAACCACGCCAACCAACGGAACCACGGAGCAATACCTCTTCCCGGTGCACCTCCGCTGAAACTGCGCTAACAATTCCGGGTTTTTTTCTCCGCGCTACTGGCGTTACTGTCCGAGCATCCCAGTTTTCAGGTTCGCATTGGGCGGCTTCGGTCCCAGCCATACCGAGAAGAGCACTTGGCCGAAAGCCGGACCGGCAATGGTCACCTTCTCCTTGCCGTTCATGGCGTAGGTCGTGCCCGCGCCTGGAACGTAGGTAAAGACCATCTGGTCCCCCGGCTTGACCGGCTCGAGTGCCCCGATCAACCGGTCGATGTCGGGCTTCATCGTCTTCACGGCATCCGGCGTATTGTCGTTGAACGACTCGTTGAAGGCATCAGCCATTTGGCTCTTGCTTGCACCGTGCACGAACTGCATGACGATTCGTTTGGGTGCGTCGGCCTTGATGATGGCGCCGGGATCCGACGACTTCTGCTCCAGGTAAAGCCCGGCGACGTAGACCTTCACCATAAACTTGGTCCGCAATCCCAGGCCATTGAGCACCAGCTTGGTGCTCCCAACCTGTTCCGTGTCCGGCAGCGTTACTCCCGCCAGACTGGCGGCTTGTAGTTCGAACATCGATACCAATACGAACACAACCACAGCAAGCGATAGGATAGTTTTCCGCATGAGGACTCCTTGGGAAGAAGAGTACGACCCGGATGGTAGCACACCGCGGTTCGCACGCTCGCTTCGGACCTGGGACGCCAAATGCACTACTCTGACGACCTCCAGCCTGAGAGATTGAAGTTGCGCACTGCCTAAGACGAACGCTCCGAGCGCCGCGGCCGGCTCACCGCTATAATGGAGGCTTCATGGTCGGCCTCCTGTACGCCGTGATTGCGTATGTACGCAGCCCGGTTGGAATTTTCGTGGAAGAGTTGCGCCGCGAACTGCATCCCGCGCACACCCATGCCGACGCACACCTGACCATCCTTCCGCCGCGCCCGCTGCAGGGCACGGAGCAGCAGGCCATCGACCTGATCACCCAGTTCTGCCAGGCAACCACGCCGTTTGAGGTCACGATGGGAGAGGTAGAGAGCTTCATCCCTTTGACTCCGACCGTCTTCCTCCGCGTGGCCGGCGGCGCGTACCGCATGCGCGAGCTGCATGATGAGATGAACCGCGACGCGCTGTTCTATCACGAGCCCTGGCCTTACATGCCGCATCTGACCATCGTGAAGGCGGATGAACTGGAAGAGGCACGCAAGGCGCTGGAGATTGCGCGCCAGCGCTGGGCCGCTTACACCGACACTCGCAAAACCCGCCTGAAGTCCCTGGCCTTCGTGAAGGGTAACGGAGATCGCTGGGTCAACCTCGTCTCCATTCCATTCGGCGGTCCGACGGCCGGATGACAAGGCGCGCTGGGGCCAAAAGCCCCGGAAGGTGTTTCCGGTGCTCGCGTAAGTATGACGCCGTTAAGCCAGCCCCATTTTTTTCAGCAGCGCCGCGTAGCGCGGGTCGGAATAGAGACTCTTCAGCAGCGGATCGCTCTTGATGGCGGAGAGTCCGGCATCTCTTTGCGCACGGGCGGTCTCCAGCCAGGCGAAGGCGCGATCCGATTCGCCACGCATAGCATAGACCTCGGCGATCTGATACGCGGCTTCGTTCGGGTAGCTGGTCACCAGAGTTTGCAGTGCTGCATCGGATTCTGGTCGGCGTCCTAACGCAGTGTAAGCCAGGGCCTCCCCCACGTAACGTCCCGCGCCGTGCTGCCGCCCTACTTCGGCAAGCGCTTGCTGCGGCTTGCCCTGCGCCAGGTAGACCAAACTCAGAAGATAGTGCGCGCTGGGATCGCCGGGATTGAGTTCCAGGGCCTTCTGGTAGGAAGCGATTGCCAGGTCCTGCTCTCCGGCGTAATAGGCCCGCATTCCCAGCGCAACATGCGCCACTACGCTGAGCGGGTCCAATTCCACGGCCCGGCGGCCGAGCCCGACGGCGTCATCGAACCGGCCGAGGCTGGCAGCCAGACTGGAAGCGCCCATCAGAGCGATGGCATTCTGCGGTTCCAGTGCGATCGCCTTCTGAAAGGATGCATCCGCGCCCGTCCAGTCCCAATCATGCGTCCGCTTGATGCGGCCGATGGCTGCATGGGCTTCGGCCAAGCCCGGGTCCAACTGCAGCGCCTTTTCGGCAGCCTCCCGTGCCAGGCGATAGCCCTCGTCGAAGGACACACCATACGCAGAATCCGCCTGGCTCATGCGCGCCCACGCCAGCCCTGACCATGCGCGGGCATATCCAGGATCCTGCTGGATGGCCTTTTCAAAATAGGAGGTCGCCTTCTCCAGATCGTCTTTGGTTCGGCGCTCATAGAAGTATCGTCCTTGCAGGTAGTCGCTGTAGGCGTCGGGATTAGGATTGCGCGGGATCGTCGCCGGGACATTGCCACTCAAGAGCTTCAGCTTCAACTCAGCCGCAACCGCCCGGGCAATCTCGTCCTGCAGGGCAAACACGTCGTTCAGGTTTCGCTCGTAACTGCCCGACCACAGCTGGAACCCGTTCTCCACATTGACCAGTTCGGCGGCGATTCGGACCCGGTTGCCGTCGGTGCTGACGCTACCCTCCAGGACCGTTGCCACATTCAACTTTTGGCCGACCGTGTGCAGGTTGGCGTCCGTACCTTTGAATTGGAACGATGATGTCCTGGCCGCCACGCGCAACCCCGGTGTTCTGGCCAGCTCGTTGAGTAGCTCCTCCGCCAACCCATCGGAAAAGTACTCCTGGCTTTTGCCCGGACTCGAGTCGACAAACGGCAACACCGCGATCGAAGAGGCGAGAGGTACTGGCGAAGGGCGCGCCACGCCGCGCTTCAGGAACCCTGCCGTGGCAACGACCAAACCCAGAAGCACCAATGCCGGGATCAGCATCTTTCGGAACTTCCATGCTGCCGCCTTCTGCGCGGAGGCGGGTGGAATCCGAGGCACCTCGACAATGTGGATCCCTTCAGACGGAACGGCGACTCGTTGCCGGTCCACGCCAGGAGAGAAGGCCACCTCTGGAATGATTCCGGCGGCCGACGGCTCTAGGGTTCCGACGAAACGATATCCGTGGCGCGGTACAGTTTCGATGTAGACCGGGTTCTGGGCTTCGTCGCCCAACACTTCCCGCAGCCGCCTCACCGCGACATTCAGGCTGGATTCGAACTCCACAAAGGTGTTTTCAGGCCAGAGTTGTGCTTTCAGTTCCTCGCGTGTCACCACCTCGCCTGGAGTCAAAAGCAGGGAGCGCAGCACCAGGAACGATTTCGGCTGGAGACGCATCCGATAACCGAACTTGCTCAGCTCGCCAGAGGCCAGACTTATCTCGTAGGGTCCGAAGCGCACCAGCGGTGGGCCGGCCTGCAGAATATGCGCCATAGTTGGGCGGAATAGTATCACAGGAACTTTGCCGGTGGCGAAGGTTGCGAGTTAATTACCAATTTTTGCAATAGGTTAGACCGTAATGTGCAATTCAGTTGACTTGCGCTGCGAGAGCGGCGCAAATAGACTAAACCACATTCGTCTGGCCGCCTGCTCGTGCGGAGGCGCACCATAGCTATCCTCAGTTTTCACAAAGGAGAGACATTATGGAATGCCCAGGACAACCACGGAGTTGGGGTTTGGCCATCGGCCTTCCCAACGCACTCGTCGCCCTGGCGCTGCCCATCCTGCTTGCAGTGGCCACGGGCTTGGTTCAGCCCGCGCAGGCACAGACGTTCAGCGTCATCCACAACTTCAGCGGCGGCCAGGACGGCGCAGCGCCCATGGCCGGCTTGACCGTGGACCAAGGCGGAAATCTCTATGGCAGCGCGGCACGCGGGGGGAACGTCGGAGCTTGCGGCGGGATCGGATGCGGCATCGTTTTCCGGCTGGCGAAGGGAAACTCCGGCTGGGTACTGACGCCGCTCTACAGCTTCGCTGGCGGAAAAGACGGGACCAGTCCACAAGCCAATGTGGTTTTCGCTGCGGACGGCAGCCTTACCAGTACAACCTACTGGGGAGGGGGAACCTGCGACCAGAACCCGGATGGGTGCGGCACGATATTCAAATTGCAGCCTCCCGCGTCGGCCTGCAAGACCTCGCTCTGCCCCTGGACGGAGACGGTGCTGCATCAGTTCAACGGCAGCGATGGAGCCGGCCCCGTGGGTACGGTCATTTTTGACCCCACAGGTAATCTCTACGGCGCAGCGACCGCGGGAGGGTTTCGCAATGGAGGCACAGTTTTCGAGTTGGCGCCCTCAGGGTCAGCCCGGGTCATCTATAGTCCTTACGGATACCCAGGCGGCGGAGTGATCCGCGACAGCACCGGCAACCTCTATGGCACGGCTTTTTCGGGTGGCAATGGCCAGGGATCCGTCTATGAATTAACCCCGGCTGGCGCCGGCTGGATCGGAATCAACCTGTACGATTTCGCCAACGGCAGCGACGCTGGATATCCCTGGGCCGGGCTGATCTTCGACCAGGCGGGCAATCTGTACGGCTCCACAACCGCGGGGGGTTCAGGTAACGGTGGAACTGTCTTCCGCATGACGGCCTCCAACGGCAACTGGATTTTCGACACGCTCTACAGCTTCACCGGACCGGGCGATAGCCGATTCGTCGTTGGGCCTTTGGGCAGCCTCGTCATGGACAGTGCTGGCAGCCTTTACGGTACGACCTTTGCCGACGGCGCTCATGGACTCGGCGCGGTTTTCAAGCTGACACCGTCAAACGACAGCTGGACCTTTACTTCATTGCACGATTTCACTGGCGGTAGCGACGGGGCTTATCCGTATAGCAATCTGGTATTCGACGCCAGCGGCAACCTCTACGGTACGGCGTCTCAAGGCGGGACGTCGGCGAACTGCAGCGGAGGCTGCGGCGTTGTTTTTGAGATAAAGCCGTAGAGGGATAGGCGCCTGCAGATTTTCGGAAGACAGTGGAATTCCTCGAAGCTTCTCAGTGTGACCTAAGCGGCCATTCTTCCTTCGAACGATTTTGCGGTACGCACCAGCCGAGCACCTACGAAACCACACCTGTGACTTAAGTCATTCTCGTGCAGCTCTCCAAATGGTCGAATGAGGCTGGGCTGCGATATGCGACCCAGGCGTATTCTCATTGTGGCATTTCGAGGGGCCCTACATGCAGGCTCAATCTTCTGCCAGGCTTCAACTCGCACTTGGCACAGGCGCTTTCGCCCTCTGCTTCGCTGTCTTCGGCTCCATGTCGGCGATGATGCCCATCATCAGCAAACACATGGCGCTGACGCCGGTGCAGAAGAGCATCGCCATTGCGATTCCGGTGCTTCTGGGCTCGCTCGGCCGCATTCCGCTGGGCATCCTGACCGACCGTTTCGGTGGCCGCATCGTCTTCAGCCTGGTGATGCTGTTCTCCATCATTCCGGCGTTTCTAATGGGCGGCGTCAGCAACTACGTTCAACTGCTGACCTACGGATTTTTCATTGGAGTGGCGCTGGCCAGCTTCTCGGTCGGAGTGGCATTCGTCAATGGATGGTATCCGCCGGAGCGGCAAGGCTTCGCCCTGGGCGTCTATGGCGCGGGCAACATCGGGCAGTCTCTGGCGGCCTATGGCTCGCCAGTGCTGGCCGCAGCTATCGGATTCAAGTGGGGCTTCTGGACCTTCGGGGTGTTGCTCTCGATCTGGTTGGTGCTCTTCGCCATCATGGCGCGTAATGCCCCTAACCGCGGACCGGCAAAATCGTTTGCCGAGATTGTGCGTCCCCTGGAAGACAAACGTAGCTGGGTCCTGAGTCTCTACTACTTCCTGACCTTCGGCGGCTTCGTCGCCATGGCGGTTTATCTGCCGACGCTGCTCACCGAGGTGTTTAAGCTTACGCCGCAAGACGCCGGATTCCGTACCGCCGGCTTTGTGGTGCTGGCCACAGGGATGCGCCCCATCGGCGGCGTACTCGCCGACAAGATTGGTGGACGCGCGATCCTGAAGTGGGTCTTTCCAGCTACGGCTCTGTTTGCCATCTTTCTGGCTTGTCCATTGATGTCGACCTTCACCATCGGCGCGCTCGGGATGGCGGCTTCCATCGGTCTGGGCAACGGAGCGGTCTTCAAACTCGTGCCCGAGTACTTTCCCAAATCTGTGGGCGGCGTCACCGGACTGGTGGGCGCGGCTGGTGGGCTCGGCGGCTTCTTTCCTCCGCTGGTGCTCGGAGTCATCAAACAACAGACAGGGACCTTCACTCTGGGCTTTGTTGCATTGGGTGTGTTTGCCCTCATCTGCCTGCTGGTTTTGCTGCGTGGTGGAGAGGGGCGTAGGCTGGCAGTGCCAGCCAACAGTTGAGTTATGGATGGTCTGAAGCCAATTAATCTTTCGCCGCGCGGCTCCGATACCGTACATTCCCTAGCTTGGGGCCTGATTGCAGCCGCTGTGCTCATGGTCGGCATTGTGGTGGGCAGCCGGGACTTCAAGGACTTCGATCCAGCACTAGTTTCCTACGCGGGCGCGACGGTGTTCTCTGCCTTTGGCCTGGGCTACCGCTATGCCATGTGGCTGCGGCGTCCGCCCACGCGTCTGTACTGGTTTCGCGGATGGCAGATATTCCTTAATCCAAAGCAACTGCCGGGAAATGTCCTGCGGCTCGTCCGGATCTTCTGGAACAACGTCGTGCTGCAGCGCTTCATCGAGCGCCGCTCCAAAGTGCGCTGGACGGCCCACTGGTTCCTGGCTTGGGGATGCCTGATCGCCGCAGCCGTTACCTTCCCGCTGTCTTTTGGATGGATACGCTTCGAGACGGCCACCGACAATCAGCAGATTTATCGCGCTTTCGTCTTCGGCATTCACGTGGCCAGCTTCCCGTTAGACAGCCTGGCGGCGCCGCTCGCTTTCAATATTCTCGATATCTGCGCGGTGATGGTACTGATCGGCGTCTTTGTCGCGGTATGGAGGCGCAGCCGCGATCGCGGAGCCATGGCGGTGCAGCAGTTCTCCGCCGATATGCTGCCGCTCATTCTGCTGTTTGCGATTTCCGTCACCGGCCTCTTTCTCACCGCGTCCACGCACCTTATGCGCGGTTTGCACTATGGATTTCTCTCCCAGCTTCATGCCGTGACCGTGATCTTCACGCTGCTGTATCTGCCCTTCGGCAAATTCTTCCACATCTTTCAGCGGCCGGCCCAGTTGGGCATCGACTTCTACAAGCGCGCCGGAGAAGAGGGCGGACAGGCGCAGTGCATACGCTGCGGACAGCCCTTCGCGACGCGGTTGCAGATCGGCGACTTGAAAGCGGTGCAGAGCGCGCTTTGCATTCAATATCAAATGGAAGATGGTACCCATTACCAGGACATATGTCCGGTGTGCCGGCGCAAGAACCTGGCGCTCACCCAAGATGCACTGTGGCGGACGCCCATTGCGGAGTTGGAACGACTCGAACGGTTTTGATCTATGGCAAAACTTCCCGTTGAAATCCCGGAGTTGGTAAAGCAGTTCGGTCCCACGCTCAATCGTGTCCCCGCCGGGGGATGGGTCGGCTCGGAAGAAGAAGACCGGATGGTAAAGACCCACTGCTGTTTCTGCGGGCAGCAGTGCGGTATCCAGTTGCGCGTCCGCAATAACAAGGTCGTTGGTTGGGAGCCCTGGGAAGACTTTCCCTTCAACCTCGGAAAGCTCTGTCCCAAGGGTGTGAAGCGCTACATGCAGGATGAGCACCCGGATCGGCTGAAGCAACCTCTTCAACGCGTCGCGGGCAAGGGCTTCGAGCCGATCGGATGGGACGCGGCGCTCAGCTGTGTGGTCAGCGAAATCCAGCGCATCCAGAAGACCTACGGCAACGATGCCTTCGCCTTGCTGACGGGCGCTTCGCTCACCAACGAGAAGGCCTACCTGATCGGAAAGTTCGCGCGTGTCGCGTTGCGCACCGCCAACATCGATTACAACGGGCGGCTGTGCATGGTGTCTGCCGGGGCGGCATCGAAAAAAGTCTTCGGTATCGATCGCAGCGCCAACCCATGGTCCGATATTCCCAAGGCGAGCGTGATCCTGGCGGCGGGCGCCAATGTTGCCGAGTGCGCGCCCATCACTACCGACTATCTCTGGCAGGCACGGGAGAATGGCGGCAAGCTGATCATTCTCGATCCACGGCTTACTCCCATCGCGCGCAATGCCGATCTGTATATTCCCGTGCGTTCCGGCGGCGACATCGGTGTGTTCAACGGAATGCTGCACATCATGATCGAGCGCGGCTGGATCGATCGCGAATTCATCGCCCAGCACACCACCGGCTTCGAGCAAGTGGCGGAGGCTGTGAAGAAGTACACGCCGGAATACTCAGCGAAGATCGCCGGCGTTCCGGCGGAGATGATTGTCCGCGCCGCCGAGATGTGGGGCCCTGCGCCGACCAGCTTCCTGCTGCATGCACGCGGCATCGAACACCACTCCAAGGGTGTGGACAACTGTATCGCCGCTATCAACCTGGTGGTTGCCAGCGGGCGCATTGGCCGCGAGGGCTGCGGCTACGCCATGATCACCGGCCAGGGCAACGGCCAGGGCGCGCGCGAGCAGGGACAGAAATGCGATCAGCTCCCCGGCAGCCGCGACATCGCCAATCCCGAGCACCGCAAATACATCGCGGGCGTGTGGGGTGTGCCGGAAGAATCGATTCCCGGCAAAGGTCTCTCGGCGGTCCCCCTGGTCGAAGCCATTCACGAAGGCAAAATCAAGGGCCTGCTCTCCATCTGCTTCAATCCCACCGTCTCGCTGCCCGACGCGAATTACGTTCGCGCCGCGCTGGAGAAGCTGGAGTTCTACGTCAATATCGAATTCTTTCTCTCCGAGACTGCGCAGTATGCCGACATCGTGCTCGCCGGCTCGCTGATGGAGGAAGATGAGGGCACGACGACCAGCGTCGAGGGCCGCGTCATCCATCATCGCAAGGTGGTGAGTCCTCCCGGCGAGGCGCGCGAGGACTGGAAGATCATTTGCGACCTTGCCCAGCGCCTGGGTCACGGTGACAAGTTCAACTACAACTCTCCCCACGACATCTTCGA
>Ga0265340_10000710_pt1 | contig 18813 bp, 23 predicted proteins | sample 4CB225metaG_FD_202082 | JGI IMG/M metagenome (GOLD analysis project Ga0265340, IMG submission 202082) | Rhizosphere microbial communities from Carex aquatilis grown in University of Washington, Seatle, WA, United States - 4-CB2-25 metaG | ecosystem: Host-associated > Plants > Roots >...
GGGTTACCCTGCCTTATCCCTACTGGCACCAGCGCGCGACCTTCATCGAGCGCAATCCCCCGCCGGTCTAGACGCTCGCCCCAAAAAATAATCTGCCACGTCCATCAACCTGTCGGTTCCGGCCCATCCCGTTCGTCTTCCCTTCAGAAGGATGCAGTGGAGACCAGGAATGACCAACTCTCGCTATCGCTGGGTGATCGTCGCCGCCGGCGGCCTGCTCGGCTGTGTCGCGATCGGCGGCATGTTCTCGTTGCCGGTGTTCCTGCAACCGATCGCGCGGGATACCGGATGGTCGGTCACCGGCGTGTCCAGCGCCATGACCATCGGTTTCCTCGCGATGGCTTTCACCAGCATGATCTGGGGCACCTTGTCCGACCGGCTGGGGCCGCTTCCGGTGGTGCTGACCGGCTCGGTCGTGCTGGCGGCAAGTCTCGGGCTGGCGAGTCTCGCGACCTCGCTGGTCGCGTTCCAGTTCCTCTTCGGGCTGATGGTCGGGGCCGCCACCGCTGCGATCTTCGCGCCGATGATGGCGTGTGTCACCGGCTGGTTCGACACCCATCGCAGCCTCGCGGTGTCGCTGGTTTCGGCGGGAATGGGCATGGCGCCGATGACGATGTCGCCGCTTTCCGCATGGCTGGTCTCACACCATGACTGGCGCACCTCGATGCAGATCGTGGCGCTGGTCGTCGCTGTCATCATGATCCCGGTCTCGCTGCTAGTGCGCCGGGCGCCGGCGCTGGCGGGCGCGCCGTCCGCTCCTACAGGCGATCCGGCGAGCGCGGAGATGTCGCTGGCGCAGGCGCTGCGCTCGCCGCAGTTCATCATCCTGCTGCTGACGAATTTTTTCTGCTGCGCCACCCATTCGGGACCGATCATCCATACCGTGAGCTACGCCATCAGCTGCGGCATTCCGATGATCGCCGCCGTCACCATCTACAGCGTCGAAGGCCTCGCAGGAATGGGCGGCCGCATCGCCTTCGGCCTGCTCGGTGATCGCTTCGGCGCCAAGCGGGTGCTGGTGCTGGGCCTGCTTGCCCAGGCGTTCGGTGCGCTGGGTTACGTCTTCGTGCGCGAACTCGCCGCATTCTACGCCGTGGCGGCGGTGTTCGGCTTCATCTATGCCGGCACCATGCCGCTCTACGCCGTTCTCGCCCGCGAAAACTTTCCGCTGCGGATGATGGGCACCGTGATCGGCGGTATCGCCATGGCTGGCAGCCTCGGCATGGCGACGGGACCGCTGGCCGGCGGTCTGATCTACGATACCTTTGCCAGTTACGCCTGGCTCTATATCGGCTCATGGATCATGGGACTAGGCGCTTTCGTGATCGCGTTGACGTTCCGGCCGGTGGCATTAGTACGTCCTGCGCCGCTGCCGGCGTGAGGCTCGGCGTTTCGCACGCCGCCGATACAATGACGACCTCGACGGAATCATTGCGAGCGATGCTGAAGCATCTCGTACACCACCGGATTGTCGGCGCACGCGGCAAGGCCGCATTCGAGAAATGTCGACGCGACGTTGGCGGCGGTGAGGGCGACGACCAACCATACCGCAAGGCCGGCGAAGAAGCCGGCCACGATCGGCGTCTGTGCGCGGTCCTCGAACTGGCGGTCGAACAGCAGCATGGAAGCGAGCAGCACGATGGCGGCGGCGAAGCCGATCAGCGCCCAGGTGTAGTAATGAGTGCCGAGCAGCGCGGTCCCGTAGCCGGGATCGCCGGGCAGGATGTGCAGCAGGATCTGGCGGATCGAGACGACCGCGCCGAGCACGGCCGCGAGCAGCGACACGGCATAATGGCCGGGGCGCGGGCCGAAGCGGATGTTGAGGATCGGGCCGATCGCCAGCATGGCGAACTGAACGCGCTGCAGCAGGCACAGCGGGCAGGGCAGTTCATGCAGCAACAGCTGCGCGGCAAAGGCGGCGGCCAGCACGCCCGCGAGGGCATAGAGGCTGAGGGCGTTGAGCGTGATGGCGAGGCCGCGGGTCATGTCATGCGCCTCAGAACGACAGTTTCAGGACGTCGGTGGCGTGGTGCAGATAGGTGGCGGCGGATGCGAGCAGCAGCACGCCGAACAAGGTCAGCGTCAGAGCGCGCGCGCCGTGCCAAGCGGTCAGCATAACGACGGTGATCGCGAGAAAAAGCGCGGTGAATTCCATCGTCGGCCCCGGTGAGGAATCAGGACCTGCATCGTACGCCAGATTCTCTGGGTTCGGGGCGTCAATCAGAAGTCCGGAACGCCACCGCGGCAGCGGTTCAAGCTTCGGCGAGCTTTGCCATGATGCGATCGCTTGCTCGCGTGGCCGGCTGGCACTTAGGAGTCACTTCCCGCCGCCGCGCCTCGCTTCGGCCGGCGGATCGCGCGCACCTTGCCGCTGCTTCCGCCGCCGCAGAAGAACCGGTCGCCGCCGTCGGACTCGAGCCCCGACACGGCGACGCCGGACGGCATTTCGAGCCGCTCCAGCACCTCGCCCGTTTGGGGATCGATGTGTCGCACATCGCTCTCTTCGCCTTCCCAGGTGCCGTGCCAGAGTTCGCCGTCGACCCAGGTGACGCCCGTGACGAAGCGGTTGGACTCGATGGTGCGGAGCACAGCGCCTGTTTCGGGATCGACCTGATGGATCTTGCGCTCGCGATATTGCCCGACCCACAGCGTGCCTTCGGCCCAGGCCATGCCGGAGTCGCCGCCGCCGCCGGGCGCGGGGATGGTGGCGAGCACGCGGCCCGTCTTCGGATCGATCTTCTGGATGCGATCTTCGGCGATCTGGAACAGATGCTTGCCGTCAAAGGCGGTTCCGGCGTGGGCGGCGACCTCGATCGAGCACAGCGTCTTGCCATCAGCGGGATCGAAGGCGTTCAGCCTGTCGCCGGCGGCAATCCACACCTGCCGGCCATCATAGGTGACTCCACCCACCTTCTCGACGCCGGGAAAGGGTCCATACTCCCTGACGATTTCGGCCGATGATCGCTTCATGCATCCATCCCTTCATACGCTGCCTACTCCAACCTAGTCGCTTGGCAGTGGACCGGGGAGTAACAAGATTGTCGGGAATCCCGGCACCAGCGGCGACATCCAGCGGCGCGCGCGGCCGCGGCCGAACCACTGTACCTTGCCCGCCGCTCCAAGCTCCTCGAGGGCCCGCTGCACGGTGCGGGGGCTGGCGCCAAGCGCAATCGCCAGCGCCGAGCTCGACCACGACTCGCCGTCGGCAAGGAAGGCGAGCACCTCCGCATGCGGCTCCTCGACCGGTGGCGCCAACACGACAACCTCGCGGGCGCGGCGCGGTGCCAGTGCGAAGCCCTCGCTGGTCGCGCTGACGTCGGCCAGATGCCTGAGCTCCGCGCGAAGCCGTCCGATTTCGACCCGCAGCCGTGCGCGATGCGATTCATCGGCGTGCTTTGCCCGGAAGGCGCGGGCGACCAGCGTGCTGCGCGGCACGTCGCCGGGCCAGGCCTCGGCGAGCGCGCGGACCAGCGCGAACAAGACCGGACGCGTCGCGAGCGAGACCACCGCATCGGCGCCGCGCACGACATAACGGCAGGCGTCGACGACGAGTGCTTTCGAGGCGAGCAGCGCCTCGACCTCCTCGAGCACGAGCAGCCGCTCCTCACCACACACGATCAGGCGCGCCGCCGGCGTATCGAGGGCGAGGGATGCGCTTTCGACCTCCGCCGTCAGCGCGGGGATATTGGCGTCGCGCGCGGCGCGCCTGGCGGCAGCGAGCGCGGTGCGCGCGGTCCTGGTCCGCAGGCGCCGCATCGCGATCCCCGCAACGGCCAGTTCGTGGGCGGCGCGGAACGCGGGCGGGAAGGAGGCGGAGTCGAGATCGGCGAGGGCATGCTCGGCCTCGTCGAGGCGGCCGATCAGGAGCAGCCGCCGAACGCCGAGATTGCGCGCATGCGCGGCGTTGACGCGGTCGCCATGCGCTTCCAGCGTCGCCCGCGCGGCGTCGAGCGCCTTCGCGGGCCAGCCCAGGTCACGCGAGACCAGCGCGATCTCGGCCTCGGCGACGACGCACCGCGCGCGGGCCACGGACTCCTTCGGACCGAACGCACGCGCCGCACTTTTCAGCAGCGCCTTGGCGCGAACGAGATCGCCGAGCTGCGCCATCGCGATGCCGCGCAGCGCCAGCGCCGGCGCGTCGTCACGCAACGCGACCCGCTTCAAGGCGCCGAGCGGGTCACCCGCCGCGAGCGCGCGGCCTGCGGCCGTGATCAGCGAGTCCATTTGAATCCCGCCACACTTGTCACTCTCACTCCCCGATATCCGCCCCTAATCTAGCACACGGCGACAAACCAGTGCGTTAGCGAAGGCCATTGTCATGGTTGACTGGACCATCCTGTCCCCAACGTTTCTCACCGCCATGGTCGAGTGGGCTGGAGCCGTTGTGACCTTGCTTGCCACCGGTCCAGGACCCTCGACCAGGGCGGAGAACAACAATGACTGAGTGTGGCAGGGGAGAGAAACATGCCCGAAGCTCATTCCGATCGACACGCCGACGGCGCCCTCCGTCCTGAAACCGCTGACGCGACCGCTCTCGGCGTGGCCGATTGGCTAGGCCTCGCGGCCGCGCCGACCTTTGCCATCATGGCGCTGCTGACCGCTGTGCTGGGCGGCGGCCCGCAGGCGATGATCTGCTCGGGGATGCAAGCCGGCTCAGGGCTGGGTGGAATGGTCCCGATGTACGTGCTGATGAGCGCGTTTCATTCGGCGGCCTGGCTGAGGCTGATCTTCGGCAGGCGAACCGGTCGCGGGTAGCGCAGACCTGGGCTGATGCGACGAGAACCGAGAAGGATTGGCGCAACCACACCAAAGTTGTAAACGTCATATGGAGCAACACCGAAGCAGGAACCCAGATGGCACGCGTGCGCTGTATTACCGAAATGGGCATGGGCGTCGATGTCCACGGCAAGGACGCCACCAAGGCGGCGAAGCGCGCGGTGTCCGACGCCATCCGCCACAGTAGCCTCGGCTTTTTCCGGATGCTGGGCAAAACCGCAAAGGACATGTTCGTCGATGTGACCATCGCCGTGCCGGACCCCGGCGCGGTCGACACCACGGTGGTCGCCAAGGAGCTGCCCTATGGAACCGTGACCGTCACCGCGGTCAAGGGCGGGCTCGAAATTCCGGCCGAGCAGGGCGGCGATTCCATCATCATCGCCAATGCCGCTGTGATCGTCAGTCTCGACGACGGCGCCGGCCAGACATAATCCGAACGAACGCCGAGCCCGCCGATGCATCCGCTTGACCATCCCGTCTGGCATGCTTTGACCACGCGGCAAGCCGCGCTGGCCGAAGGTAGCGCACTGGCGCGGCGCTATCCCTCCGACATCGCGCCGTTCGCGGATATGCCGAAGGTATCGGCACAAAATTTCGCGGCGCTCGGCGCGCTGATGTCGCCGTCCGACTTTGTCGTGCTGTTCACGCCGGATCCGATGACCGCGCCGGCGGAATTCAAGACGTTGCTTGCCAAGACCGGCGAGCAGATGATCGGGATGCCCGCCGAAACCGTCGGCCGCGCCGCCGACATCGTCACGCTCGGCGCCGATGACGTGCCGGCGATGATGGAACTGACAAAACTCACCAATCCCGGTCCATTTGCCGCGCGCACCCATGAATTGGGGACGTTCCTCGGCGTCAAGGTGGACGGCAGGCTGGTGGCGATGGCGGGCGAGCGCATGAAGCCGGCCGAGTACACCGAGATCACGGCGGTCTGCGTGCATCCGGACCATCGCGGTCGCGGTTACGCGCAAATGCTGCTCCGGGCGGTCGCGCGGCAGATTTCGGCGCGCGGCGAAATTCCGTTCCTGCATGTGTTCTCCGACAACGACAGCGCGATTGCGCTGTATCGTCGGCAGGGAATGGAAATCCGGCGCCGCCTGTATGTGACCGTGTTGGGGAGGAATGTTTGATGGGTGCGATGACGATCTACGGCATCAAGAACTGCGACACCATGAAAAAGGCGCGCGTCTGGCTCGACAGCCACGGCGTCGGCTACAGTTTTCACGACTACAAGAGTGAAGGCATCGCCAAGGATAAATTGAAGGACTGGAGCGATGCGGTCGGCTGGGAGACCCTGCTCAATCGCGCCGGCACCACCTTCCGCAAATTGCCCGACAGTGACAAGGAGGGTCTCAACGAGCGCAAGGCGCTCGCCTTGATGCTGGCGCAGCCTTCGATGATCAAGCGGCCAGTACTCGAATTCGGCGGCAGATTGCTGGTCGGGTTCAAGCCGGAAACCTACGAGAATGAAATCAAGCCGTCGGGCGCGACGCGGAAACGCTAGTCCAACTCGACGACGTCTTCCGATGTGCGCACATGCGTGGAACTGCGAACGATATCCTGATCGATGATCGCCCTGACGATGATTTCCGGTACGGGTCTGGGCCTCATGCCCATCAAATTCCTGATCTTGAAGCGGCCATCGATGCTGATGGCCTTGTAGGATCCGACGATTTGCTCGACGCCGTCGGCGCTTCCGAACGGCAGCAGCAGGCGCTCGTATTGCACGTCCCTGCCGTCCGCATCCTGCACCAGGGAAATCGAATAGGTCGGCCGCTTGCAGGCGAGACAGGTGCGGTACAAGGTGACAACGTGCTCGTAGCGCCCCGGACCGATCGCGTCGTCGAGGTAGCGGTTGGTCCGGTGCGCGGGATCGATATGCTCGCTGCCATAGACCTTGGCCAGCGTCGCGCCTTCCTGCGTGATCAAGAAGCGCGCGCCTTCGCCGACGCCTTCGACCTCGAATCTCATCATGTCCGGGATCTCGTCGGCGATACATTCGGGCTGGTAGTCGGCCAGACGGGGCAACGGACGCGGCTTGACCAGCGCCCGCAGCCAGGTGTTGAGGAGATCGCGTTGTCGGATTGATCTGACAACCGAGGGATTGGCGCTTTCGAATTGCATTCCGGGGTCAGCCGAATTCGATCAGGTCGCCGGAGGGAATGCGGCCGGGGGCGCGGTGGAATAGGTTGCGGTCGATCACTGTGCGGAGTTTCGGCGTCGGCAGCGCGTCGTTGCCCCGCATCAGGTTCCTGATCTCGAAGCCGCCGTCTTCGGAAATGGTCTTCAGCGATGCGATCACGTGGCTGACGCCGCCGCCGTCCGAGAACGGCAGCAGCAGCCGCTCATAGGCGACAATCCGTCCATAGAGGTCGTCGATGTTGGCGATGGTGTAGACGGGCAAGGCGCGCTCGATGCACTTGTAATAGACCGGCATTACCACGGGCACGAGTCTGGCGCCGAGATATTCGTCGAGAAACTTGTCCTTGCCGGTGTGGCCGTAGGCGTTCGATATCCGCGTGCCGTCGCTCTCGATCGTCAGGCGCGGGGGCAACTCGGCGGTATCGACGGTGTAGTACACGAGGTCGGGCAACTCGTCGGCGAGGCGCGCGGGCTGGTACTCTTCAGGGCGCGGCAATCTCTGCTCGCGGGAGTAGAGCCGCAGCCACGTGTTCAACAGATCACGCTGCTTGATCGATTTGACGACCGACGGGTTGGCGCTCTCGAAATCCACCGCTGCAATCCGTTCTGAATACCGCAATAATCGAAAACACAGAACCATCGGCTGGATAGGGAAATATTGTATGAAACCGCAAGACTGCGTCTGAACACCGTTAATGGCCGCTTTCCGCCGGCTCCGGCCGCTGCCGAGCAGTTCGGGCAACCCCTCAATAATGCCGGCCAAGCAATTGGACTTAGGGCTATTCCGCAAAGGCCGCCCGGGCCGCCGAATGCCCAGCTTTCCACCTTGCGCAAGGCAGGCCGTTGACGGCATATTCCGGCCCGGAGGTGCAGGTCCGGGGGATGCAGTCCAAGCTGCGTCTGAAAGAGAACCTGCCGGTCAGGAAAAATTAGCCATGCGCGAGGCCTTCGCGATAATGGTTGATGGGGGAAATTTGATTGTCTGATGAGTTCATTCTCGAAACCCGCGGATTGACCAAGGAATTCGCGGGGTTTTTCGCTGTTCGCGATGTCGATCTTCGGGTCCGCCGCGGCAGCATTCACGCGCTGATCGGTCCGAACGGGGCCGGCAAGACCACGTGCTTCAACCTGTTGACCAAGTTCCTGAAGCCTTCGGCCGGCCAGATCCTGTACAAGGGACAGGACATCACGGCGACGGCGCCGGCCGACGTGGCGCGCCTTGGGCTGGTGCGCTCGTTTCAGATTTCGGCGGTGTTTCCGCACCTGACCGCACTCGAAAATGTCAGGGTCGCGCTGCAGCGGCAGCACGGGCATTCCTTCGATTTCTGGCGTTCCAAATCGGTCCTCGACCGCTTCAACGGCCGCGCCCTCGAACTCCTGGACGATGTCGGCTTGAGCGAGTTCGCCAAGACACCGGCGGTCGAAATGCCCTATGGCCGCAAACGCGCGCTCGAGATCGCCACCACGCTGGCGCTCGATCCGGAAATGATGCTGCTCGACGAGCCGATGGCCGGCATGGGACACGAGGACATCGACAAGATCGCTACCCTGATCAAGCGAATCTCCGCCAAATATACCATCCTGATGGTCGAACATAATCTCAACGTCGTGGCCAATCTGTCCGATATCATCACCGTTCTGACGCGCGGCCAGGTGCTGGCGGAAGGCAATTATAACGAGTTGACCAAGGACGAGCGCGTCAAGGAAGCCTATTTGGGAGCGGGGCATGGCTGATTTGAAGACGGCCGATGCCGCGGCAAAACCCACTCCGGCGTCGGGCGCTGCGCCGGTGCTGGCGGTGCAGGACCTGCAGGCCTGGTACGGCGAGTCCCATATCCTTCACGGCATCAACTTCAACGTGAATGCCGGCGAGGTCGTCACCTTGCTCGGGCGCAACGGCGCCGGCAAGACCACCACGCTGAAGTCGGTGATGGGGATCATCGGCAAGCGCACCGGCTCGATCCGGTTCGACGGCCAGGACATCATCCGCGCGTCCTCGGACCGGATCGCGCGCATGGGCATCGCGTTTTGTCCGGAGGAACGGGGGATTTTCGCCAGCCTCGACGTCCGGGAGAACCTGCTGCTGCCGCCAATCGTGCGCCCCGGCGGCCTGTCGCTGGACCAGATCTTCGATCTCTTCCCTAATCTCAAGGAGCGGCTCAACAGCCAGGGCACCAAATTGTCCGGCGGCGAGCAGCAGATGCTGGCGATCGCGCGGATCCTGCGGACCGGCGCGCGGTTCCTGATGCTGGACGAGCCGACCGAGGGGCTGGCGCCCGTTATCATCCAGCAGATCGGCCACACCATCGCGCGGCTCAAGAAGGAAGGTTTTACGATCCTTCTGGTCGAGCAGAATTTCCGCTTCGCGGCCACCGTGGCTGACCGCTACTACATCGTCGAGCATGGCAAGGTGATCGACGGCTTCGCCAACGCCGATCTGCAGGCCAATATGGACAAGCTGCATACCTATCTCGGCGTCTGAAGCCGCCGGAACAGTTCGTTACGAAAGATCTGATCGATGCAAGCTCTCTACGCACAGCTCTTGGTGGGACTGATCAACGGCTCGTTTTACGCGCTGCTCAGTCTCGGGCTCGCCGTGATCTTCGGCATGCTCAACATCATCAACTTCGCCCACGGCGCGGTCTACATGATGGGCGCCTTCGTCGCCTATTTCCTGTTGAACATAGCGGGCATCGGCTACTGGCCGGCGCTGATCATCGCGCCCATCGTGGTCGGCATCTTCGGCATGATCCTGGAGCGGACCATGCTGCAATGGCTCGCCGGCCTCGATCATCTCTACGGGCTGTTGCTCACCTTCGGGCTGGCGCTGATCATCCAGGGCGTCTTCCAGAATTACTTCGGTTCGTCCGGTCTGCCCTATTCGATTCCCGATGAGTTGAAGGGCGGCATGAATCTCGGCTTCATGTACCTGCCGATCTATCGCGGCTGGGTGGTGATCTTCTCGCTGATCGTCTGTATCGGAACCTGGTATCTGATCGAACGTACACGGCTCGGCGCGAACCTGCGTGCGGCGACCGAAAATCCGACCCTGGTCCGCGCCTTCGGCATCAACGTGCCGCGCATGATCACCCTGACCTACGGGCTCGGCGTCGGCCTTGCCGCGCTCGCCGGGGTGCTGTCGGCGCCGATCAACCAGGTGCGGCCGCTGATGGGTGAAAATGTCATCATCGTGGTGTTCGCGGTGGTGGTGATCGGCGGCATGGGTTCGATCATGGGATCGATCATTACCGGTTTTGCGCTCGGGGTGATCGAGGGTTTGACGAAATACTTTTATCCGGAGGCCTCCAACACCGTGGTGTTTGTTCTCATGGTGCTGGTGCTGCTGGTGAAGCCTACAGGACTGACAGGACGGGCGGCCTAACATGACGGCGATGACCGACGATTCCATTCCGGTGCCCCCACGCGCCATCCACGACGAGATGGTCGCGTTCGGCATTATGGCCGTACTGCTGCTGATCGTGCCGTTGACCGGCATCTATCCGTTCTTCGTCATGCAGGCGCTGTGCTTTGCGCTGCTCGCCTGCGCCTTCAACCTCCTGATCGGCTACGGCGGCTTGCTGTCGTTCGGCCACGCGATGTTCCTGGGCACAGCCGGTTACTGTACGGCGCACGCGCTGAAAGTATGGGGGCTGTCGCCCGAGCTCGGAATTCTGGTCGGCACCGCCGGCGCCGCGGCGCTGGCCGTGATCACCGGCCTTGTCGCGATTCGCCGCCAGGGCATCTATTTCGCGATGATCACGCTGGCGCTGTCGCAGCTTCTGTACTTCATCTATCTGCAGGCGCCGTTTACCCACGGCGAGGACGGCATTCAGGGTATTCCGCAGGGCCGTCTGTTCGGGATTTTCAATCTCTCCAACCCGACCATTCTTTATTACGTCATCCTCGCCGGCTTCCTGTTCGGTTTTCTGGTGATTTTCCGCACCATCAACTCGCCGTTCGGCGAGGTGCTGAAGGCTATACGCGAGAATGAGCCGCGCGCGATCTCGCTCGGCTACAAGACGGATCAGTACAAGCTGCTCGCCTATATCCTGTCGGGAACGCTGGCGGGATTGGCAGGCGCACTGAAGGTGTTTGTCGCGCAAAATGCGTCGCTGACCGACGTCGAAGTGGGCATGTCGGGGCAGATCGTGCTGATGACGCTGGTCGGGGGTCTCGGCACCGTGTTTGGCCCGGTGGTTGGCGCTTTCATCATTGTCGCCATGCAGCAATATCTGTCCGGTCTCGGGCAATGGGTGACGGTGATCCAGGGCACGGTCTTCGTGGTCTGCGTGCTGACGTTCCGCCGCGGCATCATCGGCGAGATCGCGCATTATTTCCGCCGGTCGCTCTGAAGAGGCCGGTTTTCGGAACATTTTAGACCTATAAAGCGGTGGATGATCCGATTCCATCATGCCACGGGCTACCCGCTTGGCAGGCAAAATGGTCTATGACAGTTATATGACAGGCCGTCCCCGGCCGGCTGTTTCCGTCAATTTGGGATATCTTCCGATGCTGCGTTGGTTTCGCGCCTTTCTCCCCAGGGAGGAACGGTTTTTCGACCTGTTCGCTCGGCACTCCCAGACCTGCGTGCAGGGTGCACTGGCCTTGCAGGGCATGCTGCGCGGCGGCGAGGAAACCCCGGTCTATTGCCAGCGCGTCAACCAGTTCGAAAACGACGCCGACAACATCACCCGCGAGGTGCTGACCGCGGTGCGTCGCACCTTCATCACCCCGTTCGACCGCGGCGACATCAAGAACCTGATCACCGCGATGGACGATGCCATCGATCAGATGCAGCAGACCGCCAAGGCCGTGATCCTGTTCGAGGTCCGCACCTTCGAGCCGCCGATGCGCGAAATGGGCACGCTGCTGGTGGAATGCGCCAATCTGGTCGGCCGCGCGCTGCCGCTGCTGCAATCGATCGGCGACAACGTTTCGATGCTGACCACGATCACCGAAGAATTGACCAAGCTGGAAGGCCGGGTCGACGATCTCCACGATATCGGACTGAAGGAGCTGTTCCTCAAGCACCGCAACGCCAACACGATGGATTTCATCGTCGGCGCCGAGATCTACGACCATTTGGAGAAAGTCGCCGACCGTTTCGACGACGTCGCCAACGAGATCAACAGCATCGTGATCGAACAGGTATAGGGCAGGGTCATCAATTGGACGCCACGATTGGTCTTCCTGTCCTGGTCGGATTGATCGCAGTCGCGTTGCTGTTCGACTTCCTCAACGGATTGCACGACGCCGCCAACTCGATCGCGACCATCGTATCCACCAGAGTGCTGCGGCCGCAGTACGCCGTGCTGTGGGCGGCGTTTTTCAATTTCATCGCCTTCATGGTGTTCGGGCTCAACGTCGCCCGCACCATCGGCACCGGCATCGTCGAACCCAGCGTGATCGATACCCCTGTGATTTTCGCGGCCCTGATCGGCGCAATTGTCTGGAACCTGATCACCTGGGCGGCGGGCATCCCGTCCTCCAGTTCGCACGCCTTGATCGGGGGGCTGGTCGGCGGCGGCATGGCCAAGGCCGGACTTTCGGCGGCGGTCTGGAGCGGGCTTTCCAAAACCCTGGTCGCGATCGTGCTGTCGCCGGTGGTCGGATTCCTGCTGGCGATGGTGCTGGTCGCGATCGTGTCCTGGGCCTCGGTGCGCTCCACGCCGTTCGCGGTCGACCGCGCCTTCCGCATCCTGCAATTCGCCTCGGCATCCCTGTATTCGCTGGGCCATGGCGGCAACGACGCGCAAAAGACCATGGGCATCATCGCGGTGCTGCTCTATTCGCAGGGCCAGCTCGGCACGGAATTCTTCGTCCCCTTCTGGGTGGTGCTGGCGTGCCAGGCGGCGATGGCGCTGGGCACCCTGATGGGCGGCTGGCGGATCGTCCGCACCATGGGCCTGCGAATTACCAAACTGACGCCGATGCAGGGATTTTGCGCCGAGACCGGCGGGGCCGCGACCCTGTTCATGGCGACCTTTCTCGGCGTTCCCGTCTCGACCACCCATACCATCACCGGCGCCATCGTCGGCGTCGGCGCGGCGCGCCGGGTCTCGGCGGTGCGCTGGAACGTGGCGAGCTCGATCGTCTATGCCTGGATCATCACCATTCCGGCTTCCGCCGGCGTCGCCGCGCTGGCGTATTGGGCGGTGAAGCTGCTGCATTTCCACTGATTGGAACCTGGCCGCGCAATCCCTATATGGAAGGTGCGGATTCCCTTGATCCGACCCGGTTTCCCTGCCAAACGCTCGATTCATGTCCGACCTCGCCATTGCCGCCGCCGAATCGCCGTCCCGCACGCCGCTTGCCGCCGAAGTGGCGCGGCGGCGGACCTTTGCCATCATCTCCCATCCCGACGCCGGCAAGACCACGCTGACCGAAAAACTGTTGCTGTTCGGTGGCGCCATCAATCTCGCCGGCCAGGTCAAGGCCAAGGGCGAGCGGCGCAACACCCGTTCCGACTGGATGAAGATCGAGCGCGAGCGCGGCATCTCCGTTGTCACCTCGGTGATGACCTTTGAGTTCGAAGGGCTGGTATTCAACCTTCTGGACACGCCGGGCCACGAGGACTTTTCCGAAGACACCTACCGCACGCTGACCGCGGTCGATTCCGCCGTGATGGTGATCGACGCCGCCAAGGGCATCGAGGCGCGGACGCGAAAGCTGTTCGAAGTCTGCCGCCTGCGCGACATTCCCATCATCACCTTCATCAACAAGATGGACCGTGACAGCCGCGACACCTTCGATCTCCTGGACGAGATCGAAAAGACGCTGGCGCTCGACACCACGCCGATGACATGGCCCGTCGGTCGCGGCCGCGATTTCCTCGGCACCTACGATCTCGCCACCGGCGGCATTCGCCTGCTGGAAGGCGGCGGCGCCAAGACCGGCGCAGCGCTCAAGATCGACATCGCCGATCTCGCCGGCCGCAATGCCAATCTCGACGTCGGCGAGATCACCGAAGAGCTCGCTCTGGTGTCGGAAGCCTGCAAGCCGTTCGAGCTCGAGGCGTTCCGCGAGGGCCATCTGACGCCGGTTTATTTCGGCAGCGCGCTGCGCAATTTCGGCGTCGGCGATTTGCTCGAGGGGCTGGGGCGTTTCGCGCCGCCGCCGCGCGCGCAGGAATCAAACCTGCGCAAGGTCGAGGCGTCGGAGCCGCGCATGAGCGCCTTCGTGTTCAAGATCCAGGCCAACATGGATCCGAATCATCGCGACCGCATCGCCTTTGCGCGGCTGTGCTCGGGCAAGTTGACCCGGGGTATGAAGGCAAAGCTGGTGCGCACCGGCAAGAATATGTCGCTCTCCAGCCCGCAATTCTTCTTCGCCCAGGATCGCGCACTGGCGGATGAGGCCTTTGCCGGCGACGTCGTCGGCATTCCCAACCACGGCACGCTGCGGATCGGCGATACCCTGACCGAAGGCGAGGATCTCGCCTTCGTCGGCGTGCCCTCGTTCGCGCCTGAAATCGTCCGCCGCGTCCGGTTGACCGACGCGATGAAGGCCAAGAAGCTGAAAGAGGCCTTGCAGCAGATGTCGGAAGAGGGCGTCGTGCAGGTATTCCGCCCGCGTGACGGCGCCCCGGCGCTGGTCGGCGTTGTCGGCCCGCTGCAGCTCGACGTGCTGAAGGCCCGGCTCGATGCCGAATATTCGCTGCCGGTCGAATTCGAAGTCAGCGAATTCCAGTTGGCGCGCTGGATCTCGTGCGACGATCGCAAGAAGCTGGAGGCCTTCATCGCCGCCAACGGGTCTGGCGTCGCCGACGATGTCGACGGCGATCCGGTGTTTCTCGCCAAGAATGAATTCTACCTCGGCTACACCAAGGAACGCGCCGAAGGCATCGTCTTCTCCAGCGTCAAGGACGTGAAGAAGAAGGCGTAAGGGGAAGGGCGGGGCGGAAGAGCCGCCCGCTCCGATAGCCGAGCCTACCGCTTGTCGTCCCGCGTAGGCGGGGACCCGGTACGCCGCGGCCTCACGCTTGATCTCAGCCGCCTCTGGAATACTGGGCAGATTCAAGCGGTCAAGCCGGGCGATGACACCGATGATCGTGGCGACGCGGTCGCGGAATTGTCGGCTGTGAACGCAGGGTTGTGAACGGCGCCGGCCTTGATCGCGCCCGCAGCGCACATCATTTCGAGGGCGCACCCAGGTTGAGCCGCTTCGAGGGGGCCTGCGTCATGCTTCGGCGCGTCGTTTTTTGTCTGATGATTGCTCTCGCCGGAATGACCGTCGCCGGCAGCACCGACGCGCGGCCGCGCCACATCGATGCCACGCCGTTTGCGCACGCGCCCTGCAGCGTGCTGAGCGGCCGGCCGTGCACGCCCTCCACCTGCAGCGTGTTCGATCGCGGCCCCTGCATTCCCGAAATCGATTATCCCTATGGCGAAAATCTGCAGCTCACGGTCGAAACCGTGCCGCCGCAGGACGGCAAAGCGCAATACCAGAAGCCCGACCATGATCTCGTCACCATCGGCGACTTGTTCGCGGCGCTGCGCTCCTGCTGGTCACCGCCGCCGGCCGATTCGGCCCGCGAGGACATGCAGATGACGGTTCGCTTCAGCTTTAACCGGTCGGGGGCGATGATCGGCGCCCCGCGCATGACCTTTGCCACGGTCGGCGCGCCGGCCGATGTGCGGGCCACCTATCTCAAGGCCATCAACGCCTCGCTCAACGCTTGCCTGCCCCTGAAATTCTCCGGCGATCTCGGCGGTGCGCTGGCCGGGCGGCCGATCGCGATCCGCTATGTCGATAATCGCGAATTGGGCATGCAGCAGGGCGCGAAGTGATCGTCCGCCGGTCAATTGCGCGGCATCGCGGTCTGCCTTGCGCTGGCACTACGGTGGAACACGGGTCAAGCCTGCGTACGACGGCTGAAATTGCTCCTTGCCGAGTCTCACAAAAAAGGCGGCCCACCGGGCCGCCTTTTTCGCAATAGGGTGGAGATTACTGGCAGAGATGCCGGCGACCGTCTTCACCACGGAACCAGGTCCCTGGCTGACAGACGAAGCCGTTACGGGCCGCGTAGCCGTTGTCGTAACCCTGAACGGCATAGCCGTTATCGTAACCGCCATTGTAGCCATTATCGTAGGCATATGAATCATCATAGTAGCCGGGGGCATAACCGCCGGAGTAAGCCGCGCCACCGATGACGGCGCCGGCGATCAAGCCGGCCGCGATGCCCGGTCCGACGAACCCGCCGCCGCGACCACCGCGGAATCCGCCGCCTCTCATGCCGCCGCCCGCGAAGTGAGCGCCACCACCGTGAAATCCGCTGCCGCCGTGGCCGCCGCTCACTTGGCCGCGCTGCGCGAGCGCCGGGGACGACGCCGCGAGCGCAACCGCCAGACAGGCGGCGCCTATCGTTCCAAATCTTGTCATGACTATCTCTCCTGATGTGTCGAGAAGCCAATAGGCCAGTGTCTCAAATGTTCCGCAGCTGACTGCGTTATATGTGGTCAAAACGGCTCTTTTGGTGGCCCCGCGGATGCTTGCGGGGCCTCAACCGGGGTGGTCGACGGGGCGCGTCACCAGACAGCAGGGAGCGAAGCAGGGCGGCGCACGCACCATTCTGGCGCATTGCAGTTTGCGGTCCTAAAATGTTACCCGAAGCAGACAAGAAGCCGGCGCTTCTCGGAGGAGAACATCATGGCACTGGCGGTAATGATCCTGGGCCTCGTGCTGTTCCTCGGCGTCCATACCCTCACCACCCGACGCGATCTGCGCGCCCGCCTGATCGCCGCGGCGGGCGAGGGTGGCTACAAGGCCGGCTACGCGCTGGCTTCGCTTCTGGGCCTCGTCCTGATCGTCTGGGGCTTCGCGCATTATCGCAGCGAAGGCTTGATCGAGCTCTGGACCCCGCCGAGGGCCTTAAAACATCTCACGGTGGCGCTGATGCTGCCGGCCGTCATCCTGGTGGTCGCGGCCTATATCCGTGGCCGCATCTACACGGCGGTAAAGCATCCGATGCTGTCGGGCGTGAAGTTGTGGGCGGCGGCGCATCTGATCGCCAATGGCGATCTCGGCGGCATCATCCTGTTCGGCTCGTTGCTGGGCTGGGCGGTGTTCGACCGCATCTCGCTGAAACACCGCGCCGATGCGGGCGGCCCGCCGATTCCGGTCGGCGGCTGGGGTAATGACCTGATCGCGGTGGCGGTCGGGATCGTCGCCTATCTGGCGCTGGTTTTCGCGTTCCATCCCGTCGTGATGGGGATCCCCGTCGTCGGAGTCTAAGAACGAGGAAGCGACGATGGACTGGTCGCATTATTCCATTCCCGCCATGCGGCTCGAGGCGCGCTTCGGCGACCGCGCGGTGCCGGCTTTTTGCGAGCGCCCATTGAGCCTCTGGGCGATGATCGCGGAAGCGGCGGCGCGAAATCCGGACGGCGAGGCGCTGGTCTGCGGCATCAGGCGCATGGACTGGCGCGAGGTCGCGCGCCAATCGGCGCAAATCGCCGCCGGCCTGCGCAAGATGGGCGTCCAACGCGGCGACCGGATCGCGCTGCTGCTCGGCAACCGCATCGAGTTCGTGCTGGCGTTGTTCGGCGCCGCGCATCTCGGCGCGGTCACGGTGCTGCTCAGCACCAGGCAGCAGAAGCCCGAGATTGCCTATGTCCTCAACGATTGCGGCGCAAAATTATTGATCCACGAGGCGATGCTGGCCGATCGCGTGCCGGATCCGCGTGACGTGCCTGAATTGATGCATCGTGTTGGCGTTGATGACGCCGGCGCATCGGCATTTGCCGATCTGATCAGCGATGGGCCGTTGCCCGCGCCCGCCGATGTCGGCGAACAGGACACGGCGATGATCCTCTATACGTCAGGTACGACGGGCAAGCCGAAAGGCGCGATGCTGGCCCATTGCAATATCATCCACTCCGCGATGATCTATGAGGCCTGCATGGAGCTGACGGCGGCCGACCGTTCGATCGCGGCGGTGCCGCTTGCGCATGTCACCGGCGTGGTCGCCAACATCATGAGCATGGCGCGCTGCGCGGGGACGTTGATCATCGTCGCCGAGTTCAAGGCCGCCGATTATCTGAAGGTCGCCGCGCGCGAACGCGTGACGCAGACGGTGATGGTGCCGGCGATGTATAACCTCTGCCTGCTGCAGGCGGATTTTGACAGCTACGATCTGTCGCCGTGGCGGATCGGCGGCTATGGCGGCGCGCCGATGCCGATCGCGACCATCGAAAAGCTCGCCGTCAAGGTGCCCGGCCTCAAGCTGATCAACGCCTATGGTTCGACGGAGACCACCTCGCCCTCGACCATCATGCCGCCGGAACTGACATCCGCCCATATCGACAGCGTCGGTCTGCCCTGTCCGGGCGCCGAGATTGTCGTGGTCGATGCCGAGGGCCGCGAACTGCCGCGCGGCGACATCGGCGAGATCTGGATTCGCTCAGGCTCCGTGATCAAGGGCTACTGGAACAATCCGACGGCGACGGCCGAGAGCTTTACCGGCGGCTTCTGGCATTCCGGCGATCTCGGCTCGATCGACAAGGACGATTTGGTGCGCGTGTTCGACCGCCAGAAGGACATGATCAACCGTGGCGGCCTGAAGATCTATTCGGCGGAGGTCGAATCCGTGCTCGCGGGTCATCCTGGCGTGCTTGAAAGCGCGATCATTGCAAAACCCTGCCCGGTGCTGGGCGAGCGCGTGCACGCGGTGATCGTGACCCGGACCGGCGACGTCAGCGAGGCTACCTTGCGCGCCTGGTGCGCCGAGCGGCTCTCCGACTACAAGGTGCCGGAAACCATGGCGCTCACGGTCGAGCCGCTGCCGCGCAACGTCAACGGCAAGGTTCTGAAGCGCCAGCTGCGCGAGGCCTGGGCGGCGGGGCAGGCGTGAGGCGGGGCCGGGGACGCCGCGGTGGGGGCGGCAGAGGCCCA
>Ga0265340_10000714_pt1 | contig 18801 bp, 13 predicted proteins | sample 4CB225metaG_FD_202082 | JGI IMG/M metagenome (GOLD analysis project Ga0265340, IMG submission 202082) | Rhizosphere microbial communities from Carex aquatilis grown in University of Washington, Seatle, WA, United States - 4-CB2-25 metaG | ecosystem: Host-associated > Plants > Roots >...
TGGAAAGCCCAACTTGGTCGCGGCCAAGAACGTTAGGGCGCTGATCAGCGCCGCGCCGGGTACCGTCAAAACCCAGGCCCAAACGATGCGGCCTGCCACACCCCACCTAACAGCGGAAAACTTTCGAACCGTCCCGGTGCCAACGATAGATCCCGTAATTGTATGCGTCGTCGATACGGGCACACCGAGCGCAGTCGCCAAAAATAGGGCAATTGCTCCGCTTGTCTCTGCGCAGAATCCGCCAACGGGTACTAGTTTGGTGATACGCATTCCCATGGTTCGAACGATTCGCCAACCGCCCGTAAGCGTTCCAAGACCCATCGCAGTAAAGCAAGAGATGATGACCCAGGCGGCTACATGAGGACGGTGCCCGTCAGCAATATTTTGATGCTTCGTGGCAATCAGGGCGGCCGTGATTATTCCCGCCGTCTTTTGCGCGTCGTTGCCGCCGTGTCCAATTGAATATAAGGCCGCTGAAAGCAGCTGCAAACGGCGGAAGTGACGGTCAATACTGGCTGGGGAAAGCTGACCCAAGGCCAACATGACACCTTTCATCAATAGCGAACCCAAAAGGAAACCTATCGCGGGCGAAGCAATAATGAAGATGCCTGTCTTGACAAAAAGAGGCGCATCCAATGAACCAATGCCTGCCTTCGCAATAGCCGCTCCAGCTAGACCCCCTAACAGCGCATGGGACGATGAAGTCGGGAGCGCCCACCACCAGGTCAGCAAATCCCAGATTATGGCGCCGGTCAAACCGGCCAAAACCAACGTTAGCGAGACAACACTGGGGTGGACGCCTTTGGCGATGTTGCCAGCGACTTTGGACTCAAAGAATAGGAATGCTACAAAATTGAAGAAAGCTGCCCACGCAACGGCAGTGCGAGGGCTCAACACACGCGTGGAAACAACCGTAGCAATTGAATTAGCGGCATCGTGAAATCCATTAATATAGTCGAAGACCAACGCAAGGGCGATGATGGCAATTAGCGCTTGCATCACGAATACTCGAGCGCAATGCCTTCAAGAATATTTGCAACATCCTCGCAGCGGTCTGTCGCAGCTTCAAGGTTGTCGATAATGTCGCGCCACTTGAACACCGCCATGGCGTCAAATTCGCCCTTGAAGAGCGTCGCCAAACCACGGCGGTAATCGGCGTCAGCGTCATTCTCAAGTCGATTAATCTCGACACAAAGCCTGAGCATTTCTCCCGGTTGCTTGACCTTGGGCAGCAAGCGTACGGCCTTTTCCGTGGCCTCGGTGGCCTGCAAGAGAACGGTGGCAAGACTAACCACAAAGTCTGGTGCCTTCTTGAGTTCATACAGAGCTAGCCGGTCGGCCGCCGCTTCCGTCAGGTCGAGAACATCGTCGAGCGTACTGATGAGCGCGTGGATATCAGCACGATCAAATGGTGTGATCCAGATCTTGTGCAGTCGCTCGATGGTGTCATGCGTAATAGTGTCGCCATCGGCTTCGATACTACGCACTAGCTTGGATATCTCAACGACTCGATCTGGGGCGCGAAGCGCTCCTACGAATAATTCCGCAGCACGCACGACGCACGTCGAGTGTTTCTCGAACGCGTCGTAAAAAACGCGGTCCTTCTTGCTCGAAGTCAGGCCAAACATTGTGCCAAATCTCCTCGGGTTACAGATTGGCCTGAAGCTGCCCGGTTACGCAGGTGTTACTGACCGCGTTGTAGGGAACCTGTTGCAGGGGCAACGGTTGATCGATAAACGGGCTATTGGCCTGTACGTCCGTTCGCGCGACGTCCAAGGTGAATCGGACGTTCTTCGTGACCCACGCGGCAAACGCTGCAGTCAGCGTACGGCGCATGCCGACCGAGTGCTCCAAATCCGTATCGAGCCATTCTGCGCGCAGCGACGGTTGAAGGTCGACTGGCCCCGCGGGGAAGCGATAGGAAGCTATTGCCCAGTAGGCCCCAAACTTCTTTGCGCCATAGAGCGTATCGTGGTCGACTCGCGTGCCAAGCATGCCTTCGGTGCGCAGCATGAGATTCCAGCGCGAGAACGTGATGTCAGCGCTAAATGCCTGACCACTCAAATAGGTTTGGGAACGCGGAAAATTCGGGTTCTCCGGATTCGGAAGCAGGTACTTGCTCCCTGTTTCAAAGGGATTCAGATATGTTTCCGTCTTGGGAAAGTCCACCCAATCGGCACCAAATCTCAATCCCTTGATTGGGTAGGTTTCGGCGCGCGCACCCACCGCACCTATCAAGGACGCGTGTTCGTCGTGGGCGTGCCCGCGGAACAAGCCCACGGCCAAGGTCAGGTACTTGGGCTTGGAGAGCGGTGAGACAACGACTTCTGCGCCAATGTCGCGGCCGGCAAACCCCATGCCCTTTACCAGATCATCGGTGTCCCCCATCTGTGTGAATTCGAATTTCGCAATTGGATCGAGTTCGAGAATTGAGTAGGGCAATTTCAGAACGCCAACCAGGAAATGCAAATGCTTCGGTATTGGCCGCAGGGCGACGTACGCTTGCTTGATCGATTGCTTGCCATTGGCATGTTGGAACTCGGCAATATCCAACAGCAGCTTATAGCCCACATACTTGGAAGGCTCGGCTCCGATGCGCCAGAACAAGCGATTGACGTACCAGCCGTCGTTGTGGCGCATCAGGTTCTCCTCTCCCATCTTGTAGTTGGGATCGGTATTGGGGCTGCTCCCAAATGATTGTCGATAGTGCGCTTGGAGTAAGAACCTGAATGAAAGCCCGGCGGCTCTCAGCTCATCTTGACTGTCACCCCAAGGGTCACCCCACTCGGTATCGCCATCGTTGTCTTTACCAAACTCAGGGGCCTTCTTGCCCTTCTTGCCCTTTTTCCCTTTCTTGTCTTTCTTGTCTTTCTTTGTTTCTGAATCGGCCAATGGAGGCAAGAGCGGCAAGTCTGCATTCGCACTTACCGCAGGAGCGGACGGCACGTCAGTCGTTGCACCGAGACCGGCTTGGGCCAACACCGCGGGTGCAGTTCCATTTGCAGGTGTCACTGGGGCTGCGGGTGCAACGGCGGACGTTGCTGCCGAAGGAGCCACCGGCGCTGTCGATGCGCTCGGGTCTGTAGCAGACTCCGGTGTCGGTGCTTGCTGGCCATACGCGGTAGACGACAACGACCATGCTGCGACAAGAAAAGGTAGCTTCGAGATTATGCGTGCGCTGATTGTGGGCTTCATGCGGTTCCTGTTTGGGTGATGTTCGCCAGCGGCAGGACTTCAGCTCAGTTGTGAAATGCTCGAATAACGTGCCACCGATGACCGCTGAGACTGCGATCCTCATGCGAATTCAGCGGGTGAATTCTCAGAGCTTCGAGCCCAGATGCTAGTTGTCAGTTGGGATTGGGATACCACCTGGCTTGTTTGAGCCAAAGCACGGGTTTGTCCGTTATATTGCCGATGCTGTCCACGGCTGCAAACTTGAATTCGCAATCCATGGCATACCAGTCCGACTGTGCGTAGGCTTTCTGAAAGACGTTCTTGACTGCAGTAAGTGCTGCTCCAAGGTCACCGATCTGCGAGTTTGACAGAACAGTCGTCATGCCCGCGGGTAGCGGTTGATTGGTGTGCGAAATATATACGATTGGCGTACCCGGAGCACCAACGTAGTAAAGAAGTTGGTCCGACGTAACCCCAGCCGGCAAAGCCACGATGGCGTTGTCACCGCCATAGGCTGTGTTGATGTAGTAAGCCGTGGAATCCGTTTGCGTCAGGTCATACGGGTTGGCTGTAATGGCTACACCGTTGGCAACTTCATTGATGTATTTGTGGTGAACGAGCAGCCCCATCCCAACGGCCTTTTGGTCCACACCGTAGTAGCTACGCTCTTCGAACGTTCTAAAGAGCCAGGCCGTTGTATACGTCTTTCGAATGGCGTCCCACACATCTTCCCAATTGGAGGGATCGCCCGACTGTGAATTATAGCAGCCCGCGCAGGGAAATGCTTCAAGGTCTTCGCTATTGGTGCTGGTGCGAAAACGCATGATGATGGGTTTGCCGTCCGTACCCGTGTAGTTCTGGGTTATCTTGGCTTTCATCTGGGTCTGAAAGTCCGGGTCGAGCTGACCTTTCATCATGGCGTTGCGCAAATCGCGCAGCGTTTCTTCCCGCACAATGGGGTCCGTCGTAAAATTGATGGCCTGACCCGTCGTGATGTCCACGTTGTTCAGGTAGCCATCGATCATGTCGTAAAAGCCGTTATCGCGCATGAACTTATCGTAGTAGTAAATGGGAACGGCAAAAGCTTTGGCCACGGGTATGCCGCTGGTTTGCGCCATTACGGAGTAGTTGGCAGACTTGCCTCCGTACGCGTACACGGCTTTGAGTATTAGGCCGCGCATGTCGGCTTGCTTCGTGCCGGAGTCATTGTTCTGCGCGACATAATTGGGCACGAGCGCCTCGATGTCTTGAATGCGCGTCTCGGTCAAATCAACGGCAGGCAGGGTCACGGGAGCTGGCCTGTGCGCTTCGTAGTAGGCCTCACCCACATTTTGGTCTACCGGTGTTACGTCCCAAGCGTCGGCGCCCACCGTGAGCTGAACCCATTTGTTCTGTAAGCCAACCAGCTTTGCGTTCGTCTTGGCGTTTCGCAGTCCCATGTTAGGCGTTTTGCGGTTGTTCGCGAGCACGTTGATGTGGGACAACGGCGACTGAAATTGTTCGGTGATGATGCCCGCAACCACGCTAATGTCATTCGGTGCCTCGTCTAGCACTACAATGGAGTTGTACGGAATGAAATCACCCGAGTTGACCTGGTTTGCCGTCAAGAAAGTCAGCACGCCCATGGCCGTCGCCCTGACGAGAGGTTGGTAGTCGGTCTTTCCGTAAAGATCCGCTGTGGTAACAACCGGGATGCTGAGGTCCAGCTGGCTGGCGACGTTGGTCAGTGTGTCCGACGTCGGGTGGAATGCCAGTGCCGTGCGAAAGAATGCCTTCTCGGAAGTTATCGTGTCGAACACCTTTTTGATCATGGCGGGGGTGGAGGTGTCGTACGCTGCTAGCTCCACTGCCCAAACGTTGGGCGCCTCATAGTAACTGATGGAACCCAGCATGAAACGTCGATCCGTGCCGCCGTAGTAGTTGTTGTTGAAACTCGAATTATTGATAACCCCTTGGATGTTCGCGGAGCAGAACTCAACGTGCAACGGGTACCTAACACTATTCTGAAAATACAACCGTGTGTTGTTCGGCGCTTTGACGTCCTGAGTGTCGATAACGTACTTCATGGCCCTTACGCCCGGAATCGTTACGTCCAAGGGCAACGAAGCAAGCGCATCGAAGTCACTCTTGCACCCAATCGCGGACAAGTAGTTCGGTACGTCGGGGTTGTCCGCCGAAGTGGTGCCCGAGTCGGCGTCACTGTTTGACCCTGCACTGGCGTCGAGCTGGAGCTCGCACGCTCCTGCAACGGCTTCACCCGCTTGCGCTCGGGTCGCGGAATCCGAGTTCTTGCTTGAGCAAGCTAACACAAGACCCGTTAGCCCGGGCATCAGCATGATCCAAAAAAAGCGTGAAAGTCTGGATGTGAACATTTCAAAAATCTCGGGCACAAAATGCGTTCCGCGATGCAACGGTCCCAATGTTTGGCTGCCCGAAGAACGGGTAGCAGCCCAAAACTCGCAAAACTTACGCGCAATGACACCTCAAGCGCGCTGAGAAATCGGACCAACTTGGCGGTCGGTCTACGTGACGAGCAGGTTCAATCAGTTCGGCTCGCTCCGTTTCGTCATAGAAACTGCACGATAGTGTCACATCTCTGTCATCTTTGTTCAGATTTCCTTCTCCCCGGGCGCGTCACCAGCTTTCGCGATGAGAACTGATGATTTGCCGGGCAATCGACGGATTGACACGCCGGAATTGTCGAATAGTCCGTTGCATTGCGTCCAATCCGTCTCACTGAACTCGATATCTGCCCGCTACTCCTGAGTGTCGATTATTGAGAAAGCGCAAAGCAGTATATTCCACCGTACCCTCCGCCTGAGCCCACCGTCAAAGTGCCATCGCTACCTGGAGACGATGCCTGGCCGTTGGGGTTAACTTCGGCAAGATTGTAGCCAGCGGCACAGCCCGCTTCGTCGAGTGCGGACATCCAGTTGCTCGTGGAATCAGCGCCCGTGACACCCATACCAGCATCAAAACCCGTCGGCAAACCAGCATCAAAACCCGTCGGCAAACCAGCATCAAAACCCGTCGGTAAACCAGCATCAAAACCCATCGGGAAACCAGCGTCAAAACCCATCAGGACACCCATTCCAGCATCAAGATCCAGAGTCGTCCCACCTCCCGTTGCCATCGGCCATGAGTGCCCGCAGTGCGGTTTCTGCGACGCTTTGCCCACGGAACTTGTCCAGTCGCTGCACGTGGCCGTTTGACTGTAAAGCGCTCCCTGTGCGTTCGTACCGGTCAAAATGTCATGGTTATCCTGAACGGCGGTGTTGCCGGTCTGCGATGCGTCGTGATTGGGAACGCCATCCTCATTCGGAAAGTCGTTGATAATGGATGTGTTGGCGTTAGTCGGGCGAGTATTGAGAAGCTCCGCTGTGTTGTTGGCGAACAATCGACCCAGTCGATCATACCAAGGACCGGAACCAATTCTGTCAATTGCGTTTATTTGTTTGCCGTTGCCATCGTCCGTCGCGCTCAGAAACGCTCGCCAAGTCTTGCCGTTGCCAGGAGCACTCGCCTCGGCAATTGCGGTGCAAATGTCATCTGCGCCACGAAGTCCAGCCGCCGCACCCGTTTTACCGTAGCGCAGATCTCCGCCGAAGCCTTTGGTGCTGCCATTGAACGCCTGCGCCAACGCAAACAGCCTGGCTTGGCTCGTCACGAAGAAACTAAATTTCAACGATGAACTAGAATTGCTTGAAGAGCCGCCTGTGCTTGAGCCGCCTGTGCTTGATAGGCCGGTGCTCGTTGTGCCACCGGTAGCATTGCTGCCCTCCGTGGTTGACGAATTGCCGCAACCGTTCGTTGCCAACGCGAGTGTGCCAAGCAATGCAATAACACTAATCTGATTCATTGAGTCCCCTCGTATCTAATTTTCGAAGCAAAACATGCTCGAATGTGGTGGAAAGAGTTGTGTAGACAGCCGGCATTTCAGCCATGTAGGCGCGGGAGCCCACCTGGTGCAGAACAAGCCACAACCCAAATGGATCGGCACTTTCATCAGCAAGACTCCCTTTCTCATTTGGCCGTGCCGGAAAGGACAATGAATGTTCCCAAAGCGTTAGGGTGTCCTTCACTAAAACTTCTCATTAGTGTCACGTGTTTGTCACGCAAGGTCACGTTTCTGCTTGGTTCTGGCCCCGTTTGGAATCGACGCACGGTAGTCTCCAAAACACGGGCCGGGTATTGCTCGTGCACCCCACTGCCCGAAGAGCTGTCATGCACCCAGTCAGCGCGCGATCGCCCTAGCGCGCAAGTTGGCAAGATCCGCTTTGGGGACACCGGCAGTCGCAAGATACGCTTCGATGCCACCGAGTTGGTCGATATTATCAAGCACGGCATCCAGACTGGCCGGGTAAGCGCCAACGCCGCCGTCGACCGACAACTGGTAGTCAGTCATCTCATCATCGCGACTGGCACCGAGGGCCAAGAGGATCACGGCCGCTAGCACGCCCGAGCGGTCGCGGCCGTAGACGCAGTGAAAATAGACTGGATACGCCGATTCGTGGCCGAGCGCGTTGAAGGCTATCGCCACGGAAGCAGTGGTATCTAAATCAGCAAGATAGTCCGCGGGACTCACCGAGTACGGGGTGGGCATGGGCGCTAGCACCATCGACACCTGCCGCACGACACAATCGGAATCTGGAGACGCCAGCCGTTCGTATTCCGTGCGCAAATCGATGACCGTTCTGATGCCCAGCCCATCGAAATCAGCACAGCCTTGGTCCAATAGTCCCACGGGGGCCGCGCCTCGGTACAGCGCATCACAGGCCAGATGGGCACCACTGTCCAGAGCGATTCCGCCGAGGTCTCGTGCGTTTGGTACCTGACCCGCGAGAATCCATGCTCCGGGCGCACATGCAGGGTCACTACCGTCAACCCCGCCCGTATGAACTGCGCTGCCGCTACTGCCGCCAACCGTCAAACCGCCGGTGTTGCCGCCAGCGCTGACGGTCACACCGCCGTTGCTCGCGCTTCCGTCACCGCCGGTGTTGCCACCAACGTTAACGGTCACACCGCCCGCACCGAGGCTGCCAATGTCAAGCTCCGCCCTGCCACCACAGGCAGGCAATGGGCTAAACAGACAGGCGATTAACAAGCCGCGAAAATGCATCAATGCATTCCAAGGCGGGCTCTGTGGCCGCCCGATAACGAACCGTTGATCACTGTAGCGTAGCAGCCAACTCAACCTTCACGCAATTCGATTGTTCTGAGCGCTCCGCCTTACCATATTGCCAATGGCCTCGGAGGCGGCCTCATTCAGCCAATCGGTGATCTGGTCCAACACAGCCCGCCTTATGCATTCTTTAGCGGCGCGCGTGAGCGCGCGGCAATTCGAGACCGACAAAGGCGCCTTCTGACAATTCCTTCAGACCACAGCCTGAAGACAGGTGCCACGCAACGTTGTGCTTGCCCAGCGGAGAGTCGTCCAGAACCATTTGGAGCCGAAGTTCGACCGACGCCGCCGCAAGGTCCCGTGATAGCCCCGCTGCTCGATTTGCATAACTGGTCTCGATGTTAGACTTCACTAACTCGAGGTAACTCGACGGCGGCAAGTGCGCTCGAAGTTGTGCGCAATTGCGCGTGCCCGACACGTCGATTGTCAACCTCGAGTGTTCTCCAAACATGATTTTGCCGGTGCCAGTCAGGGAGAACAAGGGCAAGGTCACTTCCACGTGGGGCAGGTCCCACGACGAACGATCCGCTGCGGGTTCGATACGCGCCGCTAGTGAGCCTGTGGCACCAATCAGAGCCGTCGAGTCCGGCCAACTGGGTTTTGGACAACCATCGACTAGCAGCGCCAGGTTGCCACGCGTTTTTCGTTGCGGGTCATCGGGCACGATCATCGATACATTGCCCACGATTCGTGATGTATCGAATTTCGCGCCGGGGTCAATACCGAAGCTTTCGATCACGGGTGCCAGGGGTTGGCTGGCAATGTCGAGAACCCATTCCGATGCAACACCTGGGGTCGGTATGTACCTCAAATCAATTCGCGCAGAGTTGGCAACTTGCTCGTCTATGCCGATTGTCAGCGCCGTCTTGGGCTTTTCAATCGACAGGGTAACCGCCTGCCACCGTTTTGGACCGAGTGATAACTCGCCAGCGCGCAAGCGGTAACCCGAACCGGTGCGCTCGACGATTACGTCCTTTAGCGTGATTCTCCCGAACGGGCGACACTCATAGTCTACGCTGACGTGGTTGAAGTAAACCTGAAGACCCTGCCACTGGCTTATGTTGCTCAATTCTTCGAAAAGCTTGGTCGGAGAGCCACGAAAAGTGAAATGGACCCCATCGAAAACCACCGCTTCTTCTCCGAACAGCGGCGCCGTACAGCGAAGGCTCTCGGCACTAACAGAAATACCATCACCGATGCGCAGCTGAGCCTGACGGGCCGTTGCGCTGAACCAACCGCGTTCTACAGTTCCGAAGTCGAGGACAACCCCAGCCTGAGCGGCCCGTTGCTGCAAGAGTACCAGCGGCTTTCTCCGTGTGCTTAGCTTCCACAGTCCCGCGCCAAGTCCGACAATTCCCAACAATAGCCCGACCGTGATGACTCGAATCAACCGCTGCCAAGTTTGGTCTTTCACGTTGCTGTGAGCCCGGGATTGGATCGCCTACTGAGTCATTGCGAAACAGTAGATGGCACCGTATCCACCACCGGAGCCGACAGTACCGTTATTGGTCCCAGGCCCATTTTCAATTATGTTGTACCCGGGAGCGCACCCAGCTTCATCCAAGGCACACATCCAGTTTGACATGTCGCAACTGCTCGATCCGCCCCCCGGATTTCCACCACCCGTGCTCGTGGGCCAACTGTGGCCGCAGCGAGGTTTGATTGAACTTGAGATACTCGTCCAATCACTGCATGTCGAACTAGCACCGTATAGGGTGCCTTGCGCATTGGTACCGGTCAAGATGTCATGATTGTCGGCAGCTTGGCCCTGGCTGTTGGTTTCTTCCTGGTGGTGAGGAGTTCCATCTTCATTTGGAAGATTATTGATAATTTTCGTGTTGGCGTTGAGTGGTCGGGTATTGAGAAGTTCCGTGGTATTGTTAGCGACAAGTCGACCTAACCGGTCATACCAAGGTCCGGCACCAATTCGACTGATTGCGCTGATTGCAGTTGTACTCAGAAACGCATGCCATTGCTTGCAATTGCCCGGCATGCTGGCCTCGGCTATTGCCGTGCAAATTTTGTCGGCACCAAGCAGGCCCGCTCCGGTACCAGTCTCACCGTAGCGGAGATCACCGCCGAAGCCATTAGCACTGGCATTGAACGCTTGCGCCAAAGCAAATAGCCTTGCCCGGCTCGTTACGAAAAAGCTAAATTGAGTGGTGCTTGGATCGCAGGTGGAATTCGTTGAACCACCGGAGCCACCGGTAGCGGAATTTCCAGTGGTCGCTCCCCCGGTGCTGGACGTCCCGTTGGGAGAAGTGCTTCCGCCAGTTGCCGCTGAATTGCCGTTTGTTTGTGGTGATTCGGTACCACTGCAACCCAGCCCGGCGAGGGCTATTGACAATGCTACCAATACTCGAAAAGGAATTAATTTAGGTTTTAGGCGCATTCCATTCTCCGAGTACTCACTTCGATATCATGTCATAAGCCTAGTTTTGGCGTAGCAACTACGGAGTGGTCGCAAGGCAGTAGAACGCACCGTAGCCGCCGCCGGATCCGACGGTGCCATCGAAACCGGGTCCACCATTTTGGACGAGGTTATAACCCGGTCCGCAACCAGATTCGTCCAGGCAACTAATCCAATTGGTGCCACTGCCCGCAGACCACGAATGACCAACGCGGGGTTTCGCGCTCGTGCTTGCGGCTGAGCTGGTCCAATCACTGCAATTTGCCGTTGCACCATACGAGGTTCCTTTGGTGGTCGAGCCAGTGAGAATGTCGTGATTGTCCGATGCGGAACTGCTGGTCTCTTCGTCCTCGTGGGGTGTCCCGTTTTCGTTTGGAAGGTCGTTAATAATCGTCGTGTTGGCGCCCGTGGGACGATCGCCTAGCAGCCCCGCCGTGTTGGTAGTTACGAGTCGACCCAAGCGGTCATACCAGGGGCCCGAGCCGACCCGGCTGATGGCAGTCACGGTGGATGTGCTCAAAAATGCCCTCCACACTTTGCAGTTTCCGGGCATACTGGCCTCTGCAATAGCGGTGCAGATCTTGTCGGCACCCGTCAGGCCGTCGGCTGTACCGTAGCGAAAATCACCACCGAACCCTTTCGTGCTACCGTTGAACGCTTGTGCTAATGCAAATAGCCGCGTTCGACTGGTAATGAAGAAGCTAAAGTAGGTTGAACTTGGCGTACAGGTCGAAGTCGAACCGCCCGTTGCAGCCCCGGTGCTCGAACTGCCTCCAGTCGCGGGTACACCTCCAGTAGCCAAAGTAGCCCCGGTGCTCGGTGTGCCCCCTGCAGTGGACTTGCCTCCCGTGCTCGACGTACCTCCTGCAGCGAAGTTACCTCCAATACTTGTGGACGTGCCTCCCGTGCTCGACGTGCCTCCAGCGCCGAAGTTGCCGCCGGTACTTGCCGTACCCGTACTCGAAATGCCGCCGGTCGTGACGCGGCCGCCCGTGCCAACCGCCCCGCCTGCGGAGTGGGTGCTGCCACCGGTATTGAACACGCCGCCCGTGGACGCCGCGCCACCGGTAGGCCGTGCGCCGCCTGTTGTCAACGCGCCGCCGCTGACTCCCGTACTCGTTAGTCCGCCGGTAGCAGCCCCTCCAAGACCGGTGCCGTTCGATCCTCCACCGCTCGCAGCCCCACCCGTGCCGGTGGAATTGGTGCCACCGCTGGGGCCGGTGGATTCGCCATTATTGGACGAGCAGCTGCCAAACAGTAAAACTAAACCACAAGCAGTCAAAATCTTGACAACAATTGTCATTTTATTTCTCACCCACAATCGCGAGCCTCGAGCTGATGCGCGACGCTGTAGAAAACAACTCTCCGCAAGTGCTAAATTCACCGAATTTTTGGCACTTTGGATTGCTTCAATTCAATCTGGTATCTGGACTTGAATTTGCGATGTCATTCGCAAAGTTTCATATCCGTGTTGCAGGTACCCGAAGTGCAATCAGCATTCGATGTGCAGGAAACATAACCATCAACGGTAACGGTACGCGAAATTGGCGATGAGACGTCAAACGCGACCGAACCAGGCGTGATGCTTACCCAACCAAGGGATGTGCGCGTAACCGTCAGTGTGGGAAAGCCCGCTACACCCAAATTGATGAGCTGCGAGATCAGGCTGGCGGAAATAGTAAGCGACCCAGTATCCGCCACATCGCAACTGAGAAGCCCCGTGGACCCGGCGTGATGGCTCAAGTTCAGGTTGACCAGAATACGAGCGTCACTCAGTGATCCCGCGGCGGTCCAAGCCAGATTCAAGGGCGACGTCTTGCTCAAGTTGTATGTGTCCGTACTGAGCTTGAGTGGCGCTATGCCTTTGGCGGACACGGTAAACGCTGCGTAATCGGCGCCGCCGGACGAAAGCGTAATTGTGTCACCCTCTGCAAAACCCGGATACGCAATATCTCCGCCGTATTGATAATTGTTGCTTATGTTTACCATCGAGATCGCGCTCGTGCCCACACCGGTAATGGTTACGGTACCCGCATTCTTCGCCGTTGGTAAAGCCTTGCACGTGTCCGTGGCCACACACACTCCCGTGCCGCAGCCCCCGGCTATGCCCGTACAACTGGGAACGGAAATGCTATAAAGGGTACACGTGCCGTCTTGAGCTACTTGAGCCGTTGTATATCCAAGCGGCGTCACACCATCTCGAATGACACCGCTCACATAGGTGTACGCGGGAACGGTGTTTCCGCTGGCCGTGCTTGCCTCGAAAAGCGTCACTGAGAATCTGCCAACTTCGTCAGACTTCGCCGTTATCATCGTGCCAGTGCTCGACGTACCACCGCTGCTTGAGCTGCCCCCAGCCGCGTTACCATTGCCTCCTGTCGTGGCATTAGCCGGACTGCTGTTAGAAGATGAGCAGGCAACCAGCACTAGACCAGGGGCTGCCGCAAAAAATGCAGCCGCCAAGATACTCGATTTCACAGTCATATCAATTGTCACGTACACCTCACTGCAACCACGGTTAATCTTCAGACTGAGCCAGTGCATAACGAGAAGAACCCTAAACTCGGCCAGACCCACGTCCGGGCGGCGTCATCAAAGACTGAACGCGCCAATTGGCTCGATACGATGAACTTAGTGTCACCAAACAGGCAGCCAGCAGCCCGGACACGGTCGCCAACGCGGCAACCCATGCAATGCTTGTTCTTATAGACAATCCAGTTCTCACGCGTGCCGCCGCCGGCAAAAATTCGTTAGAGGACTGAACCGGTGCGCCAACGAAACCAAACTGCGGAGACAGGCGAGCCTGTGTCCGCTTGCGGGATCCGTGACTGCGAGCACCCGTTGCAGAGACATGATAACGCTAGTGTCACGCAAATGTCATAACTGATCAGAATTCGGGGGACTGGCCCGCGGCCTTGTCTGACAGCCGAATTCGGCGTCCGCAGCCAGGACCCACCGCAGTCTGCCGTCGCGGCCCGATGTACAGCATCGGAACGCACGTTCTGGGGCCTGGCCCGGAACAAGGCTTGGGGAATACTTGACTCATGTGCGACGAGTTTCCCGGTCGCTGGTTAGAGTGAAACGAAGCAGGTCATCTTGTTAGCGTCACACACCGTGCTGCAACAATCTGCACCGGTGCTGCAACTGACACCCAATTGCTGGCAGGCAACTCCCGTCAATTGGCAACTTCCGCTGATGCACGACGCGCCATTGCAGCAGTCCCGAGATGCGCCGCAGCGAGCACCAACTGCTGCGCAGCCAGCTGCGCAGGTCAATTGGCCCGATGCGCTCAGCAAACAATAGCGGCTGCAACAGTCCTCGTGTATTTGGCAGACACTCAAGTCTGTGAGGCACTGCCCTGTTGGGGTATGCTCCATGCAGCGAAACACACCGGCGCTGGTCAATGCGCAACCTGGGAAACCGCCACCCGGTGAAGCCCCGCAACAGTTGTTGCCCGTTGCTGTATTTGTACACACTTCGCCTACGGCGGCGCAATTCGACGCGGGCGTGCAGCGGCCGATACCCAAGGTTGAGTCCAAAAGGCATGATTGAGAACAACAGTCAGACCCGAGCGAGCAGATTTCACCGACGGGCAGACAGCCATCCAGAGGCTGACACGCAGGCATGCCCGTTCCCGGGTCGGAACAAGCCCCGGAACAACAGTCTCGGCTGGTGGTGCAAGGCTCACCCACGATGGCGCAACCCAAAACGGGCGGGCAAAAATTATCGGCACCACAAACGTGACTGCAACAGTCAGCGCCAGTTGTGCAACTGTCTCCGCCAGCCCGGCACGTGGGAGGTACCTGGCAAACGCGGCCTGCTCCAACGCTTTCGCAAAGCCCCGAGCAGCAGTCGGCATTCCGTTGACAACTGGAATGGCTCACTGCGCAATTGACATTGCCAAGCCCTGCGGCATCGGGAGCGTCGTCGGCAACGGCAACCAGACGCGCGTGCCCACAGGCGTTCAAGCAAACGACCCAGCCGAGTATCATGCCTGAAAAATGAACCAGACACCAGGAGCTAGACTCTTTGTCCGAGGTCACGCGGCGAATTCGGGCAGTGGCGAGCATGGTCAATTTCCAAGTAGCTAGAACCCTAGACGCAGCCCGAGGTCACCCGTGAACGTGGGAAAGGCTAGACTGGCAACCACTTCGTTCTGGATGACGATGTCAGCCTGTTTCCAGGGCGCCAGAACATTGAACCGAAATGATAACCCATTGCGATCACCCAGCGGGACAATTAACCCAAGGCCCAGGCTGGTGTAGCCAAAGGTTGAAGACGACTGCCGAGAATTCTGGGGAAGCGTACCGGCCCCTTCCACGTGTGACTGAGAAATACCACTTCCGAGTGATTCGTAAACGGCCACTGAAGTACCGGGCAAGGGTTGAAGTAACTGAACAGAAGCGCCGAGCCTCCACTGCGACAAGCGGGCTTGGCCAGCCGAGCGCGTGAATGTTACCGGCACGAACATGGACCCTTCGACGCTGGCGCCCCATGGCCGCTGCTGACGATAAAACCCAAGTTCGCCGCCTGGAGCGAAGGGTTGAGCACGGACGCTTCCACTCAATGTGGCGCCCAGAGTTGCGCCCCAATTGCCTTCTTTGGTACTCGAACTTGACCGCCTTTCACTCACAACCGCAGCGTCCGAACGCTGCTTGTCTGCCGACGGCGTAGGTTGAACTTGGGTCAGCGCCCGTGCCTCACGCGCAGGGGGTTGCGTTGCAACCGACGGCCTCTCGGGTTCTACTGCCGAGGAAGCGTTGCCAGAATGCGCAAGCTCGAGCAGAGCGCCATGCAGCACGTCGGCTGCCTGAACCGCAAATATGCTAGGGGCCTGCTCGCCAACGTGGTGTCCAGGAACAGCACGAACTAGCGGGGGGCCGTCACCAGAATTGGCAATGTAAACGAGCCCGAATACCGTTTCGTTCGAGACCGTGATCGTGATTGCCATGGGCGCGGAAAACCGTGCCGCGGTGGCGGGCAAACTCGCAGAATCGAGCGGCTCCGAAACGGTTGCCGTTTCCGGTGAAAACCCGGCAGCGGACAGCTCGGAGCGCAGCCGGTTTTCAATCGTCGCGTAGTTTGGGTCGTCGCTGACCGGTACTAGAATCAGAACCGGCTTTGCTGCGTGTGCCAAGTGCGACGCGAAGATGAACACAATCTCCACTATTACCAATTGAAGCCAACGCTGAGTCAAGGCCCGAGGATTGTGCGCGCAAACCCGGCATAAGGCCCGTTTGGAAAGCGCCCCAGATAGTTCTTGGCCGCGCCCTGCGCCGACGCCGCGCCCTGCGTGCCGTTCAACAGCACCAAGTGTCGGCCCAAAGCATCTGCAACCCATGCGCCCTTCGGTGCCTCCGCGACGTAGCGTTCATACCAGCCCATGGCCCGCGTTGGATCAGAAGATTCACTGAGGCGACCCAAAAAGAAAGCTGCCCCGCTAGCCTCATCGGAGTTCGAAAAACGCTGGCGTACGGCCTGATAGGCCCTGACCGCCACACCCGGCTTGCCAGTGAAGCGGGCGGCGTTTCCCAACGCAAACAGGTCAGGTCCCGAAGCGGTGGCGGTTGCTGACTCCAAGCCCTGCCGTTCGACTAGCTCGACGATCCGGCGATGCTGACCGCGGGCACCTAGCCGCGCCCAGCTCTCAGAAGCAGGGGAATTGGCGGCTGCAGCAGCCGACGCTGAACTTACTTGGGATGCCACCGACTTGTTGCCAAAGGACCTGGTTGGCCCGCTGAGCACTGCGTTGGCAGCTAAAGCGTCGGCTGTGGGCGGATGCGTTGAATCGATATTGGGATCAGGTTCTGGATGCACTACGGTATTGTTCGATTCTTTAGCGCTTTCCGCGGCGTTCGCTGACAGGACGAAACTTTGAGTGTCGCGAACCTCTACCGGGCTTTCCAGGCCTGGCCCCAACACCTTGACGATACCTGAGTGCATCTTGAGTTCAAACGTCTGAGTTTTCACGTCATAACCGACGTCAAAGGACGTGCCGGTGACGCCCACAACATAAGGACCGGCAAGTATACGCCAATCCGCACCCTTGCGATGCACGATGTCGGCTCGGGCGCGTCCGTCCTCCAATGTCATCATGGCGCCATGACTGGTGGTTCCGGTTACCCGAACGCGAGTTCGAGATTCGAGCACTATTTGGCTGCCCTCTGAAAAATGCAACTCTAACGACTTGCCCGTTGGCGCGCTAACGTAATCTCCAAGTACGCCCCGCTCCTTCGAGGTACCAACTTGATAACTCAGAATACGTGGTTGATGCTGGCGCACAGCCACCAACACGCCCACTAGCAAGAGCGCGCAACCGGTGCCAGCAGTGAACCGCCGAGTCTGCGCCTCCTTGTGCATTCGCCGCTTCAGTGCCTCGACAAGATGCACGCCCTGCACCGGCCCGCCCTCTGAGCCGACGGCCACGGATTTGCGCATAGCATTCGCCGCACGCTCGAAGTCGGAAAGGGTCATGGAGCGCCCCCGCTTTGATTCAGAAAATCGCGTAGGACTGGGTCCGCCTGGGCCAAGGCGGTGAACCGTGCTTCTGCGCGAACGAGCTTGCGCCTTATAGTTGCGATAGTACACCCACAGGCTGTGGCTGTCTCCGCCAAGTCGCAGCCATGAACGAACCGCAGCACGAAGGCCATCCGCGCCGTGACATCCATGCGGTCCAGCGCCTGATATAGATGGCGCACACCTTGAACCATTGCGGTATCGTGCGGTGCCACCACCGGAACTTCAATGAGATCATCAAGGCCCACGAATTTTCTGATAGCCCTCCGACGATTTTCATTCTTTGCCAAGTGAATGGCGACGCCAATCACGAAACATCGCAACGACTGTACTTTGCGCAGCGCAGAAGCGCGCTTGATGACGGTGATCAGCGTATCTTGAGTCAAGTCTTCGACGTCGCGGTCGCTGCCCAACGCTTGTATGAGGATGCGCCGCACGATGCCCGAGTACTGGCTGTAGAGCGCTTGCACAGCGGATGGCCGGTGAGCTATCAGCCCAGCAACCAATTCTTGCTCACTCGTCGGAGGGGAAGGCAAAGCAAGGACTTTGGCGCCTGGGGCGCTTGCCGGTGCCTCGCTGCCTTTGCCTCTTATCGCTCGAATATTCACCAGGGTCCTCGGTAGTGTTGCGACATAGGAAAAGTTGTTCGAAAAGCTGAGTAGCCGCATAGCATTGGTCTGAGGTCGCCTCCAGACTGCCCGAGCCGTTTGCCGACCCGGCCGCTGCGTGGCTCGATGCGGTCGGTTGGTTTGGAGCGGCTTTGTGTGCCCGTGTGTAGAATCGTGAGCATGTTTGCCGGTGTGGAAACACGAATGGGTTCACGTTGCAGCGCACTTCACGATCGGAAAGTCATCGTGCCCGCGATTACGTTGGAAAAATCTTGCATGATTGGCGCGCTGGCGGCAGCTCTGGCTTGCAGTGGTACCTCTAACGTTGATGAGTCTCCCAGGCAGGATGCGGGGCTCGCAAGTGGCGGCTCGTCCACGGCATTGGGCGGCGCAAGTGCCTCTTCCAGCACCCCTGCGGGTGGCACTGGCATGGGAGGTCGGGTCGTGACCGGCGGCGCAGCGGCACAAGGGGGCAACGCTGACGCAACGGGCGGCGTCGCAACAGGGGGCGCAACGAGTGCTACGGGCGGCGTATCAGCGGCAACGGGCGGAACTACGGGTTCGACGAGCAGTGCAGCGACGGGAGGGCACGCTGCGACCGGCGCAACGACGGCGGCTCAGGGAGGTACCGCCAGCATGGCGGGAGCAAATGCTACTGGGGGCCATGCGACAGGCGGTGTGGCCACGGGAGGCAGTGTGGCTACGGGAGGCAGTGCAACCACCGGAGGGCGCGCGGCAACCGACGGAACGACAGCGGCGTGCGAGCGGTGCGTCACTTACGGTACGCCGACGCAGGTGGGGACGGTAGGCGTCGCCGCACTCGATTCACTGTCGGGTCTGGCGGTGAGTCGAGTCCAACCGGATATCATATTCGCCCACAATGACCACGATCGCCCCATCGTGTACGCACT
>Ga0265340_10000719_pt1 | contig 18780 bp, 14 predicted proteins | sample 4CB225metaG_FD_202082 | JGI IMG/M metagenome (GOLD analysis project Ga0265340, IMG submission 202082) | Rhizosphere microbial communities from Carex aquatilis grown in University of Washington, Seatle, WA, United States - 4-CB2-25 metaG | ecosystem: Host-associated > Plants > Roots >...
GGGCAGGCAAGCGTCGCATCGAGCTGGCCGCCGATTGCGCCTACTGTAATGACACGGTGACCCGCGGCCTGGCCACTTCAGTCGTGCTCTTCGGATCCATGCGTCCCGACGCGGTCCTGACTGAACTACCGCAGAGCAAGGTCGCGGGTACCAGTGGCCGTCCGTGTAAACGCGGTAAGGCAGTTCCAAAACCTCAGACCATCGCCAAAGACAAGCGACGCCCCTGGCAAACCTGTACGGCCATGCTCTACGGTCGCAAGACTCAGGTTCAATACAAAACCGTGTGCGCACAATGGTACCGGGCCTGCGGCACCGGACTTTTGCGCATTGTCATCGTGGCCACAGATCATGGCGCTATTGCTTTCCGCGTGTTCTTCTGCACCGACGCTACCGTTGATGTGGTCCGCCTATTGGAGACCTACTCCGGCCGCTGGGGAATCGAGGTATTTTTCAAAGAAGCCAAGCAATTGTTGGGCTTTGCGGACTCCTGCGCCAGAAAGCAAGCTGCCGTCTTGCGTGTCGCACCCTTTGTCGGACTGCTCTACACCACTCTAGTGCTTTGGTTTCTAGAAGGCGCTCACAAGAGCCCGCTCGCAGTGCCGCCATTGCGCCCTTGGTACCAACACAAGAGTGGTCTTTGCTTCGCAGATATACTTCGCACAGCACAACGAGCTCTAGTTGGTTTGGACATTCTTGATCCAGCCAACGATATCAAGTACTTGCAGAAACCCGCCGAGCTCTCACGAATGCCGGATATTCCCAGGCAACCTCGCGCTGCATAAAGGCGAAACCTGAGTCTGAAGAGGCAGAATAATTGACTCGGCGGAGGCTCCACATCAGATGCGCTCACCACTTTAGCCAGGTGTTGCGGATTGTCTAACCAATTGCGTGACGCAGGTGGCTGATTCGGAACTGCAACGGCGTTGAGCGAGCGACATAGACCGAATTGCGTTGGCGATTTCTCTTGGCATCGCGAGAAGGCTGCGACTGCTTGCTGCCCGCTGCCACTGCTTGCTGCTTGCTGCTTGCTGCCTGCTGCCTGCTGCCTGCTGCCTGCTGCCTGCTGCCTGCTGGCTGCGGCTGCGGCTGCTCGCTGCGGCTGCTTGCTGCCCGCTGCCACTGCTTGCTGCCCGCTGCCACTGCTTGCTGCCCGCTGCCCGCTGCCACTGCTTGCTGGCTGCTGGCTGCCGGCTGCGGCTGCTGGCTGCGGCTGCGGCTGCTCGCTGCCGGCTGCGGGCTGCGGGGTTTCTGGCACCGACTCGGATTGGCACCGACTCTGAAACAGAAGCGCGCCAACCATCGATTCAGTGGGAGCACGACAAATAGAAAAGTTGATCCCCCTGCTCCCCGCAGCGAGTGACCCAAGGGGGCTCTCCCTGCGGCGCTGGGGGATTGCGAAATCGAGCCGGGGGATTGCGTCGCGGAGCTCCCAGCTGGCCGCGCCGAGCTGGGATGCCGGGTTTCTGAGCAGGGGGATTACATTGCCGACCGCGGGGGGCAAATCTGCCGAGCAGGGGGATCACTTTGCCGAGCGGGGGGATCACCTCGCCGAGCAGGGGGATCACTCAAATGTGCACATTTTCTGCGCAAAGGCGCTCGATGGGCAGGGCCGGGGCCGGCCGCCGTTGGTGAGGCCCGTGTTGAGGTAGTTTGTCGCTGTCACACCGGAAGCGACGGTTACAAATCCGCTGCCGCTCGTGGTGCTTCGCTTGACGTTATAGCTCGTGGCGCCAACGGAGGCTGTCCATGTGAGGCTCACCTGAGCGTTGCCCGCGGTTGCCTTGAGGTTCGTTGGGGCAAACGTAAAGGGTGTGGCACGGCCCGTGTGGGCAGCGTCATGTTGGAACATCGGCCACGGTGCAATTGTCGAGACCGGCGCGTCTAGGTCCCAAAGATACGCGTTGTGAGACAAGTCACCCCACGCGAGCTCGAGTTTGCCGTCGCCATCGAAGTCGGCCACCGCCGCACAGTTGCTCCCCCAATTTCCGATATCGATGGTGATCTTCGGGAAACCGGGCAGAACGGTTCCGTCCGTGCGAATGCCGTTGAGTGATTTGACAACGCCCAACAGCGGGCTGCCGAATGCGTCACAAGAAAGCAAGCAGAACAGATACAGCGGTAACGCTAGCGGCTTTGGCAGCCCAAGCGGCCGCGTCGATCTTCGTCCCAGCAGCGGGATCCAGAGCTTGCTCGGTTACGGTGGCAACCGCTGCAACGACATCAGCCTGCGCAGTTTGTTGGAGCAGCTCCACGAGGTAGCTTCGCGCTGGCCACTCATCTTCGACGATCAAGGCGCGCAGCAGTGTCACGGCAGCTCTTTGGTGCTCGACGATGAAGTCGTTAGCCTTGCAGTCTCGGGGACCGTTGACCAGGACTTGACTTCCGGGCCGCATCGTCGGTGGCCAGCTATGACATTGTTCGTCCAAAAGTCCGCCTTATCACTGCGAATCGAGAATTTCTCCGTCCCTTGAAGGCGAGCGATGCGGTACAAGGGTTCAGGCGTAGTGCTTCGCCACCAACGGCAAAGTCTTATGGTGCACGACAACGATGCCAAAGGGTCGACAGCGACCAAGGACACTCTGTTCGGGGACGAAGTCTATGTTGCGGACTCCATGGCCGTTAGGGCCCGTGGCTTTGCCATCAGCGCCGAACGACTCAAGGAGCTACGCGACAAGCGCCTGCGAGACATTCTGTCGGATGGTAAGGGCCGAGAAGACGTCGCAGTTCTGTTTGGTGGTTTGGAGCTCACCGCATTCGGCACGGAAACGGTGACGCAAATTCTTCAGCCCCCCGTGGAAGAAGAGCACTCGCACGGGTGGCGCGAAGGTGAAGCTTTGGCCGAGGCTTGGCTTATCGACGCGGAGGCATGCGAGTTTCCTTGGCCGTTCAATCGTGACTTGCGACACCCAAGAGCCAGTCTACCTGGACCGGAACTTGTCGGGTTCGTTTGTGACACCGGTGGCGATCGCTTCGCATTTGCACAGGTGAAGACGTCAAAGGAATTACGCTTTCCACCCAGCGTCGTGCACCACGACAAGCACGGTCTCGTCGCACAGCTTACAGCTTTGCACAACGACCGGTCGTTGAAGGTCTGCGCGGTCATGTACCTTGGCTACCGCGCCACGACTGAACAGTCCTGGTGCGGTAGGTACCGAACAGCAGCGGTCCGGTACTTCAATTCTGACGCCAAAGTCGTGTCTTTGTTTGGCGTGCTCGTACGCGACGTAGCTCCCGCCGAGCGTGATTTGGCAGCCGCCGCAACGAACATTGCCAACGCGTGCTGCCCCGATACGCGGGTAGCGCTTTATGGGCTGTACTTGCCGCCGGATGCGATCCCGGCTGGACCGCAACACGCAGCGCGTGGCAAGCGGAAGGGGTCTCAATCATGATCCTGCTGCAAGAGGATCTGACCCGGCTCGACGCTCATTGGGCGGTTGCTGCCATTCCCGATGAAGATCGCGAGCGTGCACGTGCGGTTGCCAATGCACGACTGGTCAGAAGCGCTCTCAGTGGCCAATTGAAGTTATCGTTCGTCGATAGCCCAGGCGACAATCAGTTATTGGAGCGGGTGACGTTTGCCTATGAGTTGGCGGCAATCGACGGACTAGATGCACTGAATCACCCGACGACTCCAACCAACGCCACAGCTGTCATTGCCCAAGCCGGCGCATTCAAGGCATTTGAACTGTGCCGCAGCCTTCCCATTCCTGTGGGGGACCTTGAAAGGGTATTTCACATCCTTCGGCTTGCGTCTCTGGCTTACATCGGCGACCGATGGTCCGATCTGCGTCGATGGTTAGTGGAGAACCACGAGAAAACCGCGGCTCCCCATGCTGCCAATGTCGCCTGGGACAAGCGTGTCCTCTATCGGGTATATGAGGGATGGCTGCGGCTCTTCCGCAAAGATTCGTGGAACGATCTTCATGGGATCGCCGAGATTGTCGCGGGTCTCCGGGAGGAACAGCGGATCTACGAAGAAGAGTTGCTTTACTCCGAAACGGAAGCTGACAGCCAAGTGCTGGCCTATCGCCTCATCGCCTTGTATCACTGGGCGAGAGCCACGGAGCTTCTGTCCAAATATATGCTCCAGGGGCAACCGCCGGGTATTGCGGAACAGCTCGACCTGCACTTCGACAAAGCAATCGAGGCAACCGCCGCGTCGCGAGACATGGCGTTCGAGGTGCTGTTGCGGTGGCTCCACACTGCCGGGCGACGCATGGTGGCCGGATCACTTTGGACGGCCACGGCGGGAATCAACTCCAGAGTGGCTAAGTTCGTGCGGGCATTGACCACCGCGGCTCACCCCATGATCGAGTTGCTCCCTCCGCAGCGCTCCGCACTGATGGAGAAGGGACTGCTCGATCCAGCGACGCGCGCGGTAGTCGTCGATTTGCCGACTTCTGGCGGTAAGACCACGCTTGCCCAATTTCGAATTTTACAGGCGCTCAATCAGCACGCCGAAGACAAGGGTTGGGTCGCGTATGTGGCGCCAACACGCGCTCTGGTGGCGCAGCTGCTTCGCAGACTGCGCCGGGACTTCGGTCCGCTGAACATCAAGGTGGAGCAAGTCAGTGGAGGCATCGAAGTCGATGCTCTGGAAGATGAGCTTCTCGAGCGAGACGATTCCTTCGATGTCCTGATCTCGACACCAGAGAAGCTAAACCTGATCATTCGCAACGAGAAGTTGAAACATCGGCCACTGGCACTCGTAGTTCTGGATGAAGCGCACAACATCGAAGATCCAGAACGAGGTCTGCGGATCGAACTGACTCTGGCCACCATTCGCCAAGACTGCCCGTTGGCAAACTACCTACTGTTAACGCCATTCGTGCCGGACGCCCAGGCATTGGCGCGGTGGTTGGATCCAGAGGCTGGTAAGCCCATCAGTTTGGGCACTACTGCATGGCAACCCAACGAACGGATTGTTGGTCTGTTTCATTGCCTCGAAGAGGAAAGCGACGGAGCACGCAAACACCGCAAATGGCGGTTGGAATACGAGACAGTCACGACAACGCCACGTACGATACATCTCAAGGGAATGCATGCTGCTGGCACGTGGAGGCCGCTTCGGCTTGCCCCGACGGATGCCTGTCGCCTAACTTACCAGACGGCAGCCATGGCGAAAGTCTTCTCCACTCGAGGGACGAGTATTGCCGTTGGGGCGAGCATTCCGCTAGTCTGGAAGATGGCGCGGACGATTGCGGAGAGCATCGAGCCCCCCGCCAGGCCTAGCGAAGAGGTCGAGCTTGTTCGCGACTTCTTGCGCACCGAAGTAGGAGAGGATTTTGACCTCGTTGGGCTTCTCGAAAAGCAAATCGCGGTGCATCATGCAGGCCTCCCAGATGACGCACGCACGCTCGTCGAGTGGTTAGCGGAAGAAGGCCAACTGCGCGTGCTCTGCGCCACGACGACCATTGCCCAAGGTATCAACTTCCCTGTTTCATCGGTGTTCTTGTCGCGAGTCGCTCATCCGAGCAAGAAGGGGCACATTCCCATGACATACCGGGAATTCTGGAATCTTGCCGGCAGAGCCGGGCGGGTTCACCAGGATGCTGTTGGTGTCGTCGGTATTGCTACAGATGGAGAGCAACGCACTCGAAAACTGAAGAAATTTCTGGCCGGAGCTACGCATGAACTTGCATCCCGACTCCTTGGACTCCTTGAGAATCTTGTCGATATAGCGCCAGAACAACAGCTAGACGCGGTTATCCACGAAGAACAATGGTCGGACTTTCGCTCGTTCGTCGCGCATTTGCTCAGAGAAGCCAAGGACATTCAGCACGTTCAGGCGCAGGCCGAGCAACTCTTGAGGAGCACTTTTGGCTATTCGGTGCTTCGCGGGAAGAGTGATGCAAGATCGCAGAGCAAAGCCAAAACACTGCTGAATCTGACCAATGGCTACGCAAAGCGCCTCTCGGAAAACATGGGCGCTTTGAAACTGGCCGACTCAACGGGCTTCGATCCCGAAGGCGTACGACAGGCGATGGGCGGCCTACATGGACTCGAAAAGAAGCTCACCGCGAGTGACTGGGAACCACAGAAACTCTTTGGGGACAGCCCCAATCTAGCGAATCTCGTTGGACTGATGATGACGCTTCCGCGGCTCAAGCAATTGGAAGATATTGCGGGCACTGGTCAGGATCGGCGTCATATTGCGCAGATCGCGAAAGCATGGATCGGCGGCCAGAGCATCCAAGATATCGCAACACAATACTTCGCCGGAAAGGACTCAACCGAAAGGATCTCCACGGCCTGCAAGGCAATCTATCGGTCGCTGGCCAACTACGGTGTTTGGGGACTTGCGGCTCTCAGCAGGCTTCCTGGATCCGGCATCAACTGGGACAAGGCCAGCGAGGAGCAGCAGCGCCGGTTGAGTCTACTGCCAGCGTTCATGTACCACGGTGTCAATACAGAGGAAGCGGTGCTTATGCGCATGAATCAAGTGCCGCGTAGCGTCGCGCAGACGCTTGGCAATGAGATGCGCAAGGCCGCCGGTGAGGTGACGCGAGTTTCGGTTAGTGAGGCGCGACAATTCGTCAGCGATCTGAAGTCCACGGATTGGGAACGAGTGCGACCGGAGCAATCGCAATTGAGCGGCACCCAGTATCGGGAGATATGGGGGATTTTGTCGGGGGAGAATGGATAGCTGATAGGAGTCGCATTGTGCCAAGTACGATCGCGCTTCGTCCGTCATACCTCCGTCCAGTCGGACCAACCGCAATCGAGGCATTCCACGCCGTAGTAAGTATCATCCCTTACCTCATCCACGGAGGTGCCATGTCGCATGGTTCGTCGAATAGCACTTTTCGCAGAATATCGCTAGCGGCCTAGCTATCAATGGCTTGCCTTCATATAGCTTGTCAATGAGCAGCTGGTGGATGCAACTTATTTGGTTCTCTCTTGTTGGCCCCTCAGCAATATCGAAGGCGACCTGAACCACCTCGCTACCCGACTTCAGACTAAAGCCCTTGTACTCAGCAATGAGAACAGGCAGTGGCGTTTCATCCAGCGTTATCGGTATAACTCGAAGAGTCTTGTCGTCCACTCTTCGCCGGATGAAGGCTCTCATTTCGGTTCCAACCCAGTTTGATGCAGCCGCCTCGCGGGACCAGAGCATAATGAAAACCTCGCTGGTTGTCATGCCCAGCTCAAAACCCTCTACGATGGATTCGCCCGGTCGAATCGACCATTCATCGAACCAAGGTTCTATTCCCTGTGTCAGGAGTGCTTCCGCCAACGCGCGTGCGACGTTCTTGTTCGCCTTGTTGTGACTGATGAATGCTTTCATTGGTGCCATTAGCACAGTTTCTTCCATCATAGCATCCAACTAGTTCCAGAAGGAGTCCAGCATGTCAAAGAACATGTTTCCCAAATCCTACTGCGCTTCGGCCAACGTTACTTTGAGAAATTTAGCCTTAAGCTTTGCCAGTACCTTCGGATTGAATCCATTCAGTGAGAGAGTGGATGACGCGCCAGAGCTGCTACCCCAAGCGGCATCAAGACAAAAGATCAGCTTGCCGGCGTGAGTCGTTGACCACCTACGGTTATGATGAGACCGCAAGCGCCTGAAGTCTCAGTGGGTGTATGACATCAAAAGGCAGGCCCTGATTCAGGCTGAGACTGATAATGCGCGCACGCATGCGTGGACAACAGCCACTGCAACTGCTTCAGCCAGCCCCTCAGATATTCCGGATCCCGCTCGTGCCCGCCAAGAGAGCGTCACGAACCGCTGCGGCGCGCTCCTTAGCCACGGGCACTCGCAGGCCAGTTTTTTCCGTGCCATTCACCGTGCCAACGAAGATGCTCGTGTCGCCAGCGTCGCGCTCGAGTTCAACGGCGCGCGCTGGATTGATGAGCCAGTTTCGATGCACGCGCAGGAGTGTCCTGCCACACGACGCGCCAATGGCGGAAAGCGTGAGGTCGAGATCGAAACGCCCGCGCGCGGAGTGAACGAACGTCAATCGGTCTGCGGCCTCACAGGCCCAAACTTCGTGCAAGTCCAGGAACACGATGACGCGCTCGCGACGTGCGGCAATGCGCAGGGGCAAGTCCGCGGCACCGTTGGTCTGAGGCCGACGTTGGACCAAACGGCTCACGCATTCGGACACGCGCTGTGGCGTAAACGGCTTGAGTAGGTAGTCGACAACGCCAAGATCGAAGGCTTCCAGCGCGTGCTGCCCATAAGCCGTGGCTAGCACAAACATCGGGGCACCAGGGACGTGGCACGCCGATCGGATCCAAGCCAGGCCACTGTCGTCGCCTTTGCGCGCCGTGAGACGTACGTCGACAAAGGCCACGTCGATCTTCGTCCCAGCAACGGGATCCAGAGCTTGCTGAGCCTCGGTCACGGTGGCGACCGCGGCAATGACGTCGGCCTGCGCGGTTTGTTGGAGCAGCTCTACGAGGTAGCTTCGCGCTGGCCACTCATCTTCGACGATCAAGGCGCGCAGCAGTGTCGCGGCAACTCCACGATGGCTCTGGTGCCCGATGCGTTGGTCTCGATCCGCAAAGCCCCCCGCGCTTCCATTTCGAGCCGGCTGCGCACGAGCCGCAAGCCGAGCCCAGCTTTGCGCGTTTTGCTTGGGTCGAAGCCTGGGCCGTTGTCTTCAATCTCGACGATCGTGGTTCCGCCCTTTTGTACGTGTGTTCGAATGCTCACCTGTCCGCCTCCGTCACGAGCCAATGCGCCGTGGTGGATTGCATTTTCGAGCAATGGCTGCAAGAGCAATCTGGGCACGCGAGTACCCGCGGTCTGCGGCGCCACATGCCACGTGATGCGCAGTGAGCCCCGGTGGCGAGCCTCGAGGATCTCGGCGTATCGCTTGAGCCAGTCGATCTCCTCGCCCAGCATTCGAAATGGTGAAGCATCTTCGATCGAGTCACTCAAGAGATCCCCGAGCGCCGCCAAGAGATTGCGAGCCTCGGCAGGGTCCTCAGTGATAAGCGCTGCAATGGCATTCAGAGTGTTGCGGAGAAAGTGTGGCTGCAAGTGCTCGCGCAGCTGCGCGAGTTCGGCAGCTTGACGCGTCCGTTCGATTTCCAGGTTACGCACGCGCGCTTCATGAAAGAGCAACGGAAACCTGAAGGCCACGACCCAAAGCGCGTACACTTCAGTGCCGGCAATGATTCCGGCTACGAGGATCCACCGGAGCCGCGCAACACCGACGATGCCCCAGTGACTCGTCATTTGCCACGAGAACGCAGTGCTGATAGCCACCGAAGCCAACCAGGTTGCGACCACGACCCTGACAACGCCCACTTGGCGACGTTCCAAGGCGCGAGCGAGTAACGTTGCAACGGCGAGCTGGGTCAGCGTCTTGAGAATCGGGCGCACCAGCTCGCCGCCAGGCGACTGTCCGAAAAGGATCTTCTGTCCGGTATGCATGAACAGAATGAAGCCAATGCCGATCGCGATGATTGTCGCTCTGGTTCGGTCATGAACGCCAAGGGCTGCGAGCGCCGCTCGAAGTGGGGTGCGTGTGGGGGCACGCTCCGCGGTCTCGAGCGGAGCGTGACTCATGGCGCCCGGCTACACGTGAAGGTAAAACCAGAAAAGAAGAACTTTTCGTGCCCCGGATCGCCGATGACGCGCACGACACCGTCCCCATTGACGACAACGGCATTTCGGTCATCGATCGGATCGAGCAATAAATGCATGGATTCATCGCTAATGACCAACGTTTCGCTGGTCTCTCGCAGATCAACGTCGAGAATTCCGTCCACGAACTCCAGGCGCATCTTTTGGAACGCGAAGTCACTGTCGTTGTTTTCTACATGACACTGGCCTAGTCTCCTCGCCCAGGCCGGTGGCAGCGGGTGGCGTGTAAAGCGCTCGAAGGCCATTGGTTGGGGCCATCCGTTGAGCACGGCGAAACGTCGACCTTCGACGTCGGAGACCGTGACCGAGAAGTTGGACAGTTGTTTGTGCCAAAGGCCGAGCAACCCCGATGCTTCGGGGACAAACTTGTTTGCAGCAATCGGCACCAAATTGAAGTGCTTGCCAAATACGTCGGCGGAAAGATGATCGCCCGACCGGGCAACGTGAGTGAGCTGGCCCATAACGATGTAATCGCCAACGTGCTCGTCGAGCGCTTTCGTCGGCAGCTCGATGGGCTGAAGCTTGGGCTTGCTCGGCTCTGGTTTCTCGGGTTGCTCCGCAACACCGAGCTTGGCCTCGAGTGCTAGGGCGATGGCTTTCTTGCTTACTTGTCCAATGAAGCCGCCCGGTGCCCCGTCGTTTGCGAGCACGACAACGCCAAGTTTCGTTTCACGAGCCACGGACAGGTTCGCGGTATAGCCGGGGAGCCCTCCGCCATGCCCGACGATCGGCCCCGCTCCATTCACCTGCATCCCCTGGATCGCCCAGCCGAGTCCCACACGGGACCCGAAGTCGAGCGGCAGTCCCGGGAATTGGGGCTGGAACATCGAACGCAGAGTCTCGGAACGAATCAGTTGTTGACCGTTAGCTGCGCGTCCATCGGCGAGCACGAACTCCACGAACCGTGCCAGATCATTAGCACTGGTCACGAGCGACCCCGCAGAACGGTCGCGCAGCTCAACCGGCGGCAGCTCCTTGCCGTGGCTGTATCCCATGGAATCAAGCACAATCGGTGCGAATGTCGAATGCGTCATCCCCAAGGGTTCGAGGATGTCGCGCTGCATCACGATCGCAAAGGGCTCATTGCTGCGGACTTCAACAACCCGACCGAGTAGGCCAAAGCCCAAGTTCGAATAGTTGAACTTTGTTTGCGGCGCTGCAACGAGGCTATCTTCCGCCAGCTGTTTCTCCAGTGTCGCCAAGTCAACGGGCTTGTTGGTGAACATGCCGTTCCAGCGGTTCGACGGCAACCCCGAGTGGTGCGACAGCAGCGAGCGCACCGTGATGGGTTTGGCGTTGGCAAACCGCGAGTGGATCGAGAACTCAGGTAGCTGTTTGGTGATTTCGGCATCCAGATCGATCTCGCCGCGTTCGACCCGGCGCATGATCTCGGTTGCGGTAAACAGCTTGGAGATTGAGCCGACGCGGAACAATGTGTCGGGCGAGGCAGGAACTTTGTGGGCAACGTCCGCCCACCCATAGCCCTTGCTCCACACCACGCGCTGGTCATCCACGACTGCAACGGTCACTGCGTTGACATGCGCCTTGTTCGCCTCTTGGTTTACCATCCAGTCCATGTACTCGCCAAGGAACTGGTAATCGTTCTTGATGATAGGCCCGGTGCGGTGCGGAATCGCCGCACCGCAGCCGCTGCCCAACGAGCCCGCGAGTGCAACCAAGGTAGTCGCTTCGAACCACGCGGTTTTGGACTTCAATCGAGCAAACGCAAACATGAGTCTAAGGCCCTTTCCTGCAACTCTCCGCCAGCGCGAGCTATTTGTCACGTTCATGATTGCCTGGCATAGCCGCCGGGCGACGCTGCGTCTCGAGACGTCCGACGAGGCCCGCCGTTCTTGCGACCTAGGCAGGGTTTCTGCGAACCAGCCAGCCTTGGGCGGACCGAGCTGCAGTCCCGACGCCAGCGCGACTCTCCAGAGAGGCGGACGGTTACGCCCTGAGCCAGCGTCGTTGCGCCCGACGCCCCCTTCGTCGGATTCGAGTAGGTCGCCGCGCGAGTCATTGATACCTTGCGCAAGGTGCTAGTACAGGCAAAGGAGAAAACATGACGAGACGAGTTTCCGCTGGGCAGGCCGTTCTTCCAACGTCGGCTGCCGTGTTCGTACGGGCGCTAGGCAGCCTGCTGGTTGCTGTAGTATGTTCTGCTTGCATGAATGGCCTGATCCACTCACCGCAATGCAACGCTGCCGTCAACCGCTGCATGGAGCAATGCGGGAATGGGCCCACTTCACAGGAGCCTAGAAACATGTCTTCGGAAAAGGACGGTTCTCTCAGGCAAGCAGGTAACACGACTTCTTCCTGCGAGCAGAGCTGCGCGAACAGGTGCTAGCGCAGCGGCTTCACGCCGGTTCGCCAAACTTCACTCAGGCTTTTTCTTGCGGCGCGGCAGATCGTAGAGCGTTGGTTGCGTGGCAGGGCTGCTGCCCGCTGGCTTCCAGCGAATGGCGCTAGGCTGCATGGCTTCGGCCAGTGCATAGAGCGTGGTGGTTTCATAACCACCCGTGGGCGGATGGTCCGTGCCTGCGCGGTGCAAGTAGTTCGGGTGGCTCGAGCCGCGATCGAGCTCGACAATGTCTTTGCAGCCTGCATGCAGCAGCACAGTAGCCATGGGAACGCTGCTATCACTGCGTGCGCGGCCAATCAGGATGCGACCTTCGGGCGTAATGCACAGCGCACCGCGTTGGCGAACCGCACCTTGCGAGCGCCCTTCGGGCGTGAGCACACCGTCGCGGGCCAGCAGCGGCAATTGCACGGCTTCTTCGTTGGGATTCAGCTGCTGTGGCGGCACCAGCATGAGCGACAGCGAATGCGGGGGCGACATCACCAGCGTGGCGCCCTGGTTTCTAAACGGGATCGACGCCTTGCCGTCGAATGCAAGGCCGTAATGGGTTGCGCCCGTTGTGTGCCCAAGACCAAGAGCCAGCAGCAGGCGTTGAGTCGGCTCTTGCTCGAGATCAGTCTTCATCAGCGGCGCCCCGAGCGTGCGCGGTTCGAGACTGCCTGCGCGCACTGACCACTGCACGCGTCCCTGGCCGACACTCAAGAGTTCCACTTCGCTACCAGAAACGTCGACCTTGGCGCTGAACAGCGCGGGCCACCAGAGCGGCGGCGGTTGGGTTCCACCGTCAGGTTCCCACTTGGCGTCCGTGGCATCGTGAGGCGTTGGTTCACGTAGCATTACGTAGAAAAAGTCTTTGGGTGACCATCGCACGTAACGCTCGGGCGGCACGGACATCTTGTCCACCGCGCGCTTGACCTGGAAATCGCGCTTTTTTAGGTCGTTAACCCGCGTGTACATGAAGCCGCAATGGCCGGGATTCATGTCGAGGTGAACGCCGTAACTGCAACCGGCGCGACTGAGTGCAGCGCCAAGAATATTGGCGTCTGTCTCCTCTGCCCAGGCATAAATCGCATGCCCGACTTCAGTAACGCAAAGCGCTGTGCGCTCGGTCATCACGCTGGTGCCCTGCAGTTGCCAACCCCAGATTTGTCGCCCCGCGGGATTAACCTGCCCGTCCTCCACCAAAGGATCGAGATTCTGCCGAAACGAGGTCAGGTCATCCGGGATGCTCGTGGACTTGGGCCAATTGCCAAACGCTACCTCGTGTGAGGTCGTTGTCGCGATGGTGGCCGCACCCGGTACGGGGGGAAGCAGCACGCGCCGGTTCACCATCATCCCATATCTGCCGTGCTCGCTCTTGAACGCGCCGTTGAACGTGCCCACGACGCGGCTCGTTACTGCAGGATCATCGGGCAACCGCCCCTCACCAGCTGGCCCGGTGAGTGGCTCGGGATCTTCAAACCCCGCCTGCATGCCAAGTGTCACTTGCCGCATGTCCATGGCAATCAGCCACACCTTGGCGTAAGGCCGCTTGGGATCGGGTCTGATGAATGTCTTGTAAAAATACGGCAATGGCTTGTCACTATTCGCCGCTGGCAGAAGCGGCAAGGGCCGTAGGAGCGCCTCGGTTACGGGCAGCCATTGACCTTCGCCCGATTCTGACTGCTTCCATTGCGACTCAATCGACGATGGCGGCCAGTTCTCTGCCAGCACTTTGACTGGCACGAGCCCTGAAGGTTTCGTTGCGGTAGCATTGACAGCAGCTGTTGCCGGTGCGCTCGCTGCCACCGGTTCAGCTGGGTCACGCAAGGCATTGACGTCCGACTGCGGCGCAAAACTGAAGGCGGCGCGCTTCAAAGCGTCCCGTACACCAAAGACTTTGTTTTCGAGCCATGTGATCGCGTCGGGTCCGACTTCTTCGCGCACTGAATCTACCGCCCAGAGCACGAACGGTTTGCCCGGGTGTCGATGCGGGACAACCGTCACGCCGTAAGGCTGCGAACCATCGGCAGCCCGCAACTTGCGGCTCGATGGATCGTAGCTTATATCGCGATCAACCTCGCGGAAGCGCACGGTCAGTTGCTTGTCGTCCAGTTGCAGATCCGCGCCACTCGACGGCACATTGAACACGAGATCCGTGCGACCCAGGCCTGCCCACGATCCGTTCATCTGCAGATTGGTAAAGTGCGACAGCACACGCTCGAACCACGATCCAGAGACGTCTTCATCGCGCTGCCCGTCGAGGTCGAGCACGGTGATGCCCTGAATCTTTCCAAATGCGACCGTTGCAAATACTGCGTGCTCTGCGCGCACCTGCAGGCCCGAGTCGTCACCGAGCTGCGTTCGCGTGAGGTTGCGCAGGCCCCAGAGCGACAAGGGTTGACCGTCATAGCCCAGGCGAACATAGGCGCGGTACAGGTCGCGAGGCTGCCCTTTTTCAGGTGCCGCCAAAAACAAGAGGCGGCGACCGATTGTGGCTTCGGCAACGAAGTTGCGTTGCGGCTCCCAACCGAGATCATCTGCACCAACGACGAGATCGGTCGCCGCTCCCAACCATTCAGCGAGTCCGGGCGCGTTCAACTGCGCAGGAGCAGGCACAGCACACGAAGCCGCGAGCCCAGTACCCAGACACAACGCTGCCCACAGCCGACGACTGCGCCAGAATTCTGAGATCTCGTGGCGACGCCACACGGTGGCGGCATTAGCTGGCCCCAGCGGTTGACGCAAGTCTTCGTGCGGGCCAGGGCGGTTCGGGCCCCGGCCCGACGCTTGGCACTTGTGCAAAACCGAGCCGACTGATAACTCGGGCTTAGCGTGGCAAGTAGCAATCTAACCATTCGCGTGCTGACGAGCGTCGTGGCAGTACCGCTGTTGCTCGGGTTGCTGTTCTGCGGCTCATCTTTGGCGTGGGCGTGTCTGCTGTTCGCCGCTACTCTCGCTGCTAGCTTCGAACTGTTTGCCATGACTGCGCGCAGAGATCGGTTGCAACAGATTGGCGGCATCACGTCGAGCCTTGCCGTGGCAACGACCGTGTACTTTGCGGGCAATAATGCGCGCGCGCTAATGACGCTGTGCCTGCTTGTTCCTTTGGTGGGCTTCTTGGTTCCGCTGTTTCGGGCAAAAGACATCACCGTTGCTGGTCTGCAGCTCGCGACATTTGCCGCCGGACCCTGGTACGTCGGCGGACTGCTTACAACCGCGTCTCTGCTGCGTCGCGACTTTGGTCCGGGGTGGGTGCTGCTCGTGCTCAGCGTGGCGTGGCTAGCAGACACCGGGGGCTATTTCGTCGGGCGCCGATTCGGCAAGGCAAAGCTCTATCCCTTGGTGAGCCCCAACAAAACCTGGGCGGGCCTGTGTGGCGCCGTGCTCGGCAGCACCGTCGCAGGCGTCGTGGCTGCACTCACGTACTTGCCGGAACTGCCGCTCATGCACGGCATCGTGCTCGGCCTAGTCGGCGGCATCGTCGGTCAACTCGGTGATCTCGTCGAGAGCCTGCTCAAGCGCTCGGTAGGCGTTAAGGATTCGGGAAGCATTATCCCCGGCCACGGCGGCATTCTCGACCGCATCGACGCTGTACTCTTCGTATCGCCGTTCACGTACCTGTACGCACTATGGGCCATCAGTGCTCGCTAGACGTGCGCAAAATTGTCGCGCGGAAACGTCACTAAGGCGCCTACGCGCAAACGCCGCGGCTTTGTACGGATGATGCGCAGCCATATTTGCCGGAAAGACTCGACAATTGGGTGGATTATCTTACTGCTCATGCGATTCTTGACGTTCTATTCCGTTGGCTACGCATGTCTTGTATTGCCGTCCTCATTACGGGTGACCCGATTGCAACCGTCAGTCGTATCGTTTCGAGCTTTACGCCCCTGATTCGAGACACGGTCGGACCTGTCGATGCGACGTGGGCGGAACTCGACCTGCGGACAGTGTCGCGATTGCCCGATCCCCGTGAGTTTGCTGCGTGCGTCATTGCTGGTTCGCCTCACAGTGTGACAGAACGAGCAGCGTGGATGCTCAACGCGGAAACGTACTTGCGCGCCGCTCGAACCGTTGGCACCGGCCTCTTCGGGATTTGCTTTGGTCATCAATTGATGGCCAGTGCCTTTGGTGGAAGGGTGGCGCTCAATCCCAAAGGGCGTGAGATGGGGCTCTGCGTCGCGCGACCGCTCTGCTCGAACACGCAATTGCGGTGGCCTGCGGATACCATCGAAGTGTTCATGACCCACAGCGATACAGTGGCGGCACTGCCGCCAAACGCGCGAGTGCTTGCGGCCACTGAGCGCGAAGCACACGCCGCCATCGACTACGGTGAACAGTGCTTTTCCACGCAATTTCATCCGGAATTCACCCCCAACGTGCTTCGCTGCTACCTTGAGCACTACCGGCAGCAAATGCAGGCGCAAGGAGATGACGTCGGACTGCTGGTCGCTGGCCTGCGCGAGACACCCAGGGCGCAGGTCCTGCTGCGACGTTTCATTCAACTGGCTGTCGAGCACGACGCGCAACGCATTCAGCGTTGTGCGAGTTAGCCGTCCAATCGTATGAGATCCTCGGGCCGCGACAGCATGAGGTCAACCACGGCCTGCACTTGATCGGGCTCCACCCCGCGCCAGTACACGGTCCAATATCCGCGACGCACCATGCCGTCGCACTGCCAGGCATACCACGAACAGATGGGATTCTTCGAACGCGCACGCCAAATCACGCTCGGCTGTTCGAGTATCATCGCTTGCCAAATATCGCGCCCCATGCCTTCACCTTGCGCCACGGGATCAACGACGAACTTGCTCAAGATGGCGGCGATCGGGCTCGGTTCGAGCACTGCTGCGCCGTGATACTCGGGAGCAATGTAGGCGGCAAGCAACGGCCGCGAAAACATTTGGGGACTCAGACTACGCCCAAAGCTCGACTCAATCAGCCGCTGCAGCCGCGCCTGGTCGAGATCCGCGTAGCGCTGCACCTTCGCAATCGAGGTACCACGGCGCACAACGGTGCCAGCACCCTTGACCGTGAAAAGCTCCTTCAGAACGTCGAACGGACCGGTTACATTGAAAACGAGCGACGGCGTGCTCACGCGTTCATAGACCGCCTGAAGATCCTGTAGCAACGCCATGTCCTCGGCACTGAGCAGTTGCCGCTGTCGAAACAGGTCAAACTCAGCACGGAGATTGATCACGGAAATGCCATTGCCACCCATGAGCAAGGGGTACTGGGGGGCCAGCTCAACGTCGCGATCGACGTTTGCCCCGATGGCACCGTGTTGGCGCACCAAGACAATCTTTCGCGACCCAAGGTCTGCGGCAAAGTCGCCCAAGCGGTGAAACCGATCCAGGGTTGTTTCAGCCGGATCTTCGTAGACCAAAATGGGGATAGCGCCGTTCTGCAAATCAGTACGCACCAAGTCGGCCAATCCCTTGACGTCAGCGCGATAGATATTGGCCTCTAATCGAACCGCCGCGAGGCGTCGCGAGAACCGATCGGCTGCCGCGTGGGCCATTGCGGGCTCGAAGAGCCCAACCACGACGGGCGCCAGTAGGCCCAAATCAGCCAGAAAGCGCAGCTGATCCGCAATCGACGAACCTTGCGCTGCCAATGGCACGGTCTCCACGGCAATGAGAGCAAAGCTCTCTTGCGGCAATTCGCGGAACATGCGCAAGTAGAGTTCGGCTTCGGAGCGACGCCCAACGCTATCAAGAAACGTGACCACCGCTTCGGCAGTGGCAGGCAAGCTTGGCGGAATGATGCTCGATTCGGTCAAGGTCGCGCGGGCCTAGCACATATTGCTCTTGGCTTCGACTCAGCGCTCAGTGAACAACGCAATGACCTTCGATTTTGCCCGCTCAGGGACGCGGGGCGTAAGGCGCACCTGGTTGTCGCCCCATTCGAGCGCGAAGGTCGTTTCCGTGGTCTTACCGAGGTCGATCGAGTGTTTGTAACCCTTGGGTGGTTGATCGTCGCTTGGGTCGATCAGCGAGCGGGCGATTTTCGAATACAGGACAATGTTAGGCGAGGACTGCGGACTCTGACTGTCGAACGTTGTCACGACGCAGCGGTTGCGATCCAATACGACCATCTCGCCTAGCACCACGTCCAGGACCGTGCTGCGCTCGGTAACGTAGGCCACTATCTCGGGTAGGCCGTCTCGGTAGGCTTCTGTTCGCTGCAGTTCAACCGAGAACCCGTTCCCGTAGGGGTGCATGGTAGGAGCAAAAGACTCAGCAATGAGCGAACTGAGCCAGAGGCTTGTCTGGTAGCGCACCGCCACCCAGGCGAACACGCGTTCGTCAGCCTTGCCGGTTCGCACCACTGCAGTTGCCGCCTCCAGATCGGGCGTCAAGGCAAAAGGGCTCGATATCTGGCAGTCGGGAGAGTCCGTGTCTTGCTCACCCACGTAACCGACTGGGGGGCGGCCTTGTTTGAACGAACTCACGAGCCAGCTGCACACACCACCGAAGTTCTTTACTCCGTTGAGCCGACTCGGGTTGGCCAGACCCGGTGACGTTGCGCCACGTTGGCCCACCGCACCCGTACGGGCAATCGCATTGGCACGCTTGGCGAGCACCGGGAAAGCGGCCGTCGTACGCTCAACGATCGTCAAGTAGCGCATCAGGCGATTTTGATCCCCTGCGCGATACGCAGCCGTTGCCAATTCAATAGCAGTTACCCCGCTTCCGGGGGCCTGAGACAAGGCTCGAGCCAGCGCAACCATGGAATCATTTGCACCTGCGTGCTTGTCTAGTGTTCGTTGAAACGCGTCCTTCGCTCTGACTCGAATCGGTGTCAGTGCCTCTAGATCCATGGGCTTAGACTGGAAATA